>Ga0247727_10009992_pt1 | contig 16951 bp, 16 predicted proteins | sample WisWelCaveWW1625_FD_202498 | JGI IMG/M metagenome (GOLD analysis project Ga0247727, IMG submission 202498) | Biofilm microbial communities from Wishing Well Cave, Virginia, United States - WW16-25 | ecosystem: Environmental > Aquatic > Deep subsurface > Groundwater > Cave microbial mat | place...
CCTCGACGTGGACGTCGATACCGACGTCGACGCCGACACGGACAGCGACGTCGACGTGGACGAGGGCGGCACCAAGGCCCTGCAGGGCGGCTGCGGCTGCCGGACGCCGTCGGGAGGCACGCCGTCGATGCTCCTCTGGGCTCTGGCGGCGATTGTGCTGGGAACGCGCAAGCGCCGCTAGCCGCTTCCTTCGATGGCCGGCCCCCTTGACGATGGGCCTGTGTCCGCTTGCCGTGCAGTGGTACATTCCAGTCGGATCGACCATGAGGCCGACTCGTTGTCTCTGGCTCGTGGGGGTGCTCCTGGCGGGTTCCGGGAGCGCGATGGCGGCGACGCCCACCTACTACGTCGGGCGTGCGGTCTTCGAGGCGACTTTGAACACCATCGTCAGGGATCCGTACTCGGCCGCCGGCTACGTCTTCCTTCAGAACAACGCGGCGATGAACGCGGTGCTTGGAGAAACGGATTACGTCACCACCGGCTTCGCCAACCACAACATCGTGTCGGGCGCCCAGTACTGCGCAGGCTGCAACGGTTCCTTCCGCTTCCTTTTCCAGACGACGACCGTCGGAACCGCGGAGGGCGTATTCGGTGTGGGCCTCGACATCGGGTCGAACGACGCGGTGGGGCCGTACTTCGCGTTCATCACGTTCGCGGACGGCGCAACGGCGGACATTGCCCTGCCGGCCGGAGCCAGCTTCTGGGCGGTGACCGCGCCCGAGCTCATCCGCAGCATCCATTTTGGCCTGTCGGGCGGCCTGGCGACGACGGGTGGATACTTCCAGGTCGACAATCTCACGATCGGGGACGCGGCGGCCGCGGCAGTGTGCGGCAACGGGATCCGCGAAGGCGCGGAGGAGTGCGACGACGCGAACGCGCTCAACACCGACGCGTGCTTGAACACCTGCCGTAACGCGCGGTGCGGCGACGGCTTCATCCGCGCGGGCGTCGAGGCCTGCGACGACGCCAACGCGCTCAACACCGACGCCTGCCTCAACACCTGCGCCCTTGCCGCCTGTGGAGACGGCTTCGTCCGCGCAGGCGTCGAGGCCTGTGACGACGCCAACGCTCTCAACACGGACGCGTGCCTCAACACCTGCGCCCTTGCGGCCTGCGGAGACGGCTTCGTCCGCGCAGGTGTCGAGGCCTGCGACGACGGCAACGCCCTCAACACCGACGCGTGTCTCAACACCTGTGCCCTTGCCGTCTGCGGAGACGGCTTCGTGCGGGCGGGCGTCGAGGCCTGCGACGACGGCAACGCCCTCAACACGGACGCGTGCCTCAACACCTGCGCCGTCGCGTCCTGCGGCGACGGGTTCGTCCGCGCAGGCGTCGAGGCCTGCGACGACGGCAACGCCGTCAACACGGACGCCTGCCTGAACACCTGCGTGGCCGCGTCCTGCGGTGACGGCTTCGTCCGGGCGGGCGTGGAGGCCTGCGACGACGGCAACGCCGTCAACACGGACGCCTGCACCAACGTCTGCGCGAACGCGACTTGCGGAGATGGAATCGAGTGGGCGGGGTCCGAGGGGTGCGACGACGGCAACGGGTCGAACACCGACGCGTGCACCAACGCATGCGACGACGCGGTCTGTGGCGACGGCTACGAGTGGGCCGGCGTCGAGGAGTGCGACGACGGCAACGCCTCGGACGCCGACGCATGCCCGCGAACCTGCGAGGACGCGCGCTGCGGGGACGGGTACGAGCGGATCGGCGCGGAGGAGTGCGACGACGGCAACGCAGACGAGACGGACGCCTGCCTGTCGACCTGCGAGGACGCCTCGTGCGGCGACGGGCTCGTGCAGGCCGGTGTAGAGGAGTGCGACGACGCAAACGCCTCGGACCGCGACTCCTGCGTCGCCGGGTGCATCGAGGCGGACTGCGGCGATGGCCACTGGTGGACGGAGGACGGCGGCCTCGAGCTGTGCGACGACGGAAACCTCGACCTGGACGACGGGTGCAGCGACGCGTGCGAACCCGAGCACGGGTACGAGTGCGACGAGACCGGCTGCTTCTCGACCTGCGGCGACGGGCTCGTGGCCGCGGACGAAGCATGCGACGACGAAAACCTGGAACCGGGCGACGGATGCAGCGACGCCTGCGAGGTGGAGGACGGCTGGTCCTGCGCGGACGAACCGTCCGTCTGCGCCCCCGGCTGCGGCGACGGCGACATGCAGGGCCCCGAGGGCTGTGACGACGGAAACGACGCGGACGGCGACGGCTGCTCCTCGGCGTGCCAGCCCGAAGAGGGTTACACCTGCGTGGATTCACCCTCGGTGTGCGCGTCCGAATGCGGCGACGGGATCCTGGCTTCCGACGAGATCTGCGACGACGGCAATCTCGACAGCGGCGACGGCTGCAGCCCCGAGTGCGAGCCCAAGGAACCGGGACCGGACCTCGACGTGGACGTCGATACCGACGTCGACGCCGACACGGACAGCGACGTCGACGTGGACGAGGGCGGCACCAAGGCCCTGCAGGGCGGCTGCGGCTGCCGGACGCCGTCGACCGGCGCTCCCTCGCTGATGCTGTCGGCCCTCGCGGCGATGCTCGTGGTGAGGCGAAGGCGCGACCGTTAAGTATTCCTTTCCGCCAGTTCGGTGACGCATTCGTTCACCGCAGAGCACGCAGAGAGCGCAGAGTTTCTTCGTCTCTGCGGCCTCTGCGTACTCGGCGGTGATTCGTCTCCGTATTTCGGGAATCGGGTACTAAGGCATCAAGGAAGCTCGGCTTCCGCGCTGCCGATCTCGAGGTCGCCGACGTCCCACGCGTACGCGCGAGCCACGGGCACCGCATATCTCCTGTAGACGACGCGCGCCGTCACGCGCAGCGCGGAGCCGGCCTCCGCAGCGGGGAAACGATGCCGCGTCGAGGACTCGCCCGTCGCAGGGATGCGGTTGTCGCTGGCGACGTCGACCGCGCGATAGTGGTGGACGCCGCGCTCGCCGTCGCGATCGACGAGTGTCTTCGCGTACACCCAGCCGGCGGCGCCGGCCAGGTCGTCCTCGCCGACGAGATAGACGACGTCGCCCGGCAGGACCGCCGGCGGATCGGACGCGAGCGTCGCCGTGTCGCCGGCGAGCGAGTCCACGGCGGTCTCGCCGATCACGTCGTGGACGGGAAGCCCCTTCTCCTCGGGGGTGCGCTCCGGCCCCGAGAGCCATCCGACACCGGGGCCCGCGTAGTCGTCCCACTCGCCGGTCGGCCGGACGAAGCGGACGGCGCTCGCGTCCACGTCGTCGAGCGTCCTTCCGGCGAAGCGGATCGATCGGCCGACGACGTCCACGTCGTCGCCTACCGTGCCCTTCGCGCGCCATCCTCCGACGTCGGGCACGGCTCGCCCGCCGACGGCCGGGACGGGGACGTCGTCGAGCGTCGCCTCGATGAGCACGAACACCTGCCGCATCGGATCTCCGGTCGGGAGCGCGTGGCCAGCGCCGAGGTTCCGAAGGGTCGCGGTCGCCTCGACCGCGCCTGCGAAGGCCACGAGCGCGAGCGTCGTCTCGATCACGTCCGGGGCCAAAGCAGCGACGCTCGGCCAGTGGTGCCGGCGAACCTCTCCGAGAGCCCGGTACCAGCCGAGTGCGACCGACGCCGGGAGGTCGCCCTGCTCCTGGAACGTGCTCGACGGCTCGTGCAGCACGGGCATGTGACAGAGCTGACAGCGGACACCAGGAGACAGCGGACTCGCCTGCCACTCGGAGTAGGTCGTGTGCACGGGAATCCCGTCGGGCCACCGCGATGCGTCGACGAGAGCCGCGTCCTCGGGAGCCAGCGCTGGCTGCGCGTACTCGTGGCACCCCGAGCAGAGCGCCGAGTCGCGGAAGATCGGGTTGTAGCTGCCGCCCATCAGGGGGTTGAGGACGTCGGGGTACGGGCCGAACATGATTGGTCGCAGGTCGAGGTGCGCGATCTCGCGGGGCTCGCTCGGACGGCGCAAGCGGATCGCGCCGTCGATCCCCGCGAGCGGACCCGCGATCACGTCGTCGATCTTGTGGCAGAAGTCGCAGGTGATGCCTTCTCGGTAGGAAAGGCCGACGGCGAAGTTGATGTCGACCGCACCGGGAACCGCGCGAGGCATCGCGGCGCCGTGGCAATCGCCGCAGGCGCCGTAGCTCGACAGGCCCGTGCGGTCCGCGAACGGGTGATCGCAGGGACGCTCGCCCTCGTGGCCGCAGCCCGGATTGAGGTCGGGGAGCACGCCGCGCGTACCGGCGCAGTGCAGTTCCGTCTCGCTCTTCTCGCTTCCGGGGACCCCGCCCTCCTCCCAGCGCCCGCCGATCTCTGCACAACGCGCCTCGCCCGCGAGCAGCGCCGTGCCGTTGAAGACGTCGCGCGTGTGCTTGTTCGAGAGCGCGTCGTGGTGGTTCGACTGGTTCCAGTCCTCGCCGATCGTCCCGTGGCAGTGCATGCACTGCTCGGCGGTCGCCGAGTGGCCGAAGTAGCCCCCCTCCCCGTTGACGAACTCCGTGTTGTCCGCGTCTGGGAGGGCTTCGAGAATGAGCGAGATCACCTCCGCGGGGCACGCGTCGTCCGGCATCGGCGTGCCCACGTTGTAGAAGCCGCGCTGGCCCGCGGTGATCCAGCGTTCGGAGTTCGCCACGGAGCGGACCTGCACGGTCGCGCGGCCGTCGGCGTCGGTCGTCGCCCACTCCTCGGGCGGACGTCCCGCCTGCAAGGCGAAGGCGCCAGAGGCGGGCGCGCCATCCTCGTACGAGACGAGCACCTCGACGGCCCCGACGCATCCCGGCGAAGCGGCGTCGCCGCCGTCGCGACCGGCATCCGTGACCGAAGAGGCATCCGGGTCCCGCGGAGAGCGCTCTGCGCAGCCGGCCGCGAGCATTGCCGCCGCGAGCCGGAAGATCAAGAAGTCGGCCCCACGTCCGGGTTCACGACTTCGTCGCCTGCGATCTCGCTCGCGATCACGAACTTCCCGGTCAAGGTCCTGTGCACCGGACACTTCTCGGCGATCTCGAGGAGTCGCTGCCGTTGCGCGTCGTCCAGCGGCCCCGAGACCTCGATACGCCGCGAGATCCGCAGCCCCTCCTCCGATCGCGAGCGGCCCAGCACCACACGGACGCCCTGCAGGGGCCACCCCTTGCGCGCGGCGTAGATCTCCAGCGTCATCGCCGTGCAGGTTCCGAGCGCCGCGACGAGCAGGTCGTGCGGGACCGGGCCGAGATCCTCGCCGCCGTTGCTCTCGGGCTCGTCGGACACCAGCGAATGCCGCCCGACCCGGACGTCCACGCCGAGCTTCCTCCCGGGAACCGTGACGACCTCGATCTCTCGCATGGAAGTTAGAGGATATCATCACGGATCGTGAACCGGCTCGTGATCGCCGCGACACTCCTGTGCTTGCCGGCTCGGGCTCGCGCGAACGGGCGCTTCCCCGACGTCGTGTCGCTCGCGATCCGCGCGGACGAGCCCTCGCAGATGATCGCGGGGACGACCTTCGGCGCATTGCTCACACTCGACGGGGGCGAGACCTGGCGCTGGATCTGCGAGGACGCGCTCGGATTCGGCGGGATCTGGGACCCGGTGTTCGCGATCGAACCGGGAACGGGCGCCATGATCGCGACCATGCCGAACGGACTCGCCGTCTCGGACGACGGCGGCTGCACGTGGACGATGCGCGGCGGGAAGAAGGCGGAAGTCTGGTTCATGGACGTCGAGATCCGGGACGACGGCGCGTGGCTGCTCGCGACGGCGACGGGCGGCAAGCAGAACGGCGTGTACCTGTCGACCGATCGCGGCGAGACGATGGAGCCGACGAGCCTCGTGTCCGACGTCGACTTCTTCCGCGACCTGCTGCTGCGCGGAGACCGCGCGACGGTCGTCGGCTACCGGTACTCGCCGATCGAGTACACGATCCACGAGAGCACGGACGGCGGCGAATCGTGGTCCGACACGCCGATCGCGATCGGAGAGGCCGTGGAGCCGTTCGCGATCGATCCGGCGGACTCCGGGCGCATCTACATGGCCGAGGACGTCGACGGCCACTGGGGGCTCGATCGGGCGACGACGTCCACGGGCGATCGCTCGCGGCTCTTCGAGGTCGACCTCGTCGGCTCTCGCGTACGGGCGTTCGCGATATCCGACGATGGAGGCACGATCCTCGCGGGGAGTGGGCGTTCGGACGTTCGCCGATCCACCGACGGGGGCGCCAGCTTCGGGCCCGTCGAGACTCCGATCGCCGCGCGGTGCTTCGCCCGGACGGGCGACGTCGTCCACGCCTGCGCCGACAACTGGGAGGACGGGTTCGCCATCGGTCGCAGCGAGGACTGGTCAGACTCGTGGACGGGGCTCCTCCGGTTCGACGAGATCGCGGGACCTGTGGAGTGTCCCGAAGGCAGCGAGGTCGAGGAGTTGTGCGCGCCGCTCTTCCCGACGCTTTGCAAGCAGCTCGCCATCGACAGCGACGAGTGTCCGGGAGGGGGGGGGGATGCCGACGCCTCGCCCGCGCCGGCGCCCCGACCCGACGGATGCGGGTGCAACGCCGCCCCAGCGCTCGCGTTCGCGATCCTCGGCGTCCTCCGGCGAAGGAGATGATGTCGGGGCTCGCGGTGGCCGCGGCGTTCTTGGCCGCCGCTCCGGCGGGGGCGAACGGTCGCTCGCCCTTCACGACCTCGCTTGAGATCGCGCCCGACGATCCGGATCGGATCGTCGCGGGCGCGACGTTCGGCGCGCTCGTCACGACGGACGGCGGCAATAACTGGCACTGGATCTGCGAGGCCGCGATCGACTACGTCGGGGAGTGGGATCCGGAGTTCCTCGTCGACACGGGGGGATCCGTGATCGGTGCGACGACGGCGTACCGCGGGATCGCCGTGACCGAGGACGGCGGCTGCAACTGGGAGCGGCGCGGCGGCGACCGCGAGCTGTCGCAGTTCTCCGACCTCGAGCGGCGACAGGACGGGGCGTGGATCGTGACGACCGCGAGCGCGGGGCGCGAGAACGGCCTGCTGATCTCTCTCGACCAGGGTGGCACGCTCGTCCCGACCGATCTGGTTCAGGAGGACGCCTACTTCCGGGACATCCTCGTCGGGCCTCCCGACCGGGTCTGGGTGATCGGCTACACGTTGCGTCCCGGCGAGCTACACGTGTATCGCAGCGACGACGGCGCCGAGACGTGGACGCCGACCGCGATCGAGCGCGCCGACTTCAACCTCTTCGGCCTGCTCGCCGATCCGGTGAGCGCGTCCCGCTTCTACTACCAGGACCTGGACGGGGACGCCTGGCCGGTCCGACGCGGCCTCGACGACGGCGATGGGAGCGAGCCGCTCGTCACGCTCGAGGGGGGAGCTGCGGCGAGCGCATTGGCGGTGTCGTCGGACGGAGAGACGATCGTGATCGGGAACCTGAGCGGCACGACGGTCCGATCCGACGACGGGGGCGCCTCCTTCGCGTCGGTCGCTTCGCCGCTGCACACGCGCTGCTTCGCGACCGATGGGGACGTCCTCTGGTCCTGTGCGGACGACGTCGTCGACGGATTTGCGATCGCTCGAAGCGATGACTTCGGGGACTCGTGGACGCCGATGCTGCGCCTGCGGGATCTGCGAGGGCCCTTGCCCTGCTCCAAGTGTTCGGACGTGGCCGAGCTGTGTCATCCGCTCTGGCCGTTCGTGTGCTCGCAGCTCGGGATCGACGACTCGAGCTGCGTGGCCCCACCCGAGAAGGACGGCTGCGCGGACGCCGGTCCCGACGCGGGCGCGGATGCAGGGGCGGATGCAGGGAAGGACGCCGGGCCCCCTCCCCCCCGACCCTCAGACTGGCGCGCGCGTGGCGGTGGATGCAGCGCGACTCCCGGAGCAGGGACGACCTGGCCTCTTCTCGTAGCCCTGCTGCGGAGGCGTTCGACCCGGACGGAATCACCGCGTCCCCGGCGGTCTCCACCTGCCTCGAGATCCTGGAAGACGGCGGAGCGGCGGGCAACCGCGCGTACCTGCTCGAGATCGAGCCCGGCACGGTGGCCTCCGTGTACTGCGACATGACGACGGATGGAGGCGGCTGGACCCTGGGGCTCGTCAAGAGCTCGGCCGAGCGCACATCGCTCGTCGACTTCGGGTCGGGCGTCGTCGACGTGCAGTCGCTCGGCGCCGACCCGTCGATCGCGTCCGCCGAGAACATCGGTCGCGCGGCCTGGCTCGACCTCAACGAGCTGCCCTTCGAGACCCTGCGGATCGCGGCGTACCTGGAGGGCGAGCAGACGTTCGTCTCCGACGACATCGCCCGCTCGGACCTGCGGATCCCCTTCGGAGAGGACGGCTACTACCTCTACGACGACGCGAACGGCTACTTCTGGTGCGGCGGCGCGCACGCATTCACGGATCTCGGGACCGGACAGATAGATCGGCCTGTCGGCGCACCCGCAGGCTGCAAGAACCACGGCGGCCTCGGCTCCGGCTGGGACTTCTCCGAGAGCCTGAGCGGCAACCAGGGCCTGACGGCGTGCGGCAACGACGTCAACGGCTGGATGCACGGCCAGTGGAACGGATATCCGGCCGGCGCGCGGACCTACCCTGCCTCCGGAGCCGCGCAGGCGATCTGGCTGCGCTAGGCTGCGGCCATACCCAGGGGCCCCGGCGCTCTCTCGCTTCGCTCGCGCCGCGCCGCCCTGGGTGCCCATGATACGGGGGCTGCGCCGGGCCTTCTCGGCCGGCGATCGCAGGAGCGAAGCGACGAGAACCTGGCCTTACTCGGCGTACGAAAAGGTACCCCAACATGGGGCGCAGAGCGCGCCTCCGTCGTCCCCAGGCCCACGGTGCCCCTCGCTCGCGCGCTCAGCGCGCAACGCTCGGCCGTGGGCACCCCTTCCGAGGGCTCCGGCTCGCTCCCCGTCTCGGCGCCCTCGCCTTGCCCTGAGAGAGAACCTTTCTCAACCGCCGGCGTGGGCGATGATCGCTTCGATCGCAGGATCCGGATCCGCCGGCTCGCCCGTGAAGCACTCGATCATCTCCATGCGCGGGGTCATCGCGCAGCGCGACGGGATGCTTCCCTCGTAGGGCATCTTCGTCGGCATGAGCTGGGTCGGATCCGAGAGAACGGGCGTGTCGAGTCCGACCGCGTCCGCCCAGAACTCGGAGTCGGCCGAGGACGGCGGCCCCGCAGTCTCGCTCTCGAAGAGCGCGATGATGTAGGTGAACGCGTGGGGGGTGCCGGCCGCCTCGTCCATCTGCTCCTGGAAGCCGCCGGCTTCCAGCTGGCAGCGGGTTCACCAGGCGGCCGTTAGGAAGAGGATGTGGTACTCGCCGGCGAAGTCCCAGAGGGGGACCTCCTCACCGCACTGATCGATCATGTGGACGTTCTCGATCGTGTCGCCCTCAGCGGCGCCGGTCGCGACGAGATCTCCGGGGTCGCCGCGCCGCCAGCCGCAGGCGTAGCAGATGGATTCGGCGTCCGCCGGATCGCTCCCGCAGTCGGACTCTTCCTTGTCCGAGAAGCCGTCAGCATCCGTGTCGGCATCCGGATCCGAGTCGGAGTCGGAGTCGGCGTCCGCGTCGGTAGACGGGTCGGTCGGCTCGCCGCACCCTGCCAGCGCCAGCACACACGCCCACCTTCCCATGGCCAATATCCTAGATGCCGGCAGGGGCGAGCGCCAATTCGGCGGCGCGCCTGCGTTCCGCCCGGGTCAGAAACGCGACGGCGACGAGGATGAACCCCAGCGACAGCCAGTCCTCCTGCTTCGGCCAGCGCCCGCCGAAGAGCAGCGCCGACAGCAAGGTCGCGCCCGTTCCCGCGACGAGCGAGGTGAGCCGGTTGACGAGGCCCGCGAAGGTCGCCGTGCGGCCCTGGAACATGAATATGAACACCGAGAAGAACGCGACGGCGCCGAAGGCCGTGCCCGCGAGGAACGCGAGACTCCAGCGCGGCGGCGGCTCCACGAACGCGGCGCGGAAGTCGGCGAGCTGCGGGGCCTCCCACGGGGCGGCGAAGACGACGGCCGCCACGATCGCGAGGGTGACGCTCGCCGCGATCTGCTCGAGCGCGAAGAACCCCTTGTTGTCCTGCCGAACCCCGGCGCCGCGCGTGTTCTTGTAGTAGTTCATGATGTAGATGCGCAGCGAGTAAGCAACGACGTAGCTGCCCAGGATCGTCAGGGCCGCGACGGACCGGATGAAGTCGAAGCCTCCTCCGCCGAACACCAGATGTACCGCGACGGCGCCCAGCGCGAAGAGCACCGCGACGTCCTCCTCGCGATAGACCCTTCGCTTCAGGATCCCCTGTCGGATCTGGATCGCGTCCACCGCGCGCGAGATCACGATCACGCTGCCGCGCATGATCACCATCGCGACCATGACCGAGATCGGAAGCGAGTACATGAGCGTCGTTGTCGGGATGACGACCGCCGTGCACACGCCGGACGGCAGGATGTACGCGAGCTCGCGCGGGACCGAGGCGCCCAGCACGCGCACCGTCCCCGCCGTCTCGAGGCGCCACCACCCGCGCGCGAGCGCGACGACCAGGCACAGCGCGGTGCCCCCGGCCGTCGAGTACACGAGGAACGTCATGTCGGGCATCCCCGACGCCAGGAACCACTTCACCGACACGCCCGTGACGACGTAGAACGCGAAGTAGGCGCCGCACAGCTGGGCCAATCGCCCCGTGCTACCTTCCGCCGTCCTCCACATGGCCGACGCGAGTGTAACGGTTCTGCAGACCGTGCTGTCGCGCCTGAAGTCCGTGTCCGGCGCTGTGTGCGTCTTCGACATCGACGGGACGATCCTCGACAACAAGCCCCGACAGGCCCGCATCGTCCGCGAGTTCGGCGCCGCTCGCGGAATCGAGCTCTTGCAGGGTGCCCGCGCCGATCACTGGACCACATGGAACATGAGCGAGGCGATGCGGCGGATGGGCCTCGACGACGCGGCCATCGAGCCCATCTACAAGGACGCGCGCGCCTGGTGGGAGGCCCGGTTCTTCACGAGCGAGTACTGCGTGGAGGACCTCCCCATCCGCGGCGCACCCGCGTTCGTGCGGGCCGTCGCGGCGGCGGGCGCCCAGGTCGCCTACACGACCGGTCGCCCGGAGTCGATGCGAGCCGGGACGCTGACGGTCTTCGCACGCGAGGGATTCCCGCTCCCTTCGGACCGCGCGCATCTGCTGATGAAGCAGGACCCGGCGCAGCACGACGACGCGTTCAAGGTGGAGAACGTCGTTCGCCTCCGCGCGGTGGGCACGGTCGTCGCCGCCTTCGACAACGAGCCGACGCACCTGAACACCTACCGCCGCGAGTTCCCGGACGCGAGGGTCGTGCGGGTGGCGACGGAGCACTCGGCCCGCCCGGTGGCGCTGCTGCCGGGGATCGAGGAGATCGACGCCTTCTAGTCCGGGAACAGGAACGCGATCAACGCACCGACTTCCTCGTCCGTCATCGCCTCGTGCGAGAAGAGCGGCATCGTCCCGCCGACCAGGAAGAACCGGCCGTGCCGGATCTTCTCGATGACGATCAGCGAGTAAGGAGTGTCGGGAAAATTCTCGTCGTAGAGAGCGCCCCATCCCGCTTCGTCGTCGGGGATCGGCTCCGTGGTCCCGCGGAAACGCTCGGGGGGGGACCCGCCCGGCGAGCCGTGGCAGTGGCGGCAGGCGCCGTCGTAGACGGCCTCGCCCTCGGCCGGGTCGCCCAGCTCGATCGGCACGATGTCGAGCGTCACGGTCAAGGCAAGCATCGGCGCGGGATCGGTCTGCGAGACGGACAGCACGTACTCGAGGATCGCGCGCGCGTCCTCGTCCTCCTCCTCGAAGCGGACGCCTCCCATGAACCACACGCGGCAGAAGCTCATCGCGTCGAGCAGCGTGCGCTCGTAGCCTCCCCAGAAGCTTTCGCGATGGGCCGAGTCGACGAGCGAGTAGCCGGGCATGATCCTCCCCTCGGCGCCGCCCGGCGTCGTCTCGTGGCAGTCCGAGCACGCGAACACGTTGGCCGATCCGTCCGACAGGTCCGTGTCCGCCAAGAGGTTCCTGCCATGCGTCGCGGCGGAGATGGTCTCGCCCTCGCATCCCGCCACGAGCGTCAGCGCCAGGAGCATCCGTCTCATTCGGGCAGCACCAGGATCGCGACGTCGTCCGGGAAGACACCCACCTCGACGAACCTGCGCATCTCCAGCGTCGCCGGATCGAGTTCGAGGAGTGTGCCGGGTCCGCGCCGATCTCCCTCGCACACGGCATAGAGGCTCGACTCGTCGGGCGACAGCGCGAGGGCATGGACGTTGAGGCACGCGTCCCGGTCGAGCGCGACAGATTCGATCTCGTCCATCGTCTCCGTGTCGACGATCGCGACGACGTCCGAGATCTGGTAGGGGGCGTAGAAGCGCGCCCCGTCCCGCGAGAACGTCCCGAACATCGGGTTGCCGAGCTGCCGCGTCACGCGCGACTCGTCCATCTCGCCCGACTCCGGATCGAAGACGCGGACCTCTCCCAGCTGGTCCGGGACGGAGTCGTCCATCCAGCAGGACAACCACACGCTCCCGTCGGCCGGCGAGACCGCGACGGCGTAGGGACCGTACGCAGGCACGCCGACCCGCGCGTCGTCTCCCAGTGGGACGCGGGAGACGGTCGGCTCGCCGCCGGTCAGGTCGACGATGCCGACCTCGTCACTCCCATAACACGCGAGATACACGGCGCCTCCGTCGGTCGCGGTCGCGATCCCGTGGGGAGCCGCGCAGACCTCCGGGCGGTGCCGGATCTGCATCGTCGACCCGTCGATGATCGCGAGCCGCGAGTAGCCCTCCTCGACCGGCTTGTCCTCGGCGAGCGCTTCCTGCAGGGCGCGTAGGTCGAAGTGCGACTGCAGGACGGTGCCGTCGGGCAGCATCCGGACGTCGCCCGGATTGCGGTCGACGCGCGCCTCCGCGACGATCCGGTGGTCCGCCAACGACATCTTGAGGCAGTACCCGTCTGCGTCTCCCCCGCCGTGGACGCCATGGGGGCCAGAACCGCTGCCCGGAACGAAGTTCGAGATCCCGATGAACGCCCACTCCCCGTCCGGAGAAATCGCCAGGTGGTGCGGGCCTTCCTTCTCGACAGGAACGAGACCGACCGGGACGCGATCCAGCTCGGCGAGCGTCTCCATGTCCAGCACGCTCACCGTGTCGTCGCCGCTGTTGGTCAGGTACAGGCGGCCGCCGGTGGGCCCTGGATAGTCGGTCGGATCAGGCCACACGGCCGGCGTGTCGGGCCAGACGACCTTCGTCTCGCCGCAGCCGAGGACGGCGAGCGCCGCGACGGCGAGGCGCATCAGGGCTCCACCGTGACGGAGTGGCGTGCCTCACGGCGCATCGGCCCCACCTGGACGACCGAGTCGTCCATGAACGCCCAGGTCAGCTCCGCCTCCACGACGGTCTGCGCGGAGACGTGCGCACGGGTCGCGTCGTCGGTCGGCCACCTGTCCGTCGTGCTCAATACCCGGACGGTGCATTCGGCGTCCGGAATGAAGAGCTCGAGTAGGTACACGTCGCCAGTGATGGGCGCCCCGTGCGCGTGGGCAGTGCCCATCGGGGACAGAAACGATACGAGGCGATCGGTCCAGCCCGCCCGGATCGGCAGATTCCCACTTCGGGGGAGGATTCGCCGGCCACGGCGCGTCACGACCGTCGGCCACGCGTACTCCCAATCGTCCACCGACACCGTCCCGCCGTCCGCCGGCTCGGCGATCGCTGCCACGCTCTCGTCGATCGTCACACCCCTTCGAATGGCGTCGTGCATCGCCGGCCACGCCTCGTCGAATCCCAGCACACGGTCGTCGTCCGCCGCCTGGTGGAAGATCGGGGCCCGCTGTGCGCAGGTCTTCGGATCCCCGTCGCACGCGGCGAGCAGCAGGAGGGACGCGGCCGCGCGCAAGATCACATCCCTCGCGTCAAACCCCGCCGTCCGGCGCCGCCCCCGCGTCCAGGACGACGCCACCGTCCGGCATGCCGCCTCCCTCCGGACCGTTGCCGTAGTGCCACTGCACGAAGCAGCGCAGGCCTTCGAGCGTCGCGCTCTCGCCTTCCCAGACCCAGTCCCAGCCGACCGCTGCGAGCCGGCTGTCGAGCAGCGCGTCCGGGGTCATCAGCATCCGCGTGCTGCCTCCAGCCTCGCGCGGTCCCTCGCGGATGACCTGCCGCATCAGTTCCAGGTCGGAGTCGCAAGGCACCGCCCCGCAGTTGTGCAGCAGCACGACCCAGCCGTGCTCGAGGTTGTGGACCCAGTTGCACCGATCGATCTGCGTCACGTGCTCGCCGTCCTCGTACTCCCAGCGCGGGCAGTGCGGACCGGACGCGGGCGGGTTGTTGTTCCACTCGATGTACGCGCAGCCTCCGTCCGGACCGCCGTCCGTGTCGCAGTGGCGAGCACCCTGGTGCTCGATCCGGCCGCCGATGAGGCCGTTGCAGGGGCCGGCGTCGAAGCCCGTGTCCGAGTCGGTGTCGGCGTCGGTGTCGACGTCCGTGTCGGTGTCCGCGTCGGTGTCCACGTCGGCATCGCCCGGCGGGATACCGGCCGGTCTGCTGCTGCGGCAGGTGCACCCGGCCGCCAGAAGGACGAACGTCACTGCAAGCGCGATCCGCATCACTCCTCCTCGCACACCGCAACCCCCGCAGCGTGGCCGCAGTGGAAGGCCGCGTCGTCCGCCGCCGCCGCGCAGTGGTACTCGCGGCACTCGAGGCTGTTCCCACTCTTGCGGAACCCGCCCGCCACGGGGAAGGTCTCGCAGTCGGCCTCGCAGGTCACCTGGTCGACGTACGGGAACGCGTCGCCGAGCGTCTCCAGGCACTCGGCGAAGAAGCAGTCGCACCAGTCCACGCAGCGCGGCCCGAGCGTGTCCGAATCGGTGTCCGCGTCCGTGTCGGCGTCGGTGTCCGTGTCGCTGTCGGTGTCCGCGTCGGTGTCCGCGTCGGTGTCGACGTCCGAGTCGACGTCGCCGCCCCCTCCTCCGCTCGAATCGCCGCACCCTCCGAACGAAACGGCCAGTGCGACGAGGCCTACCAGGCGCAGGAGATCCCTCACGAGAGGGTAATGTACACGTCGGATTGGGGTCTCGCCAGACGGCGAGTGGGAGGGAAGGAGGGGCGAAGGCTAGTCGGCGCAGACCGATTCGCCGGCCGCGTGCCCGCAGTGCGTCACGGCATCGTCCCGCGCCGCCTCGCAATGGTAGTGCAGGCATTCGAGCGTCGCGCCGGCCTGGTCGCACAGCGCGCCCTGGTCGATCGCCTTGCAGTCCGTCAGGCAGGTGTCCACGAAGTCGTCCGGACAGGCCTCTTCCATGCACGCGCAGTACAGCGCGCAGGTCGACGCCTCGTCCGTGCAGGTGTCCGTGTCGGTGTCGGTGTCGGTGTCGGAGTCCGTGTCCATGTCCGTGTCGGCGTCGGTGTCCACGTCGGTGTCGGCGTCGCTGTCGCCGCCCGTGTCGTCGCCGCAGCCGGTCCCGAGTGCAGACCCGCCGGCGACGAGCGCGCCGAACGCGGCCAAGACCATCAACTTCCTGAACGCCCCATTCACCATGTCCGTTCCTCCAGTCGTAGGGCGGGCCGAGCGGCACCCGCAGGCACGAGAAGATCGCACGTCGATGGTTCCCTACGCAAGAAACCCACGCGCGGTTACGGGACCCAGTCCGGCGCGACCACCCGGATCGCGAACTCGTGAACTACCCCTCCCCCTTCGTCCGCGGTGATCAGGCCCGGCCCCTCGACCTCGACCTCGGCCGCGCGCCTCCCCGTCTCGCCGCTCGTCTGCAGCACCGCCGTCACCGCGTCGATGCTCCCCTGCTCCAGGCGCAGGTTCGTCGACCAGGTCGCGACGACCGCGCCGAGATCGACGTCGTCCCCCCCCCCCGCCTCGCGGACCGCGTTCGCGCCGGCGGTCCACCGCCGCAGGTCCATCGTGAACTCGTCCATATCCTGCCCGCCTCCGGAGATCCGCGCCCACGGCTCGGCGAGCAGGTTGTTGGGGAACCAGCCGCCCGCGCGCAGGTAGTCGTCCTCCGACTCGTCGAAGCGCAAGAGAAGCCCGAATCCCGCGATGCGCCCCTCGCCCGGACAGACCTTCACCCACTCCGGCTCGACGCGGTGAACGTGCGCCGTCAGGGTCCAGGTCCCCGCGGGGTTGTCACCTTCGTAGACCGCGAGCGTCCCCGCCGGGAGATCCTCCTCGTCGAAGATCGTCTCGATCCCGCCGTCCGGCCCTCCCCCGGGTCCCTCGTAACCGCGCAGCAGCACGGCGTCCCCGTCCGGCGACGTGAGCACGAGCGCCAGGTAGCCCATGTTCGCGTACTCGACGTCCACGTACACATCGAGCTCCACGAGCGCGCCGCTGCGCACGACATCGAGCGTGGCCGAGAACGGAGCCGTTTCCTCCACTCCCGGCAGGTCGCACGCGTCGCCGATGACCGCGCCCGGCGCCTCGATCTGCACGAGACCGTCGACGACGTGAAGTGCGTAGCGCTCCTCGTCGAACGACCCGTCGGCCGCCTCGACCCGCACCGTGAAGGTCCACGATCCGTCCTCGGTCCCCGCGCCCGCGATCCGGCCGTCGTCCTCGAGCGAGATTCCCGGCGGCGTGTCGCCGCGCAGGACGGAGAACGCGATCGGCGCAGCTCCCCCCGTGACCTCCAGCGCCACTTCGTACGCGGCCCCCATCTCCGTCGGCGGCAACCGCTCCGTCACGAGGTCGATGCGGTGGACGACGTCGATCGACAGCTCCGCTCGATCCGATCGGCCGACTTCGTCCACGACAAGGGCCTCGAACTCGTACGCCCCGGCTTCGGTCGGAGTCCCGGCAACGGTCCCGTCCGCCGCCATCGCGAGCCCCGCGGGCAGCGCGCCGGCCACGATCGAGAATTCGAGAGCCCCCGCCCCTCCCGTCGCCTGGATCCGCGTCTCGTAGGGAACGTCGACCCGCGCCGGCCGCAGCGCCCCGTCCTCCACGACGGGCCCCGCTCCCGAGTCGCCGGCCTCTGGCGGAACGAACGACACGACCC
>Ga0247727_10009993_pt1 | contig 16949 bp, 12 predicted proteins | sample WisWelCaveWW1625_FD_202498 | JGI IMG/M metagenome (GOLD analysis project Ga0247727, IMG submission 202498) | Biofilm microbial communities from Wishing Well Cave, Virginia, United States - WW16-25 | ecosystem: Environmental > Aquatic > Deep subsurface > Groundwater > Cave microbial mat | place...
TTTCTGATCAATATCTTCTTTCAATTGACAGGAAATTTGGGCAACGGCGCCCGCGTATAAAGGCACCACGCGCTGCACGATGCCCGCCGGTCGTGTGGCGCCCGCGGCGTTGCTATCGAAACGCGCGCCGACGAGATCGATATAAAGCCAGTTTTGGCTCACGCGCGTGCTCACTTGCCGGCGCGCAAAGGGCCGCGAGGTTTGCAGCCGAATCAGCGTGCCGTTGGCCTTTTCTTCGACGATGATTTTGGAAATGTTGGCCGGCGCCGTTTTGGACGTGGTCGCTGCCGGCGGTTCTGTTGCCGGCGTTGAATTGTTGTTCGCCACCGAGCCGGCGCTGTTCAAGGCCTTCGGCAATTCCAAATCTTCCGGCCAGGGTTGCGGATAAAGCGGACGAATCAAATCCACAAAATATTGTAACGGCACGAGAATGTCGCCGTTGGCGTAACGCGTTTCCAAAGGCAATTGCACCATCCGCTTGTTAATCTGCACAAACGGATTCATCGCCGTCACTTTCAGCTCGTTACTGCCGACATAAATGATGACCTTGCGCGCTTTTTCGCTGTAAAACGTGCGCAAATCAAGATACTCGGCCAAATCGCCGATCGCCACAAACTGGAAATTGCCCATCTCCGGCAAGATCATCACGGGGAGTTTTTGCGGTTTCTCGCGCGCAACAAGCGCGGCGGTTTCGGGTTGAGAAACCGCCTCCGCGTAAAGAAACGCTGAAATTAAAGCCAGCCAGACGGCGCGATACCGCATAATTCTAAGAGAAAAGAAGAGTTCGGTTTGGCGTAAACCTAAAGCAACGATCTTCAAGATGAAAACCCCGGCGCGGCCGAATTTATGACAAGCCTTCGGAATGCAAATTTTTTTGACTGAGAAATTGACTGGCTTTTTTGAGAATCTGCTTTTCATCATCGGTAAGATTCTCATAACCGACTTCATTGATTTTGTCCAAAACCACATCCACGCGCTCGCGAAGCTGAACTTCCTGTTGGCGCTGGCGCACGACTTGCATTTGACGCCGCTTTTCCGTCCGTTGACGAAACCATTTACTCAAACTATTGACGCCGGATTTCTGCGGCGGCCGGCCGCTGAAACTCGTGACGCCCCACCGCAGACTCGGCCGAATCGTTTTCAAATATAAAAATCCTACCAGCATTCCGCCTAAATGCGCAAAGTGCGCGACATACCCCGCCGGCTCTTTGACATAATGCAAGCTCGAATAAAGCACCATCAGCCCGGCAATGGTAACGAGATATTTGACTTTGATATTGACCGGCAAAATAAAAAAGACCAGCAGCGTAATGATATAGTTGGGAAACAAAATGCCGAACGCCATCAACAAACCATAGATGCCGCCGGAAGCGCCGATCACTGGAACATTGAGCGCGTCCAACGGCACTCTGCCGGCAATCGCCATCACCTGGCTCACGGAGATTTGCAATAGCCCGGCGCAAATGCCGCACACGAAATAATAGCGCAAAAATTCTCGCGTGCCCCAATACCGCTCTAACTCGCCGCCGATGACCCAGAGCACCAACATGTTAATCAGCAGGTGCATGAAATCGCCGTGCAAAAACATATAGGTGACCGGCTGCCAAAAAGCGAATTTATGCACCAAGATATTCGGGGTCAAGCCGAACCAAAGATGAAACGCCTCAAGCGTGTCTTTGCTAAAAGGGAGTTCCAGGAAAAAAAGGACGACGTTCGCCAACAACAAATACTTGACGGCCGGCGTCATTCTTTCTCCGAGACCGAATTGATATTGTTGCCCGTAATAGCTCATTGTTAAGTTAGATAAGAAAACTCAAAACACGATTTACGTCGAAATCCGTTGGCAGCCTTTTATCCGTGGGCGCCAAATATTTTTTGGGCGTTACCACAACCCAAACCGCAAGCCGCCGCGAAAGCCGACGCCGGAGAGATCGACTTCTTTCCAAGTCGGCAAGCCCCGGGTATTTTTCTTCTCGCTGCGTTTGACCGTCGCGTTGTGATAAAAAACTTCGCCGATAAAAGCCGAGCGGCTGCCAAGGCGATATTGAAAACCGCCGCCGGCCAGCCACGTGAAGCCGCTGTAATAACGGCGCTCACTTTTCTCCTCAATGAAATTTTTTTCGTTATTCCAGAGCATCTCGTATCCCAAACCGCCGTTGGCAAACAAATGGAAATCTTCGTCGCCGAAGTGCACGATGGCTTCTCCCATAATCGGCACGAAGAAGGTCGTGACGTCGACCTCCTCTTGCACTTCGCTTTCGACGAGGCCGCCGGAGCTGCTTAATTTTGCGATCAACGTCTTTTGCTGATGATGACGGCGAAAACCGTTGACAGAAATTCCCAACTCCACCGCTTCATCGACTTGTGCGGTTAAATCCATGCCGAGCATCAGGCCGGCTTTGGTGTCTTTCGGATTGACATAGCCGAGACGCAGGCCGGTGAAACGCAGTTGGGCGGAACTGCTTTGGGCGGTGAGCATAACAATGGCGGCGAGCGCGAAACACAGGCGTGTTCGCATAATGATCATCTCCTATAAAAATGTGCTGATTTCATTTTATGAAACTAGGCGCTAAAAGTCAAGTAAAACGTTTGCGAGTTGCCGTTATGAAATAAACTCGCGAAACTGCCATTAAGTTTTAGATGAAAGCCTTTTCGTGTTTGGGGGATCTTTCGTGAAGATTTAACTTGAAACGACGATTAAAGACTTCACGATACACTTTCGCATAATTTCGCACCATCGCTTCGAGGCTAAATTGTTCTTCGACGCGGCGGCGGCCGTTCTCGCCCAGTTGGCGGCGCAGCTTCGGCTCGCGCAATAATTTTGCGATGGCCGCGGCCAGCGCCTCGGGGTTGAGCGAGGGAACGAGCAAGCCGGTTTCGCCGTCGACAACTAATTCGGGATTGCCGCCGACGTTTGTCGTCACCACGGGCCGGCCCGAGGCCATCGCTTCGAGGATGGTGTTGGACATGCCTTCGCTTTCCGAAGCCAGCGCGTAAACATCCACGCCGCGCAGAATTTCCGGCACGTCTTTGCGCCAGCCGAGAAATTTAACGCGATCGACGATCTCCAGCTCGCGAACGAGTTTCAGCAACTCGTCTTGCAGCGGGCCTTCCCCGACCACGACTAAATAAGCATTGGGGATTTCACGAAAAACTTTTTGACTGGCTCTGAGCAGTGTCGGATAAGATTTAACCGGCACGAAGCGCCCGACCGTGCCAAACACCAACGCGTCCGCCGGCACGCCAAGCTGCGCTTTATAATCGATGCCGTTTTTAGAGAAATCGAAACGCGAGAGATCGACGCCGTTGACGACGACGCGAATGCGTTCTTTGGGGAATGTAAAAGTTTTATAAAGATTCTCCCGCAAAACTTCCGAAACCGACAGTACTTCGTCCGTCGTGCGCCAAATCCAGCGTTGCAACAGGATATGTAATTTGGAATCGGCTTTCAACGTGCCGTGCTCGCCGTGAATGATGAACGGCACGCGCGCCATTCTCGCGCCGATGACGCCCTCGAGTAGCGTCGCCCAAGAATGCGTGTGCGCAATGTGAATGCGATGCCGGCGAAACTCTTGAGCGAGCTTGAAATAAAGTTTATAATCGCCGCCCAGCTTGTCGCCCAGCTCGACGACGCGGCAGCGTGCCGGATCGACGCGGTGCGTTAACGGCCCGCCTTTCACAAAGGTGAAAATGTAATTCTCAAAAATCTCCGGATCGAGGCCGTTGACGAGATTGACGATGCCGTTTTCCTTGCCGGCAAAATGCAGCCAGCCGGTCACGTGGGCAATGCGGATTTTGTTTTCTTTTTTCATGACAAATCGAATGCCCAACGGACTAAAAAACGACCAACGGAATTTTTATATCCGTTGGTCGTTTTTTAATCCGTTGGCAGTAAAATTTTTTGAGCATCTACACATCCCGATCCGCTTGCGTCATGAACCACTGCTTGGCGTCGAGCACGCTCTTGGCGGGGCCGCCGGCGAGAGCGTGGACGGCAATGGCGGAATTGACCGCATCGCAAAAGACCGGCCCGAAGGAGCGGAATAATTTCAACACGGGATTTTCCTCGGTGCTGCGAATGGAGAGGCTGCTTACGCGCTTTTTCCGCAGCCAGCGGATGATTCCGGAGAACAGCGGACGGCTCTGCGTCGCAAAATCTTCCAGCAAATAATCGAGCACGCGCGCGCCGCCGTCGTCTTTCAGATCAACCAGCGCATAACCGCAGAGACGTTGCCCGTCCTCAAGACGGAAAATTTCAAACTCGCGATGCAGCGGGCATTGCAAAAAGCGCCACGTTAAAAACTCCGCGTCGCGTACGGTAATGACGGTATGTTGTTTCGCCGCGCGTTCGAATAGCGCGTCATATTCTCTATCGAAGCGGCGCGGCTCCTGTTGGCGCACGACAAAACCGTTGCTCGCGCCGAAATTTCCCGGCGTGACGCGCAACAAGGGATTGACCAAACCCGCGGCGACGGACGATAAAACATTGGCGCCGAGACGTTCTTTGAGAAAACGGTCGACGCGCAACACCAGGCCGTGTCGCGCGAGTCGCCCGATAACGACGTGGCCGACCTTTTCCAAAACGACGCGCATGTTGTCGACTGGATGCGAATAAACAAAGGGCATTTCGCCGCGATCGACGCACTCTTTCACGGTGCGGCGCAACTTCATCGCGACGCCGAGGGTGCGAAAGTCTTTGTCGATCGAAGTATCGGCGCCGTTCCAGCACACGACGGGTTTGCCATAAACCAAGACGCGGCGGGGAAACGCGCTCACCGAGCCGATGAGACGATTGGAGCTTTCATCGATGGCCAACCACGCGCGCGCTTGGCCGTAGGGATTTTGCGCGAGCGACCATTCGAAGCGCGCCTGCCGCAAATTTTGATCGCCGTGATCACGATTGCGCAACAACGTGTCCAACAAAATGCCGCGATCGGCCGGCAGTTGCGCCTCACGAACGATGATTCCCATTCTCGACCTTTTGCGCTTTGACGATATATTGATTCGCTAAATAACCGAGCACCGGCGTGCGCGAGAACACTTCGAATTTTTCCGCCCACTTGGCGGTGAAGTTGGGAAAACGCCGCTCGAGAAAGCGCGGAAAAATCGTGAAGTGATAGAAGGCCGCATCCACCGTCTTCAAGCCGGCGCGACGCATGTGGTTTTTCAAGCTCGAGGGCACGTGCCGGCGCCCTGGAATGCCGCCGTTCGGCGGCAGCGAGAGCAAGCGGCGCAGCGCGAGCGTCGTGCCGCGCAGCATCGCGCCGATCATCGGCAGCGCCAGCAAAATATCGCGCGTCGTGGTGATCGGCCGCGACAAATTTATTTTGTTGCGCACCGACAGAATGAGCACGCCGCCCGGCTTGAGCACACGACACAATTCGGGCAACAATTTTTTGTCCGAGGCCAAATATTCGATGACGCCGGCGGCCACGATCAAATCAAAAGAGGCGTCGGGAAAAGCGAGGTGATCGATGTCGCCTTGCAGCAAACCGACTTTTTTGTTCGGCAGCTTTTCTTTAATCAGCTTGCGGCTCGCTTTCAACATGCCCGGCGCGATGTCCATGCCCACGGCTTTGAAATTTCTTTTGAGAATTTCATGGAGCATTTCGCCGCTGCCGCAGCCGATTTCCAGGGCGCGGCCGCGCGCGCCGCCCATCATTTCCAAAATATATTGATGGCGGCGGAAAATATCGGGATACTTGCCGCGCTTGCCGGCAAGGCGATAATTTTTTTCGTTATAAGTCGAAGAGACTGCGGTGAAATGCTTGGCGACGTCGCGCTTCTCAAAAGTTTCGGTATTGATATAAGACATGGACAACTCCAACCTCCGGTAAACTGTAATGGCCCGGGCGTTAGTTGATTAAACAGAATGCTCGTTATTGCAAATTTTAAATTGAAAATTTTCAATTTATAATGTTTTTGGATTTTTACATCAGGCCCTTGAGCCTGGACCACGCCCCGCTGATTTTGGCGAGGAAAAAATTGAAATCCCCGTGGCGCACGATATTGAGGCGCTTCAAGGCCGTCAGCTCGGTGCGCGCGTCGTTAAAGCCGTTGATTTGGCTCACCGCCGCGACGAAACCCAGCTTGCTCAACAAGTGCCGGTCGCGCGGCCCAAAATCCTTCACTGTGCCGTTGGGATAGCTGAAAAGGTTGCACGTTTTGCCCAATTCCTGCTCAATCAAACGGCGCGACTCGTGAAATTCAAAGTGCGCCTCGGCGTCGCTGAGCGTCGAGACAATCGAATGCGTGTGCGTGTGCGAGCCAAAGGTGATTTGATCTTGCGCCATTTCCCAAATTTGCTCCCAATTCAAAAACGCGTAACGCTCTTCCGCTTGCGCCAAAGCTTCCTGCACGTGCCGCGACCTTTGTGTAGCGGTTTGCACGCCGCCGTGCGACGACGTTTCCACGCCGGCTTGCTGCACCAAAGCGGCAATGACATTCTCCCGCTGCGGCGGCGAGAGGCTTTTCAAATACCCGCGAATCTGATCCGACGCTTTTTCGCGATCCGTTCGCGATTGCAGCGGAAAAGTTTTCGGGACGCCTTTAAAGTCGAGCTGAATTTTTTCGATATCGGCGCCGTGAATGACGCGGTCGACTTGCTCCGTCCACAAGCCTTGCTCGGCAGTGCCGATAAAAGAGGTGGTGAGAAAAATCGTCGCCGGCAAACAATACTTTTGGAGAATCGGCCACGCCACCGTGTAGTTGTTGCGAAAGCCGTCGTCAAAAGTAATGGCGGCGGTGTAGGGCGGCAGCTTTTGTTTCGCGCGCAGGCGCTGCACGAGTTCCGGCAGCGGCAGCACGTGATAATGCTGCGCCAAATACGCCATTTGCCGGTCGAACATGCCGGCGTCGACGCAGTTGCGATTCATGTACACATCGCGGCCTTTTTGCAAAACGCCGTGATAGGTCAAAATTAGCGCTTGCCGGCGATGCCAAAAATTGCCGAGACGATAAATGCCCGCGGTCGCGAGCGCTGAGTAAACAAAATTTTTGAGTTCGTCCTTCATCCCTTCACGCATGCCCATGAAAACAGTAAAAGCCTGCCTCAACCGCTTGGCAGGCTTTTGTAACTTTATTTTGACAGTCGACTGATTTCGAGAAACGCTGTGTCAAGAGTGTGTACCTGCAAGGCAAGGCAAAAGCGGAGGGAGAGGATATGCGTGCCCCTAGATTTTCTAATGAAAAAAAGTTTGTATAACCGGCGGGAGAGGATTATTGCAAATTTGTGATGTAAGAACGCAACATCGTTCGCACAATTTACGATTTTGATTTCATTTCTTTTGCAAAGTTATGCTTACCGCGCGGGCGAGCACTCCTTACTCGGCGTGACAACAACTTCCCACCACAACAACTTCATTTATTTGCTTGAATTTGGCCTGACAATAACATATATTCTCGTAAAGTTAACTTTAAATATGGCGGACAAATTTAAAGTATGTTTAACAGAATAATTAAGCTTCATAAAAACAACAGTTTTTTTCTCTGAGGAAATTACCGAAGAGCAAGTCGTGCGCCGGCTCGATCCCTTTCGCCGGTTTCTCGTGGTCGCCGCGCAAATGAGCGGGCAGATCGTTAATTTTTCAAAAATCGCCCGCGAGGTTGGCGCGAGCACGCCGCCGATCCAAAGTTATTTTGAGATTCTGGAAGATACGCTCATTGGATTTTTGCTTGAGCCGTTTCATGAATCCGTGCGCAAACGCCAGCGCGGCAATCCCAAGTTCTATCTTTTTGATACCGGCGTGCAGCGCGCGCTAAACCACACGCTGACCGTCGAACTGCGGCCGCAAACCCATGCCTTTGGTCTCGCATTCGAACATTTTGTCATCAATGAAATCAATCGAGCGCGTTACCGAAGATGATGTCCGCGCGCTGCAACAGCTCGGCAAAGATATCAGAAATAGCGAGGCCTTTTGTTTTTCTCTCGATCCGATGTCGAAGAAGATCGGCCCGGTGAAGTGTTTGCCGTGGCAACGCGGCCTCGAAGAAATCGGATTATGATAAACATGAATTCGACAAATCTTCTGCACGCAACGATTCAATCCCATCTTGCTGATTGCACTCTGCTCGATCTGCTCCGCGACCTGGTGCGCGCGCCGAGCTACATCGGCCTGCCGCGTCAGGAAGAGCAAGTTGTCATCGTGCTCGCTAAGTATTTCGAGAAACACGGCGTCGAGTTTTCCACCGCTGAAGTTCGGCCTGGCCGGCCGAATTTGTTGGCGACGGTGCGGGGCGCGAAGTCGGGCGGGCATTTGATTTTCTGCGGCCATACGGATACGGTGGCGCTGAATCAGATCACGACGATGGATCCGTTTGGCGCGGAAATGAAAGACGGCCGCATGTTCGGCCGCGGCACGGTGGATATGAAAGGCGCGGTGGCGGCGATGGCGGGCGCGCTCGTGATGCTCAAAAAATTATCGCTGTTGGAAAAAGGGCGGGTGACGCTCGCGGCGGTGATCGACGAAGAAATGGAAAGTCTCGGCGCGGAAGCGTTGATTTCTAGCGGCATGAAAGCGGACGGCGCAATTATCGGTGAGCCGACGAGCAATCGCATTGCGATCGGCCACAAAGGTTTGGAGTGGCTCGAAATCGAATTTCGCGGCAAAGCGACGCACGGCGGCACGCCGGAAAAAGGCGTGAATGCGATTGCCGCGGCCGCGCGTTTCGTGCAGCGCGTTGAAGATGAGTTAGCGCCACAATTTCAAACACGCCGTCACTCCGTGCTGGGTGCGCCGACGATCAATATGGGCACGATTCACGGCGGCGATCAGCCGAGCACGGTTGCGGCGCGCTGCACGATTCAACTCGATCGGCGTTGGGTGCCGGCAGAAACGGTCGAGCAAGTTTTTAGCGAGCTGGAAGAAATTCTCGGCCGGGTGCGAGAAAAAATGCCCGGCTTGGCAACGGAGCTGCGCCGCGTTCCCGGCGGCATGGCGACGATGGTGCACGGGCCGTTAGAAGTTGCCGCGGCGCATCCGCTCGTTCGCGCCGCGCAACAAGCGCGCATGGAAATTTTCGGCGAGGCCGGCGCGCTCACCGCTTTTCCGGCCTGGACGGACGCCGCGCTGCTCGCGCGCGAAGCGCAGATTCCATGTCTCGTGTGCGGCCCCGGTGACTTATCGCTGGCGCATTCCGCGGAAGAGTCCATTGCCATTGCGGAAGTGGAGCAGGCCGTGAGCTTGTATGCGTTGACGGCGATAAAATTTTTGCTTTGAAAAGAATTTTACCATTAAAATTCCAAATATCACTTCAATTTAACCGAGCAGGAACAAATGCCAGAGCCAAACTACACCTTTGAAGTTCCCCTCGAAAAACTTCGCTGGCGGTGCCCGGCCGACTCTGTACAGTATGCCGCCGCGGCGGAAATGGCGGCCGGGGCGAATATCATCGGACAAGAACGCGCGCTGCAGGCTTTAAAAATCGGGTTGCAGCTTAAAGCGCCCGGCTATAATATTTATGTGATGGGGCCGTCGAACAGCGGCAAAACCATGCTGGTGAAAACACTTTTAGAAGAGTTGCAGCGCCAAGGCCCGGTTCCACCCGACCTCTGCTATGTTTACAATTTTCAGAATCCCGATGCGCCCCAAGCGCTCTCTTTGCCGGCGGGACGCGGTCGCGCGTTGGCAAAAGATCTGGAGGAGTTGGCCGCGGCGCTGCGCAGCGCGGTGGAGACCGGTGAATTTTTCAAGACGCGCGGCGAAGAAAATCGCCCCGACAAATCGGCGCGACGCGAGGCGCTCGAAGTGTTGATTCGGAAACGTCTCGCTGAATTAAAAAATAAATATGCGCTGGCGAATATTTTGACGTACTTCGAGCGGGTGCAGACGTTCCTTTTCTCCTTTATATCGACTTTCGCTGAACGCGAATTTATTGCGTCGTTGGCGCCGCCAAATTTTTTTGAATTGAAAGTCAACGTCGTCGTCGACAACTCGGCTTTGCTCGGTGCGCCGGTGATTCATGAAACGGCGCCCACGCACAAAAACTTGTTCGGCGGCATCGGGCGCGTGCAAGATCAAGCCGGGGTCTGGCGGTCGGACTTCATGCAAATCAAAGCCGGAGCGTTGGCGCGCGCCAACGGCGGTTATTTGCTCTTCAATATCACCGATGCCTTCGGCGAGCCCGGCATTTGGCGAATGCTCAAACGCACGCTCCGTCATCGCCGCCTGGAAATCTCTGCGCCAGATCTGCTGGAAGCCAGCGCCGCGTCCGGCTTGCGGCCGGAACCGATGGCGCTCGATCTCAAAGTGATCGTGATCGCCGATTCGGAGGAGTATCATAATTTTTATCGTCAGGACAGCGAGTTCAAAAACATTTTCAAAATCCGCGCGGAATTTGACGCGACCGTCCCCAATACGATTGCGGCGCATCGGCAATATATCGGTTTGATTAAAAAAAATTGCCGGCAAGAATCCTGGCGCGAGCTTGATGACGCCGCGCTGGCCGCGGTCATCGAGTTTGGCGTGTGGCTCACCGATGCGCAGAGCAAAATTTCCGCGTGCTTTGGTTACGTGGTCGATCTGCTGCGCGAGACCGATTTTGGGGCGCAAGAAGAAGGCAGCCCGATCATCCGCCGGCAGCATATCCGGCGCGCGTTGCGCGAGAAAAACTACCGGCAACGCGCCGGCGAAGACCGCCATTTTGAGCGCGTGCGCGCCGGAAAAAACTTGCTCGACGTCGAAGGCCGGAAAGTCGGGCAGATCAATGCGCTGACGGTCTGGCCCTATTATGAGCATTCTTATGGCTGTCCGCTGCGCCTGACTGCCGCCGTCGGCATGGGCAGCGCCGGCATCATCAACATCGAGCGCGATGCCGACATCAGCGGCAAACTGCACAACAAAGGCGTCGCCATCGTCGCCGGTTATTTGCGGAACCAATACGCCCACGACAAGCCGCTCTCGATGAGCGCGAGTATTGCGTTTGAGCAATCGGGCGGCATCGACGGCGATAGCGCTTCGGCGGCGGAAGCTTTTGTCATTCTCTCCGCCCTTTCCGGCGTGCCGCTGCGCCAGAATTTGGCCGTCACCGGCTCCATGAACCAGCGCGGCGAGATTCAAGGCATCGGCAGCGTCAATGAAAAAATCGAGGGCTTTTTTCAAGCCTGCCAAATGAAAGGCTGCACCGGGACGCAGGGAGTGATTATTCCGCAGCACAATGTCGATGATCTCATGCTGCGCGAAGAAGTTGTCGATGCCGTCGCCGCGGGCCAATTTCACATTTTTGCGATCAAGCAGCTCGACGAAGGGCTTGAGTTAATGACCGGCGTCGTTGCCGGCGAAAAAGATGCGGAAGGCAAATATCCCGAAGGCTCGATACATTTCAAAGTCGATCAACGTCTGCGCGAGCTGAATAAAGAGAAGAAAGATAATAAAACGAATGGTGAAGAGAAGAAAGACGACAAAGCCGCCGCGTAGCGGCGTGATTGAAAACAAAGTCAAATGGCAAGAAGGCGGGCAGAGCTTGTATTTCCGCGATCCGGACTATCACGCGATTGAATTGGCGACGTCGGGAACGTGGGCGGTTTATTAAGAGTTGGCTGGTTTGCCAGTTTGCCGGTTTTACTGCTAACCAGCTAACTGGCAAACCGGCCTACCATTTGATTTATAACAGAAAACTTTCATCCGGAGGATTGATATGACCATCAAAAAAATCGTTGCCTACCTATTCGGCGCGGGACTTCTCGTCAATGCCGGTCTCTTCGTGCCGCAGGCCATCAAAATCTTTGAAACCCAAAGCGCGAAAGATGTTTCCGTAATGACTTTTGCCGGATTTAACATCCTGCAACTGATCGGCATTTGGCACGGCTATCTGCAACGCGACCGGTCTTTGCTGGTTGGCATGGTGGCAAGCTTTCTATGCTGCGGCGCGGTGACGGTTTTGGCGATTATCTATGGTGGAAGATGAGAGCATGGCGCAAAGCGCATAGCGTCAATGCGCGCCGCCCCTGCAAAAAATATCGCTTGCAAATATTGGTGAAAACGATTATACTACACACGCATGGCTCGAAAACGGCGCGGAAATAAACAATACGAAGCACGGTTGATTCAGTTGCTCCGCTGGCGCTTCGAAAAGCAAACTTCAAGGTCGACGATCATCTGAAAGTCGGTAGGCTGCCGCTCGAGATTGATTTGGTCGTGAGTCGCCGGGCGCAGAAAATGGCGGCAGTTTCTGCAACGCCTTTGCTCTTTGATTACTTCAAGCGATACAATCTGCTTGAAATAAAAACCGAACAAACGCCTTTAACGCTCGGGGATTTGTTGAAGTTGCAAGCTTATACCTGGTTGTATATGCAAAAGCAGGCAATTTATGCGATTGCCGAAGTTACCGCCACCGCGGTTGTGCATCATCTAACGCCAGAAGTGATCGCAGCTTTGCCGGCTTTGCGGTACAAGCCGGTGAGTTCAGGAATTTTTCGATGCGACTCGAGTTTTGAGTCGTATATCATTTCTATTGAAGATTTGCCCGATGAACTGGCACCGGAAGAGTTGCAAGTCTTTTCCAATTCGGCACGTCGCCAGAAAATTTTTCTTTCGTGCTATGGAAAAACAAGGAAAGAACCAATCATAGATGCTTTAGTTGATCTTTATGAAAGCGAGGTGATTAAACTTATGACTCCTCTTAACGTTAGACCGGAATCAATGCCGAAGTTTATCAAGGCATTAGGCAAGGAAAAGGTTATTGCCGCACTTATTAAAGATAAAGAGTTGCCCGCACAACGCAAAAAACAGTTGTTAGCAGCGCTAAGCAAAAAACAGTTGTTGGCAGCGCTAAGCAAAAAAGAGTTGTTGGCGGCGCTAACTGAAGATGATATGATCAGTGCTTTAGGTGGAAAAGAATATTTACTAAAATCGTTTCTGGCAAGTTATAAGCCGGAACAACTTCAAAAACTCTTGGCGCAACCCCACCGTAATGGCGCTTCGAGGCGGCAGAGCGCAAAGTCGAAAACGATCTGAAGGCCGCCTAATTTTCTTACCCGCCAAAGTTAGTTTGATTTGATAAACGGGCTGAAAGCATTACAGTTTTTGCTTTGGCGATTGGGAAAAGAGTATGTTTTATTTCATTCCGCTGTTTTCATTTTCGTATAACCGTTTTATATCTCGCCTTAAACGTTGCAATCCATTATCAGCCTTCCTGACAATGCCGTTGTCGTGAGAAGGCACGAATAGATCCCGAATCGTCTCACCTTTCCTGCGAGGAGGATTCATGCTTAATTTCAATCTCAAGACTCAACGCCGCGTCCTGCAATTGAGTTCTTGCTTAATTCTCGTCTGCTGGGCAGTGGCGGCCTTCGCCCAAACCGCGCCGACCGACGGCCTGCGCGACAACACGCCGAAAGTACATGCGCTCGTCAATGCGCGGATCGTCGTCGCGCCTGGGCAGGTGATTGAGAAAGGCGCCGTCGTCGTGCGAAATGGCGTGATCGAAGCCGTCGGCGTTGCCGCCGCGGCGCCGGCGGATGCGCGCGTGTGGGATTTAAGCGGTCTTACCATTTATCCCGGCTTGATCGAAAGTTATTCCAATCTCGGGTTGCCGAAAGAAGAAAGAAGGCCGCGTGCGTTTGGCCAAGCGGTCGCCGAGCCCTCGCCAGCCCCAGCCGCGGAGCCGCCGCGCGGGCCGGATAATTGGAACAAGCTGGTCAATCCCCAAAACAACGCCGCAGAATTGTTTGTTCCGAATAATGAAGAAGCAAAAAAATTGCGCGAGCTTGGTTTCACCGTCGCGCTGACCGCGCCAACCAAAGGCATCTTTCGCGGCAGCAGCGCGCTGGTGACGCTCGGCGATGATTCGCCGAATAAAGGTCTCCTCAAAAATCGCGTCGGCCAGCATTTTTCTTTTGAAACTTCCGGCAGCTTCGATAGTCCGACTTACCCCAACTCTCTGCTTGGCGCGATCACCGTCGTGCGGCAGAGTATTATGGATGCGCGCTGGTATGAGCAAGCGCAAAATGCCTTTCGCAAAAATTCTGCGCAAGCGAAACCGGAAGAAGATGAGGCGCTGGCCGCGCTCATCACCGCAACGAATGGCGGCGAGCCGCTCATCTACGAATCTTCCGATGAACAAAATTTTCTGCGCGCCGTCAACATCGCAAAAGAGCTTAATTTGAAATTGTGGGTGCGCGGCAGCGGCCACGAGTATCGCCGCCTCGATTTGATTCGCGCCGCGAATGTGCCGGTGATTCTTCCGCTCAATTTTCCCGAAGCTCCGAGCGTGGAAACGCCCGAAGACGCGTTGAATGTCGAGCTTGCCGATCTCGAACATTGGGACGCCGCGCCGGAAAATCCCAAACGTTTGCAAGAAGCCGGCGTGATGTTTACGCTGACGACGGCAACGTTAAAAAACGTTGCGGATTTTTCCGCGCGCATGCGCACGGCGATTGAGCGCGGGCTTTCCAAAGACGCGGCGCTGGCGGCGCTAACGACGACGCCGGCGAAATTGTTCGGCATGGAAAATCAACTCGGCTCCGTCGCCGCCGGAAAAATTGCGAATCTCGTGATCACCGACGGCGATTTGTTCGAGGAGAAAACACAAATTCTCGACACGTGGGTTGCGGGCGTGCGTTATGAAAATAAAAAACGTCCCGAAGTTGATCTGCGCGGCAAATGGGATATCACCCTCGATCTCGGCGCTGGCAAAAGCGAGACCTTTGCGCTGGACCTCAAAGGCGAGCCGCAAAGCTTGAACGGCGAAATCAGCAGAGAAAAGAAAAAAGCCAAGCTCACCAAAGCCACGCTTGACAACAAAAGATTGGCGCTGCTCTTTGCGGGCGATTCGATTGGCTACGCCGGCGTGACGCGAATCTCCGGCGCGGTCGAGAAAGAATCGGGCATGGGCACAGGTATTTTGGGCAACGGCGCTGAATTCAAATGGACGACCAAACGCACCGCGCCGTTTACGCCCGAAGCGAAGAAAGACAGCGAGAAAAAACCTGCTGCAACTCCTGCGCTGGGAAAACTCGTTTATCCTGCCGGCGGATTCGGACGCACCGCGCCGCCGGAACAGCCGAAAAATTTGCTCGTGCGTGGCGCCACGATTTGGACCTCCGGCCCACAAGGCAAATTAGAAAATGCCGAGCTCTTGGTGAGCGCGGGAAAAATTGTTCGCCTCGGGCAAAATTTAACGGCGCCGGCCGATGCTGTGATCATCGACGCGGCTGGCAAACATGTCACGCCGGGCTTGATCGACGCGCATTCCCATTCCGCGGCGGCCTCTATTAATGAAGGCGCGCAAGCCGTCACCTCCGAAGTTCGCATCGGCGACGTGATCGACAGCGATGATATTTCGATCTATCGCCAGCTCGCAGGCGGACTCACCGCGGCGCATGTGATGCACGGCTCGGCGAATCCGATCGGCGGGCAGAATCAAACCATGAAGTGGCGTTGGGGCGCGAGCGCGGACGAGCTGCGTTTTGTCGAAACGCCGGCGACGATCAAATTCGCGCTCGGCGAAAATGTGAAGCAAAGCAATTGGGATCGCCCCACCAATCGTTATCCGCAAACGCGCATGGGCGTCGATCAACTCATTCGCGACCGTTTCAAAGCCGCGCGCGATTACAAAAAAGCGTGGGCGGATTATGAAGCGAAAAAATCGGCGACGCCGGTGGCGCAACGCGATGCGATCATTCCGCCGCGCCGCGATCTCGAATTGGACGCACTCGTGGAAATTTTGGACGGCAAGCGCTTCATTCATTGCCATTCGTATGTGCAAAGTGAAATTCTGATGATGACGCGCATCGCGCGTGATTTTGGCTTCAAGCTCGGCACTTTCCAACACGTGCTCGAGGGCTATAAGGTCGCGGATGACATCGCGCAATTTGCCGGCGGCGGCTCGTGTTTCAGCGACTGGTGGGCCTATAAATTCGAAGTGTACGACGCCATTCCCTACAATGGCGCGCTCATGCACAATGCCGGCGTTTTGGTTTCTTTCAATTCCGACAGCGACGAGCTGGCGCGACGCATGAACCTCGAGGCCGCCAAGGCGGTGAAATACGGCAACGTGCCGGAGCAAGAAGCGCTGAAGTTCGTCACCCTCAATCCGGCGAAACAATTGAAGATCGATCAATACGTCGGGTCGCTCGAACCCGGCAAGCACGCGGACTTCACCATTTGGAGCGGCGATCCGCTTTCGACGTACACGATTTGCGAGCAAACGTGGGTCGACGGCCGCAAATATTTCGATCGCGCCGAAGATCTCAAAATGCGCGACGAGGTCAACAAAACACGCGAGATGTTAATTCAGAAAGTTTTGGCGTCGAAAAAAGATGATAAGAAAGAGATGGGCGGAATGAGAAGACCGACGAGCGGGCCTTTGCTGGATTTGCCGTCGTTCAGCGAACAGCGTGGGCAGGATGAGTGCGAGAAGCCGTGAGGAAAATTGGATTGGCGGAGTTTGGGATCGCTGGAATTTTACATCTTCAAGAAGTGAGAATCTGGCGATACTCCACTTCGGTTTGGCGATTGGCAAAATCGAGCAACACCACCGGCTGAAGTTGCAGCATGGTATCGCGGCCGACAAGCGCCGTGCGGTTTGGATTAATCGCAACAAATGGGCTGCTGTTCCAATTTTTAACACGAGCTGCAAGGATTTGGATTTGTCGGTGTTGACCGTTTTTGTCTTTTAACTCTAAGCGGATTGATTTGGCGATATATTTATAATTTTTGCCGAGATGCGAAGATTCATCGTAGATTTTTCTTTTCTTGGCCTTGACCACGCCACGCTGCATCAAAAGATCAAGATCGAAGTATGTATCCAACGCACCTGTATCAAAATCTGCTTCTAATTCAGTTTCGGCTCCATCAGTTTTTAAGTTGAAGCGAATCGTTGGATAAGCGTCACCTGACATCTTAGTTGAATGCCATGGAACCGTTTCTTCAATGAAAAAAAGACGCGGACTAAAGATCACAAATGGAAATTTGCCGATTTTTTCACAGAGTTCGTCGAATTCTTCCTCA
>Ga0247727_10009994_pt1 | contig 16947 bp, 13 predicted proteins | sample WisWelCaveWW1625_FD_202498 | JGI IMG/M metagenome (GOLD analysis project Ga0247727, IMG submission 202498) | Biofilm microbial communities from Wishing Well Cave, Virginia, United States - WW16-25 | ecosystem: Environmental > Aquatic > Deep subsurface > Groundwater > Cave microbial mat | place...
CCGCGGTGCATGACCACTGCCTCGTCGGCCAGCCTTTCGATCAGACTCAGGTCGTGAGTGATATAGAGGTAGGTGAGGCCACGCGATTCTTGCAGTTCGAGAAGCAAGTTGACGATCTGCGCCTGAACCGAAAGATCAAGCGCGGAAAGCGCTTCATCGAGAATCAACAGTCGCGGTTCGAGAGCCAACGCGCGCGCAATTGCTAGGCGCTGCCGCTGTCCTCCGCTAAACTCGGCGGGCCGGCGGCGGGCCGAGTTGCGCGAGAGCCCCACCTGCTCCATCAGCGCCAGCGCGCGCGCGCGTTGCTCGTTCCGGCTGCCGCGGTGCTGAATGCGCAGCGGCTCGGCGACAATCTCTGCCGCTGTCAGCCGCGGGTTGAGAGCCGTCGCCGGATCTTGAAAGATGAGCTGGATCTCACTGCGAACGGCGCGAAGTGCGGCGCGGTTGAGGAGCAAAAGGTTGCGGCCTCGATACCAGATCTCGCCCTCACTTGGCTCTTCAAGGCGCACCAGACAACGTGCCAGCGTTGATTTCCCCGACCCGGATTCACCGACCACCGCGAGGGTGGCGCCTTGCGAGATGCTCAGGTCCACGCCATCAAGAGCAGTAACGTGGAATTTCTCGCGCGAATACCAGCGCCCTTGCTCGTAGGATTTGCGCAGCCCCCGGACGTCAAGCAGCGGAGCGGATGGGTCTGCGGAACAATGGCGATTATCCGCCATACTTAAAACACCGCACGCGGCTGGAATCATCAGGCAACACTTCGTCGGGCCCACGTTCTGTGCACACGGGCACTCGCTCGGAACACCTGGGCTCAAACGCGCATCCGGGCGGAAGACGCATCAGGTCTGGCGGGGTTCCGGAAATGACGGGGAGCTTTACCTTGTGGCAAGACGAGCTGTCGTCCCTGCGCGTCGGAATCGAGCCCAGTAGGCCGCGGGTGTACGGATGCAAAGGTGCGACGTAAACGCGGTCGAGCAGGCCTTCTTCCACAATTCGCCCCGCGTACATCACCAGGACACGGTCCGCCAGACCAGTAAGGATGCCGGGATTATGGGTAATCACAATCAGAGCGACACCAACGCGCCGCTTGAGCTCTCCGAGAAGGGAAAGAATTTCCTTCTGAGTGGTGGCGTCGAGGGAAGCCGTGGGTTCGTCAGCAACGATCAATGCGGGCCGGCAAGCGATCGCCTGGGCAATGAGCACGCGCTGTCTTTGGCCTCCGCTCAACTGGTGGGGAAAGGCCGCGCCGATGCGTGAGGCGTCCTGCGGGAAAACCTGCGTGAGAACCACGCCGGCTTCTTTCCTGCAACGATCCCAGTTCCAGGGAAAATGTGCGCGAAGCACGTCGGCCACCTGATCCCGAACACGGAGAACGGGGCTGAGCGCAATACCGGGCTCCTGAGGTATGAACGAAATCTCCGCGCCACGGATTCGCTCCAGCACACGCTCGTCAGCCTTCAGAAGATCGCGGCCCGCCAGCTCAATCGAGCCGCAGATCACTCGTCCATTCGACGGGAGGAGACCCAGGAGAGTTAGGGCCAGAGTGCTTTTGCCACAGCCAGATTCACCGATAACCCCCAACACCTCTCCGGTGGCCATGGAGAAATTGACCCCATCAAGCGCCCAAAACGTTGGGCCACTCTCCAGGGAGTATTCCACGCCTAAGTCACTCACATGAAGTAAGGAGGCCATTGCGGGCTGGCTTCTCGCGACGGAAATACACTCCCTGGTCTTATGTTGGTTTACGGGAGAATCTTTGACAAGACGCCTGTTCCGGCATGGCGATCAAGAGTAATCCCTTGTCGCAGGAGAGGCTGCTGTGACCTGCCCCCCGCCAGAGCGGGGCTGGGAGCCTCTGGAAGCAAGAGAGAAGTCCCAGCGACGCCTCCTTCAGCGGGCGTCGGCACTGCCATTTGGTGCCCGGGGTGGGAGTCGAACCCACACGGGGTAAAATCCCCAGAGGATTTTAAGTCCCCAGCGTCTGCCATTTCGCCACCCGGGCGCCCGGCAGAAGGCTCAGGTTAGCACGAGCGGCGCGCGACCGGGAACACTCCACGAGGCTCTTGCGCAGCGGGCGGCAGCGTCCCTATAGGGAAGGGCGCGCCCGGACGATGAGTGTCCTGATTCGAAAGAAGCCGATTCGTTATTCGGAACAGTGATGAAGCTATCTCATAAATAGCTTCGGCCTCCAGTGGACGTTCACCCCAGGGGCCAAAACGCCTGATTTCTCGGGGGTTTGGAATGTTGCGGCTAAAGCCGCGACCCCCTAAAACCATTTATGAGATAGGTTCATGTCACAGGGTGTTCAATCCGGGCGCAGCGCCTGTCATTCTTTTGGCCGCTCGCGGTCACGAGTCCCAGAAATTTCGCGTCCTGCCTGGGGAGCCAGCACCTTCCATCGGTCATTCGCAACGAAGATGGGCGCGAGCCGGCAATCCTGTTAGCATGATGCACCATTTATGCCTGCCGTGCCAACACCCACTCCATCCGCTCCCGAACACTCCCTCCACGAACGCGAAGCCGGACTCCAGCGCAGTCTTACGCCGCGACAACTCTCCATGATTGCGCTCGGCGGGGCCATCGGCACCGGGCTTTTCCTGGGCAGTGCGCTTTCAGTGCGACTGGCCGGACCGGCCGTGATCCTGAGTTATGCGGCGGGCGCGGTGGTTGCGCTGGTGCTGATGTGGGCGCTGGCGGAGATGGCGGTGGCGCATCCCGTGGCGGGGTCCTTCGGGGTGTACGCAGAAACCTATCTAAACCCGTGGGCCGGGTTCACCATGCGGTACTCGTACTGGCTGGCGCAGGTGGTGGCGATTGGGAGCGAAGTGGTGGCGGCGTCGATCTACTGCCGGTATTGGTTTCCCGCAGTCCCCGCGTGGGTGTGGATTGTGGCGTTCTCGGCCGCGCTGGTATACGTCAATGCGCGCAGTGTGGCGAGTTTCGGCTGGTTCGAGTACTGGTTCGCCTCGATCAAGGTGGTGGCCATCACGGGGTTCCTCGTCCTGGGGGGAGCACTGCTGCTGGGAATCGGTTTTCCGAGGCTGGGCACGGCCAATTTCACTGCACACGGAGGCTTCCTGCCGCACGGATGGGCAGGCGTGGGGCTTGGCGTGGCCATGGCCATCTTCAGCTATCTGGGAATCGAAGTCGTTGCGGTCACCGCCGGGGAAGCAAAGCAGCCGGAAACTGCCGTGCCCCGGGCACTGCGATGGACGCTCCTGCGACTGGCGATTTTCTATATCGGCGGCGTCACGGTGCTGGTGGGCGTGCTGCCGTGGACCCAGGCGGGGCTGGGCGAAAGCCCGTTCGTGAGCGTGTTCACAACCGTCGGGATACCGGCTGCGGCGTCGGTAATGAACTTCGTTGTGCTCACCGCGGCGCTTTCAAGCATGAACTGCAACCTGTATCTCACGTCGCGGATGCTCTTCTCATTGGCGCGCGGCGGATACGCGCCGGCAGGTCTGGGACGACTCAGCCGGCAGGGCACACCGGTAACGGCTCTGGCGGTTTCGAGCTGCGGCATGCTCGCAGCGCTGCTGCTGGAAATGCGCTTCCAGCAAACGGCGTACGTGTACATGCTTGGAGCGGCGTTTTTTGGCGGGCTGTACGTGTGGATGATGATCTTCGTGACGCATCTGGTGTTCCGCCGGCGCGAACCGGCGGGGGCCATGCGACTTGCACCGCCGGGACCGTGGAGCTCGCTGGTGGGATTCTTCGCACTGGCCGCCGTGCTGGTCTCGACCTGGTGGATCCCCGGGATGCGGATCACCCTGGCGGCGGGGATTCCCTGGCTTGCGTTTATCTCCCTGTGCTACCTTGTCCGGGCAAAGTTCAGAGTTGCGCGACGCACTTGAGGAAGGACATGGACGACCTGCTGAAGTGGCGCGAGGAATTCCCAATCCTCGAGCGCACCACGTACCTGATCAACAATTCGCTGGGGGCGATGCCGCGTGGCGTCGAGGGCAAGCTGCGTGAATATGCCGACACCTGGGCGACGCGTGGCGTGCGGGCGTGGGAAGAGAGCTGGTGGGATCTTCCGGCTCAAGTAGCGGACCGCATGGGCGCGCTGATCGGCGCCGCGCCGGGGAGCATCTCGCTGCACCAGAACGTCACGTTGACGCAGGCGGTGATCACGTCGTGTTTCAATTTTCGCGGGCCGCGCAACAAGGTCGTGCTGGTGGATTTGGAGTTTCCCTCGGTGGTGTACTTCTACCAGGAGCAGCAGCGGCACGGCGCGCGCATCGAAATGGTGCGCAGCGAAGACGGAATCCGCGTGCCGCTGGAGAAGCTGCTCGAGGCGATTGACGAGCAGACGCTGCTGGTGCCCATTTCGTTGGTGCTCTTCCGCAGCTCGTGCATCGTCAATGCGCGCGCCATTATCGAGCGGGCGCATCGCGTGGGCGCGCAGGTAGTGCTCGATTGCTTCCAGGCGGCCGGGACGGTGCCGATCGACGTAGCGTCTTTGGGCACGGACTTCGCTGTGGGCGGAATGCTGAAGTGGCTGTGCGGCGGACCGGGTGTGGCCTACCTCTACGTGCGGCCCGACCTGCGGACGAAACTGACGCCGACGCTGACGGGCTGGCTCGCGCATCAGCGGCCGTTTGCATTTGAAGTGGGGCCGATTGACCGGCGTGAAGATTCCTACCGCTTCTTGAACGGCACGCCGCATATACCGGCGCTTTATTCCTGCCAACCGGGAATCGAGATCATTGGCAAAGTGGGGGTGGAGCGCATCCGGCAGAAGTCCATGCGGCAGACCAAGCGCCTGATTGACGGCGCGCTGGCGCGTGGATGGCGGGTCAACACACCGATGGACCCGGCGGAGCGCGCGGGCACGGTCTCCATCGAATGTCCGCGCGCCCAGGAGGTCGAGCGGGTGTTGCTCGAGCGCGACATTCTGGTGGACTACCGCCCCAAGGCCGGGGTCCGCCTTTCGCCACACTTCTTCACGCGAGACGAAGAGATTGACTTCGCGCTGGCGCAAATCGAAGAGATTCTCGCCACGCGGGCGTGGGAGAAGACGGGCTCGCCTGCGGCGGCAACCGACGCCGCGGGCACAGCCACTCGATGATGGCGTTCAGCCGATACTTCGGTCCTGACGAGCTCGGGTTTGAAAAAATGGCCCCCTCTGATAAGCTTCGCCCGCTTAGCGCGTTGTAGTTCAGCGCTGTCTGCCAACCCGGCCGTGCCCGCTGGAGGGGACTTGAATGTACTCCCGCCCTTTTCATTACCACCGAGCGAAGTCTCTGGCCGAAGCGTCTGCGCTGCTGGCCCAGCTCGGAGAAGGCGCCCGGGTGCTGGCCGGCGGCCAAAGCTTGATCCCGCTGATGAAGCTCCGGCTGGCCAGCCCGGCCCACCTGGTGGACCTCAATTTCATCCCCAAGCTTTCCTACGTTGAAAAGGACAGCAAGACGATCCGATTGGGCGCGATGACGCGTCACACGGACATCGAGTCCTCGGCCGTGGCTCAAGAGATCCCCATTCTGAAGGATTGCGCGGCCGGGATTGCCGACGTGCAGGTGCGCAACCGGGGGACGCTGGGCGGATCGCTGGCGGAAGCGGATCCCAGTGGGGACTGGGGGCCGGTGCTGCTGACGCTTTCGACGCAGGTCCGCGCGGTGGGACCGCAGGGCGAGAGGACGATTCAACTGTCTGACTTTTTTGTGGATGCGTATACCACCTCGCTTGGTCCCGGGGAGCTGGTCCGGGAGGTGGTCGTGGAGATTCCTCCGAAGAATAGCGGAGGGGCTTATCTGGCGTTCAAGCGTTGCGCGCCGGTGTATGCCACGGCCAGTGTCGCGGTGCAGTTGACACTGGGTGACAAAGACATTTGCCGCGAGGCCAGGGTGGCGCTGGGGTGCGTGGGGCTGACGGCGATCCGGCCCGGCGAAGCGGAGCGTGCCCTGCAGGGCCAAACGATCAACCGGACCAGCATCGAAGCTGCGGCCGAGGCGGCGCGCGCGGCCGCGGATCCGCAGCCGGACATGCGCGGTTCCGCGGAGCTTAAACGCGAACTGGTCGGTGTGCTGGTGCGTCGGGCGATAGTGATCGCGGTTCGCCGGGCGCGCGGCGAGCGCGTTGAGGGAGGGCACATCTATGCCTGAGACGATCCCGCGGGTCCCCATCCGGGTGAAGGTCAACGGCAAGGACTATTCATTGGATGTGGAGCCTCGGCTTCTGCTGGTGGACCTGCTGCGGGAAGAACTCGACCTGACCGGCACGCACGTGGGCTGCGACACCACCTATTGCGGGGCCTGCACCGTCTTGCTGAATGGTGCCAGCATCAAGTCGTGCACGGTCTTTGCCGTCCAGGCCGACCAGGGCGAGGTACTGACCGTGGAGGGCCTGGCAGAGAACGACAAATTGCACCCGATTCAGCAAGCCTTTGCCGACCACCATGGGTTGCAGTGCGGCTTTTGCACGCCGGGTCTGCTCCTCTCCACGCTCCAATTGCTGGCGAAGAACCCCCATCCAAGCGAACAAGAGATTCGGAAGGGCCTGGCCGGGAACACCTGCCGGTGCACCGGCTATCAGAACATCCTGAAGTCGGTTCAGGCCGCCGCGCAGGGCGGGCGAACTTAGCCGCCATGGCCATTCACTTTGGAGGCGAATTCCGGGTCAACAAGGAACGCACGGAGGTGTACGACTTCCTGAGCGATCCAAAGCGCTTCGCGCCGTTGCTGCCCGACTTCGAAAGCATGAGCCAGCACGATGAACGCCGCAGCACGGTTAACCTCAAGGTGGGTATCTCCCACATCCGAGGGACGGCGAGCATCCTGCTGGAGCTGGCGGAGGCGGAGCGGCCGCGCCACGCGGTCTACCAGGGGAAGGGCAGCCTGGCGGGAAGCTCGGTGCACCTGACCGCCGGGTTCGACCTCGAGGACGATGGGAACGGAACGCGGGTGATCTGGAAGGGAGAAGCACAGCTCTTTGGGCGGCTGATTTCGGTGGCTGGCGGGCTGCTCGAGCCGCTGGCCAAGAAAAACGTGCAGAAATTGATCGACGCGTTGCAAGGAGCGCTAAGTTGAGGTTGTCAAGTCGAAGTCGGACGCAAATAGGGGACCGCAGGTGAAAAAGAAGTCTTCCGCAGGCAAGCGCAAGGCGCGGAGCATGAGCAGCGGCTTCGGTGGGCCCTGGATGGGGAAGTCCGTGCCGGCGAAGGAAATGGACCGGCTGGTTCGCGGCATGGGGAAGTTCACGGACGATTACAAGCTCCAGGGCATGTTGCATTTGTGGGTGGCGCGGTCTCCCCATGCTCACGCCAGGATCGAAACGATCGACGTGACGGCCGCAGCGCAGGCGCCGGGCGTGGTTGCGGTGATGACCGGGAAAGAAGTGGCCCAGCAGGTCCAGCCGTTCATCGAGATCGGCCCCGGGCCCGGACAGAAGATCGTGGACTATCCGATGGCGGTGGACAAAGTCCGCTACCAGGGCGAGCCGGTGGCCATCGTCGTGGCCGAATCGCGGATGGCGGCGGAGGATGCGGCGGAGATGGTGCAGGTGGAGTACAGCGTTCTCGAGCCGGTTCTGGATGCGGAGAAAGCCCTGGAGGACCGCAGCCTGCTCCATGAGGCCGCCGCGACCAACCGCAATTGGCAGGGGGTGTTTGAGTACGGCGACGTGGAGAAGGCGTTTCGCCAGGCCGCGTACATCGTCGAGCTCAACCGGATGCACTTCCACCGCTTCACGAGCGCGCCGCTGGAAAACAACGTGGTGATCGGGCACTGGGACCTAAAGGGCAACCGCATCGATTTCTGGTGCAACAATTCTTTCCCGGCGTTTGCGATTCAGTTTCTTGCGCCCGCGCTGGGCGTCCGGATCGACCAGATTCGCGTTCAGACCCACGACATCGGCGGCAGCTTCGGAATCAAGATCACCAACTACCCTTACATGGCGCTCTGCGCCCTGGCGTCGCGGAAGACCGGCGGGCGGCCGGTGAAGTGGGTGGAGACCCGCACCGAACACCTGCTGGCGAGCGCGCACGGAAACGAGCGCACGTTCCTGGATACGCGCGTGGCTTTGGACAAGGAGGGACGCATCACCGCGATCACCTCCCGCCATATTGATGATTGCGGGGCCTACCCGCGCTACGAGCCCCTGGGGTGCGTGATCTGGGCCCAGGTGCTCCCGGGCGCCTATCACCTGAAGAATATCCGCATTGACTTCAGCCAGGTGGTGACCAACAAGTGTCCGGTGGGGCCGAACCGCGGCTACTCGCGGATGCAGCATCTCTGGTTTCTGGAGCGCGTGATCGACACCTGCGCGCACCAACTCGGCTTTGATGCCGCGGAGATCCGGCGACGGAATTACATCCCGGCCAAAGAGTTCCCCTACACAACGCCGAACGGGTGCATTTACGACTCGGGTGATTACGCCAAGATGCTGGCCATTGCCCGGGAGAGAATCGGCTGGGAGGAGTGGCGGAAGAAACAGCGCTCGATGCAGGCCGAGGGCCGCCTGGTGGGGATCGGCATCGGGACCACGCTCGACTCGGGCACGAACAATTTCGGGCAATCACGCATCATCAATCCGCAGGCGCCGTTCTCCGGGCAATCGGAAGCCGCCAGCATCAAGCTGGACATCTACGGGGAGATTGTGGTGAGCATCGGCTCGGTGCCGCAGGGGCAAGGCCACGAGACCACCGCCGCCCAGGTCGTCGCGGACGACCTCAACGTGCCTCCCGACCTCGTCCATGTGCGGCCGGGATTCGACACCGAGCGCAACACGCACACCGGGCATTCGGGCACCTATGCCAGCCAGTTCGCCGTCACCGGCCTCTCGGCGGTGCACGGTGCGGCCCAGAAACTGAAGAGCGAGATCAAGCGGTTGGCTGCGTTTGCGCTGGGTGCGCGAGAAAGCGCGCTGGAGCTGGGGGTCGGCGCGCAGGGACCGGAGGTTCGAGTCAAGGGTACAAAGAGATCAATCAATTACTGGGGCCTGGCGAACCTGGTCAACGTCAATAACGCCGCCTTTCCCAACGATCTCGATGTCACCCTGAACTGCCGTTACGTCTACCGGCCGCCGTTTAAGATACCCGACATCAAACGCAAGTACGGCAATCTGACGCTGACCTATGCCGCGCAGCTGCACATTGCGGTGATCGAAGTGGACCGGGAAACTTTTCAGCCAAAGATCCTTGCCTACGCCGCCGTGGACGATTGCGGGCGAGTGGTAAACCCGGCGATCGTCGAAGGCCAGGTATACGGCGCGACGGCCCACGGCATCGGCGCCGCGTTGATGGAACACTGTGTGTACGACGAGGCCGGGAATATGCTGACCAGCACCTTCAGTGACTACACGCCCATCACCATCCTGAACATGCCGACCATTCTCTATGGTCACCTCGAAAGCCCTTCCCCCTTCACGTTCAATGGAGCCAAAGGCATGGGCGAAGGGGGAGCGGCTCCCCTGCACACGATTTGCGCGGCGCTCCAGGATGCGCTCTATTCGGAAGGCATCCACATCACGAATTCGTTCAACAACGCGGAGACGATTTTCCAGGCGTTCCGGAAAAACGCGGCGGGTGGTGAGGATGCCAATGTCCGGGTGGTACGTCGGCCTGTGGCTCGCGCGGCAGCCCGGTAGGGGCGCCCGGAGAGGGTCATGACCAGGCGCATCTGCATTGTCGGCTGCGGAACGATTGGCAGCCTCTTTGCTGCCCACTTGGCCCGCGTGGCCGACGTCTACGCGTTCGCGCGGCGTGAAGAGCATGCCCGCGCTCTCAACGAGCGTGGACTGCGCGTTTCCGGAAAGAGGGATTTCAGTGTCCCGCTCAAGGCCGCAACGGACCCGGGCAAGCTGCCCCAGTTCGACTTCGGGATTGTTGCCTGCAAAGCCACGCAGACGGCCGAGGCCATTGCGCCGGTCGCTCATTTATTTCGCCAGGGGGCCGTTCTCTCGGCCCAGAACGGCCTGGGTTGTGAAGAGGTCATCGCTGACCTTGCTCGCGGCTACGTAATACGCGGGACCACGTTTATGAGCGGCTCGCGACATGGCGACACCCACGTGGAAATGGAACTCGACACAGCTACCTGGATGGGTCCCTTCGAGCCCACGGGAACGCCGCTGGCCCTGGTTGAGGAGTTGGCCGAACTGCTCCGAGCAGGAGGCCTGAAAGCCGAGGCACTCCCGGATGCGCGGCCAGCTCAATGGTCAAAGTTAATTTTCAATGCCTCAGTGAATTCGGTCTCCGCACTCACCGAGTTGCCCCATTGCCGGGAGTTTGCCGAAGAAAAACAGTTCGGCGACCTGGGGTGGCTGCTGCATGATCTGATGGAAGAAGGGAAGAGGGTTGCCGCCGCAGTTGGCGTGGAGCTTCACGAGGATCCCTGGGAGATGAACAAGATCGGCGCGCAAACCGATCACCCACCTTCGATGCTCTACGATGTCCGGCACCGCCTGCGGACAGAAGTGGACTTCCTCGGAGGGGCCATCGCCCGGGAAGCGGCTCGCGTGGGCGTGAGCGCACCGCTGCACACGGCGCTGTACCGGCTGATCAAGGGAAAAGAGGCCGCGTGGTCCTGGCAGCCAAAGGCCAAAGCCCGGGGTGAAGCATGATTCATCCCATCGACCACGAAAAACTTGCGCGGGTTCGCCGGCGAATGGCGGAGCAGGACTTCAGTGCCCTGGTGGTGCGGGCGCCGGACAACATTCTCTACCTTACCGACTATTGGTGTATGAAGGGCTATGACATCGCCATCTTTCCACGCGAGGGCGAAGCCACGCTGCTGGTGATCGAGCCGCAGCTTCAGGAAGCGCAACGCACGGCGTGGACCAACGATGTGCGCGCGTTTCGCTTCTATCACCCGAGTGATCCGCGCCCGCCCACGATGCGTTCCGTTGATTTGGCGAAGGAAGTGCTCTGCGAGCGCGGCCTGACGGAGCGCGTCGGGCTCGAGCTGTCCCAGAACTCGCAGATCTGCGACCGGATGGTGGGGGAGCCGACGGTTTATACCCAGGGCTACTTCGATGCGTTTCGCGGAGTGGCGCAGCAGCTACTGGACTGCACCGGTCTTCTTGCCGAAATGCGAATGATCAAGACACCGCAGGAAATTGAACGCATGCGCCTGGCCAACGAGCTCGCCGCCATCGGCATGGAATACGCCCGCCAGAACATCCGGCCGGGGATGAAAGAAAGCGAAGTCGGAGCCATGATTGAAGGCCACATCCACGCCGTTGGCGTAGGCTATCTGGGCAAAGTGGAGATGGCCCGGGCGTTCACGCTGGTTTGGTCGGGACCGGGGATCGCCACGTTCACGGCCACTTCCCACCGCCCGGTGGTCCCAGACGAGCCGACGCTGGTGGAGATCTGGGTGTGCGCCGACGGCTACTGGACCGACCTGACGAAAAACATCGTCCCCAGCGGCAAGCTCACACCGCGCTACAACAGGTTGCTCGACCAGCTCTTGGCCATCCTCCACGAGGCCAGCAGCATCGCGCGCGATGGCGCTCCGCTCGGGGAACTCGACCGGCTCATCCGCCAGCGCATTGCCGAAGCGGGCTATCCCGGGCAACCGCCGCATCCGGTGGCGCACGGCGTGGGAGCGCGCGCCCACGAACCTCCGTTTGCGCATCAGGCCGCGCCGGGGACAATCCGTAAGGGCATGGTGCTGGCCATCGAACCTGGCGTTTACTGGGAGGGAGGCGGGGGGTTGCGTCTCGAAGACAACTACCTCGTCACCGACGGAGCCAGCGAAAAGCTGTGCTCGTATCCAGATGATTTCCGCTTCTAGCGGTCCATCGCCGATGCAGTGACCATCGAGCAAAGAGGATGGGATTCCACGCCGTCGGAAAGGCAAACACGATGACGAATCCAGATCTCGCCAAAGCCATTCTTGCCGAGGTAAATGAGGAAAGTCTCGTCTCGATGTGCTGCGACGTCGTCAACATTCCCAGCCCCACCGGTGAAGAATTGGAGATGGCCCGGTACATGCGCCGGGCTATGGAAGCCATGGGTCTGCGGATGAGTTGGCAGGAGGTGGAGGAAGGCCGGCCCAACGTTGTCGGGCGTTTCGAGGGCACCGGCGGAGGCACGAACCTGATGTTCAACGGCCACATGGACACCTCCAACTCAGGCCGGGAGACGTTTCTGACCGGTATCGGATACAAACCCAACGCGGTAATCAAAGACGGGATGATCTTCGGCCTCGGCATCTACAACATGAAGGGCGCGCTGGTCTGTTATTGCCAGGCCGTGGAAGCGGTGCGGCGGGCCGGCATCAAGCTCGCGGGAGATGTGATCATTGCGGCGGTCGTCGGAGAGATTGAGAAGACGCAGTGGAACGAAGAATTCACGGGCAAGGAATACCGCGGGTACGGGGTGGGCAGCCACTATCTGGTGAACCACGGCGTCGTGCCGGATCTGTGCATTCTGGGAGAGCCCACGGACCTCAAGCTCGTACTCGGTCATTACGGCTCCTTGTGGGTACGCATCGCCACTCATGGCCACTACGTCCACACCGGCTTCACCGGCGGCCGGCTGGCAGAGAACTCGATCCGCCGCATGCACGACGTCCTGCAGGCCGTCTGGGAATGGATTCCGACGTGGGAGAAAAAGACGCCCTACGGCAATAAGAAAGGCGTGGTCAATCCGGGCTGCATCCGCGCGGGTCATCCCTGGCGCGCCAGCCGCACGCCGGATTCGGCCGAGGTGTTCCTGGATGTTCGAGTTCCTCCGACCATGCCCCTCAGCGAAGCTCGGCGCGAGGTGCAGCAGCTTGTTGCTGCGTTGCAGAAACGCTATCCGGATTACGGAATTGAATTCGAAACTTTGATTTCGGTGCCCGGGGCCGAGATCCGCGAAGATCACCCCCTGGTGAAAGCCATCGAAGCCAGTCACCAGCACGTCCTGGGGAAACCGCCTGAACGGGACACCGTTTTGTGGTCCTCCGACGCATCTGTCCTCACGCGGTACGGCATCGAAACGGTGAACTACGGTCCTTCCAGCGGCCCGCGCGATGCCCAGGGCGAAAAGGTGAGGATTGAGACACTGGTGGACGTCACGAAAATCTACGCCCTCACGATTGCCGAGCTCTGCGGCGCCCACTGAGCTGGCGTTTGAAAGGCACCGGAGTTCTCCTGTAGACTGCTCCCTTGTGCGCGGTCGGCGCAGAACTTGGTTCTGCCCGCGGAACAATTCACGGAGGTTCATGCGACTCGTCACCTTCGAAGACCGTTCCCACCGCAGCCGGATCGGCGCTCTCACCCCAGACAACCGAATCGTTGACCTCAACACAGCCCACGCGTCGTATCTGAAGAATGTGGAAAGGAAGGGGGATTTCGCGCGACTCGCCGGCGTTCATGTCCCACCCGAAATGCGTCTGCTGTTTGAGGGTGGAGATCGGAGTCTTGCGGCCGCGCAATCTGCTTTCGAGTATTTTCTTGCCCGGGGGGAACGCGCTGTAGAACCGGCCGGAGAGGCGGTGATCTATCGCCGCGAAGAGATCACATTGAAGGCTCCCATCCAGCCGAAGAAATTCTTCCATACCGCAGGGAATTTCCGCGAACACCACGAAGAGGCGCAGAAGGCGGGTTTTTCCCATCCCGTTCTTCCCTGGATTGTCTTTTTCCAGAATGTGGACGCGATTATCGGGCCCGAAGAGCCGGTGATCTATCCGGAACACCTGACCCAGGAGCTGGACTACGAGCTGGAGCTTGCGGTGGTGTTGAAGAAGGCCGGCAAGCACTTCACGGCCGAGCAAGCCAGGGACTACATCGGCGGGTATGTGATCTTCAACGACGTGACCGCGCGCGACATCCAGAGACGCGAGATGAAGTCGGGCGTATTCAGTTTCTGCAAGGGCATCGACACGTTTTGCCCGCTCGGCCCGCATATCGTCACCGCAGACGAGATTCCCGATCCGCACAACCTGGCGATGGAACTGAGGGTCAACGGGGAGACGCGTCAGCGTTCCCATTCGAGCAAGATGTGGGTGAAAATCCCGGAGATTGTGGCAAATTATTCTCCGATGGGCTACAGCGCCGGCGATGTGCTCTCCACCGGCACGGTTTCCGGGGTTGCGGCATTCAGCGGAGACCCGAAAGCGTGGTACCTGAAGCCGGGCGACGTCATGGAGTGCGAGATCGAGAAGATCGGCATCCTGCGCAACCCGGTGATCTCCTGGGAGCAGGCCTACGGCACCAAGCCTCCGCCCAGACGTGAAGTCTGAGGAGCGCCCCTTGTCGGTGACCAGCAACAAGTCGAAGGTCTGGGTGAGCGAGCTCAATGCGCGTCCCGAAGTCAGGTCTGGCTTCCGCGTCGCGACCCCGGTGCGTTTCTATGACACCACACTGCGGGACGGGGAACAGACCGTCGGCGTCGTGCTGGACCCGCAGCAGAAACTGGCAATTGCGCGGCGACTCGATGAACTGGGAGTCGGGCGCATCGAGGCAGGCTTCCCGCGGGTTTCACTGGACGACGGCGAGGCCATCCGCCTCATTCTGGAAGCCAGGCTGAAGACGGAGGTCTGGGGCTTTTCGCGGGCGGTGAAGGCCGACGTGGATGAGCTGGTGCGTCTTGGTGTCCGTGCCTCCATCATCGAGGCGCCGACCAGCAACATCAAGCTGCACGCCTACGGCATCAGCCGGGATGAAGTGGTGCGGCGGGTGGTTGAGGCGGTCCGCCACGCGAAGCAAAACGGGATCACCGTGGCCTTTTTCGCTGTCGATGGCACGCGCACGGACCTGGAGTTTTTGAAGAAGGTCTACGAGGCCGCGATCGAATCCGGGGCCGCAGAAGTGGTGGTGGTGGATACGATCGGCGTGTGCGGTCCGGAAGCCGTGGAGTTTCTGGTGCGGCTGGTGCGCCAGTGGGTGGGAGACAGTGTTCCCGTACACTTCCACGGGCACAACGACTTCGGGCTGGCCACGGCATCCGCCATCGCCGCGGTGCGCGCGGGCGCGCAATGGATCCAGGGAACCATCAACGGCATGGGCGAACGCGCGGGCAATGCGGACATCGCCGAGATCGCGCTGGCGCTGCGCTGCCTGTACGACGTTCCCGTGGAGCTGCATCTGGAGAAAATTCGCCAGGTCTCCGAGTTTGTACAGCAAACGGCCGGATACACTGTGGATGCGTGGAAGCCGGTGGTGGGCGACAACCTGTTCGTCCGGGAGAGCGGCGCGGTGGCCAGCCAGTTCCACATACCAGAAGCGATCGAACCGTTCGCAGCGGAACTGGTGGGCGCACGCCGGGCCATCGTGCTGGGAAAGAAGAGCGGGTTGGACAGCATCGTGCTCAAGTGCCGGGAGCTGGGCCTGGAGATCCCCGAAGCGCAGCGCGGAGCGGTGCTGGCTGCGGTGAAGAATAAAGGAGCGGAAAAGCGCGGCCTGGTCACCGATTCGGAATTCCGTGGGATTATCGAGCAAATCCTCGGCCGATAGCGCCCGGGGAGGGAGGCCACCTTGGACCGAGAACGCTTTTATTCGATTATGAATGGCGAAGGAACGCTCGACTACGAGATTTACCTGAATACTCAAAAGCTCCTGGCCTGCCAGAAGGAGTTTCACGAGTTCTGCAACAAGGATGAGCTGCAGTTTCAGATCGTGCACCAAATCGAAGAGCTGTGGATGAAGCTCATCGGCTACACGCTGCTCGATCTTGACGAATATCTTCAGCAGGAAAACACCAACCGCGTCCTCACGCTGTTCCGCCGCGCTCACATCGCGCTGAAGCTGATGATCGAGCAGCTCCCGCTGCTGGAAACAATGTCTCCGAAGGAGTATCAGGAAATCCGCGCCGGGCTGGGCAACGGCAGCGGACAGGAATCACCGGGGTTCCGCACCCTGCTGCGCATGCACCCGCATATTTGGAACTCATTCAAGACGTGCTACCTCGACCGGCACGGGCTGACCGTCGAGAAGATCTATGCCACCGAGTACAACCACTCGGATGCTTACGTCGTGGCGGAAGCTTTAGCAGAGTTCGACGAGCTGTTCCAAAAATTCCGCTACCATCACCTGCAACTGATCCACCGCACGATCGGCCTCGGAGCAAAGTCGCTCAAGGGGCGTTCGGTTGAAATGCTCAACGAAGGTCTCCACACGGTGTTCTTCCCCGATCTCTGGCAAATCCGCAACAAGATGACCGATGAATGGGGCGGACAGTACGGCGTGGTGCGCGATTCGCTCGGCCACGACTAACCTGGCCAACAGCTACCGCTGCTTGTGAAAATGAGGCAGGACGGTCTCGCCGAACAGGCGCGCCTGCTCGATCCGGTCATCACCCCAAAGCTCCAGCAGAATGTGCGTGCAGCCCGCGTCGCGGTACTGCTCAATCCGGCGGATGCACTCCTCCGGAGTGCCGGCGATGGGACAAACCTTTTCGAGGACTTCTTCGGCGACGGCCCGGGCGGCGGCTTTGCGCCCACCGCGTTCCATCGCGTCGGCGATCGGCTGGATTTCATCCAACGTCAACCCGGCCTCCTGGAGCAGCACGTCGGCGGAGCCGCGGATGTTCTGAACCTTGTTGGCCAGATACATCGCGGCCATCTCGCGCGCGCCTTCCTTCGCTGTCGCCGGATTTTTGCTGATGCTTCCGACGATCACAGAGCCGATGTCGAGCTGACCGGGGTCGCGCCCGGCTTTGCGCGCGCCTTCTTCCATCCTCTTGCGGGAATAGCGAACAAAGCCCGGCGTGGTAATGCTGGCGGTGAGCAAGCCGTCGGTGAGTGCTCCCGCCATGCGCTGCAACACCGGGCCGGTGGCGCCGATGTAGAAGGGCACTCGCGACCGAGGTACATGCGCCTCCGGCTTCAGCGCCGGCGCATATGCGGAGAACACCTGACCCTCGTAGCTCACCTCTTCGCCGTCGAGCATTGCCCGCACAATCTCGATGCACTCCTTCATGGCGGTTGCCGGGCCGGCGGTTTTTCCTTTTTCTCCTTCGCCGATCTCTTTCATGAAGATCTTCGAAGCGCCGAGGCCGAGCAGGAACCTGCCGTCGCC
>Ga0247727_10009995_pt1 | contig 16946 bp, 5 predicted proteins | sample WisWelCaveWW1625_FD_202498 | JGI IMG/M metagenome (GOLD analysis project Ga0247727, IMG submission 202498) | Biofilm microbial communities from Wishing Well Cave, Virginia, United States - WW16-25 | ecosystem: Environmental > Aquatic > Deep subsurface > Groundwater > Cave microbial mat | place...
CGTAACTACTCAGCCTCTTCGCCGCAGCGCGGCGGCTGACTTTAGCCGTGGGTTTCAACCCACGGGACGGGCGGAGCATGTTCCGACGTCGCGTCAGCGACGGTTGAATTCAGGCGTCGCTGACGCGACGCGGGTTCGTTCGCTCACCTACCGTGGGTTGAAACCCACGGCTAAATTCAAACCGCCGCTAACGCGGCGAAGAGGCTGAGCTCGCCTACCGTGGGTTGAAACCCACGGCTACCGTGGGTTGAAACCCACGGCTAAATTCAAACCGCCGCTAACGCGGCGAAGAGGCTGAGTAGTTGCCTCTAATCTAATTCTACGATGGCAGGTCAACGGCTCTACGACTGGGGCTTCTTAACCTCTTAGCCCTGGATTCCTGCCGCTCTCTTTCTTTCGCAGCCTGTTGTTCTCTTTCGGCACTGGTGAGCATCTCCAGGCTCTTCAACCGGGCATCAGGATTGGCGGCGATACTGCCCAGGAGCGTTTCAAAATGCTCCGACATCCGGTTGATGGCGGCAGCCTCGAACAACTCCGTGCCGTATCGCCAGACGCCGCCGATCTCCTGCCCCCGCTCGTTCATAAACAGCGTCAAATCGTACTTCGCCAGGATGAGGTCGGGCCGCAAGGGGCTTAAGGTCAGGCCCGGCAGCTCCAAAGTCGGCATGGTCGGATTTCCGAAGACGAACAACACCTGAAACAATGGCGTGCGCCCCAGGTTTCGTTCCAGTCGCAAGGCTCCGACCAGCTTATCGAACGGCAAATCCTGATGGGCATAGGCGCCCAGGGTCGCCTCGCGCACCTGTCTCAGCAGCCGGCGAAAAGTCGGATTGCCGCCGAGGTCATTTCGCAATACCAGATGGTTGACGAAGAACCCGATCAGTCCCTCGGTCTCCAGCCGGTTGCGGTTGGCCACATCCGTCCCGACCACGATGTCATCCTGCCCGGTCGAGCGATGCAACAGAGTCTGCAAAGCCGCCAGCAGCGTCATAAACAGCGTCACGCCCTCCTGCCGGCTCAAGGCACGGAGCGAGGCGGACGCTTCGGCGGACAAGACAAATGAATGGGTCGCGCCTCGCCAGGTCTGCACCGCCGGTCGAGGATGATCGAACGGCAGTTCGAGCACCGGAAGGCTGCCGCCGAGTTGCTGCCGCCAGTAGGCGAGTTGGGCGTCGAGCGCCTCGCCCCGTAGCCACTCCCGCTGCCAGTGCGCGAAATCAGCGTACTGGACGGGCAGCTCAGCGAGCGGCGAGGGCAGACCCTGGCAGAAGGCTTCATAGAGCGCGGCCAACTCACGCACCAGCACGCCGAGCGACCACTCGTCGCTGATGATATGGTGCATCGTAAACAGGACGATGTGTTCCGCCTCGCCCAACCGCAGCAGGCCCGCGCGGAGCAGGGGACCTCGAGCCAGATCGAATGGCCGCAGGGCTTCCTCAGTAACCAGCTCCCTGACTCGCAGCTCCCGCTCAGCCCCGGAGCATTCGCTGAGGTCCGTCACGGGCAAAGTTAAAATCAGAGTCGGAGCGAAGACCTGGGCTGGTTGCCCATCGCGAGCACTAAAGGTGGTGCGCAAGCTCTCGTGGCGCCGGACGATTTCGTTGAGGCTGGCTTCCAGGGCGGATGCGTTCAGCTCGCCTGTCAGGCGCACGGCGATGGGCATATTGTAAGACGGGTTGCCCGGCTCCACCTGGTCAATAAACCAGAGGCGCTGTTGGGCGAAGGACAAGGGCAATGTCTGGTTCCTTGAAACCGGCTCGATGGGCGGCGCTGCCAGACCCGGCTCGGCTCGCATCGCCGTCTCGATCCGCTCGGCCAGACCAGCCACGGTAGGCGCCTCGAACAAGTGGCGCAGCGGCAGCTCTACCTCAAAGGACTCACGCACCCGGGAGATCACCTGAGTGGCCAGCAAAGAGTGCCCGCCCAGATCGTAAAAGCTATCGTGGATGCTCACCCTGTCGAGGCCGATAACTCTGGCCCAGATACCTGCCAGCATCTCCTCGACCGGGGTGCGGGGGGCGACAAAAGCGCCGGCCAGTTCAGACCGCGTCCGCTCAGGCGCCGGCAATGCCTTGCGATCCACCTTGCCATTCGGGTTGATAGGCAAGCTGTCCAGTGTCACGAAGGCGGAAGGCGTCATGTAATCGGGCAGCTTCTGCTGTAAGAAACTCCGTAGCTCGCCGATGGCAGGTATGTTATTCGGATCAAGTACCAGATAAGCTACCAACCGTTTCTCGCCGGGCGCATCCTCTCTGGCCAGCACCGCCACTTCCCGCACTGCCGGGTGCGCGGTGAGGGCCGCCTCGATCTCCGCCAGCTCGATGCGAAAGCCGCGAACCTTCACCTGATGATCCCGGCGACCGAGGAACTCGATGCTGCCACAGGGGAGGTAGCGCCCCAGGTCTCCGGTCTTGTATAGCCGCGCCCCTGCCTCCTGGCCGAAGGGATCGGGTATAAACTTCTCCGCAGTCAGCTCCGGGCGGTTAAGGTACCCTCGGGCCAGACCATCACCACCGACGCATAGCTCGCCAGTAACGCCTACAGGCACAGGCTGCAGGTTGCAATCCAGCAGGTAGGTTTGCGTGTTGGCGATCGGACGACCAATAGGAACGGTCGAGCTTCCTTCCGTCACCTCCCGCACCAGATGCCAGGTCGCGAACGTTGTACTCTCGGTCGGCCCATAGACATGCAGCAATCGCTCGGGAGGCTCGTTCTCAAGTACCTCTCTAACCCGCTGTGGATCGACTGCCTCGCCGCCAAAGAACACGTGCCGCAGTGAGCTGAAAGCCCCCGGGACTTCGCGGGCCAACTGGTTGAACAGGGCCGTGGTCAGAAACATCGTCGTGATGCCTTGCGCGCGGATGTACGCCACCAGGTCCTGGGGCGACAGAGCCAGCTCCTTGTCAACCCCGACCAGCCTGGCCCCGTGAAGAAGCGCGCCCCACAACTCGAAGGTGGCCGCGTCAAAAGCGGAGTTGGAAGCCAGAGTCATCCGGTCGTCAGGCCCGATCTCAATGTAGTTAGTATTGAACACGAGGCGATTGATGGCTCGATGCGGGATGAGAATCCCTTTAGGCTGACCGGTGGAGCCGGAGGTGTACATCACATAAGCCGGGTGTTCGGCCCTCGCCCCGCTGACCGGGTTCTGATCACTCTCCTCGGCGATCCGCTCCCAATCCGCATCCAGACAGACCACGATGGGAGACGGAGAGACGGAGAGACGGAGAGATGGAGAGACGGAGAGATCGTTGGATTCTCTCTGTCTCTCTGTCTCTCTGTCTCTCTGTCTCTCTGTCTCTCCGTCTCTCTGTCTCTCCGTCTCTCTATCTCTCTGTCTCTCTGTCTCTCTGTCTCTCTGTCTCTCTGTCTCTTGCTGAGCCAGCAGCACCCGCGTCTGAGTATCGGCCATCATGAAGGCCAGGCGTTCCCTGGGATACGCCGGATCCAGCGGCACGTAAGTTCCACCGGCCTTCAAGATGCCCAGAATCCCCACCACCATCTCCGGGGAGCGCTCCAGGCAGATGCCGACCGGCGCCTCTGGCCCCACGCCGAGCTTCCGCAGGTAATGCGCCAATTGATTGGCCCGCCGGTTCAGTTCCCGGTAAGTAAGCTGCTCGTCTTCAAAGACCAACGCCACCGCTTCGGGGTTTCGCTCCACCTGAGCCTCAAACAGCTCATGGACGCAGCGATCTTTCGGGTACTCCGTGCGGGTGTCATTCCACCCGGCCAACATCAGGTTCCGTTCACTTTCCGTCAGCAGAGGCAGCGTCGAGACAGGCTGGTCCGGACGAGCGATGACGCCTTCCAGCAAGGTTCGGTAAGCCGTGAGCATCCGCCAAATGGTATCGTCGTTGAATAGATCAGTGTTGTATTCAGCCAGCAGGTGAAGCCCTTCTTCCTTCTCCGTGGCCGATAGCATCAGATCGAATTTGGTTGTCCGGTGGTCGAGCTCCAGGTTGCGCAACGTCAGGCCCGGCAGCCCCTGCCCTTCCGTCAGCCCCTTCTGATAAGTGAACATCACCTGAAAAAACGGAGTGTGGCTGGTGTTCCGTTCCGGCTGCAATTTTTCCACCAACATCTCGAAAGGAAGGTCCTGGTGAGCATAAGCGTCGAGGGCCTGCGCACGTACCCGCCTTAATAACTCACGAAAACCGGGGTCGCCGTCGAGACGGGTGCGAATGACCAGCGTGTTGACAAAAAACCCGATCAACCCTTCCGTCTCTCCCCGATTGCGATTGGCGATGGGCGTTCCGACGCAGATGTCCTCCTGCCCGGTGTAACGGCAGAGCAGAGTCTGCAAAGCCGCCAGGAGCGCCATAAACGGCGTAGCTCCTTCCCGATGGCCGAGAGCCGCGATCGAGTCAGCCAGGCTTCTGGGCAGCATCACCGACCGGTGTGCACCTCGAAATGACTGCAATGCCGGTCGCGGCCGGTCGGGGGGCAGTTCCAGCACCGGCGGGCATCCCTCCAACTGTCGCTTCCAGTAAGCCAGCAGCGTCTCCAGTTTCTGATCCTGTAACCACTCCCGCTGCCACTTCGCAAAGTCGGCATACTGAATCGGAAGCGCGCCGAGCGGCGAAGGTTTCCGGCTGGAAAAAGCCTTGTATAAAGTCGTTACTTCCCGGATCAGCACGCCGGTGGACCAACCGTCGGAGACGATATGATGCATGACCAGCAGCAGGACGTGTTCCTGCTCATCCAGCCGGTATAAAGTCGCTCTGAGTAACGGGCCTCGCGTCAGATCGAATGGTCGCCGGCTCTCATCCGTCGCTAATTGCAGGACCTTCGTTTCACGTTCCTCCGGCGATAGCTCGCCGAGGTCTACCGGCCTCAGACCCGCCGCTCCGTTCGCTTCGACAACCTGCATCGGAGCGCCATCCACGGTGGTGAAGACGGTCCGCAGAATTTCGTGACGGCGAACGATCTCTTCCAGACTTTGCTCCAGGGCCGGCGCGTCGAGGCAGCCCGTGAGCCGCACAGCCACCGGAATATTGTAGACAGAGCTGCCTGGAATAAGCTGGTCGAGAAACCACAGCCGCTGCTGGGCAAAGGATAAAGGAAAAGTATTAAACTGACTGCCCTGCTCTTTTAGTTTGCGTGTGAGCAGGGCGCGCTTCTCCGGAGAAAGAACGGAAATTGCCTCTGAAAGATCAGTCATTCTGGTAAATCCTGCACTTCGTCATCCGAAAAAATAGACCTATCCCAACATTTCTTTGAGCCTCTGATAATCGATCTTATCGGTGGATGTCTTAGGAAGAGTATCCAGATAGGTGATTATGTCGGGAACCATGTAGAGAGGAAGGTTCTCCGCGCAAAGACGCTTCAACTCAATGAGGGATGGACGTTTCCCCTCTCGACAACTCAAAAACGCTTTCACCAGGATACCAGCCTCCTCACCCGGCAAGGCAATAACTGCCACCTCTTTAACCTTGGGATGACCATAGAGACAAGCTTCGATTTCCCCGAGCTCTATCCGATATCCTCTCTTTTTCACCATTCTATCCTGACGACCAACGAAAACGTAATCCCCACCTTCTCCTTCAACCACGACATCTCCCGTCTTGTACCAACGTTGATCGAAACCGTTTTCCAGGAAAGCAGTGACGCTCTGCTCCGGCAGGTTCCAATACCCCTGCGTTACCCCTGGGCCGCTGACACACAATTCTCCCTCCTCTCCCACGGGAACCTCTTGCCCTTGTATGTCCACCACCTTCGTCCGCAGATGGGAGCAGGTTTTCCCGATCGGGAATGGCTGGGTCCGATCCTCCGGAATCCGATTTGGAATCTCGTAGAAGGTACAGACATTGGTTTCAGTCGGCCCATACAAGTTGTAATACCGTGGCCGTGGAAGAAGGGTCTTCAGCAGACGAAGATGCTTGACCGGAAATACCTCCCCCGCAAAGAGCACTGTTCTAAGGGCCGAGTAGTCATATTGCTCAAGCTTCCCCAATTGGACCAGTAAGCTCAAAATCGAGGGGGTTGAATACCAGATCGAAATCCGCTTCTCCGAGACGAGAGGAGCAAGCCGGACCGGATCTCTGCCAACTTCCTCTCCGATCAGAACCAGAGTCGCTCCGTGCTTTATTGAAAGGTAAAGATCCAGAATGGAAAGATCGAAATGGAATGGTGCATGAGAGGAGAAACGATCTTTCTCGTTGGGGTCGAACGTTTCCGAGCACCAGTCAACGAAGCTGATCGCGTTTCTGTGCGAAAGCATCACCCCTTTCGGTCCGCCTGTTGTTCCGGAGGTGTAAAGGATATACGCCAGCTCATCCAGGGAGGGGCTTTCCGTGTCTCCAGTCGGTGCGGGGTCTTTCTCCTGCGCAGCTTCCAGGGCCTGCCTCAGGGGCAGCCCTCCACCAGTGCCTTCGAGAAGAAAAAGCTTCGGCATCTCCCTACCCTGCCCCATCTCCGCAGCCAGATTTTTCTCATAGCGATTCTCCAGTATCACTGCCTTGACCGAGCAGTTGTTGAAGATGTATGCGTTTCGCGAAGCCGGGCTGCCCGGATCAACTGGCACATAGGCCGCACCGGTCTTCAAAATGCCAAAGATCGCAGCGACTGCATCAATTGATTTCCGCAGGTAGACGCCTACTCGATCTCCGCGGCGGACTCCGAGATGGTAAAGTCCATCCCGAAGACGGTCTGAAAGGCTGGCGAGGTCCCGATAAGTAATCGTCCCTATTCCGAATTCATCGAGTGCAATGTGATCCGGAAATTTCCGGGCCGAGTGATCTAAAAACTGATGCAATGCCTGTTGAACCACCATCGTTATCCTACAACTTTGACTGGCAATTTTGATTGAACTAGTTTCGCAATGTCAGAGATACTGTTGAGATGGTCTAAACCTGTCTCATACGCTTGAAGCTCAATCCTGAAATGTTCCTCCAGGAATGTAATCAGCCTCATGATGGCCATCGAGTCGAGAATACCTCCTGTAATGAGTGGTGTCGAGTCGGTGAGTTCATCAGGGTTTTCTCCGGGGAGAAATTCCTGAAGAATGTACTCCTTGACAGATTTTTTTGGTTCTTCCATTGTATATAGCATCTTCAATTCCGACAAAAATTGAGGTAGTTATAGCCCGAGCCAGCGGGCAATGATATTCCTCTGCACCTCGGAGGTACCGCCATAAAGGGTGCTTCCTACCGCGTCTCGTAATACACGTTCTATTTCATATTCTGTCATATAGCCGTATCCGCCAAGCACCTGCACCGTGTCCAGGGCAATCTTGATAAGTGACTCGCTGACAAAAAGTTTAGCTATCGATCCATCGAGAGGCACATTCCTGGCTCGATCGAGATGCCATGCCGCCTTGTAGACCAATAGACGCGCCGCCTCGAGCATCACCTTCATATCCGCGATCCGGTGTGATATTGCCTGAAACTTACCAATTGGCTGGCCGAACTGCTTCCGGGTTCGCGCATATTCGATTGATTTCTCTAAAAGGTGCTCCATCGTTCCAATATGGCTTGCGAACAGGCAGATCCTCTCCCAATCCATGACGTAAGTAAAAATGGTTGTCCCAGCGCCGACGCCGCCAAGTACTGCTTCACCCGGGACGTAGACGTCCTCGAATATTAGCTCTCCGAGGGGCGAGGTACGTAAGCCCATCTTGTCGAACTTTTTGCTTGTCTGGAACCCCGGGGTCCCTCTTTCCACCAGAAAGGCGGTAACACCGCCATAGGATCTCTTTTCGGGATCTGTCAGGGCAAAGATCAGCGCCAGATCTGCAATGGGACCGTTGGAACAGAACGTCTTCGTCCCGTTTATTCGAAAACCCTCGCCCACCGGTTCTGCTTTCGTGGAGAGCGAGAAAGCGTCCGAGCCGGAGCCAGGTTCAGTCATGGCGTTGACCGCGATCAGGGCGCCCTTACAAAGGCCAGGCAGGTAGCGACGTTTCTGCTCCTCGCTGCCGTATTTCCAAATCGGGACTACGCAGGAAAGGAGATGGGCAGAGATGGAGAAAACCAATCCCCCATCCCGACAGCCATACCCAAGCGCCTCTAAAGCGATGGCAGTGGAAAGGGGATCCAGCCCGCTGCCACCATATTCCTCCGGCACCGGGAGTCCTTGAAAACCCATTTCCCCGCACTTGAGCCATAGCTCGTGTGGGAAAATCTGCTCACGATCCCTTTCAATGACCCCCTCGTTTAGCTCGTTCCGAGCAAAACGAATAATCTCATTGCGCAAGGCCAGTTGATCTTCTGTTAAGGAGAAATCCATCATTCGCAACTCACTGATCCGTCCTGATGTGACAGGTCGATACCTTTTCGACTGACACTTTTCAACTTTTTGCTCCTGGATTCTTGCCGCTCTCTTTTTTCCATAGCCTGCTGTTGTCTTTCCGCTTCGGCGAGCATTTCCAGGCTGCTTAGCCGAGCATCGGGATTGGCAACGATACTGCTCAAGAGTGTTTCAAAATGATCTGACATTTGAGTGATAGTAGCAGCGTCGAACAACTCGGCGCTGTACCTCCAGGCCCCACCGATTTCCTGCTCCCTCTCATTCATGAAGAGCGTCAAATCATACTTCGACAAAACGAGGTCGGACCTCAAAGGACTGAGGGTCAGCCCAGGAAGCTCCAAAGTCGGCATCGCCGGATTCCCGAAAACAAACAACACCTGAAATAACGGCGTGTGGTTGAGATTCCGCTCAGGCTGTAATGCGCCAACCAGCTTATCAAAGGGCAAATCCTGATGGGCGTATGCTCTCAGGGTCACTTCGCGCACCCGCCGCAACAATTTTCGAAAGGTGGGGTTGCCGTTCAGATCAGTGCGCAAGACCAAATGGTTGACAAAGAACCCGATCAGCCCCTCGGTCTCGAGCCGATTGCGGTTGGCGACATCCGTGCCTACAACAATGCTATCTTGACCTGAATACCGGTGGAGCAGAGTCTGAAGGGTGGCCAGCAGCACCATATAGAGAGTGACTCCTTCATGCCGGCTCAGAGCTTTGAGAGATTTAGACAGAGCGGAGGGCAGTAAGAACGAGTGGATCGCGCCCCGATAAGTCGGCTGTGCCGGTGGTTGACGGTCAAACGGCAGTTTCAGCACCGGCAGGTTGCCGCCAAGCTGTTGCCTCCAGTAGGAAAGCTGAGCTTCGAGATTCTCGCCCCGGAGCCATTGTCGCTGCCAGTGTGCAAAGTCCGCGTACTGGATGGGAAGCTCAGGCAGCGGCGAGGGCCTACCATTGCAGAAGGCGTCGTATAATGCCGCTAACTCCCGAATCAACACGCCGAGCGACCACTCGTCGCTAACAATATGGTGAACGTTAAACAGCAGGATGTGCTCCTGCTCTCCCAACCTCAACAGGTAGACCCGGAACAATGGACCTTGGGACAGATCAAAGGGCCTCGGGGCTTCCTCAGTGACCAGCTTCCGGGCTTGCGCCTCCCGCTCAGTCTCCGGGCAATTGTCGAGGTTCATCACTGACAAAACCAGCTTTGAGGCGGGAGTGATGACCTGGACCGGCTGCCCATTGACGGAAGAAAATGTGGTTCGCAAGCTTTCGTGGCGACGCACGATTTCGTTGAGACTTTCTTCCAGCGCGGTGATATTGAGCGAACCCGTCAGGCGAACGGCGCCGGACATATTATAGGAGGGGTTGCCTGGCTCCATCTGGTCGATAAACCACAAGCGCTGCTGCGCAAATGATAATGGCAGATCTCCGCCCCGCGAAATGCGTTCAATGGGTGGCGCTTGCAGGCCTGGCTCGGTCCTCATCACCGTCTCGACCCTTTCTGCCAGTCCCGCCACAGTAGGTGTCTCAAAAATGCAGCGCAGAGGTAGCTCTATCTGAAAGGCATCACCTACCCGGGAGATAACCTGCATGGCAAGTAAGGAATGTCCGCCCAGGTTGAAAAAATTGTCGTGGATACTTACCTGCTCGACATCGAGAACCTTAGACCAAATTGCAGCCATCACCTCTTCGGCAGAGGTACGAGGCGCCACAAAGATTTCGTCCATTTCGAGCTGCGACCGCCCAAGCTGAGGCAGCGGCTGTAGAGCCGGCGATTTGCGATCCACCTTGCCGTTTGGCATCAGTGGCATCGCATCCAGCAGCACGAACGCCGAAGGCGCCATGTAATCGGGCAACCTCTTTTTCACAAAGCTACGCAGCTCACTGATTGTCAGCTCAGTTTCCGGTCGAGAGACGAGATAAGCCACCAGGCGTTTTGAGCCGGACGCATCCTCTAAATCTGGCCGCGCCAGGACGATGGCCTCCTGCACCGCCGGGAATTCATGCAACACCGCCTCGATCTCTCCCAGCTCAATGCGAAAGCCGCGAACCTTCACCTGATGGTCAATGCGCCCCAGGAACTCAATGTTGCCGTCGGGCAGGTAGCGCACTAAATCCCCGGTTCTGTATAGGCGCGCGCCGTCCCCCCCAGGCGGGATGAATGGGTTGGGGATGAATTTCTCAGCTGTCGTCTCGGGGTGGTTGAGATAGCCCTGAGCCAGGCCTTCACCTCCAATGCACAACTCACCGGGAACTCCCATCGGGACAGGACGCAGGTTGCGGTCCAGCACGTAGCTCTGCGTGTTGGAAATGGGACGACCAATTGGCAGCTCAGACCGGATTTCCTCTTCCCCGCTCAGAGCAGGTTCGTAGAGGGTGGCTATGACAGTTGCTTCGGTGGGCCCGTATGTATTGATCCAGCGTATGCTTCCCCCGCTCAGCTTCTGCCAGAGTGCGAGTCTTTCTACTGAGGCTTTTTCGCCACCCACGATCACCAGGCGGAGAGAAGCTGGTAAATCTTCTTGAGAACGGGACAGCTCGGATACCCACTCGTGCCAATAGGCGGTCGGCAGATCGAGAACGGTCAGCTTTTCCCTCTCAATCAGCCGCAGGAAATCTGTCCCGGCAGCCAACATCGTATCGCCGCGGAGAACCAGGGTGGCGCCACTCAACCAGGTGGGGAAAAGTTCTTCCACAGCGGCATCAAAGCTGATCGAATGAAACTGCAGAATCCGATCGCTGGCTTGTAGTCCGAACCGCTTCGCCACCGACACATTGTGATTTACCACAGCGCGGTTTGTGACAAGGACCCCTTTAGGCCTGCCCGTAGAGCCTGAAGTGTAGATGACGTAGGCCAAATTCTCAGCCGTCGTTCTCCTAACCGGGTTCTTGGTACTTTGCCGGGCGATGATCTCACATCCATCATCCAGGCATACCACCTCTGCCCCCTGCGCGGAGAGTTGCTCGACCAGCCGCCTTTGGGTTACCAAAACCGGCACCTCGGTATCCGCTAGCATGAAAGCGAGACGCTCCTCGGGATATGTCGGGTCCAGCGGCACATAGGCTCCGCCAGCCTTGAGGATGCCGAGCAGTCCTACCACCATCTCCAGGGAGCGCTTCATGCAGAGTCCTACTCGTATCTCAGGCCCCACCCCTAGCGCCTGCAGATGATGGGCCAATTGATTGGCCTGGCTATTCAACTCCGCATAGGTGAGCGATTGCCCCTCAAAGACGACCGCCGGCTTATCCGGCGTTTTCTCCGCCTGGGCTTCAAAGAGCTGAGCAATCGTCTGATCCTCAGGGAATGCTTCCTCAGTCCGGTTAAACTCGATCAGGATGTGGTGTTCTTCTTCAGCCGAGAGCAGTTTGACGCAGTCTAAGGTTTGGGTGCGATCTTCCAAAAAAGCATCCAATCCTTGGAGAAAATGCCGAATCGTCTGATCGCGTTGTCCCGCGTCGAAAATATCGCAGTGAAAATCGAAGTCCAGAACAAAGCTGCCGGACGAACCCAAATTGTTTACTTGAAGCGCCAGACTATCGTTTTCATGGCCTGAATGAACCCACTTCGCCTTCACCGGCGCTCCATGGAAGCCGGGAAACGACACAGTATGGTAATTCAAAATAACATCATAAGCTTTGTTATAGTGAGGGTTTGCAATAAAATAATAGCGATGTTGCAAGGTTTCAAAGGTTTCAACCGTCATCTTTTTTATTAATGACAGGAAAGTATCCTCATCTTCAATCGTGATGTGAAGCGGGCACACCTCCATAAATAACCCGATGGTCTCTTTAAAAGCCTTCGAGTCCCGATTGTGGAATGGGATACCAAGTGAAAGGCGCCGGTTTCCACTGATACGATAGAGATAGGTTAAAAGAAGCACCGTAAATATATTAAACAACGATGCGTCCGGTGTCATCGCGAAAATATCTTTTTCAACAGCCAGCGCTCTTAGTTTTTGCGACCGCTCAAAACCCAGGTCACAGGAAACCCTGTGAACGCGCGTTGTCTGCTTGATAGGCCTCCTGCCATAGAACGCAATCGGCTCAATGGTCTCCGCCAGCTTATGCTTCCAATAGGATTCTACCTGACGATATCGCGGCGAGCTCCGATATTCCCGCTCGTAATCGATGTAATCTTGAAAAGAGGGAAGCTCCGCCTTTTCTTCCAACTCTCCCTTGAGGGAGCGCTCATAGAATTCCGAGATACGGCGAACGATTAACGAGTGCGACCAGCCATCCGCAATCATGTGGTGTACATTTAAATACCAGAGAAACTCCTGATCCGATATTTTTATCAGCACACAATCAAATAAGCGATTCTCAAGATCGAACGGAACCTGAGAGCGCTCACGCACCCAGGTTTGCAGCGATGCCTGAGGTTCTGAAGCTTGCGAGAAATCGAAATACTCCACCGTATAAGTAGAGTTCGTGATGACTCTCTGCTGTGGCACACCATCTATTTCATGGATCACGGTGCGTAAGGCATCGCTGGAATTGACCAGCGTCTGAAATGCTTTTTGAAAGTGCTCCGGATCTATTCCGCCTGAGAGGGTAAAGGTATGTACCATATTATAGAGAGGTACGTCCGGCTGTAACTTCTGCCCTGCCCATATCAGGAGCTGATTCTTCGTCAAGTTCGAGTGTTCGTAGATGTCGCCGAATTTATCGTCTTGCGTCTTGGCGGTTTTCACCGGAAACAGCAGTTGACCGGGAGATGGAGCTAAATCCCGGATGCGTTGCCCCGGATCGGCGGCAGCAGCATCAAGTAAGGACTGAAAATGTCCGGCCATCCGGGCGATAGTCGTGGCATCAAACAAATCCGTGTCGTATTCAAACACGCCTTTGAGACCCGCCGGTCCCTCTGACATAAAGAGGGTCAAATCAGTCTTCGTCGTCGCAACATCGAGCTCCAGAGGGCTCAATGTAAGGTTCGGCAGCTCGAGCACCGTTGTTGCCGCACTCTGCAATGAAAATGCCGCCTGAACCAGAGGCATGCGGTTTAGGTCCCGCTCCAGATGCAGTTCCTCCACCAATTGCTCAAAAGGCAGATCCTGGTATTCAGAAGCCTCCAGCGTCGCTTTGCGCACTCGTTCCAACAACTCCCGAAAAGTGGGGTTATCTGAAAGGTCGGTACGCAAGACCAGGATGTTGACAAAGAATCCAATGAGACTTTCGAGCTCGGCCCGATTGCGGTTGGCGGTCGGAGAGCCCACAATGATATCGTCCTGGCCGGTACACCGGCAGAGCAAGATCTTGAACGCCGCCAACAGGGTCATGAAAAGGGTGACACCCTCCCGATAGCTCAGCGTCTTGAGCGTCTCGTAGAGGGGATTCGGCAGCGTTACAGATTGGCGCGCGCCTCGGAAGGTCCGGATCGCCGGTCGCGGTCGGTCAGTGGGCAATTCCAGAATAGGCGGACATCCATCAAGCTGTTGCTTCCAATAATCGAGTAGCGTCTCCAGTCTCTGACCCACCAGCCACCCTCGCTGCCACTTCGCAAAGTCTGCATACTGAATGGGGAGCTTAGGCAATGGTGATGCCTGTCCATTTGAAAAAGCTTTGTATAATGTCGTTACTTCCCGGATCAGAATGCCTGTGGACCAACCGTCGGAGATAATATGATGCATGACCAGGAGCAGGACATGCTCTTGCGCATCCAACCGAAACAAAGTCACCCTGAGTAACGGGCCGTGTGTCAGGTCGAATGGCTGTTGGCACTCTTCTGTCGTCAATAATAGAACCCTCGTTTCACGCTCTCCTGGCGGCAGCTCGCTCAGGTCAACTAACGTCAGAGCCACCAATCCATTCGCCCTGACGGCTTGCACGGGATTTCCCTCGACGGTAGTAAAGGTGGTACGCAGAATTTCATGGCGGCGCACAATCTCTTCGATGCTCTGCTTCAAAGCCTCTACATTGAGGTTGCCCGCCAGTCTTGCAGCGACAGGAATATTGTAGGCAGAGCTACCAGGATTTAACTGATCAAGAAACCACAGCCGCTGCTGTGCGAAGGATAGAGGAAACGTATTAAACTGACTGCCCTGCTCTTTTAGCATGCGCGCCAGCAGCGCGCGCTTCTCTGGAGATAGCGAAGAGATATTTTTCGATATATCAGTCATTGCCCATCCCCTGATCTGCGACTAACGTCCGTTCTTCTGTCAGTAACGCTTGCGCTTCATCATCTGAAAGTTGTGCCAGCTCGGCTATTAACTCTTCCATACTTTTCTCACCTCTTTGTACTCTTTCTATCCTGGTGATCTCCTTCTCCTGACCATTAGCCTGACTCCGCGAGATTTTCTCGGCCAACTCCGCCACCACCGGCGTTTCAAAGAGGCTGATGAGAGATAACTCTACCCCGAAAGCTTCGCGTACCCTGGAAACCAGTTGTGTCGCCAACAACGAGTGGCCTCCCAACTCGAAGAAGTTATCGTAAACTCCCACCTGTTCGATCCCGAGTAACTGAGACCAGATCTCAGCCAACTTCTCCTCGGCCGGCGTCCGCGGTGCGACAAAGGCAGCTTCCAATTCGGGACGGGCATGATCCGGCTCCGGCAACGCTTGCCGGTTCACCTTTCCATTCGGCGTCAGCGGCAGGGCATCGAGCATCACAAAAGCCGCCGGCGTCATGTACTCCGGCAGCTTCTCTTTCAGGAATCCGCGCAGCTCGCCGATCGTGGGAGCTGGCTCCTGGTTAGCAACCAGATAAGCCACCAGGCGTTTGTCGCCGGCCACAGCCTCATTGTCTGACCGCGCCAAAACCACGGCCTCGGAAATAGCAGGGTGATGGGCGAGCGCCGCCTCGATCTCTCCCAGCTCGATGCGTACACCACGCACCTTCACCTGGTGGTCAATCCGCCCCAGAAACTCGATGTTTCCATCCGGCAGGTAGCGCGCCAAATCTCCGGTCTTGTACAGGCGCGCGCCCGCCTCCTCGCTGAAGGGGTTGGGAATGAATCGCTCGGCGGTCAGCTCGGGCCGGTCGAGATAACCTCGCGCCAGGTTGGCGCCGCCGATGTGTAGCTCGCCCGGCACGCCCGCCGGAACGGGTTGCCAATCGGCGTCGAGCAGGTAGATTTGCGTGTTGGCGATGGGGGAGCCGATGGGGACAATCGCCCGTCCGCGCGCATCCTGGTAAGGCCAGCAGGTAACATCAATGGCCGCTTCCGTCGGCCCGTAGAAGTTGTGTAACTCCGCCGTCAGGGAGTTGGTGAATCGCTCCTGGAGTTCGGCGGGCAATGCTTCGCCGGCGCAGATGACGCGCCGGAGGCTCTTGCACTCCTCGAAGCCCCGCGTCTCCAGCAACACCCGCAGCAACGAAGGCACCAGTTGCAGGATGCTAACCTCGTGCTCGGCGATCATCCTCACCAGATAGGCGCTGTCCTGATGCCCGCCCGGGCGAGCCAGGATCAACCGTCCCCCCGCGAGCAACGGCGCGTAGAACTCCGTGCCCGAAGCATCGAAACTGATCGGCGTCTTCTGCAGGATGCGATCTGCCGCGGTCAGGGAGAAGTGCTCCTGCAACCAGAGCATGTGGTTGCAAATCGCGCCGTGGGAGACGATCACCCCCTTGGGGCGCCCCGTGGAACCGGAGGTATAAATTACGTAGGCCGCTGTTTCGGCTGTTACCCCGCTCGCGAAGTTCTCCGTGCTCTCCCGGGCCAGTACCTCATCAATCGCATCCACGCAAACCACGATGGGAGACGGAGAGACGGAGAGACGGAGAGACGGAGGGACGGAGGGACGGAGAGACGGAGAGACGGAGAGACGGAGAGACGGAGAGACGGAGAGACGGAGAGACGGAGAGACGGAGAGACGGTCGGATTCTCTCGGTCCCTCAGTCTCTCCATCTCTCCGTCTCTCCGTCTCTCTATCTCTCTGTCTCTCCGTCTCTCCGTCTCTCTGTCTCTCTGTCTCTCCTTCAACCAGCCGCTGTTGGGTCAACAACACCGGCGCCTGCGAATCCTCCAGCATGAAGGTCAGCCGCTCCAGCGGATAGGCCGGGTCCAGCGGCACGTATGCGCCGCCGGCCTTCAACACGCCCAGAATCGCGAGGAGCATCTCCGGAGAGCGTTCCATACAGATGCCGACCAGGACCTCCGGCCCGACGCCGAGCTTTCGCAGATGATGGGCCAGTTGATTGGCCCGGCAGTTCAGCTCGCGGTAAGAAAGTCGCGTCTCTTCAAAGACCAGAGCCACGGCCTCAGGCGACCGTTCAACCTGAGCTTCAAACAAGGTAGGCAGAGATGGCTCTGCCTGATACTCGACCTCGGTATCGTTCCACTCCACCAGCAGTCGTTCTGTTTCCGGCTCGGTCATCAGGGCCAGGGCTGAGACAGGCAGCTTCGGATCGGCGACGATGCTTTCCAGCAAGGTCTCGAAATGCCCTGCCATTTGGCTGATCGTGGCGGCGTCGAACAAATCGGTGTTGTATTCCAGGGCGCCAATCAGTCCCTGCTCGGTGTCGGTCAGGGCCAGGGTCAAATCGAATTTCGCCGTTTTCCCTTCCACCGGCAGAGAGCTCAGGGTCAGACCCGGCAACTGCAACGTCTGACGCGGAGTGTTCTGTAACACGAACATAACCTGGAAGAGCGGCGAATGGCTCAAAGCCCGATGTGGCTGCAATACCTCGACCAACTGCTCGAAAGGCACTTCCTGATGGGCGTAGGCATCCAGAGTTACCTGGCGCACGCGTCGCAGCAGTTCCCGGAACG
>Ga0247727_10009996_pt1 | contig 16946 bp, 6 predicted proteins | sample WisWelCaveWW1625_FD_202498 | JGI IMG/M metagenome (GOLD analysis project Ga0247727, IMG submission 202498) | Biofilm microbial communities from Wishing Well Cave, Virginia, United States - WW16-25 | ecosystem: Environmental > Aquatic > Deep subsurface > Groundwater > Cave microbial mat | place...
GTGCAGGCTGGCGGCCTTGCCTTGCTTGTCCCCGAGTTCTTCCAACAGTTTCAGGCTGTCTTCGTACAGCCGCAACGCCCGGTCTAACTCCCCGCGCGTCACGAACACTTGCGCCATCGCGTGCAGGCTGGCGGCCTTGCCTTGCTTGTCCCCGAGTTCTTCATCCAGTTTCAGGCTGTCTTCGTACAGCCGCAACGCCTGGCCTAACTCCCCGCGCGTCAGGAACACTTGCGCCATATTGTGCAGGCTGGTGGCCTTGCCTTGCTTGTCCCCGAGTTCTTCCTTAAGTTTCAGGCTGTCTTCGTACAGCCGCAACGCCCGGTCTAACTCCCCGCGCGTCACGAACACTTGCGCCATATTGTGCAGGCTGGCGGCCTTGCCTTGCTTGTCCCCGAGTTCTTCCAACAGTTTCAGGCTGTCTTCGTACAGCCGCAACGCCCGGTCTAACTCCCCGCGCGTCACGAACACTTGCGCCATCGCGTGCAGGTTGGCGGCCTTGCCTTGCTTGTCCCCGAGTTCTTCATCCAGTTTCAGGCTGTCTTCGTACAGCCGCAACGCCTGGTCTAAATCTCCAAAAGTAACGTATAGGTTAGCCAATTCGTAACGTAAACTGCCAGCAGCTTTGGCTGCCTCCGAGTCGGCGTGTGAGTCAGGCAAAGGCTGGCCCGGTGGCAGGGCGCGGATGAGCAGTTCAAAGGCCAAGCGGGTCTCGCCGAAGGCTCGCTTGAGCCAGGCCAGCCGCCGAATGTGCCAAAGCTTCTCGGCCCCGCTTAGAGTCTCGGTGGCGGCGTCCATCGCCTCCATCGAGGCGCGCACCAAACGGTTGAGGGCGGCGTTGCCTTCCTTATGGATGTCCCCATACCCTCTCCGCGCCAGCCAGGCGCCATAGGCGGCGTACCCGGCGCGGGCTTGCTCCAACACGGCCCCACCCCGCCGCTCGGCCTCTTGCCGCAGGGCGGGTTGAAAGCGATAGGTGGCCTGGGTCTTATCTTCAAGGAAATCATCCACCTGTAATAAGTTGCGACGGGTGAGCGCGTCCAACCCCTCGCGGGCGGTTTGCAAGTCGGCCTCGGCGGTGGTCAGGCCCCAGGCCAACGCCGCGCCCTGGGCAAAGAAGGGAAAGGCAAAGAGGCTCAGGGCGCTCAGGTAGGTTTGCTGGTTAGGGGTCAGGCGCGTATAACTGCGATTGAAGGCGGTGGCCAAGGTGCGGTGATGGGGGGCCAGGCCCGGGCGCGCGGCGGCGGCCAACTCATCTTCCCAATGCGCCAGGAAATCGCCGGGCGAGACCTCGCTCACATCATATTCGCCAGCCAGCAATTGAATGGAGAGCGGGTGGCCGTCGGTGACCTGGCGCACGGCGGCGGCCAAGGGCCGGTGGGTCTGAATATCGGCGTTGGCTTTGGCGCTGTTCTCGAAAAAGAGTTGAACACTGGCAACCTCACCTAATCCGGCCAAGGCGCTGTTGGGGTCAGGATAAACGATTTCGCCGCGCAGTCCGGCGGGCTTTTCGCGGCTGGTGAGCAATAGGCGCGCGCCGCCGTTGGCCAGTTGGGTCGTCAGGCCGTGCGCGGCCAAGGCCTGCGGGTCTTGGTCTTTTACTCCTTGCAAAACGGTTTCGTAATTATCCAAAACCCATAGCCCATCCCAATCGCGAGCGGCTTCCAAAATTTTTGTGTCTTGTGTTCCCGAATCATCATCAGCCCAACGCACGGCCTCGGCCTCGCCCAGCAAATAACCCAACAAGGCTCGCCGAAACGCGGCCACCTCCACCGTTTCGCGGTTGGCAAAACTAATGGCCCGTACGCCCTCCGCAAAGCGCCAGGCAAAGCGCTCGGCAAAGGCGGCGGCCAGCGCGGTCTTGCCCATGCCGCCCGTGCCTTGCACCGTCACCACTTTGTGTGCGCTAAAGAGTTGGGCCAAATCGTACAGGGCGCGGTTGCGACCCAGGAGCGGGCGCGGGGGTTGCACCTCGGGTGGTAGAGCCGTGTGGCCGGGCAAACGCAATTCGCCCACCCGGGGCTGGCCTTCTGGCACCGTCAACCTACGCCAACCGTTGAGGGTGGTATAGCCCACGGGCAGGCCCATCGCATAGGGGTCTTGCGACATCGCTTGCCGCGCCTGCCGCAGGGCCTCGGCCAACGAAAAGCCTTTGAGCGCGGTCTTATAGAGTCGGGTCGCCAGTTCATCGCCCAACGGGTCAGGAAAAGCATCCTGCATCCCAATCACCATCGGCACGCCATTAAGCACCAGGGCCCGGGCCAGGTTAGCGCTGTCTTCACCGCGCGCGGTGTGACAGGCGCTCAACAACACCAACCGCAAGACCCCGGGTGGGGACATGGTGGTGAGATCGGTGCCATGCAAATAATCGGGCGCGCCGTGATTGTCCTCCAACAACAACAGCGCCAGGGGACCAGTGGGGGTATCAATGACATTTCCATGACAGGTCAGGTGTAACACCGCCGGGCCGTCGAGCAGGGCATCATTCAAATGTGCGCGGGTGGGTGGGGTGCGGCGGGCCACCAGCGCGCGCCCGCTTTCCTGCAAGACGCGGCGGATGGCGCTAAGCTCGTTCTCCACGTTTAGCCGGTAGCCCTCGCGCGCCTGGCCGTGTTCATCTACCAGCGGGTCAGCGGCCAGCGCCACAAAATTAAGTGGCCCTTCCGGCGCGGGCGGCGAGTCGCCGGCCACCAGCCGGAGCAAACCAATTTGCGCGGCCAATAATTTCTGATCGGGCAAGGCCGCAAATTCCCACGGCACCGCGTCGCTGGCGGCGTCGGTTTGGAGCAACAGCAAACGGTCGGGGTCGGCGCTTAGGCGATCCATCAACGGCTTGCCGCCCAATGCGTCCATGACGGCGCGGCCGTGAGTGAACACATCGGCTTGCAAGCGCGCCAGGGGTTTGTCATCGTCGTTGGCCCGTTCACGCGTGGGCAGAGCCGTCAAGGGCGTCGGCCCGGCCAACACCTGCCCGGCCAAACGCGCGGTGACGCCGTTAGCGTCCGTTGTGAGGGTGAGGATGAGCGCCATTAGTTAGACCGAGACCCAAACGTCTCAAAAATCCTTCGTGCCTCTTCGTGCGCTTTGTGGATTCTTTTTCGCCTTCGCGGTGAAAGGCTTAAACCGCGCCACCATCCGTTCCGGCACGCGGCCTTCCAAATGCACGCCATCGCCCAAATGCTCCACATGCTCGACCACCGCCTGCTCGTGAAAGAGCGAGATGAGCTGGCCGTGCTTGTAGGGGATGACGAGTTTGAGCGGCGTGAGCGTGGCATACAACTCGGCCTCCACTCGCGCCAGCACATCGGCCAGGCCCTCACCCGTGAGGGCCGAGAAGCGCACGCCCTCATCAAACAATTCGCCCAAATGCAATTGAGCCATGGCCCGTGTCTCGTCATCGAGTTGGTCGGCCTTATTTAGCGCCAGCGCCACCGGCACATCATGCACATTCAACTCATTAAGCGTTTCCTGCACGGCCTGAATTTGTTGGCGGGCGTTGGGATGCGTCACATCCACCACATGCACAAGCAAGTCGGCTTCGCTAATTTCCTCCAGCGTGGCGCGAAAAGCGGCCACCAGCGTGGTCGGCAATTTTTGGATAAAGCCCACCGTGTCGGTAAACAAAGCCCAGCGCCCACCCGGCAATTTCACGCGGCGGGTCGTCGGGTCAAGTGTGGCAAACAATTGGTCGGCGGTATACACATCGTCTTTGCCAACCAGGGCGTTGAGCAGGGTGCTCTTGCCAGCGTTGGTGTAGCCCACAATGGAAACCACCGGCACCGCGTTGCGCTGGCGTTGGGCGCGATAGCGTTGGCGGTGCGCCCGCACCTTCTCCAATTGTTTTTTGAGATGCACGATGTGTTCGGTGATTTCCTGCCGGTCAATTTGCAACTGCGTTTCGCCGGGGCCGCGCAAGCCGACCCCCCCATTGCCCCCCCGCCCCGCCCCGCCGCCCGCCTGCCGCGAGAGGTGAGTCCATTGCCGGGTAAGGCGCGGCAGGCGATATTCGTATTGCGCCAACTCTACCTGCAACGAGCCTTCTTTGGTGTGGGCATGTTGCGCGAAGATGTCGAGAATCAGCGCCGTGCGGTCCAGCAGTTTCACCCGGTCATTGGTCTCAGTCAGGATACCTTCCAGTTCGCGTTGATGGCGTGGTGAGAGTTCATCGTCAAAGATGATGACATCGGCCAGCGTCTCTTCGACAAAATCTTTAATCTCGCCGACCTTGCCGGAGCCGATAAAGGTATTGGGGTCGGGCCGGGCCACTTTTTGATAAGTCTCGCCAACCACTTGCAAGCCGGCGGTATCGGCCAGCAGCGCCAGTTCGGCCAGCGAGTCTTCCACGCTCAGCAGGCCGGGCTTGCCTTTGACTTCGACGCCGACGAGAAAGGCGCGCTCGGACGGGGGTTGGGTGGGGATGGGGGTTTTGGGCATAAAGGCAGTCACTCAAAAATCGTCGAGACCTGAAGTTCAAAACCGGGCACGCCAAGCGTATCCGGCGCAGTGAATGTGTCGCCTTCGGTGAGGATGGTCACTTGGCGCAGAGAGCGGTAGACGATAATTTGGCGAGGGCCAGGATAGACCACCAACACATAGCGTGCTCCGGCCTCCAGCCATTCGCGCACTTTGGACTGAATCTCATCCGGGTCATTGCCAGGCGAGACAACCTCGGCCACCAAATCCGGCGCGAGGTCGAGATAACCTTTCGGCAACTTGGCCGGGAGACGGTCTTTGGACACAAAGGCGATGTCGGCGGCGCGCACCGTATCGGGATTGCGTGTTAGGCGAAAGCCGGTCTCGGCGGCGAACATCCGCCCCAATTTTCTTGGAATAACATATTGCCCAAGCTGGTAGCCTAATTGGTAGGCCACTGTTCCATGTTCCGTGCCGGGGGGGGTGACATTTCAATTAACTCTCCTTTCACCAGCTCATAACGGTCCGACTCGGGCAAGAGCAAGAGTTCCTCCGCCGTCATCAATTTTTCAAGAATCGGCGTGTCCATAACCGCATCTCCTTGTCTACTTGTTTAGGCTCTACCGTTTTTAATGGGAAGGGTACACGGATATTCACGGACAAACACGGGTTTTTAAAACAAGCCTTCAAATCCGTGTTGCTCAGTGCGCTACGCGGTCCGCGCACCGGATTTTGCGCTGAAGTTATTATCCCGTCCAAAACGGTAGAGCCCCTGTTTACTTGTTTACTTGTCTACCTGTCTACTTGTCTACCTGTCTACCTATCTACTTTCCCTCACGGCAACCCCACCACATCCAGCGTCTTTGGAAATTCCACCGTGAAGTCAAAGCGGATGGTTTGCTTTGCGCCCTGATCGAGCGTGAGTTTCCATTCCAGTTGATTCAGGTCGCTGTGTTCGGTGGCTTTGGGGTCGGCCGAGTCGAGTTTCACTTTGATTTGCTCATCGCGCGAGACGGGCAGTTGGTCGCGGACAAAAATCACCTGCGGGGTGTCGCGCAGGTTTTCGAGTTTGATGGTGTAGGCATAGCGAATGCGCTTGCGATCGCCGAGGAGAAAGGCTTTGTCCACGTCACGCGCCGCCAGTTCCCGCTCCACCCGCAGACGCTCATCCGCGCCGAGGGCCAGTTCAAATTTTTGCTGGGGGGCCACGAACTCAAGCCGGGTGGCGCCCAAATACTCGTCGCCCTCAAAGAGTTGCGCCGGGCCGGGCAACAGGGTGTAGAGGCTATCATTCTTAATCGTGGCGCGGCGATAACACACCGGCTCCTGTTTGGGCGCGGTCACATAATCCGAATCGGGACGCAGGCTGATGACGCCGATGGTGACTTTGCACGGGTCATTATTGCCGGGGATGTCGGCGCGGGCGGGCAAGTGGTAGGTCAACGATGCGCCCGACTCGGACACGGTGGCCGAATCGGCTTCGAGGCCAAAACTGAGCAACTCGGGTTCGGCCTGTTCGGCGGCTACCGCCAGGCGGGCGGGCGCGGCGCCAGCGGGCATGGCCAGCATTGGCCCGGCGCTTTTGGCGCGGGGAACAGGTTGCATCGTCACCGGCGGCATGCGGGGCTGGATGTACCACGGAGCCAATTCGGGGATGAGGAGCGCCAACGCGGGCCGGGCCGTGGAGAGAGTCAGACTCACATCCCCCCAGTCTTCACCTGTGTTCTGGGTCACTTGCGCCAGGTAAGCCACTTCTAAATTTGCGCCCGCGAGTCGCACATCGTAGAGCGGTTGCCAGTGGGCATGTTGCACCACATAGGTTAATTCGATTTCTAAATCGCCCGCCGTAAGGACCTCCACCTCCACCGTTGCGACATAGCGTTGCTTGGGCCGGGCCGATTGGGTTTGTTGCAATTCGCGTTTAAGCCGGTCACGCTCTTTGGCGAGGTCGCGGCGCTCGCGCGCCAGCCTGAGCAATTCGGTTTGGAGTGCGCGGCTGCGATCACTGATAAACACAAAAATAGCCCCCTGCTCCTCCGGCTTACGGTCGCGCAGGGCCAGCCCGCGCGCATACATTTCGCTTTGCGCGGCCAGGCCATCGAGGTGCTTTTGTTCTTTCTCCAGCACCCCGGCTTGCGCCGCCAGGTCGGCCTCCTGGTCCTCGGTTGCCTGAATCGCTTGCTCAAGTTCGCGGGCGGTGGCCGAGGGCGTCTCGATAAAATTTTCGAGCCGGGTGCTGACGCCCAGCAGTTTAGCGCGGGCCGTGCCTTGCCCCGAGGCGCGCACCGAATCGGGCACGAGCGCCAATGGCAGTTGGGTCAGTGTAAGTTTTTGCGCGCCGGGTTGCACGACCACGCGACCCGAGCGAGTGACCCGCGCTCGATCGGGGAAGACGGTGGCGGCGGTGAGGGTGGTGGTGAGTTCAGTCATGGGGTGATTATACTCACATCTAACCGCGCGGCTACTTCCAGTTGCGCTCTGGTCGGCTTGCGCTACACTCTGGCCCAATTGAGGTCCACATCCATTTAGGAGTTACACACTTGAAGCGTAAGAGCGGTTTCGCGTAGCGTCCGCGATGGAATCGGGCTTGCACGCTTCGCGCCTCCCACGCTGACCAACTGCGTGACCCATACCATTATGGCTTCGCGGGTACTGATCGCTCAATCCAATTCCGAGACGGCCAATCGCCTGACCGAGTTCTTCGCTAAACGCGGCGGGACGGTCTGGCAGACCACCACGCCCGCCGAAATTTTGCCGCTGCTCGAGCAACACACGCCCACTGTGTTTTTGCTGGACATGCACTTGCCGGGCGAGGAGTGGCTGGTGGCGCTCCGCGAGGCGCGTCTGCGTTTCCCCAACACCCAGGTCATCCTCACCAATCGCACCCCCGATTTCCGGCGCGAACTTCAGGCGAAGGAACAGGGCGTCCGTGTCTTTCTGCGTGAGCCATTTGAGCCGGAATGGATTGAGCGCGCCCTGAAACGCCTGAAGGACCAGTCGGCCCCGGCCCCGCCCGATGGCAAACTGCCACCGGTGCGCGTGCCGGTGCGGGTCAAGATTACGTTCCCCTTCATCGTGCTGTCGCTGGCGTTTGCGTTGGCCTCGGCTTATCTCATCAGCCGCTATGTGTTTGAATCCATCCAGGAACGCTTCACCAATCAACTGATTGAAGTCGGACAACAAAGCGCCGACGGGATGGTGCAAGAGGAGAATCGGCTGCTGGCCACGTTGCGGTTGTTAGCCAACGTGCAAGGCCTGGCCGCGGCCATCACCGCTCAAGATGATCAGGCCCTGCGCGATTTAGCCCTACCCATTGCCGTTAATACGCAGGAAGAAGCGATTGAGATTTTGAATCGGGAGGGCGTGAGCGTGTTGTCCCTGCGGCATCGCGCGAACGGCGGCCTGGCCGACTATGATTTCTCGAGCGGGGAGGCGGGTTTTGCCGAGTGGGCGTCCGTCCAAAAAGTTCTGACGGAGAGCGTTGATGGTGAAGGCGACAAATACGCAGAGTTGGCGCGGGCCGAGTGGGGTGATTATTTTTATGTGGCCGGGCCAGTCTTTGATGGCAATGGTCAATTGGCAGGCGTGGCGCTGGTCGGCAAAACGCTGGAAGCCCTGGTGCGCGACATCCGACGGGACACCCTGGCGCAGACCACGCTCTACGCGCGTGACGGCGGCCTGCTGGCCTCCACCCTTTCCATTAGCGCCACCGCCCTCAGCGCCGCGCAAGTGGCCGGCCTGACCGCCCGGCAAGCGACCGAAAGCCTGCCGCGCGACCTGAGCGCGGCCAGCCTCAACTATACGGAAATTGTTGGGGTCTGGCGAGTTCGCAACGGCGACCGCATCGGGTTTATGGGCGCGGCCCTCTCGCAAAACTTTCTGGCGCGCCCGACGCTCTTCACCAACTTGCAAGCGTTTCTCATCGTGGCGGTGGCCGTTATCACGGTGTTGGGGATTGGGCTATACACCGCCAACCACATCACGCAACCGCTGATGCAGATGGTGCGGGCCTCGACCGAAGTGGCGCGCGGCAACTTTGAAGTTAAGGTGACGCCCACCGGTGACGACGAAGTGGCGGTGATGGCCCATGCCTTCAACTATATGATTTCGGGTTTGCAAGAGGGGGCCATCTATCGCGACATCCTGGGCCGGACGGTCTCGCCCGAGGTGCGCGAGGAATTGCGGGAGTCGTTCGCCGCGGGCGATTTAAAACTGGAAGGCCAGACCGCCATCGCCACCATTTTGATGAGTGACATTCGCGGCTTCACCCCGCTCTCGGAGCATGTGGAGCCGACGACGATTTTGGCGTGGCTGAATGAATACTTTGGCGAGTTGGTGCCGGTGATCACGGCGCGCGGCGGGGTGGTGGACAAGTTTGAGGGCGACGCCATCCTGGCCGTGTTTGGCGTGTTGCCGCGCCCCCAGCCCCCGGAAGAAAGCGCCTATCAGGCCTGCCGGGCCGCGGTGGATTTATTGCGGGCGGTGCAGCGGCTCAACGCGCGGCGGCAGGCGCGGGGTGAGCCCCTGTTTGTGACCGGCCTCGGCCTCAACACCGGCCCGGTCACGGCGGGTGGCCTCGGCACCGCCGACCGGCTCAATTACACGGTGATTGGCGACGCGGTGAACACCACCAAACGGCTGGAGAGTTTTACACGCGAGTTTGGCGAGAGCGGGGCCATCCTCAGCCAACAGACCTTTGAGGCGCTGGGTGCCCGACAAGCGGAGTTTCGATTGGCGGCGTTGGGCGCTCACACGTTTAAGGGGAAGTCGGAGGCGTTGGAGGTCTACCGGCTGTGGGCGGAGGCCTGACATGGCGGTGCGGCGTTTCAAATTAGATGACGAGCAGGTGCGCGCGTGGCGCCGGCGCGCTGGGTTGTTGGCCGTGGTGGTGGTGATGTTGCTGTGCTTATGCCTGTCGCTCTTTGCCCTGGTGCCGCAACGTGGATACCTGCCCTTCCCCCTACGCTCCAGGTTGCTGGCGGATTACAGCGCCGACCCACGCGGTAATTTTATCGCGCCCATTGGCACAGGCCTCATCACCGACGTCTTCAACGATCAACCGACGGCCACGCCCAATCCATTGGAAAGCGGCACGCCCGCCCAGGCGGCGAGCGCAACCGGCGCCCCGAGCAACACGCCCAGCCCCACACAGACATCCACCCGGAGCGTGACTCGGCGGCCGGGGGAAACGTCAACCCTTACGAGTACGCCAACGACCACTCGCACAGCCACCCCACGCGGGCCGACCCCGACTCGCACAGCCATCCCGCCTACCGCCACCCAGACCAACCTGCCGCCGACGGACACCAATCCACCACCCGCCACCGACACCAATCCGCCGCCCACCAATACCAATCCGCCACCGCCGACGAATACTGATCCGCCGCCGCCCACCAATACCAATCCGCCACCCACGGACACGCCCCCACCGCCGCCGCCCACGGACACGCCTTGTCCGCCGTATCCCATCGGGTGCCCGCCGCCGTATCCGTGAAAATGTTTTATCAATCCAAAAAATTGCTACTTGACTCGGCGAGAAAAATTTTCTATTATATGCCTGTCGAGATTGGGCGGGGCAACCTCCTAATCCCTACAAGGTTTTTTGAACGTCTGTTTCAACAATCGCATAGCGTGTGCCTGACACGCATGAGTTGGGCGCTTCGGTTGCGAAGCGCTCTGGAGGTGAATTCATGTCTGCTCAAATTACATACCACCCCGCTGTAACACTCAAACGCCTGTGGCACACCACCCGGCGCGTTTTCAGATTGGCGTTGCACCGGGTGATTCATGGTATGGTCATTGCTTCGCTGATTCTGCCCGGCGTCACCGGGTCGGCCTCCGCCCGCCCGATGACGACCACCCACCCACAGAGTGAATCCGCGACCCCAGGGCCGACCCCCACTGATACCCCCGTTGTCACGCTTGAACCTACCAGCCCCTTCACCGACACCACGACGCCCGAATTGACCTTTACCCCGGAAGCAACCCTGCCGGTGACGGGAACACCCGACGCTGGCACCATTGCGCCTACGCTCGCGCTCACCGCTACCGCGACCGCGACCGAAACCGCGACCGCGACGCCCGAACCCACGTTTACAATTACGCCAACCGACACTATTACTCCTACGGCTATAAATACGCCTGACCCGACCACAACTCTAGCGCCCACATCCACCTTTACGCCAACCGCTACCGCGACGCCGACCCTGACGCCAACCGTAATACCTGAACCGACTCTGTATTTCACCCTCACCACCGTTGTAGACCCGATAGCAGGAGGGATCTTGTCATTGCCTGACGGGAGCCTCGCCGTGGAATTTCCGGTTGGAGCGGTTAGTGAGCCCGTCATCGTGACCTATGGCTTGTTATCCGGGCCGCCTATTTCCAGTACTGTCTGGATGCCAGCCACCCGATTTGCATTGACTGCTGAAACCATCGGCGCTTCTCAAGTCATCACAACTTTTGTCCAACCCTTAACCTTTACCGTAGATCTGGCTCAATTGGGGTTTCAGGCTGGGAAAACCGATGGCCGGTCGGTATGGTTTGGATATTACGATGAAGCCTTGCAGACTTGGGTTTCGATTCCTTTCAAATTGAGCCAAACCGATGACACGCTTACATTTCAGGCGCAGGTCGCTCACTTCACGACCTTTGGGGTAGGTGGTAAAGCCGATCCAGGTTGGGCGTTGAAATTTGACGAGCCACAGGTCGCCTTGGCGAGTGGCGCGGCCAGCTATGGCTATAGTTTCGATTGGCCAGCCGGACGCAATGGGCTCCAGCCGAATTTGAGCTTAAGCTACAACAGCCGAAACGTTGACCATCTGAAAGGCTGGTATCAATCTGACTGGGTCGGGCATGGCTGGTCCCTGGATAACATCGAAATTGCTCGACGCACCGGGTCAACCACAACGCAGTCCGACGCGGAGTGCACCACAGAATACAATCTGGTTTTCAACGGCACGGGCTATAAGCTCATTGCGGGGACGAACAACCGCTATTACACCCAAGAGGATAGTCAACTCTACATCGAATATAAACCCAGTGGTGCACCAAATTCCACCACAAGTTACTGGATTATCAAAGATGCTTCCGGCGCTACATATCGGTTGGGTTGGAACACCGATTCGGAACAGCGCGTCCGTTGTACCGACGGGTCATACAAGGCCTTCCGCTGGCGGCTCGACAAAGTCATGGATGTCTATGGCAATCAGATGCGCTTGGCGTATTACGAGGAGTTGCGCCAAAATTGTGGAGCGAGTGGCGGCCCAACCGACACGGATCGAGCCAGTTATCTCTCCAACATTTGGTACAACAACCTGGACCGTCCGGCCGACCCCAACGTCTATCCGAGTAGTTGGGCGGCCCAAATTATATTCAATCGCGGCGCTCGGCCCAACGGTAGCAATAACTGGGATGATGGTCGTAACGGCTGTGACAAACTGTTTTTCCAAGCCGCCTATTTAGACAACATCGCCGTCTACGTCAACAATGCGCTGGTTCACGCTTACCAATTAGAGTACACCCTCTATCACGATACCAAGCGGGATGACGATGACAGTGGTGTAGGGACCGGTAGCCGAGAAATTGTTGGCATCACCGAAAAGGGGTATGACCCCAGCAATAGCAACAACGTACTGACTTACCCGAAAGTTACGTTTAGTTACTATTCACCCGGCTTGAACATGGACCCGGACTGCCTGCCGCTGGTGAATTGCGGAGCCGGACCCGGGCCGGATGATGGCTTGCCCCCCGGACAACCTAATGACGGCTGGGCTGGTGAGACTTGGGATTGCCGTTGGTTTCGATGGGATTTTGCGCCCTATAACGCCTATTCGCCCTACGACGCCTGGGTGATTTGGGGTTATGGAAGCGGCCACGAGGGCGATCCCTATAACTGTGGCAACTACAGTTACTGGCGCTTGTTTGAGGTTCGCAATGGCTATGGCGCGACCACGACCTTTGTCTATGGCCACGATAATCGCGGCGCATTTTGGTACGATGGCTTCAACTACCGTGTGGTCAAGCGCCTCATCACGGCTGACAACCGGGGCGCCGCAGTTTGGGAATATAGCTACGGCGTCCCATGCTATAACACCTGGGACTCGGGCAGCATTCAGGCGAGTGGGGGCGTATTGTGCCAACTCCCCTGGCCCTCACAGGCCGAGGCTAACCTCATCACTCACGATGCCGTCACGGTGACGGCCCGGGACTACAGTGGCGCAATATTGTCCATCAACAAGCATTACTTTGAAATTGGCTCAGGGACGAATACCTCACAGAACAAGAAAGTCGGGCGTGAGCACAAGATGGAATTTTATGATGCGGCCCTCAACCTGCTCCAACGCCAGGAGGCTAATCACACCTGGACCGACCTGGACGCCAACCGTTGGGTCGTGCGGTTAAATTACCAGATAAGCTATTCGTGTGTCAGCGCCAGTAATTGTAAGGGGCGCCAGACCAGCTTCGTTTACGACTCTTACGGGAACCTGACCACGCAGACCGAGTTTAGCGATGTGGGCATCACGAATTACAGGCGCACGGTCACGGAGTACGTCCCCAATACCAACACGGCTATCTGGATTATCAGCCAACCGGCCCGCCAAAAAGTTGAAACATGGGTGAATAACGCCTGGACGCTGGCCGGCGAAACCCGCTACCTCTATGATGGTCAATCGGCCAGTAACTGGAATGTTGCCCCGGCCTCCAAAGGGCAACTCACCGCCGCTCGACAATGCGCGGCAATTTCGGGCAGCAGTTGTAGCAATAGTTGGGTGGACGCGCGCTATACCTACTATGACTCGACCTGGCCCAGCAACCGCCAGACCGAACAGACGTTTACGGGTTATGGGACCGACAGCGCGTTTGCCAGCGCCGGCCCACGGACTCTCACGACCACTTATGAATCCACGTTTAATCTGTATCCCTACACGGTGACCAACGATAAAGGCCATGTTTCGCAAACGAACTACGACCTATACCTGGGAGCCCCGCTGTCGGTGGTGGACCCCAACGGGACCACCAGCTATACCTACGACAAATTAGGCCGTCAACTCTCTGTCATCCGACCCGGGGATACTTCTCTACACCCGACGACCAGTTTCACTTATAACGACACCACCGCCGCCTTCCCAGCGATTCCAGTGCTCAACCAGGGATTTGAATTTGGAAGTTCGTGGGAGGCCTGGAATGCGGGTGGAACTCAAATCTGGAGCTATGACACGGCCCAGGCGCATACGGGTGGTCAGAGCCTTAAAATCGAATCAGCCAATAACTGGGCCCTGGATGAATGGGTTGGCCACAATTATCTGTACGGGTGGCAGGCGAGCACGACTTATACCATCAGTGTGTGGATTAAGACCACTACGAGCGGGGAAATATGCCTGTCCATTTTTGACCGGGTTGCGCCTGAGTACGGCACAACCTGCTTAACCGCCACCACCACTTGGCAATTGCTTGAGGGCAAAGTCACCCTGAATGCCAACGCCTCATCCAATACGTTGCTACTCTTCCGTTCCATCGGCACGGTGTATATTGATGATGTCTTCATTCTGGCCCAACCGCTAAAGATTGAGACGTGGCAACGCGAAGTGGTCGGCACGACGTGTAGCGGTTGCGTGCAACCCATGCAAACTTTTTACGATGGCTTGGGCCGTGAGATTCAAACCAAAGTCGAAAGCCTGAATGGCTTGCAAAACGTGGTGATGGACAAGCACTATGATGGGCTGGGCCGGGTGGTCAAGACCTCCGCGCCGCGGTATGTAAACAACTTGGGCGCGGGGGACGCGGCCTTCTATGGCTATGTTCCGCTTGACCCGGCCGAACTTTGGACTACAACCCTCTATGACGCATTGGGCCAACCGGCGCGAGCCATTAACATAGACGGCACCAGTTCTTCCATTATCCATGGGGTTCGGTCGCAAATGGTGGAAGACGCCAATCGCCATATCCAGCTAACCGTTAGCGACGCCTTTGGGCGCACGACCGCCGTTGAAGAGACCCTGGTGAAGTGGGGCGACCCGTTTACCGACACCGTGCTCACGGGCTGGACGACCTTTGGACAAGTGAGCGAGACGGGCGGGGTAGCGCAAATCACGGGGTCGGGCAGCAACTGGACCACCGACATCCTCCAGCGCGCCGCTGGGATACAGGACAACGAAGGCGTGGTGTTCACGTTCAAGCACGATCCGGGCACGACCTCTCAAATCAACCTGGCGACGGGGGTATGGGGGCAGGCCAGTTTCCGGTTGTGGGGACTGGTGATGGACGCCGGGAAGATTGAACGTTTTTCTTACGAAGGCACGACCGGGAGCCGGGCGATCCTGCTCGACCCCCTGAAAACGGGGGTGTGGTATCGCGGGTTGCTCAAGCTGGGGGGCAATGGCGAATTTATCGTCGCGGTGTGGGAGCAGGACAATCCGGCGGTGTTTGCGGAGCGGCGCGAGGTAAAGGGGGCGGCCTGGGCCAACCAGGGGCTGTGGACGTTTGGGACCAAGGCCAACGCGAACGGCTACAAGCTCTATCTGGATAATTACGATGAGTTGACCTTCCACCGCACCGCCTACACCTACGATGTGTTGGATCAGCTCACGACCGTCACCGACACGCTCGGCAACACCACCGTCATCACCTACAATGTGCTGGGGCAAAAGACCGGGATGAAAGACCCCGACATGGGCGTATGGGCCTATGCTTACGACGCATTGGGCAACCTCACTCAACAGACGGATGCCAACCGCAAGCGTATGTGCTTTTACTACGACCCATTGAATCGGCTGGCCGGCAAGACCTATCAAGATGACTCGGCCGGTTGCCCGTCCTCGCAGAGCGCTTATGCGACCACCTATACCTATGATAGCCAGACGAACAGCAACAAGGGTGTGGGGCTGCGAACCGGGATGACGGATACCACCGGCCTCACCACCTGGTTCTACGATGCGCGCGGGCGGGCCATCACCGAAACCAAGACCATTACGGCGACCAGCCCCACGCTGGTCTTTACGACCAGCTATGGCTACGACGCCGCCGACCGGGTGATTACCACCACCTATCCGACCGGCGAGGTCGTGACCCAGACCTACAATGTCATGGGCGCGCTGGACAATGTGCGCAGCATCAACGCGACCAGTTCGTTCAACCAGTGGTACGCCAGCAATCTGGATTACAACGCCAATGGCTCGCTCTCCAAACTCGAATTAGGGAATGGGGTGAAGACGGTCTATGGCTATTTGGGCCTGAGCGGCAACGCCTGGGATAGCAAGCCCAATGCGGGGCTCTTTGCCTATGGGCGGCTCTGGCGCACGCGCATTGAAGCCCCGACGGGTGAGGTCGTGCAAGACTGGCGCTATGCCTATGACACTGTGGGCAATATCACCGCCTGGGTGGACTCCCCGCGCGCGCTGACCGGCACACTCGCTTACACCCTAACCGACACCTTTGCCAATGCCAACAACTGGGACCTGTACAGTAGTTCGCCGGGGAGTATCTCTATCCCCGATTCCCCGAACCAGTGGGCCAAACTGATCGGGACGGGTAGCAGTTGGAATGTCCATATGCAACGCAAAGCCTACAGCCTGGTTACCGGCACCGGGGCGCGAGTGCGGTTCAAGGTGAGCAATGACGCCAACGCCGAGTTTGTGCTGGCGCTGGAAAACAATGACGCGGCCACCTATCGGCGGATTGGGATCTATGGTCACGGGGGCTACATCACCGCCCAGTACACTGATGGCAATTCCCTTTATCGTGAGCCGACCACGTTGATTAGCGACACCGTGACCGACGCCTGGTATGTGCTGACGATCGCGGTGGACGATAATCGCGGGCTGACGGTGGAAGTGTATAAAGAGACGGAGCCATCGAAACGTTACACGTATAATTTGTGGCTGGTCTCCGGCAAACAATGGCGTTTCCACGCCTGGAACTGGGGTAACACCAGCACGCTGTATCTGGACGATTATCAGGAGTTCAACGGCGGCGCGGCTTACACGCCTGACTCGAAGCAGAACTATACCTACGACGCGCTTGACCGGCTTATCACCGCCACCAAAGCCTTTGTGGATGGGTACACCGGCGCCTACACCTACACCGCCATCGGCAACATGACGTACAAGGTGGACGACAGTGTGGCGATGACCTACACTTATCCCGCCGATTCTCCCACCAGTGGGTGCGCCGCCAACACACTCGCCACCAAGGCTCATGCGGTCAAACAGGTTCAAACTGCGTCGGGTACCAATACGTATGCCTATGACTGCAATGGCAATATGACCCAGCGGGTGGAAAACGGCGTGACCTATACCCAGGTGTTTGATGCCGAGGGCCGTCTGGTGTCTGTGACCACCGGGGGCGCCACCACCAGCTTCGTGTATGATGGCGACGGCAAACGGGTAAAGAAGGTAGATCCGAGCGGCACGACGCTCTACGTCAACGCCTTCCTGGAAGTCTTTATCCCGGTCACGCCTACCAACACCCCAACCCCTACCGCGACTCCAACCGCGACCGCGACTCGCACCAACACCCCCACCCCGACCCCAACCGCG
>Ga0247727_10009997_pt1 | contig 16945 bp, 15 predicted proteins | sample WisWelCaveWW1625_FD_202498 | JGI IMG/M metagenome (GOLD analysis project Ga0247727, IMG submission 202498) | Biofilm microbial communities from Wishing Well Cave, Virginia, United States - WW16-25 | ecosystem: Environmental > Aquatic > Deep subsurface > Groundwater > Cave microbial mat | place...
ATCAGCTCTTCGCCGAGACTCGCCAGGCGCTCGCTCAGCTTACCGATCTCTTCCTGCAGCGATTCCTGCTGGTTCACCGCGGCATGCAGCTCTTGCCGGCGCAGCAGCAGGGCTTCGAGCGAGCCGCCGTACTTCCTTTTCAAGCGTTGCAACTCGGCCAAGCGCTGGCGAACGGTTTCAAGGCGCGCCGGATTGATGTCCACGTGCCGCGAGTAATCGAGAATCGTCTTGGCGACTTCGCCAAGGGCCAAGGCTGCGGATTCCAATTCGCCGCGGAGTTGTTCCAGCATCGGATCCGTCGCGGCCAATTCGCGAAGCGTGTTCGTCGCCGCGCCCAATTGCTCATGGATCGATCCTTCATTCTCATAGAGCAGAGACGAGAGTCGGCTGGCCAGCTCGAATCGCTTTTCGCCGGAGGCTAACAGCTTTTCTTCAAGCTCCAGGGTCTTGTCCTCGTCGACCGCGGGATTGGCCGTGTCGATTTCCTGAAGCTGGAACACGTAGAGATCGTGTTTTTCTTGCGCCTGCAGCTGCGCATGCCGCGCTTCTTCCAGGGCGGCCTCGGCGGCGCGCCATTGCCGGTAATTCTCCATAACTTGTTGGCGCAAGGCGTCGAGATCGCCATAAGCATCAAGAAAGAACAAGTGGGTTCGGCTGCGCAATAGCGATTGATGCTCATGTTGGCCGTGCAAATCGACGAGCCAATCGCTCAACTGCTCCAGCGCTTCGGCGGCCACCGGCGAATCATTGACGAAGGTTCGCGTGCGGCCGCTGGGGTGAACCTCGCGCCTCAAAATCAGCGCCGCTTCATCGATGGCAAGATCGCGCTCTTCAAGAAACGTTCGCATGGCCGGCGTCATCTTCATCCTGAAATGGCCTTCGACGACCGCCTTGTTGACGCCATCGAAAGGGGTGCTGACCGCGGACTTTTCGCCCAACAGAAAACTGAGCGCGCCAATCAAAATCGACTTGCCGGCGCCGGTTTCACCGGTGATGATGTTCAGGCCGTCGCCGAACTCCATCGCGGCCTCGTCAACCAGCGACAAATTGCGAATGGAAAGGATCTGCAGCATGTTTATCCTTCTCCATGCTGCTTGGTGGACGAGGCTGGATTTGTTTCGAAAGCGCGCTCTGCATCAATCTTCTGAAAAACCAGCGACGCGTTTACATCGAATAACGCCGGCGCCCTCTCCATCTGCACCTTGTATCCACATTGCAAACAATATGCCCACACTTCTCCCTTCCTCCACTGAGCCATTCACGAGCAACGAGTGTCACAAATTTTAGACACCTGACGAAAGTTTAAGGAAATTTCGAATGAAGGCAGGTAGAAAAATAGCACGCGACAGATCAGCCTTACGAGCCCAAACACGCGGAACTCGGCCCCGAGCTTGTACGATATTGAAACAACGAGATCAATGAGGAAACAATATCGTAATCCATGATTTTAACCTGCTAAAAGCCAGGTCGCGATTCGATTTTATTTCGGCAATCGCTACTTTCGGATGACCGCCACCTTGCCCACCGCGCTTTGCCCCTCTTCATTGAACGCCACGACGAGATAAATGCCGCTGCTCACCAACTCGCCATTATTATTCTTGCCATTCCATTCGACGAGACCGCTCGGCACCTCCTCTTCGAGAAAAGTGCGAACCAGGGCGCCCACTTCGTTGTAAATCTTCACCTGCGAGTTCCTCGTCAAATTCGTGATCTTGAAGGTCTCCCCATCGTCGCCAAGAACGAGCGGATTGGGATAGCCTTTGAGCTGACTAAAGTCAGGGCGGGGCGCGACAAACGGACTCTGATAAATCGATAAGCCGCTGGTGGTGCCGATGTAAACCTGGCCGGTCTGATCATTGAAGGCAAAACTCGTGATGCTGTTCGATACCAGCGGACTGTTTTGGACGGTGAACTCGTTGAGGGTAAAATTGTTGCTGCCGGACAGGACGCTGATGCCGGCGCTGGTGCCTATCCATTTGTTGTTTTGTGGATCCACCCGTACGATACGAATGTCGTCGCTGATCAACTGAAACCGCGCGCTCAGCTCCTCGCGAAACCAGTAGTTGAGCCCCTTGTCCGTGCCTATCCACATGATGCCGTCCTGATCCTCGGCCAGCGAGGTGATGCGAACGCTGAGCAGGCCCTCGTCGGTGCTGAGTCCCTGGCCTTGGCGATCATCGCTGCGATTGTACAGCGTGTTGTTGTGATCGATGACGCTGACGCCGGCATTCTCGCTTCCCACCCACACACGATTGGCGCGATCGATTTCCAGAACCGTGACATTGATGCTGCGCAAGCCCTCGTTCGTCGAAAATCGGCCGGTGCGCCCGTCGACGTCGAGAAAAGCAATGGGGCTGCTGTTGGTCGGAATATAATTCGCAATCCACAGGGTGTTGCGCTTATCGTGTTTGATGAACGGCACGACCACGTAATCTACCGGGGTGCTGAGCGCATTTGCCAGGAATCCGTTGGCGGTGTCGTATTTGGTGAATTGAAGATTATCGAGGCTACTGCCTGTCGCCTTCACCACGCCACGCCCCCAGGTGCCAAACCAGCGCGTATTCGGCTGTGCCGGATCGATGACGACCGATCGGTAGTCGGGAAAAAAAGCGCCATTGCGCTCATTGTAGGTACGCCAGCGTACGCCGTCGTAGATGCTGATGCCCTTCTCGGTGGAGGTGCACCACAGAATGCCCTGACCGTCGACGGCGAGTGAAGAGAAAATATTGCTGGCCGGTCCGTCCGGCTCACGCTCCAACCAACTGTTATTCGCCGGCTGATACTCGAGCAGGCCGGCATCTTGGGTGGCGCCCCAGAGCTTGTTGGACGCGTCGACCACGACGCCGGAAAACGAGCTGCGCGGCGCTGCCACCGGCGACCAGGTTTCATTGCCAGACGAAGAATAAACGCCGTTCGCCGTGGCGGCGTAAAGCACTCCATCGGTCGACGATGCCAAACCGAGAATCGAACGGTTGCCGATATCGCCGCTGACGTTGATCCAGGTCGTGCCGGTCCACCGGGCAACACCGTTGGCGGTCGCCGCAAACAATTCGCCGGCACGGATGGCAAATCCTTTGACATTGGCTGACGGCAGACCGTGCGAGGTGTAATAGTTCGTCCAACTTTGCGGGGCGGAAAGATTGGAGAAATCTAAAGAAGAACGCGCGATGCCGCTGGCGGTGGCCACCCATAATTCGCGACCGCGAATGATAAAATCCTTGACCGCGGTTTGCACCGGCAGACTGCCCAGGCTTTTGTAAGTCTCCTTCACTTCGCGGCGATTGATGAGGTACAAGCTCACGCCGACGTTGAGGGCCACCAACATCGAGTCGTTTTGGGGAAGAAAAGCAACCACTTGAAAGCCGCGGTAATCATCTACCCGAGAGAAAGTTTTTGAGGCAGGATCGTAAATGTTAATCAAGCCGCCATCCAGGCCGGCCCAAATGCGGCCGCGGCTGTCGGTGCCGATGGCTGTCAACGAATTGCCGCCCAAGCCTTCGGTGTTGGTAAGTTTCTCGTAACTGGTGCTCGTACTTTGCCAATGCAAAAGTCCGCCGGAGGTCGCGGCCCATAGATCGTTGCCGATGTTGACCACGTCGACGATGTTGCGCATGTTGGTAAAGCTTGCCCAGAGTTTTTCCTGGGCCCTCAAGAAGTTTACAGCAGCCAGCAAAAATCCAACCGCGGCAAGCGTTCGCAGATTTTGCATCGCCTTTTTCTTCATCAAAGTTGTTCCATGAGATTGGCCATTTCAATGGCAGCCAACGCCGCATCCCAGCCTTTGTTCCCGGCCTTGGTGCCGGCCCGCTCGATGGCTTGCTCGAGGGTATCCGCCGTCACCACGCCGAAGATGGTCGGGACGCCGCTGCTCATTCCCACCTGGCCAATGCCTTTCGCGGTTTCCGCGGCAATATACTCGAAATGCGGGGTTTGGCCGCGCACCAAAACACCCAAGCAAATGATGGCGGCGTGTTTTTTCCGCTTGGCAATTTCGTTCGCCATGAACGGAACCTCGAACGACCCAGGCACGCGATAGACTTCGATGTCCGCCGCCGCCGCGCCGTGACGCAGGAGGCAATCCATCGCGCCGTTCAACAATTGTTCGCTGATGAAACTATTAAAGCGGCTCACGACGATGGCAAAGCGTTTTCCCGTGGCGTCCAATTTTCCTTCCACCACGCGTATCGAAGTTTTCATCTCCGAGGTGCTCATTAGTTTTCACCCGCCTCGTCAGTCAGTTTCGCCACATTCACTGATTCCAAAATCAAATGGCCCAGCTTGTCACGCTTGGTTTCGAGGTAACGAGCATTCACATGATTGGGCGCTATTTCAATCGGCACGCGCTCGACCACCTCCAAACCATAGCCGTCGAGGCCGACGATTTTTTTCGGATTATTGGTGAGCAGCCGGATTTTGCGCACGCCCAGATCATAAAGAATTTGCGCACCGATGCCGTAGTGCCGCAAGTCGGGCTTGAAGCCCAGCGCTTCATTCGCCTCAACCGTGTCCTTGCCTTGATCTTGCAGGCTATAGGCGCGGATTTTATTCGCCAAGCCGATGCCGCGCCCTTCCTGCCGCATATACAACACCACGCCGCGGCCCTCGCGCTCGATCTGTCGCATCGCCTGCGCCAATTGCTCGCCGCAATCGCAACGCATCGATCCGAAAATATCGCCGGTAAGACATTGCGAATGAACGCGCGTGAGGATGGGCACGGTCGAATCGATCTTGCCCTTCACCAGGGCGATGTGTTCGTTGGGATCGATGGCGCTTTCATAAAGGTACAAGGTAAACTCGCCATAACGGGTTGGGAAATGAGTGGTCGCCGTGCGCCGCACTAATTTTTCATGATAACGACGGTATTCGATCAAATCGCGAATCGTGATCATCTTCAACCCAAACTGCTGGGCAATTTCCTGCAAGCGCGGCAAACGCGCCATGCTGCCGTCGTCGTCCATGATTTCGCACACGATGCCGGCGGGATAAAGGCCGGCCAGGCGAGACAGATCCACCGCGGCTTCCGTGTGTCCAGCGCGCACCAGAACGCCCCCCTCCTGCGCGCGCAAAGGAAAAATGTGTCCGGGTCGCGCCAAATCTGTGGCGGTCGTGGCCGGATCGATTAGCGCACGCACCGTGGCGGCGCGATCGTGCGCCGAGATGCCCGTGGTCGTGTGTTGCTTCGCATCGACGGAAATCGTGAAGGCCGTGCCCAAACGGGCCGTATTATCCGACACCATGGGATGTAAATCCAGCTCATCGAGTCGAGAGCCGGTCATGCCTACGCATACCAAGCCGCGACCGTGTTTTATCATGAAGTTGACGCTGGCCGGCGTCACCTTTTCGGCAGCCAGGACGAAATCTCCCTCGTTTTCACGATCTTCGTCATCCACGACGATCAAGACTTTGCCATCTCGCATATTTTGTAATGACGCTTCAATCGAATCAAACCGTTTCATGAAAATTCCTGAGTATAGGCAATCGTAGGGACACGATACAGTCCCTACAGCGATGATAAAATATCATGTATGATCAAAATTTGAAACATAGCCCATGGTTTTCAATTTCTCTTCGCTCAACTCGTTCATCGGGGGCGAGAATAAACTCTCAATATATTTTGCTAACACATCAACTTCGAGATTGACCTGATCGCCAACCCGCCGCTCGCCGAGCGTGGTTTTCTCCAATGTATGTGGAATCAACGACACCGTGGCAATAGGCGCTTGCTCCGCCCCGCGTCCAAATGTCGAGAAGGAAGCAGAGCGGGGCCAACGCGCCAGCGTGAGACTGACGCCATCCAGCGTAATCGAGCCGTGCAAGATCACATACCTATCAAGATTCGCCGGGATGTTGACGCTCAGCAACCATTCATTTGGCCGCGATTCGACATGGCTCACCGCCGCAACGGCGTCAACATGTCCCTGAACAAAATGACCACCGAGGCGGCTGTCGGCGCGCAGGGCGCGTTCGAGATTCACTCGCGTGCCGGCGCGCCATTCGCCGATCGTGGTCTTGCGCAGTGTTTCAGCCACGGCCTGAACGGCAAAACGATGTGCGTCTCTTTCAACAACGGTTAAACAAACGCCGTTGATCGAAACACTGTCATCGACCTTCAGGTCTTGCAAAACCTGAGGCGCTCGGACAAGCACGCGCCGGCTATTCCCCTGTTCCTCAATGCGCTCGATGACGCCGATTTCTTCGATCAAACCCGTGAACATTTCAATAACTGAATTGCCCTTATCAAAACGTGACACCACTCGGGCGGCTCTCGATTAGTTCAATGTATTACCGCGTATTACCGCACTTCACTCATTAGCGCAAGTGTATTGCCGTCAACGTCTACGAAAAATGTCTTCCACAGCTCATGTTCCGGAAGCTTCCCAATCAGATGCGGTTTGTCCTTGAACGTCACACCCCGCGCCGTGAGCGCCTCGAACGCCGCATGGATGTCGTCAACTTTGTAATAAAGGATAGAGCTCGGATGATCGAACTCCGGCGTTTCGGGAATTCCGAGCATCAACCGGATGCCGCCGCAATCGAAAAAGGCCATCTTGGGAACTTGGAAGAGAAACCTCATTCCAAGCTTGTCGCGATAAAATGAGACGGCCTTTTCGAGATCATGTACGTTGACGGCGATTTGGCCGATTTGGCTAAGTCCGAAGTCTTTGGATGGTGTGGTCATCATTGCTCCTGAGGTGTTTTTGTATGAGTTCTTCAGACTTCTTGAGCTTCTAACATTTCTTGGACTGGCTGCCGTCGTTTGATTGGCAACGAAACCAGCCTTTGTTTATTCTTTTTCTCATGCTTTTTCAAATCATCAAAAATTGCCCGTAAATCATAATGGAGCTTTTCGGCATGGGCTAGGCGAATTCGGTGTATTTCGTCGACAATGGGATCTGTCCACATGATTATTCTCCCATGAGTTCGTAAGGTGTACAAATTGTTGGAAGTTCGTAATCCTGTTGAGCGGTAATTTTTGCAATTTTCTTCGTATCACTGCATTCGCGATATGTTTGCAATTCCACGTTAAGAGATAATCCATACCATAGATGGCTGCCACTGCAATATGTAAGGCATCCTGAGAAGCTTTCTTAGGTAACGCCTTATGCCGGACAATCATCTCTGCCAAATCCAGTGCTTCCACCCTCAATTCCAGTAGTGGAATCCCTCTTAAAACTTTCAAGCGCAGTTGTGCCGCTTCTTCATCGCCTTCGCTTGCTTCATCCATTACCGCCTGTGATGCGTACAAATCAAATTTTGGACGACGATTATTCCACCATTCATGAGTCACTTGCTGGTGAGCAGCCAGGATCAAATCCCTGCTTGGGCGGTTAACCAAATAACTAATGATGCTCGTCTCAATATACACTTTTGATTTCATGTTCAAAAGTTATTAAAATCATGCTCCAACATAAAACCAAATTAATGGATTTTAACTCTCAATCCCCCACCGGATACCGCAAATTTCCGGTCAACAGCACATTATCATCAATCGTCTGCCATGAAACCTTGTCGAGAGCGATGGGGTTGCTTACCGGCAAACTCGCCACGCCCTGAAGCGCCGGAAGGCCTTCGCCGAGAATTTTTGGCGCTATAAAGCACGCCAGATGATCCGCCAGTCTCATTTCCAAAAATGAAGAGAAAACCGCGCGCCCTCCCTCGACAAGAATCGATGCGATATTGGCCAAGCGTGCTTGTGAGAGAATGGCTTCAAGATTCAAACCGCCCCGGCCGTCGATCGGCATGCGCCAAACCGTTGCGGCTCGCTTATCCATCTCATCGATTTTTGCCGTCTCATGGCAGGATTCGGAAATAACCATGATGGTCGATTGAACGTGGGCATCGCTCAACACGTTCGCTTCAAGAGGGGTCCGGAAATGAGAATCGAGAATGATTCGCCGCGGCGGCGGGCCATCGTCGTCGCGCACGGTCAGTTGAGGATTATCTTTTAGAACGGCGCCGATGCCCATTAAAACCGCGTCATGCTGCCAGCGCCAGCGATGCACCAAGCGGCGCGCGGCGGCGTTGGAAATCCATCGCGAGGCGCCGCTGGCATCGGCGATTTTTCCATCCACGCTTTGCGCCATCTTCAAAGTTACGTACGGCCGGCCCGTGGTGATAAATTTGAAAAATGCCGCGTTCAGCTCACGGCTCGCTTCCTCCAGCACACCCATCTCGACATCGATGCCATGCTCGCGCAGAATCGCCACGCCTTTGCCATTGATAAGCGGATTCGGATCGAGCGTGCCGACAAAAACTTTTTTGATGCCCGCATCGATGACCCGGTTGACGCACGGCGGGGTTTTGCCAAAATGGCTGCACGGCTCGAGATTGACGTACAGCGTCGCGCCGCGCGCCTGCGCCCCGGCATCGCGCAGGGCTTCGACTTCGGCATGATCTCCGCCGAAGCGACGATGGTAGCCGGTGCCAACAATCTCCGCATCGCGAACCACCACCGCGCCCACCATCGGATTCGGGCTGACGAGACGACGCCCGCGCTCGGCCAATTCCAGAGCTTTTTGCAAAAACGCTTCGTCTTGCGCTGTCACTCGTGATTGCATAAAAAATCCCCGAGCACCACGGGGAAGATATCATCTTAAAATTATTTTATCAAATCTTCTCTTACGTATGTTTCGGTCATCCATTTTGCTCAGTAGGGACGCGATATATCGCGCCCCTACATGAATAACCGTTTACGCGTGCCCCGAAGTTATTGGAAATATAGAGAGAATTGCCAAGGGTGTCAAGCGCTTTTTGGCTGCTGGTGGGTGGAGAGGTTGGTTTATTTTCTTTTCTGAAAAAATAAAAGCCACTCGGAAAATCAATTGAGTGGCTTCTTGCTCGTTTCGAATTAATTCAATCGATCACCTCGTCTTCATGGATTCGCGTAGGTCTTCGTCAAGTAGAAAACGATTTGCTCAAATTCCTCTTCGGTCACATTCAGCCCGTTGTCGATCATACGGTCAACCAAGCTCGTGGCCGACTCTTCGTTGGTTGGCGGGCTTTTTTCGATATTGCTTAGGGCATGGCACTGCGAGCACGTGGCTTCGAATAATTCTTTCGTGGCGGCCATGTCAAAAGTTTTGCCGATCTCCTCGACGGAGGTTTGCTCGGTTTTGATGGCCGCCGACACCAGTTGGATGGCGGCCTTGGCCTGCTGGGTTTGCATCTCGTCTTGGCGCTTGGTCAACACCGATTTTTGCAACTCCGGCGATATAGCGACTAAATAAGCGGTGACGTACAACTGCTCGCGCTCGCCAATCGGATCCGCCAGCACCGAGCGCTCGGCCATGCGCTCCACGGTTTCGCGCCACTTATCCGGCGTTTTGGGTCGAATCAGAATGGTGCGCAAGTCGTGACATTGCACGCATTGCTGGAGCAAGACTCTACGGCCGGTTCTCAGCGCGTCAACGCTCGAGATCTCCTCGACGCGCACGCCTTCTGCAAAACCGGCTTGCGGCAGCAAGCCCTTGACGCGCTCCAAATTTTCCGGACTGAACGCCGTGCCGCCTATCGACCGGCTGCTCAGATAATGTTCCCTGAAGGCCAAGGGGACGGACAACCCAATCAACACCACCGTGCACACCAACAACGTCGTGCCTAAAATCGGCACCATTTGCGATTCCAGATGCTTGAAGAACCGCACGATCGCAATCTTGGCGATGAGAATGACGCCGATGCTCATGCCCAGGATCAAGTGGGCGACGGTTCGAGCCGGCAGCTCGACTTGATAGCTCCACAACCGGGGCAGCATCTGTGCCATCAGATAGATATAAATCGCCAGGTAGACATAGCCGATGGCGCGATGGAGCAGCATCAACGACCTTGGCGCCGAGCTTTTCAGCGTCTGGTGATCAAACGGATAACCCCAGAGTTTGTACATCAAAAAAGTGCTGGCAAAGGACAAGGTGAGAAATACGAGGCCGAGTACGGCATTACCTATCGTATCCATAATGCTCTCCCTTCTGAGTAAGCGGATGGAAAATTAAACGCCGGTATGAAACGGTTCTCCGCGCCATGATAAGTTATTTTGCGTCGAAACGGAAGTCGGCGCTGAAAATACCGAACTCATCGTGAAAAGTCAAGACCGGACTTGGGATGGAAGTCAATACCGCAGGGTCGAACAACCAAAGTAGGTGGAGATCTTGCGTTATTTTTTTTGATAGAGGCCGGCGCGCTCGATGTAGTCGGCAACGGCGTCGGGCACGAGATAACGAATCGAATGCCCGGCAGCATGGCGCAGACGAATGTCGCTCGAGGCCAATTCGAGAAGCGGAGCATCCAGGATAATCGTGCGAGACACAACTTCCCCGTTCGCTTTATCGAGACGCACGCCCACGCGAGGATAGGCAACCAGCACGCAGAGACGTTGGATCTCCCGCGGCTCGCGCCATTCGTGAAAGCTCGCCAGGCTATCGGCGCCAATGATGCAGAAAAGATCGGCGCCGGCAAAAGCGGCATCCTGCCGAAGGGCGCGAAGCGTGTCAATCGTATAAGACGGCCCCTCGCGCGCCAGTTCGATGGTGGAGACGGTGAAGTACAGATTGCCGGCAATGGCCAGTTCCACCATCGCCTGCCGATGCTCCGGCGGGCTGATGGGGACGGCTGTTTTGTGGGGCGGAGTTCGGTTGGGAATGAAGACTATCTGTTCGAGATCAAGCTCGTCTCGCGTCCATTCGGCCATCGCCAAATGGGCGAGGTGAATGGGATCGAACGTGCCGCCAAAAAGTCCAATGCGCCGAGACATGAGGGCTAAGGCTTGGTCTCGCCGTTGGCGGCGGGCTTGGCCTCGAGGCTCTGGAGCAGTTCTCGCGCGCGTTCGCGCAAATCGCTTTGGGGATACTTGCCGAGGAAAAATTGCAAGCTGGTCGCCGCTTCGTTAGAGCGTCCCAACTTATGCAGGCATTCGGCTTTGTAATAAAGCGCCGGTTCCGCGAAACGGGTGTCATAAAACGTGTTGAGAACGTCTTCATACGAAATGAGCGCCGCATCGTAGAATGCCATTCGCCGATAGAGCGTCGCCGTGCCGTATTCTTTTTTTGCTAATTTTTCCCGCAATGCCGTCAGCTTTTCGGCCACGTCGACAATCAGCGGGCTATCCGGGAAATCCTCCGTAAACTTTTGAAATTCGCTGATAGCCAGCAAGCTGTACTTTTGATCGAGATCGGACTTCGGCGAAAGCTCGTAGTAACACAAGCCGACTTTGTACTGCGCGTCGTCCACGTATTCGCTGCGGGTATAAAGCCGCACTAACTTTTCGTACTCCGCGGCCGCCAGAACATACTCTTTGAGTTTGAAATGGCATTCACCGAGAAGAAATTGGGCGCGATCCACCACCGTGCTGCCGGGCGCATTCAAAATGATGACGCGCAACTGAGTTTGAGCGTCGAGGTAATCGCCATCGGCGAAAAGCTTTTCCGCATAGGCGAGCCGCTCCTCGGTGGTCATGTTGGCCTTGAGTTTATTGCCGCCGCAGGCACACATGGCCAGCACCGCCAGAATCGCCAAAACCATTCGCCCTGGATGATGATTCAACATTGCAACTCCCTTCAAAATTTCAATCAAAGGCAAAGTATCTTCAGAAAACCTTAACCCGGCCCCGACAAGTTGATCGCGCGTGGATTTCCGAAGATCATTTTCACAACTTATTGGCTGCGTAATGAGTACAGCGCATAAATGGCGGCGCCTGCCGCCAAGGCCAACAAAATCGGCTCCAAGATATTCGCATCGTCGGCCTGATTAGAAGGACGGCCTACGGCGAACGGATGCGGTGGATTATCCAACCTGCTCAACTCCGAAGCGCGCAGGGTATCCGCAAAGTCCGCGCGAAAAACCTCGTGTATTCTGATGCGCCCGGCCGGTTGCTCGATGATCTCGATATCGACTTCGACGGCGGCTTTTCTCTGCAACACTTTTTTCTTCCACAGCCAGCCGCGACGAACGAGATCATATTCAACGCCGCAGGCGAGGAGTTGATAATCGATCCGGAAATAACCCGGCGCTCCCATGGTCGAATCCTTCGCAAAAACCGAGCGCCCGTTTTCCACCGCCAGCATGACCAGCCGCGCCCGCCACAGATAAGCCGGCGATGTAGGATCGGCTATCGGAGCGACCACCAGGGGCGCCTCGGATTCGGATGGAACACTGCCCATCACGCGCTCGGCCACCTCGTCGAACAAGCGCTGCATGACGGTAAGGTTATCCGGCCGGGGCGGCGATTGGGACAAGAGTCTCTCCGGCCCCAGCACGCTTTCGACCAATACGACGAGCATCAATAGGCAGCACCGGCTCATGATCACAACCTGATCAGAAAGGTAAGAGCGTGATGATACACGTCGTGAATGCTCTGCTGCTCATACCTCAGCGCATACTGCACCGCCCAATCAGGAACTCGCAAACGCCGCCGCTGGGGTCGCCATTTATTTTGATCGATCAACCCTACGCCGGCGGAAAATAAATCGCCATGAGTCAGGCGATCGCGAAAATATCCGCCGCGCACCACCAACCACGAAAATAATTTTTGTTCGGCGCCGAAATGCAACTCGCGCACCGGCAGGTTCGCCTCTTCGCCCAGATTCCGAATGTCCATGGCCATCAACAGGCCGAAACGAGTTTGGTAAGCAATGCCGAGATTGACCGCCTCATGAACCAGGCGCTCCGTCTGGCGCCGGTAGTCCGGCATCTCCTTCGGAAAACTCCAGTAACTGACGCCGATGCGAATATTGCTGGTGGAAATCAGCGCGACGCCGTAAGACGATCCCACTCCCCACTGCCGGCCCGTGGGAGTATCTTGGTAGTAGAGGCCGACGCTGCCGCCGATGGCCACGCGCCCGCCAAACCGCATACGCCCCGCCAGCAGGCTGTATTGATTCGATGCATAATGTCGCGCCTCGAGAAAACGAGAACGTTCAGCAAACTCCGGCGCCGGAGATTCTTCGCCAAAAAACGCGACAACCGCAAAAGCGCGCCCGGCAATGGCGAGGCCTCGAACGAACAACTCCAGAGCGGTGGCGACTTCCCCTGTTTGCCATTGCGCTCGCCCGTGTAGATGCTCCGGCCGGCTCAACGCCGTTGCCAAGCCCATCGGATTGAAAAAGGCCGTCAGCCGCGCGCCCTGCGGATCGACAAATAAAGCGAAATTGGCCGGATTGTAAAGCAGCGCCGGCAAGTGATCTTCAACGGCCATGAAGGCGCCGCCCATGGCCATGGGACGCGCCCACCCCGTGCTCACCGTCGAATAAAGTTGACGCGTCTGACCTTGCACCGCCGAGAAAATAGCCATCAACCCGCAGAACACGACGCCCACCCATCGCCAAGTTGTTTTGTTTATCACTGATTCGACAAAATTTTCGTTTCTCATCGAACATGTGAACTTCGTGCCGCCCTCTGCCAACATCATTAGCTGGGCGTCATAGCGTTATGCCTATCGCCAACTGGTTCATGCCCGATGCTTTATTCGATAGCGCTCAAAGGCGCTGAAGAACGCGCATAACAAACTAACCCAGACGACGCTATTTGAAAATACCGGCCCATAGGTGGAATATAAGCTCGTCTCGGTGCGCAGCGGCAAGGTGTCGGTCAGCACGGCTTCTTCGTCCATGGAGCTTTCGCTTCTTACGCGCCCGTAGGGATCGATGGTCATCGAGATGCCGGTGTTGGCGCTGCGCGCCACGCTGATGCGATTTTCAATGGCGCGAAAAACCGCCATGCGCGCATGGCCGTAGGGCATGGTCGGGCCAAACCAGCCGTCGTTGGTAATCACCACCAGCAAGTCGGCGCCGCGAGCTACATAATCCCGCACCTGCTCGGGGAAAAAAGATTCGAAGCAGATCAACGTGGCCAAACGAATCGGCGCCGCGCCATTGGAAAACGAAGACGACTTCCGGCGCAGCTCCAGCATTTCAATGGATTCGCCGGGCGAAAAGTTCCCCTCCCCCATCTCCAGCCTGGCGATCCATTTTCGCAGCCAGGGAAAATCGTCTTCCCAGGGCACGCGCTCGCCAAAGGGCACCAGATGCATCTTGCTGTACTTTGGAATCTGCTGATGTCCCGGAGAAATAACCACCGCCGAATTGTAAGTCTTATACTCCGTCTCCGAAATGAACTTGTAATCCGGGGTGCCGGTCAGCAAATGCGCGTTCAACTCTTCAACCAGGTTGCGGACGCGCTGCAGCTTTTCATGGTTATGCAGCAGGTAGGTCGGCGTCGCGGTTTCCGGCCAAATCAGAAGCTCCGGTCGAGCCGCCGCCTGCCGCGAAAGCCGTTCGTAAATCTCGAAATTTTGTTCAACAAATTCCTTATCCCATTTCTGATAAGGATCGACGTTGCCCTGGACGATGGCGACGCTTAACTCATCGGCGGTTTTGGATCGGCGCACTTCGCGGCCCGCCGGTTCATCGGCTTTCACCGGCTCGGGAATAACCGCGCGACCGTACAGACACGGCAAGGCAAACAGGGCGACCAGCGCGGCGCCGCAGCCAATCAACCATCGCGATTCTCCACGATGCTGCCACATTAAAAGAAAGATTACATTCAAACCAACTACCCAAAAGCTGACGCCATAAACACTGGTGGCCGAGGCAAACTGAATAAGATGCAAATAATAACTTTGGGTGTAGCCCAGCGTTACCCAGGGAAACCCGACCTCGCCCAACGATTTGACATACTCGATGGCCGTCCAGAAAAACGGCACCAAAATCAAATAGCCCTGCGACCACGCGCGGCGAGCGCTGCTCACAAAAAGCGCAAACACGGCGTAATACAAAGGGTGGACGATCATGGTTGCAATCGCGCCGGGAACCGTAGGGTAAACAATCCAATACAACGCGCTAACGCTCAGAAAAAACCCGGTGACGTATCCCCATTTGAACGACTCCTTCGGGCTTTGGTCTTCGATAAGCAATAAGAGGGGAATCAGGCTCCAGTAGGCCAAAAAGCCAAGCTGCAAAGGCGGAAAAGACAGCGTGATGCCCAATGCGCACGCCAGCGCCAAAGTAAGCTTGCGGCGCATTAGAGATTCACCTCTTTGCCGGTAGCCGCCGATTCGTACATTTTTTGCAAAATCTTCATGCGTTCTAAGCTTTCTTCGCCGCTGGAAAACATCGGGATGTTTTCGCGCAGACATTTGATGAAATGCCGAAGTTCGTTTTCGTAGGAGCGTTTATACGTGTTGGTCGGCGTCTCTTCAAGGGCCGGAGTGAGGTTGACCAGGCTGCCGTGCATTTCTTTCATCACTCGCAGAGGATTGAGCAGCGCGCCGCCGCGCGTTCCAAACATATTCGTGTACAATAAATCGTCCTCGGTCAACAACGTCCAGCTCACTTCCAGAGTCAAGGTGGCGCCGTCTTCAAGATGAATGAACGCCACGGCCGCATCTTCAACTTCCAGCTTGGCGACGCGATTGTAGGTCGTGGCCTTCACGCTTTTCGCTTTTTTGTTGCCCATGAGCCAGAGCGACAAATCGAGCATTTGAATGCCGAGATCCATCAACACGCCGCCGCCGGAATATTTTTTTTGAAAGAGCCACGATTGCTCGTTCCATCGCGCCTGCCGGCGCAGCCAGCCGCACTTGAGATAAAATACGTCGCCCAGTTCGCCGCCATCGACGAACGATTTCAAATTGACCGCATCGCGCCGGAAGCGCACGTTCATCGCGACCATGAGCTTGCGCTGATAGCGCCGCGCCGCCTCCAGCATTTTTTCGGATTCTTCGACGTTGCGAGCCATAGGTTTTTCAACGAGCACATGTTTGCCCGCTGAAAGCGCCGCGGTGACGACGGGCATGTGAACGTTGGTAGGCACACACACATCGACGGCGTCGATATCATCGAGCTTGAATACGTCATTATCGTTTGTGTAATACCGCGGAATTTTGAATTTTTCAGCTACCGCCTTGGCGCGCGCTTTGACCGCGTCGCAGATTGCCACCAGCTCTACGTCCGGCAATTTTTTCCACGTGGGGATGTGCGCCACCTGGGCGATGGCGCCGGCTCCGATGACGGCAAGTCGAACTTTTTCCATGCGTGCCTTCTGTTTCTTTCCGCGAACAAGCTTTAGCAAGTTTCTGAAAAAACCTTTTCAATGGCATGCCTAAAAGACAGGCTGTTGCAATATAGAGTTTAGAAAGCAGATTAATTTAGAGCTGAGGCAAAATCATTTAAACTATAAGGTTTAATCCGTTCAAACTTCTTTTCCTACGTTCAACAGCGCCCTCATCTCATTCTGCAACACACCGTTACACAGGAATGAAAATTCTGAGCAAGTTTCGGATTTTTCTGCATTCTGATAGAGATAGGGTCATTTTTGAGCGGTTCACGGTTCCGTTATCGTTGGTGGTTGGGTTAAATTCTTTTGTAATCTTTGCCGGTCAAGGTAACTTTGCAAAATGAAAATCGCTGCCAGTTTATCTACTTCCTCTTTTTTGCGGCTGAAGCGAATTCTCCGCTCGTTCAACAGGCGCTCAGCTTGCACGCTGGTAAACCGCTCATCCCACAAGACCACCGGCATCGATAGTTTCGCGGCCAGTAGCTCCTGCAGACGCCGAACCCGCGCCGCCATCTCGCCCTCACGGCCGTCCATGTGCAGCGGCAATCCGATAACGATGGTGGTAACCTCCTCCGCTTGCGCCAGCTCGCACAACCGGCGAAGCAACTCCGTTTCGGATTTGTAACGCAGCGACTCGCGATCATGAGCCAGCAGGCCCAGCGAATCGCTGACGGCAACGCCGACGCGGCGCAAGCCGAAATCAATGGCCAAGATTCTTCCCTGCATCTTTTTTCATCACATCTTTATGAATAGGCTACTCGCTGCTTTCCTGCGCTAGCTCCGAAGAAACTTCTGACGTCATCATCGTGGCCGGCTTGGGCAACGGTTGCTTCAGCACCTCTTTCAACAGCTTGCCGGCTTTGAAATGGGTTTTGCGTCGCGCCGGCACGTAAATGATTTCGCC
>Ga0247727_10009998_pt1 | contig 16945 bp, 11 predicted proteins | sample WisWelCaveWW1625_FD_202498 | JGI IMG/M metagenome (GOLD analysis project Ga0247727, IMG submission 202498) | Biofilm microbial communities from Wishing Well Cave, Virginia, United States - WW16-25 | ecosystem: Environmental > Aquatic > Deep subsurface > Groundwater > Cave microbial mat | place...
GGGCAGGTCGTGGTCGGGCGGTTTAATTCGAACACGATCACCCCGGAAGAGATTCCTTTATTGCGCCGGCAGCTCGGCATTATTTTTCAGGATTTCAAATTGCTCGAAGATCGCAACGTGTATGAAAACGTCGCATTCACCCTGCAGGTCACCGGCGCGAAACGCAAGGACGTCAAGCGCAAAGTCCTGCGCGCACTCACCAATGTCGGCCTCAGCTACAAGCGCTACAAAATGCCGCACGAGCTTTCCGGCGGCGAGCAGCAGCGCGTCGCTATCGCCCGCGCGCTGGTCAACGATCCGTTCATTCTGCTCGCCGACGAGCCGACCGGCAACCTCGATCCGGTGACGACGCAGGGCATTATGGCGCTGCTCGAAAAAATCAACGCGCGCGGCACCGCGGTGCTGATGGCGACGCACAACTACGCCCTGTTTGAATCGCGCCCCTCGCCGCGCAAACGCGTCGTGCGCATCGAAAACGGCATGACGAGTTCGTAACCCGGACGGCTCGTCTGGCAAAGATGACTTGCAACAAAAGCGGAACCGCAACGAAATAAAATTTTGATCATATGCGAACATTTGAGTGGGCAATTGAAAGTATTGTGTCATCGCATCCCGATCTATATCTTGAGCATTGTGTCGTGATGGCGGTGGCTTTGATGAGTCAATATTCAACATCACCCTGCGAGTTCATTGTTGAATGTGAAGGGTTTGACTTGCCTCTGCTCAAAGGTGAAACAAGTTTCGGCATAAAAGTTTCATGGAACGCGCAAACCGCAGTCAAGGCACAGCTTGTGTGGCAAACCGAGCAGCGCAAAGCGATTACTGAACGTGCGGCAGTTGCGCTGGCTGCTCTTTTGTTTGCTCGACTATTCACTGATGGTAAAATGCGTGTTACCAGACAGGGTGAGCATGCAGATTATTGGCTATCTCATTTGCAGTGTGCGCTGGAAGTGAGTGGAACGGAAAACTATCATGAATTGTCACGTCGCCATCGCGAGAAAGTTGTCCAAGCCTTAAGCAATCCATTGCGATGGGATGGTTATGTGGTGATTTGTTGTTTTGCGAAATCGCAAAAGTTTATTCGTTGGTCTTATCATCAACAAGGAGACGCAAATTGAAACAGCGCTCACAAATTAAACCGTCAAAGGCCGCTCTGGAAAAAATGCTTGGTGAAGTCTCATGGCTGCTTTCTCATGCACAGGCATTGGCCGATTATGGACGGAATGACGAGGCAGAGGCGGAGCTCGCCAAAGCCGCAAGCTTTGAAGAGCAGGTGGCCTATTGGCTGGATGCGGCTGGGCAAGAGCGGGAAGCGGTGGTTCATCGTGTTAGCGCGGCATCGTGTTATGAGCAATTGCGGCAATATGCGCGAGCCGTTACACTCTTGCGAGCCGCGCTGTCGTCGCCGCTTTCTGATGACTACCGCAACAAGCTGGAACAGCAGCTTGCTCGAGGCCTCGCTAATGCGAAAAAGGGGTTGCATCGGGCCTCACCACGTGTAACCCGCAAGCTGGCGGCTGTGGCCGGTTAAATTGCGAAGGAGAACTTTTGAGTTCGAGTTTTTTTTACAGCCTCCGCGAGGGCCTCGACGGTTTTCGCCGCGCGAAGCTGGCTTCGTTCATCGCGCTGCTCACGATGACGTTCGCGCTGGTTTTGCTCGGCGTGCTCAGCGTCGCGGCGGTGAATGTGTCGGGGCTGGTCGACATGATGCGCAGCCGCATTGAGTTTGAGGCGTTCATCGACAACGGGCTGGACAAAACGGAGATCGCCGAGCTGCGGCGGCGGATTTTGCAGGTGCGCGGCGTGGCCGAGGCGCAATTTATTTCCAAAGAAGACGCCGCGGAGATTTTCAAGCGCGAGTTCGCGCGCAACGGCAAAGACGGCGAAAGCTTTCTGGATGCGCTCGACGCGAATCCTTTGCCGGCGTCGTTTCGGATTGCGCTGCAAAAGGAATTTCAAAACAGCACCTCGGCACAACGGATTGTGCAAGAGGTGGAAAAGCTCGACGGCGTCGATGAAATCGTGTACCGCCGCGATCTGGCCGAAGCGCTGGATCGTTACGTGCAATGGACGCTGCTCATCGGCGCGGCGCTCGGCCTGATGTTTTGCGCCGGCGCGTTTTTGCTGGTGATCAACGACGTTCGCTTGGTCATTCACGCGAAGCGCAAGCTCATTGAAATCATGCAGCTCGTCGGCGCCACGCGCGGCTTCGTGCGCCGGCCTTTGCTGATGCAGGGCTTTTTGCAGGGCGCCGTTGGCGGGCTGCTCGCTTCCGGCCTCATTTATTTGATTCATCGCCTGGTGTTGTCTCAGCTTGGAACCGCGTTGCTCCTGCCGAAATTTTTGTTTGCGGGCTTGATTGTTGCCGGCATCCTGCTGGGCCTCGCCGCCAGCTATCTCGGCGCGAGGAAATATATTCAGTGAGTGTTTCGTAGTCCTGCCCCCTTGTGGGGCACTGTCTTCAACACAAAGTTCCGGTTTTGATAACCGCCCACAAGGGGCGGGGACTACGTCATTCCTATTCTTTCAAGAGCAAATCGCCATGTCACCCGATTCAACCGATTTTCTCAAAATTCTTTTTGACCCGCAGCAATGGAACCTCAGCATTATCCTCGGGATTCTGGTGACGATGGCTGGTGTTTTCTTCGAATTCTTCAGCTTTCGTTCGTACCGGCAGCAGCGCCGCACGCAAAAACTGTTGGAAAAGAGTTTTGGCTCGGAGCTTTACGGCCCGGAGACCATTGAACGCTCGACGCGCTACTACGTGCCGCCGAATTGTTCCAGCGTCGATCCGGCGCAGGAGGTCGAGCTGCGCCGCGTGATGCCCACCGAGGAAAAGCTGTTTGAGAAAATTGACAAGTATCTCACGAAAGACGAATCCGGCCGGCATTTGCTGTTGCTCGCGGATTCCGGCATGGGGAAATCTTCTTTTGTGCTGAACTGTTACGCGCGCAACCAACGGCTGCCGAAACGCAAACGCCGGCGTCTCGCCGTCGTGCCGCTGGGCATTCCCGATGCCGATGACTACATCGCGAAAATCGAAGATCAGCCGAACACGGTGATTTTTCTCGATGCGTTTGATGAAGACACGAAAGCCATTCGCGATCACCGGCAGCGCCTGCTGGAGCTGATGCACGCCTGCCGCAAATTCAAGCGCGTGCTCATCACCTGCCGCACACAGTTTTTCCCCAGCGCCGAAGAAATTCCGCGCGAAACCGGCATTGCCATCGTCGGTCCGCGCAAACCCGGCGAGAAGGCGAAATACGAATTTTGGAAATTGTACCTGTCGCCGCTGGATGACGAGCAGGTCGAAGCGTTTCTGCGCAAGCGTTATCGCTGGCCTTTTGGCAAACGCAAGCAGGCCCGCGCGCTGGTGCAGAAAATACCGCTGCTCAGTGTGCGGCCGATGTTGCTCGCCTATATTCCCGATCTGCTGGAAAGCGGCAAGAAAATCGAATATGCCTTTCAGCTTTACGAAGTGCTGGTGGAAAAATGGCTGGAGCGCGAAAGCGCGTGGGTTCCGCCGGAGGCGCTGCGCCAATTTTCCGAGCGGCTGGCCGTCGATCTTTACGCCCATCGCGAGCGCCGCGGTGCCGAACGCATCCCCCGCGCCGAGTTGGCCGGACTCGCGAAAGAATGGAACATCCCACTGGACGACTGGCAGCTCAGCGGCCGCTCGCTGTTGAACCGCGACGCCGAAGGCAACTACAAATTCGCGCACCGGTCGATTATGGAGTATCTCGTGGTTAAAAGATTGGTTGACGGCGATCCGGCTTGCGATAGAATCGAGGTGTCCGACCAAATGAAGGCGTTTGTTCGAGAAATGATTCCGCAATACTTTGCTGAAAACAAATCGGTTTCAAAGCAGATGAAGCCGTTCGTCTGGGAAATGATCCCGAAGTACCTTGCCGAAAAGAAACCGGTTTCAAAACAAATGAAGTCGTTTATCTGGGAAATGATTCAACATAATCTCGCAGCAAAGAGACCTATTGCTATTGACCTCAGTGAATTTTAACTACGGCTCCGTGCAAAGTCCATTTCGAATTTGAAGGACGAAGATGTGCGGGCGATGTTAACGAAGCACGATTTTTTTGATAGCAATTGGCATAAAGCAGGAAAATGGATGGCGCATCTCTATGAGTTGCGGGGAAAATTGGTGGTCGACCACGCCACTGGTTTGATGTGGCAACAATCCGGCTCGCCAAATTCCATGTTCTACGCCGACGCCGAGAAATATATTCGCGACTTGAACAACCAGCGTTTTGCCGGTTACCATGACTGGCGCTTGCCGACGTTGGAAGAAACGATGTCGCTCATGGAGCCGAAAGCGCACGGTGATTTGTATCTTGATTCCATATTTGATCGCAAGCAAAGGTGGATTTGGACTGCAGACGAGGAAAGCACGGGCGTGGCGTTGGTGGTCTATTTTAGCAGCGGTTATTGCAACCCTCTTCCTATCACCAGCCTCTACTACGTGCGTGGAGTGCGCTGAGGACAATCTGGATTATTTGAATCATTTGATTGTTTTATTTAAGCGAACGGAGCGAGCCGGCTCGAAAATTTTTTGCGCTTGCATCTTGTGAAATTTTTTCGCATTTTGCAAGTGAATCCACTTGCAAGTCAATTCACTTGCAAAAGTCAAGCATTATAACAATGTCATTCTGTAAGAATCCTTTTTCGCACCAGCACAGTGCTTGATGCTAAAAAGATTCCTACGGAATGACATTTTCCTCCGGCAGGCATTGAACCATTACAAACAAAAAAATTTTCCATGCAATTCGAGATTTCAACGCCGGTCACCAATTCCAATTTTTTCAACCGTGAAAAAGACCTCGAGCGGCTGCTGTTCAACGCGAAAAATTTAACGAAGGGAAATCCCAACTGGATGGCGCTGCTCGGGCATCGCAAAGTCGGCAAATCGTCGTTGCTGTGGGAGCTGCGGCGTAAGCTGCCGGCGCGCATTCACGATGTTTATATCGATTGCTGGAGCTTGAAGCTCGATCCGAAAAGCTTTTTCAGCAAGTGGATCACGGAAATCGTCAACACCTTTTTGATTAAGAGCAGGCAGGCCCCCAAAACCGGATTGGTGCAAAGCTATTCTGTCGCAGCGATGGCGCGGCTGGGCGCGCTGCAAATCAACGCGCTGAATCGCGCGGTGGAGTTGTTGGAAGCTTTGAACCGGCGCGCGTATTCCCACGACTTATTTGAAGACATCATCGACCTGCCGGAAAAACTGGCGCAGGAAACCGGCGTTTTTTTTCTGATCATCGTCGACGAATTTCCCGAGCTGGCGAGTTTGATGAAATTCAAAGGCGTCAAAGAAAATACCGGCGATCTCTTTGCGCTGTTTCGCACGGTCTGGCAGCGCCACCGGCGCACCGGCTACATCATTTCCGGCTCGCGGATCGACATGCTCAATGAAATGACGCAAAATTCGACCTCGCCTTTTTTCGGCCATTTCGAGCTGATGCCGATTCTGCCCTTTGACGAGAAAGACGCCCGCCAAATGTTGCACAGGCTGTTTGCCGATGCCGGTCTCGCGTTTGACCGCGGCCTGCCGCAGGAGATCGTGAAATTTATCGGCGCCAATCCTTTTTATCTGCAGGCGCTGGGGAGTGAAATTTATCGCCTCGCCCGCCACACGCGCGCGGCGAAAGCCGATGGCGAGACGCTGAAAATCGCCGTGCAGGAAACGCTCTTTGACGCCGGCGGCCGGCTTTATTTTTATTTCGATGACTTACTGAAGAAAATTGCCGGCAATTCCGCGCTCGCCGAAAGCACGTTGATTGCTTTAACCGAAGCCAAACGCATCACCGACGTTGCGAAGGAATTGGGTGTGGAAAGAGGGGCGGTGAGCACTATCCTCACCAGTCTGCTCAAACAGGAGATCGTGACGAAGAACGAAACCGGCGCTTATCAAGTTGTCGATCCGGCTTTTGCGCACTGGCTGCGCAGCCGCTCCGATCTTCGCCTCGCGCTGCCGCCCCTGTTGCTCGGCACTGAATCCGAAAAAGCCGTGGCCCGCGCCTTGAGCCAGTTTGGCTTCAAGCTGGTTTATCAATCCAAAGCCAGCCGCGGCACATTCGATCTGCTGGCGATTCACGATTACAAGATGATCGGCATTCAGTGCAAAAAATCCGAATTGCCGTGCTACGTGGAAACGAACCTGATTCGCCGCATGCAGCGCGAAGCCGAAAAATTGGACTGGCGCGCGCTGCTGGCGATTCATACCGAAGCGGGGGTGCGTTTTTATGAGGTTGATAAACTCAAAGCCGGCAGGAGCAAAACCATCCGGCTCGATGAAAAGACGCGGTGTCTCGAAGACATTTTTTCGATTATCAGATAACCGCATAAGACAAAATAATGGACGGCAAAATAATGAATGGCAAGATCATTGTGGCAAGATGATTCAAAAGCTTTTGAATCATTTTGCCACAATGATCTTGCAAAAATAACTTTGTGTCGCGTGCACTTTTTTTCTATTGCTACTGATTCTCGTCCGGCTTTTTCTCCTCCGGCTTCGGTTCTAATTTTGTCGTTGTGCCATTCACCGTCGAAACCGAGTCGGTTTTGCCGTACACCAGCAGGCCGCGCAGGCGGGCGAGCATGGTTTCCATGCGCTTGCGGTCGTCGCGAATTTTGGAAAGCTCTTCCTCGGCGGATTCGGTTTTCTTGCGCTCTTCGTTGAGCTGCTTTTCCAACGATTTTTGCGCCGTGGTCAGGCGGCCATTGGAGTTGACGAACAGCGGCTTCTGGCCCGGCGGCGGCGCGGGTTTGTTCAACGCCAAGCGCGCGCCGAAACGCAGCCGCCAATTTGGATGGCTCGGCAAATCCGGATTCACCTGATTGTTCAACTTCGGAATGTAGCGCGTCGCGTCTTTGTCCGCGGAGATGCGAAAATCGACATTGACGTTGAGCGCCATGCGGTGCGAGGCGTGATACTTCACGCCCGGCGTGAAATAGGCAAAATCTTCGCGGCTGTACGCGGTGACCGGCGGCCGCACCATGAAATTGCGGCCATACAGCTCGACGGTGAAATCAAACTCGTGCGAAGGAATGGCGAACCCGGCGCCCCACAACAACGCGCGACTCGACCGGAACACCGTGAACGTATCCGCGGCCGTGCCGATGAGATATTTGCCGGTGTCGTTGTGCTGCCAGAGGCCGAGATTAAGGTGCAGGTTGAACGCATTTTCCGGAATCAACACGTCTTTGCTGTAGGAGAGCAGGCCGAGCGCGCCGAGCTCGAAGCCGCCCGCGCTGTACGGCTCGAGAATGACATTGTGTTGCTGCGCCAGTGGAATCCGCGCGCCGGTCATGAAGCCGACTTTCACTTTGCTGCGCAGGCCGCCGTACGAGCCGAACTTGGCCAGGAGATAAAGATCGTCGGGAAAATTTCCGCCCTTGCCGTCGTGATGCGTGTCCTGATACAGCGTTTGTGCGAGCGCCAATTCGAGGCGCCGGCTCACGGCGTAATGCGCGGTGAAGCCGCCCTGCACGTCCCAGAAGGTGATAAACTCCGGCGTTTTGCCGGCGGAATTTTTTTTGCGCGCGGTCTTATAAAAACTCGCGCCGTTCAATTTAATGGCAAGCTGGCCGCGATCCTGCACCCACGCGGCATTGAGACTCGACAAGCCGCGCCCGCCGACGGGAAACAATCCCTGCGACCATGCCGCTTGGGGTGTGAACCATAAAAATCCCAGTAATACGGCAAAGCGAACCATTGAACGTGCCTGTCTGCGCATGATGATCAACCTTTGTGACAGCGATAAATATTGAGCTACTTGTTGGATATAATAAATCGTAGCGCCTAAAACTCAGAAAAAATTCTGCAAGTTTATGGCCGAAATGAACCCCCCGCGGATTGAAGGATCCCACGGATAGAGCATTTTATCGGCGGGTTTCTTCAATCAGTGGGGGAATATAAAGCTTAAGCCCGATCCGGCTTCGTACTTGTCTAATCCTATACCTGCATATCCCGCCGGTTGCAATTTCGTGAGCGGAAAATATTTGGAAAAATTTTTGCGAATGCCGCAAAAGTTAAGAAACTGAAAGTTTATAGTTGTAAAGAAATCCCCCGCGGATTGAAGAACCCCACCGATAAAGCATTTCATCGGCGGGCTTCTTCAATCGGTGGGAAATTTAAATTCGCTCAAGGTCTTCAGGTTTTAGTTTATTTGTTAATCTGGCGTAAGATTTATACTTTGTCATTTTTTTTCCGATTGCGGTTTCCCCACTTGCGCTTTTGCGCAAAATTTTGTATCATCCATAATAAGCTTGACATTTTTAGAAAATTTGAAAAGCGCATAGCGCCTCGGGCTCTATGCGTTTTGTGTCATCAGCGGAACTTATTTGAGGACGTTTTGATGGAAAAGTGTCTGGTGATTCACGGCCATTTTTATCAGCCGCCGCGCGAGAATGCCTGGACGGAATCGATTCAGCGCCAGGAGAGCGCCGGGCCGCCGTATCATGACTGGAACGAGCGCGTCAATGTGGAATGTTATCGCACGAATGCGTTTGCGCGCATTCTCGACCACACCAATCGCATCGTCAACATCGTTAATAATTACGCCTACATGAGCTTCAACTTCGGGCCGACGCTGTTGAGCTGGCTGGAAAATTACAGTCCGGTCACCTATCGGCGCATTCTCGAAGCCGATCAGCAGAGTTTGGCGCGCTGCGGCGGCCACGGCAATGCGATCGCGCAGGCGTACAATCACGCGATTCTGCCGCTGTGCAACGCGCGCGATAAAATCACGCAGGTGCGCTGGGGCATCGCGGATTTTCGCTATCGTTTCGGTCGCGAGCCGGAAGCGATGTGGTTGCCCGAAACCGCGGTCAACAGCGAGACGCTGCGCGTGCTCATCGATCACGGCATGAAATTCGTTATTCTCTCGCCGCATCAGGCAAAACGCGTGCGCCGTTTTGCGATTGCAGAAGCGACAAACGATAATCAGGATAAAAAGGAAAACACAAATCAAAACGGCATGGAAGCTTTTCAGGCCGGAGAATGGACCGGCGTCGAGCACGGGGAGATCGACAGCCGCCAGGCTTATCGCTGGTTTGATAAAGACGCGGAAGGCCGCCCCCACGTCGAGCGTTATATCGATATTTTTTTCTACGATGGCGGCATTGCGCGCAGCGTCGGCTTCGAGCATCTGCTGCGCGACGCGAAAAATTTTGCGCAGCGTCTCGATAGTTATATCGGCCATAACGGCGACGGCCGGCCGGAGCTGGTTTCGATTGCGACCGACGGCGAAACCTACGGCCATCACGAGCGCCACAGCGAAATGGGTCTCGCTTACATGTTGCAGGCGGAAGCGCCGCAGCGGAATATTCGCGTCACCAACTACGCCAAATTTCTCCAGGAAAATCCGCCGGTGCTGGAAGTGGAAATCAAGGAGGGGCCGAACGGCGAGGGCACGGCGTGGAGCTGCGCGCACGGCCTCGGGCGCTGGCAGAGCAACTGCGGCTGCCGCGGCGACGGCCCGCCGGAATGGAATCAGGAATGGCGCGGCCCGTTGCGTCAGGCGCTGGATAATCTGCGCGACGAGCTGGCGGCGCTGACGCTGGAGAAGGGCGAACCGCTGCTCAAAGACGTTTGGGAAGCGCGCCACGATTATATCGAAGTGATTCTCCGCCGCACGCCGGAGAGTTTCGCCGAATTTCTCGCCAGGCATCAAAAGCGCGCGCTCTCGGATTACGAGCGGCTGGTGGTGATTCATCTGATGGAGATGCAGCGGCAGACACAACTGATGTACACGAGCTGTGCGTGGTTCTTCACGGAAATTTCCGGCCTCGAAACCGTGCAGGTGATTCAATACGCGGCGCGGGCCGTGCATCTCGCGGAATATGTCGGCGGCGGTTCGCTGGAGCCGAAGTTTCTTGCCGATTTGAAAAAAGCGCGCAGCAATCATCAGGATTACAAAACCGGCGAGGGCGTTTATAAAAAACTGGTGAAGCCGGCGGTGGTGTCGTTTCTGCGTCTGGTGAATACGCATGCGATTCGCACGCTGTTTGCGGGCGCGCCGGCGCAGGAGGAGCTTTATCATTACGCGCTCAATCGCACCGATTTAGTGGAGAAAAAACTCGAAGACACGACGCTGATGATCGGCCGCGCGGAAATCGCCTCCGGGATTACGACGGAAAAACGCGCGTATGCGTTCGCGCTGGTGAATCGCGGCGCCGGTGAAGGCGTCAAATCTTTTGTGCGGCGCGACGATGGCTCATGGAATTACGCCGAAACGCGCGAGGCGCTGATTGCAGATTTTCATCAGATCAAAAACGGAATTCTCGATGAGCTGGTGAAGCACTGGGGCGGCGAGACGTTCGATATGCGCGACATGCTCGCCGAAGAGCGCCAGCAGGTGATCAACATTTTGCTCGGCGGCCGGCTTTCCGAAGTCGGCGAAGTGTATGCGCATCTTTATGAGCAACATCGCGGCATGATGCAGGCCCTGCGCGGCCTCGGTGCGGCGCTGCCGGTTGAATGGTCGGTGCCGGCGCGGTACACGTTGAGCCGGCAACTGCGCGAGGAAATTGAGAAGTTGCGTGACGTTACCGATCCGGAAGCGTACAAGCGTTGTCTCGAAATCGCCCGCGCCGCGCAGCGACTCGGCCTGCAGCTTGAAAATCAGCAGGCCACGCTGCTTTTTCAGGAGATGATCGAGCAGCGCCTGCAGCAATTGTTCAATGACGGCAGCGGCAAAACCTGCAGGGAAATTTCCACGCTCGTCGACATCGCTGACCGGCTGAAACTGGCGCTGGATGAAACCTCGATTCAGAATCACCTCTTCGCGATTCTCCATCAGCGCATCGATGGTTTGATCGACCGCATTCTCGCCGCGCCGCAAATCGAGCCGGAGTATGATTGCGTCGCGACTTTTCTCGGCGTTGCCTATCGTTTCAATTTCAACATTAAAAGCTACAAAGATCGCCTGAAACCGCTGGAGCAGGCGTGGAGCCAGGACCCGCGGTATTGGCCGTAGCGCGGCGGACGAAGAGCGAAAGGTGAGGGGAGAAGGGCGATAATTTTTCGCCCGTCACCCTTCTCCCTTCGCCTTACTTGCTTCTTGCTTTTTCGGCATTTTTAGTTTATCTTTGACTGTCAATGCGATTGCACAAATTCCAAACTTGCTCAGGAGAGAAACATGGCCGAGGTTATTGATGCTTTGACTGCAGAAGTTTTGCCGGACCAATCCTATCCGTTTGCTGCCGAGGAAGCCATTCCAATTGAGCAACGCACGGATGTGACGGTTGATGAGTTGGAAAGAATGTCGCTGCCCTGTACAGCCGAGCTTTATGATGGGAGAATCGTCCTCAAAGAGGCAAATATGGCGCATGGCATGATACAGGCTCACCTTGCTGCAACGTTGAGTTGGTATTTAGATGAAAATCCCATTGGTTATGCCTTGATCTCGCCTAATTTTCGGCTTTGGCCGGACCGCCCCAAAGAATCGCGCGCGCCGGATATCGCGTTGGTGAAGAAAGAGCGCATCAAGCCTGAAGATTGGCATCGCTTTCCGGCAATAGCTCCTGATCTGGCCGTGGAAATCATTTCGCCGGACGATAAGTTTGAAGCGATGATGGAAAAAGTCGATGAGTATATCGAATCGGGCGTGCCGATCGTTTGGCTGGTTTTTTCTACAAAACGCGAGATACTGGTTTGCACCGCGTCCAGCACATATCACCGGGTTCGCGACGTCCTGGCCGCTCCGGATCTTTTGCCGGGTTTTGAGTTGCCGGTGAGCAGGATTTTCGAGGGCATTCCTCCGCACGAAAATTCTTAAGCCGGTTGTCCAGCCTTTTATTTTTGGAGCAAAAAAAATGCGCGAAGCTGTCAATACCTTGCAGTCCGCCGCCAATCAAGCCATTCCTTTTGAGCAGCGCACCGAGATGACTGCCGAGGATCTGGAAAAAAATTCGCTGCCGCTTATTCAGGAAGTTTGGAGTTGGACTGAGTCCGGCATGGTCGGTGTTCCCGTCAAAGAAGTCCTGGCCGCTCCTGATCTCTTGCCCGGATTTGAATTGCCCGTGAGCAAAATCTTCGAGGGTATTCCGACAACTCCGCGACGGCAGAAATTCCAAATCTAAAAATTCAAAATCCGATGCCTCTGCGCCGCACAAAAATCGTTTGCACCATTGGCCCGGCCTCCGATGCGCCGGAAATGCTGGCGGCGTTGATGGACGCCGGCATGAACGTCGCGCGCCTGAATTTTTCGCACGGCACGCACGACGAGCATCGCGCCCGCATCAGTCGTCTCCGCGACCTGGCGGCGCAAAAAAAAATTTCCCTCGCTATTTTACAGGATCTCAGCGGCCCGAAACTGCGCACCGGTTTGATGGCCGCGCCTGTTGTGTTAAAATCCGGTGATATTTTTATTTTGACGAACCGTGACGTTCCCGGCGATGCGCGCGAAGTTTCGGTCACTTTTCATGCGCTGCCGTTGCACGTGCAAATCGGCGAGACGATTTTGCTCGCGGACGGCTCGTTGCAATTGCAGGTCATCGATAAAAATGAAACCGATCTCATCTGCCGCGTGATCGACGGCGGCGCGCTCGGCTCAAAAAAGGGCATCAATTTGCCGCAGACTTCCCTTCCGATTCCAGCGCTCACCGAAAAAGACAAAGCTGATTTGGAATTTGGGCTGGAGGCGGGCGTCGATTATGTCGCGCTGTCGTTCGTGCGCCAGGCCGGCGATATTCAGCTCGTCAAAGAGGTGATGACGGCGAAAAATCGCTTCGCGCCGATTATTGCAAAAATTGAGAAGCACGAAGCGCTGGAAAATATCGACGCGATCATTGCGGCGGCGGACGGCATCATGATTGCGCGCGGCGATCTCGCCGTGGAAACGCCGCTGGAGCGCGTGCCGCTCGTGCAGAAAAGTTTGATCAAAAAGTGCAACCGCGCCGGCAAGCCCGTGATCACCGCGACGCAGATGCTGAAGTCGATGGTCGAAGAGCCGCGCCCGACGCGGGCTGAAGCCAACGATGTGGCGAATGCCGTTTTCGATGGCACCGATGCGGTCATGCTCTCCGAGGAAACCGCGGCGGGAAAATATCCGGTGGCGGCGGTGCAGGTCATGAATAAGATTTTACAAACCACCGAGAGCGAGTTGAAACCGCGCGACTGGCTGCGCACGGAAATGCATCAAGGCAAAACCGCAGTTGCCGCCGCGGTGAGCCACGCCGCCGTCGGCATCGCGCAGGATTTGAACGTGGCCGCGATTTTGACGCCGACGCGTTCCGGGACTACAGCCAGAATGGTGGCGCGTTATCGCCCGCGCGTGCCGATTGTGGCGCTGTGTCATCGCCGGGAAACCTATCGCGCGCTGGCGTTGGTTTGGGGTGTGCATCCGGTTGCTCTGGATGATGATGTGAGCGATTCGGACGCGTTGATCACGCGCTGCAAAACCGAAGCGCTGCAACACGGCTTTGTTGTCTCCGGCGATACCGTGTTGATTACCGCCGGCTTGCCGCTGAGCGCGCAGAGCACGACGAATTTGATCAAGGTGGAAGTGATTGAGGAATTATAAATGAATCCATTGGAAAACTATATCCGCGAACTTTACGAAATTCGATCAACCGGTGCGGCTGTTAAAGAAACTTCGTTTTATGGCCCTTTGGCGAATCTCTTTAATCAAATTGGCAAAACTCTCAAACCAGGAGTTCGTTGTATTATCAACTTAAAAAATCAAGGTGCGGGCCTGCCCGATGGTGGTTTTTTTACGGCCAATCAATTTCGCAAAGCAGCGGATGCGGAACCGCTTGACCCACAAAATCCCGAACGTGGTGTGCTCGAAGTCAAACCGACCAACGACGACGCCTTGGTCGTCGCAGAGAGCAAACAAGTTTCCCGCTATTGGAAGAGATATCGCCAAATTTTAGTCACGAATTATCGCGACTTTGTTTTAATTGGCCAGGATGAAAAAGGAAAACCCGTAAAATTAGAAACCTATCGTTTGGCGGATGATGAAGTCGAGTTCTGGACGAAGGCTGTCAATCCTTCGCAATTTGTTCTGACGCATAGCGACCGCTTCATTGAATATCTTAAGCGCGTCATGCTGTATGCTGCCCCAATTGCAGAACCAAAAGATCTGGCCTGGTTTCTCGCTTCCTATGCCCGTGATTGCAAAGCTCGCATTGATCAACATGCCGTACTTCCGGCCCTTACAACTATTCGTACAGCTTTAGAAGAAGCATTAGGCATTAAATTCGAGGGCCCAAAAGGCGATCACTTTTTTCGGTCAACATTAGTCCAAACACTTTTCTATGGTATTTTTTCTGCCTGGGTGCTGTGGCATAAGGAAAACCAAACCCGCGCCTACAGGTTCGATTGGAAAACTGCTGCTTATTATCTTCACGTCCCAATGATTCAAACGCTATTCGAGCAGATATCGGCTCCCACTAAAGTAAAAGCATTGGGATTGGTCGAGGTGCTGGATTGGGCGGGGGCTGTTCTCAATCGCGTCATACGCGAGGAGTTCTTTGCCAGGTTCGAGGAAGGCCAGGCCGTTCAGTATTTCTACGAACCTTTTCTGGAGGCATTTGATCCTGAATTGCGTAAAGAAATGGGCGTTTGGTACACCCCGCCGGAAATAGTCAAATACATGGTTGCACGTGTCGACAAAGTTCTGCGAACGGATTTGAAAATTAAGGATGGCCTGGCAGATCCCAATGTTTATATTCTTGATCCTTGTTGTGGAACCGGGGCTTATCTTGTTGAGGTATTAAAAACTATCGCTAACACTTTGCAGAAAAAAGACGAGAGTGCTTTGACAATTGATGATGTAAAAGAAGCCGCTATTAAAAGAATTCTGGGGTTCGAAATCCTGACCGCGCCTTTTGTAGTGGCACATTTACAAATTGGATTGTTGTTGCAAAACATGGGTATACCTTTGTCCGATGAAAAAGAGCGTGCAGGCATATATTTAACCAATGCTCTTACTGGCTTGGAACAGCCAACAGATGAAGCAAAAAAGCAAATTCAGCAGTTGGAAGTGAACTTTCCTGAACTGAAACAAGAACGGGATGCAGCCCAGCGTGTGAAAAATCAAACAAAGATTCTGGTGGTCCTGGGCAATCCTCCTTATAATGCTTATGCCGGTGTCAGCCCGAAAGAAGAACAGGGTTTGGTTGAACCTTATAAAGAAGGGCTAATTTCCAGGTGGGGCATCAAAAAATTCAATCTAGATGACTTGTATGTGCGCTTTTTCCGTTTGGCGGAACGCCATATTGTAGAGAAAACAGGCAAAGGTGTCGTGTGTTTTATTTCAAATTTTTCCTACTTGAGTGAACCTTCATTTCTGGTCATGCGCCAGAGATTTCTTCGCGAGTTTGACAAGTTGTGGTTTGATTGCATGAATGGCGACAGCCGCGAAACCGGCAAACTCACTCCGGAAGGCAAACCAGATCCCAGCGTGTTTTCGACCGAATACAATCGCGAAGGCATAAAGAAGGGGACTGCAATCGCATTGATGTTGCGGACGGACAAGCATATTCAAAAACCACGCGTCCGATTCAGGAATTTTTGGGGTGTGAATAAGCGTGCGGATTTGATCGAAAGCCTCGATCGCAAAAACTTTGACGCTGATTATGAGCTTTCCAAGCCGGAGGCGAGCAATCGCTTTTCGTTTCGTCCTTTTAACATTGTAACGGACTATTTAGAGTGGCCAAAGATAGTGGATTTATGCGGCGTCCGTCCTTTCAATGGACCGGTCGAGAGGCGTGGGAACTCACTTATTGCTTTTGAAACCGACAAGGATAAATTGCATCTATTAAAAAAGTATTTTGATCCCAATATTCCCGATTCGGAGATACGCGCGATGGCCCCAGGTTGGATGAAATCTTCCGGGGAATTCAATGCGAAGGCAACCAGAGCCAAATTGAAACGAGGAATTAAATACAACCCCGCTAAAATTGTTCGTTATCCATTTAAGCCTTTCGACGTCCGTCTCGCCTATCTTGACAGCGACATTCAACCGCTTTTTTCAAGGCCCAGTCCCGATCTATTGGCATTGAGTGCTATCCCCCAAAACGCTTTTCTGATTACTCGCGACACTGCCGACAAAAGCCCCGAGGGCCCACCTTTTTATTATTCAAGATTGGTTTGTGATTACGATTGCATCTCCGGCCATGCAAGACATTTTCCTTTCCATGTGCGCGCGGTAAAAACCAAAAAGAGCAAAAATGGAAATAATGGCGAGCTTTTTCAGGACGAGGAAATCTTCGATACCAAACCAACCGCCAATCTTTCTGCGGCGGCGCGCTCTTATCTTAACCAGCTTGGCTTTAAAAACCTCGAGGCTGACGCTGACACAGCGTCAGTGCTATGGATGCACGTTTTGGCCATTGGTTATTCACCGGCTTATCTCGGTGAAAATGCGGACGGCTTGCGTTATGGCTGGCCGCGGCTACCGCTTCCTAATTCCAGGCATTCGTTGCTGGTGTCGGTTGAGTTGGGAAAACAAATTGCCGCTTTGCTTGACATGGAAAGTCATGTTGATGGCGTCAACCCGGGTGAAATTCTCCCAGAGTTGAAAATACTTGCAATTATTTCCCGTGTCGATGGAAAACCATTGAATCCTGATATTGGCGATTTGAAAATTGAAGCGGGATGGGGACACGGCAACAACGATGGGGTTACCATGCCGGGCGCGGGAAAACTCATTGAGCGTGCCTACACAGCCGACGAACGAAAAGCTCTGGAGAAATGTGCAAAGTTGCTGAATATCAAAGCAGAGTTGGCAATAGAGCAGCTTGGAAAGTCGACCTATGACATATATTTAAACGAAGTGGCATATTGGAAAAATATTCCGGCGAATGTCTGGAATTATATCATTGGCGGATATCAAGTCCTCAAGAAATGGCTGAGTTATCGTGAGAGCAAATTATTGGGAAGAGCCGTTAGCAAAGAAGAAGTGCGTGAAGCAACAAGCATAGCTCG
>Ga0247727_10009999_pt1 | contig 16944 bp, 6 predicted proteins | sample WisWelCaveWW1625_FD_202498 | JGI IMG/M metagenome (GOLD analysis project Ga0247727, IMG submission 202498) | Biofilm microbial communities from Wishing Well Cave, Virginia, United States - WW16-25 | ecosystem: Environmental > Aquatic > Deep subsurface > Groundwater > Cave microbial mat | place...
AACCGCTTTTCCGGCCGGTATGCGCAATGGCGGAAATCGAATTGAACGCCGGAAACGTCCAGTAATCATTATCGCGCACGAAGCTCGTCGCACTGCCATATTCAAAATTGACAAAGCTGGCTTCACTGCCAACATTGGCCTGGGAGATTCTGGCATTGGAAAAGGCGGCAATCGGTCGCAGCTTGGGATAATCGTACAACATGGATTGATAAACGCCGTCCACGTCTTTGGCTTGCAAAACCGCGCCTTCGGTGATCATCGTAACGGCTTCGGAAGTTTTGAGCCAGCCGCTCGCTGGTTCGCTCACGCCCGACCAATTGGCGAAATCAAAACTGCTGCTGCCACTGCCGTTCCACTGGTAACTCTTGTGCGGGGCCCATTTGCCGGTGAACCATTCTTTCCACGTCGCCGCCGTAACCGAGGTGACGGTGGCGTTGGTTTTGGTGGTGGTTTGAATCACCGGTGTGAGCAGATTGAAGGTGAGCGTGGGATCATAAGCTTCATACCAATAGTTCACCGTTTGCGTATGCGTGTCGAGATTGCCGTCCCAATTGTAGTTGTAGGTTTTCGTCTCCGTCGTGAGGCCGAGCGTGTTGTAAGTATTCTCCACGATCTTTTCAACGCCGTCAACGGTGGAAGATTCTTTCATCAGCCGCACATACGTTCCTTCTTCATTGGCGCGCAGCCAGCGATGAAAAACTTTCCAATATTTGGTGGAGGAGGAAACAACGGCGTTGCCGGAATTGTACGCGTCGGTTTTATATTCCAAGCCGCGCACGTGTGAATAAAAGGAGTCGACGTTCGTGTAGGCGTCGTTGAGCGGATAAGCTGCAGCTAACTCGGCAGCCGGCAGTCCATTGATAAAATAGTGTTTCGTATAACCACTGGCGCCGCTGCCGGGCGTGACGGTAATTTCGTTGTACTGCGCCACGTTGCCGGACGGATCAAAAATCGCTTTGGCGGCATTGTACTGATACGAAGTGGTGACGGTTTCATAGCCGTCGAAAATGGCAACGGAGGATACCGCGAGGTCGGTTATTGGACCAGTGTGGTTGTCGTCGACGACGCGATAAAGTCTGAGCGCGGTTGCCACATTCCACGGATAATTTCGGGTTACGATGGTATTGGTAAATTGCTGCTCAGTGCGATATGGCAATTCAAATTCATCCAATGTGCTGGCAGTGGCGTTCCATTGCCCATTCTTGAATAATCCGATTTTAGTGCCGTTCAGATATATGAAAATTCCGCTGCGATATCGATCTTCGTAAACGTAAAAATCGTTGCCCATTTTGATATTGATATCCTCCGCGTTCCATGAGGTGATGGAAGTCGGGCCGCTCCAGCCCGAGGCCGCAGCCGGCATGCGATGGTAAATTTTGGCCTGCGTGCCGGGATCAGAAGGGTTCGTATACCAGGCGTAAGCCATATAAGAGGCATCGACCGGATAGGGATAATTGAGTCCGGTTTCCGCAAGCTGTTCGCTCCATGTATTCGAGCTGGGATCAAAAACAAAGCGCCTGACTGAGCCGTCAGCGGCATTCCGGCGAATGATAAAATCATTGGAAGCAGCGCCATTGGTATTATAAGGATCGGAAACAAAAGATTGCGACTGCCATGAATTGCCCGTCCAGCGCATGCCTTTGGTTGCGCCACTGCCGGCGATGGAGGCAAGCGCTTCATATATGCCGACTTTGGATTGTTCATTCACGCCGGCGTATTCGTCTTTGACAAATTGATTCCAGGCAAAATTTTCATCCCAGCGATAGATGTACTGCGTGCCATTATTCAAGGCGATGGCAAACTGCGCTCCGGCATACCAGTAAGTCGGATAAATATCGGAGAAAAAGCTTGCGGTAGAATTAAGACCCAGCGTCGAGACTTGCCAGTTTTCCAGCTCGTCCAAATAATACCATTGGAGCTGGTCATAATTGACGCCGCCCAATTTTCTTCCCAAGACGAAATAATTGTTTGTTCCCGCCAAAGAGCTGCGGTCGTTCACGCTGGTGCCGGTTGCCAAATCATCAAACAGATAATCCCAGGAAAGAGTATTTTCATTCCAGCGATAACGGTGCATGTACGCGTCTTCACTCGAAACAACAGTAAAAAAGTCGTCTCCCGCAACCATGGAAGCTTTTTGGCCCTCGTTGGGATCCGGACCCATATTGGTTCCGTAAAAACTGTGCGTCACCCATTTTCCTCTTTTGTAGGGATGCTTATGATAAAGAAAAACGGACTTGGCGGCGGTGAAAGAATGAAAATCGGAGAGCAAGGCAAAAAAATTTCTGTCAATGGCAATTTCAAAATTTTGTGTAATGTTGGGTTCCGTGCCTTGCAGGGATTGACCGCCGATAACGCCGCCTATTCGTCCACTATGAATCCATCGGCCATCCCATTCATAGACGTGAACTTGAACGGAGTCGTTGTGATCGCCTTGAATCTCAAAATACCATGTTACGACGATATAATCTTCGGCCATCCAGACTCTTGGCCTCGAAGCGCCCGCCGGCGCCGTAATATTCAAACGCTCGCGGGCCGATTTCGTTATCGCCTGCGGTAAATAAGAATACGTCACCGTGCCGCCTTGCGGATATGTGATGGTCTTGAGCGCGCCATAATGTGCATCAACCGCGGAGTTGAAATAATAATCAAAAATCAGCGCGGGCGAGGTTTTGCGTCCGGCAATATATGGCGTGATCGACTTGAGATAACGCTTCGCCAGATCGTAATTGCCGTTCAGATACTGCAAAGCGTGATAGCCAAAATGCGTCGTGGAAAGCGTGTCCGTGCCGCCGGCTTTGAATACGGCGATATAATCGAGATAGCGCGTTTCATATTTATCCTGATAAACGCCGGTCGTGCCGTGCTCATTGTGCGCCGCCTGATATTCGCGCGGGCCGGTGCTGCTGTAAGATTTTTCCTGATAATAAAATTCGACGACGCGTCCGAACACATCGGTGATCTTTTTCAGATATGAGGCCGCCGCATGTTTTTTGCCGGAAGTGGAGCCGACGTATTGCTCGACCGGCGTATATTCAAACGTGATGTTGTCGCCCCATGTATTTTCGATCTTCGAAAGATTCCAGGCAATAGCAAATTGCGATTGGCCGGTCGTGACGCTGCTGCTGCCGATCCAGTTTCCCCATTTCACGCTCCATTGCACGGTATTGCGCACACTGGTCATCTGTCCGCTACCGTCGGCGCTGATGCTGCCGCCATAAACGTATTTGACGCCGTTTTCGCGGGTGATTTCCCAGCGCTCGTCGGCGGGATAAAAAAGTATTTTCCATAATTGATAATTTTTCGTTTTGTACGCATAGATGGCGTCGGTTGCCGCGCCGGTTCGGACGAGCAGCGTGCTGGCGCCGCCGGCGATCAAATAAAAATCGTCGTCAAAACGCGAGCCGGTGTTCTTGTGGTCGACGATGATCTTTTCGTAATCGCTCGACCAACCCAGCCCGAGAATGCCGGCCGGCGCAGCGACGTTCCAGGTATCGACGAGGTTCTGAATGTTGCTGCTGTAGGAAATCGCGACGCTCACGTCAAGACCATTCTTGCCGGGAAGCGTCACCAAATTCAAAGGAAAATTGACGTCGCCGGTAAACAAGTTGACGCTGTTGCCGATGGCGCCGCGAGCGTCCGAATCCAAAGCAAACGTGTTGATTTTGGGAGCTGTGGTGGATTCGGATTCTTGCGTCGTTCCAATGACGGGGAAAATGAAATTGATCAGAATATAAAGTCGAGTCACAAAGGTCTGTGTACGCATGAAAGAACTCCTTTTCATTCGTGCTGCACAACAACGAAACAAAATGTCATTCTGAAAGAATCCTTTTCGAGTTTAGCATTTACTTGGAATGAAAGAAGATTTCTACGGAATGACAACTTTAATTAAGCAAAGCGCAGACAGTTAAGAACTGTTTCTTATCATTGTTTTTCCAAGCGGCTGACGCGCTGGTGCAAGCATTCGTTTTCCTTTTGCAGCGCGATGACGTACAAGGTCAACTCCTCGATTTTTTGCAAAAGCTTCGCCTGCATCTCGCCGACGCTGACGCCGTTCTTCCCCACTTCTGGTGCGGAGGGGATTTCCGGTAGATGCTTGTTGGCTTTGAGATATTGCTCCACTTCCGACAGCGGCTTGAGTTGATAATCGTCGGCGAAAACAAAATCCGGCCAGGGGCTCTCGACCACGACTTCTTTGGCTCTAATTTTTCCATTCACCGAGAGTTTATAATTTGCATTTAGTGCTGAAGTTCCTGTGCCGATACCAACGTTCCCGGAAGTTTCCATCAAAACAAGGTCACCAATATCCGTTAAAATCCTCCCATTTGTACCATCGTGTTTAAGAGCGAGATATTTATTCCAATTTGCATTTGCCGGATCGGTATGTTTGCCGTGAATTCGAATCTCGGCATTATACGTTCTACTAACGCCAGCCCATTTGTAATAAAAATTAAATATTTGGTCGTTATTGACACCGACGCCATCGCCAGCAAAAAATGGTTCGATATTACTGCCAAAGATAATCCCAGGTCTTGCTCCGGTGTTTGTTGTTTGAGAGCGAATCAAGAGGCGCTTTGCGTCTCCATAAATTTCCAATGCGTTAGTCGGGCTCACAGTCCCGATGCCAACAGCACCTGTTCTACCAATTGGGTCTGTCAAATTATTGTTCCCATCCCACTGCTGGCCAAACAGAAAACTCGTCAGCAGCAGCAATATTACCATCACGGCGATTAAAATTTCTTTCAACCTTCTCATAAATGCTCCTTCCTTCTGTGATTTAGGTAGTCAAATGCAGAAACAATTTGCAGCGCCTCAGAAAAGCAACGGACGAATTTGCGCCAAAGAAATTGGAGAGGATCACACATGCGAAGGTGTAATGCGAGGAGTAAGTGCTATGCGATAAGAGGAGGGAGGCAAATTCCGCAACTCTGGCGTTTCGACTTTTATTCAAGACTTCGCAAAGAACATCGTCAGAATAGCCAGCCCGAAATCAGATGATCATATTATAAAAAACAAATTCTGCTTTGTCAAGGCCTTTATTTAATCCCCGGTATGGCCTCAGTTATAGGTGGAAAACTAATTTGTCATGCTGGAAGCATCTTGTTACAATCAAGCACAGTGCTGGTTTGAAACAAGATTCTTCCAGAATGACATTTTTCTCCACCCGTAACTGAGGCATTACAATCCCCGGCTATTTGCTCCCCCTCACCCGCACGGTATCCGTCACCGTTTGCTGAATGTAAATCACGTCATAGACCGGCTTCTCGACAAAAATCGTGTCGGAGCGGGTGTAAAACATCATGTCGTGGGCGAATTGATCGTCGGGCTTGGGCGGGCGGAGCAGATCATTTTCCTGGAAGCCCCAAATTTGCAAAGCCGCGGCGCCCTGGTCAGCGCCGTCAAAATCGAATTGCAGCGTCAGCCGGCGGCCGACGTAATTTTTGGCGACGAGGCGAACCAAACCGGCAAACATGGCGCGGGCCGCCGGAAACGTGGAGCGCGCAACGTAGTCGCCGTTTCTGTTTTTCTCGGCGACCACTTCGATGAAGCTGCTGCGCTTCCAGTTGCGCATCACCGCCAGCGCGGTGTCGGATTCGCTGAGGCTGAAGAGTTGTTTGGAGGGATAAATTTCCAGCACGTCTTTCTCGTTGAAGCCGTCGCCGAGAATATCGACGACTTCGATGCTGTCGATCTTTTGCTCGGGTATGAAATACTGCTCGACAAAAAAATTGATCGTCGGGCGATCTTTAATGGTCGCCACCGGCACGGTTTTGCGGGTGACGTAGACTTGGTTGTTGACTTGCGCGAAAGCGGAGGAGAGCGCTAAAACCGCGGCAAAAATTGCGGCGGCGAGAAACTTCCTGGTTGGCATGGTTTGATTGAAAAATTTTACCTGTAAGCTGAAAACCGCAATCTTTCAAAAATTTAGTCAGAATAATTTAACGGCAGAATGATTCTGCCGTTAAATTATTCTGCTATGGAACTTTTAAACTCCCGATCGGCGGTCTGGGCTGCGGGTTACTGCATCGCCCGTAGCTTGTCAAAATAACTTCGGGCTTTATCAACCTGCCCGGAGCGACGATAGCCATCGACCAGTAATTTGTATAAATTTTGCAATTCTTCGGGGGCGAGCTGCGAGGCCAAGGCGACGGCACGCTCGCCGTTGGCAATCGCCAGTTGCGGATTGGCGCGCGACAGATCGGCCATGAACATGTAGCTTTTGCCGCGGCCGCTCCACTCGATTTCTGCGGCTTGCGCAAAATAGGAGTACGCCAGCCGGCGGTCGCTGCGCAGCGTGTCGACGCCCATGTTGTAGCACATCGTGCCATACGCTTCGAAGTAATCTTTATACCCGGCGTCGAGCGGCATGCCGGTCGCGCTTTTGGGAATCGTTTGAATCACTTCATACAGGCGTGAAACCGCCGAAGCTTTTTTATTGAGATTCTTGTATTCAATCGCGGCGTACGTCCAACTGATCTCGTCTTTGGTGCGCTTGGTTTTCAGCGTACGGCTGATCAAATTCTCAAAAATTTTTCCGGCTGCATCAAATTCGCCGCGCTTGGCCAGCACATTCGCCGAGTCTTTCATCACCGAGCCGTAGATGTTACCGTCGTCCCAATTGATCCATTTGATATTCGTTTCGATAATCGCGAGATATTCCGGATTGCGCGTGAGCGTTTTGGCGTGATGCAATTTCTGCAACGCCGGCGGCGCGTCGAGCAGCTTCATCGCCGCTTGCGCCTGAAAATAAACCGACAAAAAGTGATACGTCGTGTCAATCGTCGCTTCGACGGGCAACGCCGGATTTTGCAGGCGGCGCGGATTCACCTCCGCGGAGGCCAGCAAAATTTCTTCCGCTTTTTTAAAATTCTCCAGCGCCTCGGCCCAGTGCTGTTCGGCAAAATACGTCGAGCCGAGATTGTAATAATGCAAATACTCGCCGGGCTCCAGGCGCGCGAGCGTGCCCCAGATGTGCAGGGCTTTATCAAACGCCATGTCTTTGGGAAATCGCTGCGCGAGCAATTTATAGGCGAGGGCGAGATAATTTTGCACCGGCGCATTGAACGGGTTCAATTGCACCGAGCGCTCCAAATATTTTTGCGCTTCTTTTAAATTATAACTCGCTTGAATCATCAACCGCTGCTCCTGCGTGCGGTCGAAAGTTTGCAGATTCTGCGCGGCTTCCTGCAATTTCAGCGTGCCGGGAATCGTCTGCTTCACCGCGGCGAGCGAATCGGCGGCGCGCACGGATTTGACCGGGGATTTTTTGGCGCTATCCAGCACGAGCCAAAGCGAATCACTGACATTATAATGCTGCCGGCCTTTTTCAAAAAGCGCGTTGGCTTCGCGCTCGTTTTTCATCGTCACAAATAAACCGGCCGCAATCGAGTCGGCGCGGGCTGCCACCAGCGGTGAAATTCCAGGGGGGACTTTGAGGGCGCGATAATCCCGCAGTGCGCCGCTGCCGCCGCAGCCCGCAAGAATAAACGCCACGGCGATCGCGCCGAAACGATAACTGCAGCTTGTCGTCATGACTTTTTTGCTCCTCCGGCTTTGGTCTTATCCCACCAGGATAAAAAGATGTTGTAAAACTTCGAAGTTTCTTGAAATGTCGGGCGTTGCTCCAGCATGCTCACCGAACCGATCGCGGCGCTTTCATTGCGGCCGGCGATGCCTTTGCTCAAATAAAAACTTTGTTTGCGAAAACCGGTGTCGCGCAGACAAATCGCCTGCGAGCTATCGCCGGCGGCCACCAGGAGCAAGCCAAAATCTTCCGAGGTTTTATTGCACAGCAAAAACAACTCATAATGATTTTCCAAAGTTGTTATCCCCACCCGCGACGTCACGTCGCCATTTTTGAAGCGCATGTAATGCTTCAACGCCGGCGGAAATTCATGCCGGTTCGCTTCCATCCATTCTAATAATTCATGAAAGAGTTTTTTAAGATCCCGGCTTTTCCAATCATTTTCACCGACGTTTTTCAGGGGAATTCTATCCGGATGACCGGGTTCGGCTTGACGATCAATCGCTGACCGGCCGGGCCCGCCGTTGCCGCTTCCTCCGTTCCCACCACCTGGAAGCGAACCCGTTCGACCAGTGCGGTAACCATTGCCCGTCGTGCCACCGCCTGTTGTGCCACCGCCCAAACCGCCGCCAGCGGCTTGAAGGGTCGGATTGAAACCATCACCGGTTGTGCTGGCGTATAGAACCCGGCCCTGCTCGCCTTGAGTGCTGCTCGATGGCAGGAAGGCGCCGTTTTCGCCGCCCACACTCGCCAAATCAATTTTCGGATTTTCTCCAGGCTTGGGAACAAAATGCAACAACGGCGTATTGCCGGTTCCCGCAATCGACGAAGGAATGCCTTGATTGACCAATTCTTGCAAACCGGCAATGTCGATGATCGGAACGTCGGTCACCGGAGCGTCGTCCGGAATATTGGGGCCCGGCGGCAGGGTGGCATAATCGGCGGGCATCACGCGCAGCGGCAGCAACAAATTGCTTTGCGTGGTCATGCCAAACGGAGAGGCCGAAGCTTGGTTGTTATTGCCTCGCGGCTGGCGGCCTCCACCCATTTCCGCAGTTCCCCCGCGGCGCTGCTTTTCTGCGATCGTGTTCTCTAATTCCGGATAAAGCGTAATGCGCAGCGTTTTCGGCGGCACTTTTTCTTCGGTGATAACGTCTAAAATTGAATAAATACCCAACGCCAAAAAATGTATGGTGACGGAAACCAGCAATCCCCGCGACAGGTTCTTTTGGTAGCTCTGTCGCAGCGCCTGGACGCCGTAACCGTTGAAGAGCAAAGCCGCCGGCGTCATTTCAGCAATTTTTTCGTAATGGCGAAATGTCAAGCGCTTGGGCAGCAAGCGGATCATCAGGCGCACCACTTTGGTCAAGATGTGTTTGATCTGAGTGGCTCGCCAACCAAATTCATCGCCAGTGGCATGCAGAAAATCGCGGGTGACGCTCAGCCATTTCTCGAAGTGCGCGCTCACTCGCAAAGCCGGCATTGCTTCTTCTGCAACTGCCGACGCCGGGTTTTGCGCTTGCTCCAGCCAACGATGCAACAACTCGACCGAAACCTCGGCGGCTTCGGCAAATTGTTCCGGGCTGAGTTCCTGTGCAGTCTCCCGATAACGCTCCAACAGAAAGCGCCTAAAAGCTTCGCTATAAACCGCATGCCCGGCATATTGCAACATCGCGTCAGAATGAGTGAGACGATAACGCAAAAGCTCAATGGTCAGTTGATGGCGCAACTGTTCGCGGGAGCGCGTCGAAGCAGATGACTTTATCGGATTGATTTTCTTTAAGCCCGATAAAAGCCTCGTGAGACGGTTTCCCGTTCCGGGAGAATTAGGGCGGCTATGGGTGGCGTTTGATCCGGCAGTATTCATCGCAAGTTTCAAAATGATTAGTCATTCACAATAATCGTGGTCTGGGCGCGCGGCTCGGTGGTCAAATCCTTGCGGCGCATGATCGTGATGGCGATGCGGCGATTCTCGCGGCTGAAGATCAACGACCGGCGCGGCGACGTGTAAGTCTGTCCATCGCTGGATTTCCAGCGCAAGTAATAATAATACGCGCCGGGCAGCAGCAGCTCGCCGTTTGGCGCGCGCCAATTCCATACATACCGATGCGGAATCTGTTTCTCGCCGGCATAGCGGAGCAACTCTTTGCCGTCGCCGTCTTCGATGATGAACGCCCAACTGACCGGGCCGCGGCGTAAATCCGCCAGATTGAGCGTGAATTTGAATGTATCCGCCGGGGCGCTCAACTCGCGATGAAAAACAAATTCCGGAATTTTGCGTCCGGCGAGACGATCGGGCGCGGCTTTTTGCGCCGAATCGCGCATGGCGATTTCAAGACGATCATTCAGCGCGCCGTACAGCGATATATATTTTAACAACAAATACAGGCGTTTTTCATCCGCCGGCGCGACGATGCGCGTGCGGAATTTCGGCTCTTTCATCCCCTGCGCCAGATTGCGCAAAAATTCCAGATAACTGGGGGTATGATCTTTTAGCATCGCCTGGACGATGCCGGCGCTGTCCGCCGGAATATCAAACTTTTGGGCGGCGTGGCTCTTGGCGGCTTCGATGCCGCTCATCAAATGTTCCGCGCCGATCTGCGGCAACACCGGTTCCAGGCTGTCCGCCGAAAACAAAATATTCACCGGCAGACTCGCCAATTCTTTCGCCGTAAAACTCGAATCGATTTTGCGATAAATAAATTTGTCAACCATCTTAAGCGTGTCGAACACCGAGCGGGCGACAAAAGCCGTGGCGGGGTTGATCGTCCCGCGCACGGGACGCGCGTATTCCGCTTTCAACCACTCCGGCTCATACGGCGTGCGATTTTTACGGAAATTAAATGACAGGCCGACTTCATGCGAGCCGCTGCTGGCGAGACGCAACTCATTCATCGGGTGATTATAACGATAACTCAAATTCACGCCCTGCATCACATACACCGCGCCCTCGAGCGTGGCGGTTTCGCGGCCAAGCGCCACTTTCAAGAAACCGAGATCGGGACGAAAGCTCTCAAAGCCGATCTGTGGCAACGTGAGATTATCTTCATGCGAGACGCCAATAAGCGCGCGGAAATAACCCATGCCGATCGCCGCGCCGAGATTGAACGCGCGCGGCAAGCGCACCTTTTCATTCCCCATCGAAACATTCGGCCGCGTCAGATGCGCGACATTGAACGCCACGGTGACGTAACGATGCGGCACGGCGACGAAGCCGGCGCCGACATCCGGGAAAATCCATTTGGAAAGACGGTTGAGCGCCGGATCGTCGTCCTGTTCGAGCAAAAACTGGCCGCGATCAAAGGCGCGATTGATGAAACCGATATTGACCGCCGCGGCAAAATTCTCATACAGCTTTTTGCCCAGGACGGCGTTCATCGCGACGGCATTGTACAACGGGGTTTGCAACACTTGCCCCTGCACGCCGAAGCCGAAATGATCGAAGCGCCCCAAGCTGCGATTGGACGTGGTGAGGCTGAAATAGTTATTGCGCAAATCCAGGCCGCCGGCCAGCACCCCGTAGTGCAACGCTTTGCTGCCCAGCGTAAACAGGGGATCCTGCATGATGACAATTGCCGGGTTCAGCAAACTCGCGCGCGCGTCGCCGCGATCGGCGGCATTGGCAAAAATCAAATTTTGCGCCGGCGCGGAGCTGGCGCTCAGCAGCGCCAGCAATGTCGCAATAAAATATCGCAGTGCCGGCGCTGAACTGGCGCTCAATAGCGTCACAAAATTCGCAATGAAATGTCGAAGCGTTCTATTCATAGGCATCAGTGCATATTTACATTTCGATTTGCTGCAACAAAAAACATGGGCAAAATAATTTGGGCAAAACGATTAAAAACTTTTTATGGTTTTGCCAGCAATCGTTTTGCCTGAAAGCTTTTCAGCGAATCAACACCACTTGGCCGCTGCCGATTTTCTTGCCGTCATTTTCCAGCAGCCACAGATAGGCGCCGGGCATTTGCAGCGCGCCGCGATCATCGCGGCCATCCCAGTGAATCTCCAGCTCGCCGCGGCGTTCGGAACGCAGCAGGCGGACTTCCAAGCCGCGCAAATCAAAAACCCGCAACACCAGCGCCGCCGGATCGTAGCCGGAAAAATGAATTTTCGCCGCGTCATTTTTTCCATCGCCATTCGGCGTAAAAGCGTTGGGCATGGCGAAGGCGCGATTGCCGGTGGCCGCGCCGCGCAAAACAATTTTGACGGTTTGCAATTGGCCCGGCTCGGAAATCGAATGATAAACCAATTTGAGCGTATCGATCATCTCGCCGTTTTGCCGCGGCATAAAATTAACCGCAAAAAACTGGGCATTGCGCGGAAAAATCGTCAGCGTGTCCGGCAAAGCTTTGAAATGGCCGTTCGCCGATGACATGGCGCGCACGACGACGCGACTATCGGAGCTGCAATTGGTGACTTCGAGATCAAGGCGCTTGATCTGGCCGACGGGAACATCGCCGAAATCCAGCCGCGTTGGCGCGAGTTGCAAGCACGGCGCGCCTTCCGTGACTTTGCCCAGCAAACTCACACTCAGGCGCTCGCGATTCTGTTGCCCATCCACGCAATAGATATAAAGCGAATCGGCAAACACGCGAAAATCATCGCCTTTAAATGAAACCTGCACCTTCAAACTTTGCATGGATTCCAATTTCGCCGGCAGGGGCGTCTCCGGACGAATGGCAAAAACCCGCAGCTTCCGCGCCAACTCGATCGCATTGATTTCGAGCCGGCCGCAACCGGTGTTGGTAATCGTCATCAATTCGGTTTTCAGCTCATCTAGATGGCTGTTGAAGGCAAGCGCCTGATGCGAAAAACTCAACCTCGCCATGTCTTGCCGGCCGGCGCCCTGCAAGGGAACGCGCCACCACGAGCCGGCCGCCAAATCGGTTTGCGCCAGCAAGGTGTCGCTGAACGCGCCGGAGTTTTTCGGCGAAAAAATCAGCGGAATGGCAATAGTCTCCTGCCGGCGCAAAACTTTCGGCAGGGCCGGCGCGCCGGCCAGCTTAAACAACTCGCCGCGCGCCGTGAAGAGACGAATGATTTTAAAATCCGCGTCACCGGAATTGGTGAGCGAGCAGGCGCGGGCCACATTTTCATCAAAGCAGGCTTCGCCAAAATTAATCGCATTTGGACCGGCCATTTTGCCGGGCGCGCCGGCGCCGGCGCCGTTCAACGCGATTTCAAAACGCGGCTGCGCCAAATCGGTGTTGTTTATAACGAGCTTTGCGAATCGCGCGCTGGCCGCATTCGGTTTAAATTCCAACACCAGCCGCGATGAGCCGCGCGGCGCGATCACGGCCGCGCCGGCGTCAATAACTTTGAATTCATTGGCATGGTCGCCTTCAATATTCACGCGCGTAATGGCCAACGGGCAATCGCCGAGATTATTCACGAGATAAACTTCCTGGCGCGCGCTGTCCACTTTGGTGGGGGCAAAGGCCAGGTCCTTGCGGCCGGAAATTTCCGGGCCGCTGCCGGCGCCGCGCAGGCCAAAGGTGAAAATACGGCCGTTGCTGGCGTTGCTGAAAACTTGCACCGTGGCGCTGTATTCCGCGCGGCGCGCCGGCTGGAAAAACACGAACACCGTTTTGCTTTGTTGCGGTTGCAAAGAAAAACCCGCGGTCGGCAGCGAGAAAATTTGCCGATGGCTTTGCACGCGCAACGAGTCGACGCGCAAAAGCGCGCTGCCCGTATTTGTAATCGCCGCGCGCAAACTATCGCGGCTGCCGGCGCACAATGTCGGAAAACGATACTCGGCGACGCCGGCGATAAACGGCAGCGTCGATTGGGCGCCGGCTCCTCGTAAAAAGACTTTTAGCGCCGCTTCATCAGGATCGTTGCTCCGAATCGACAACGTTCCCGTAAAAATGCCCATCGAATCCGGCGTAAAAGTAATAGCGATGGCGCTGTCTTGTTTGCAAGCCAACGCGAGCTGGCGCGAGGCGGCCGTGAAACGCGGCGAAGAAGACGAGAAACTCGTCACCGCTAAATTCAATTCGCCGACATTGCGAATTTTGACCAGCAGCAATTTCGCGTTGCCGACCTGCACCGCGCCAAAGTCAAGCGTGTCGCCGCTGACAGAGATGTCCGGCGCCGCCATGCCGCGACCGCGCAAATTGACGACGGTGACACGCTCATCGGGATCGTTGCTGACGACACGAAGCCCGGCGGTTTGTTCGCCGGTGGTCTTCGGCACAAATCTCAACGGTACTTGCAGACTGCCGCCCGCCGGAATTTCTTGCGGTATAAACGGTTTTGCCAGCAAGAAAACCCCGCCAATTATAAGGGAATCAATTTTGAGCGCGCAACTGCCCTCGTTGCGAATCACATGCGTGCGCGACGCCTCATTCGTCAGCCCGGCGCAGGTTTGCAATTCGACGACACCGAAATCAATTACAGTCAAACCGGCGATATCGGGAATACCACCGGCGCCGTGCAATTTCACCGCAACGCTTTTCTCGTCGGCGTCATTGCTGAAAATCGTGAGCACGCCATTGGACTCCACCCCCGGGCCCGGGATGAAATCAACGCGAATGGTATCTTGCTTGCCGGCCGCCACCGTGAATTTTTTCACATGTGCCGTCTTGAAGGCGGCGCTCGAAAAAGACAACGAATCAACGCGCAAGAGTTGGTCGCCCGAATTGGCAACCAGAGTATATTTTTGCGTGGCGTTACAGGTTTTGCCAAATTCCAACGCGAGCGGAGTCACCTCAATTTCCGGCCGCATGGACACGCTGTTGCCATTCAACGTAATCGCCAGCGGGTTGCGCTGCGCGTCATTGTTGTAAACGAATAACGTCGCCGTTTGCCCGCCCAAAGTTGTCGGTAAAAAACGAATCGTGAATTTCGCCGTATCGCCGGCGGCGAATATTTTCGGAAAATTGCCGGGCAGCACCGCATACGCGCCGCCGGCTTTTGCCGAATCAATGCGAACCTCGCAAGCGCCGGCGGCGGTGATTTCGGCCAATTGCGTCACCGCTTTACCCAGGACGACGTCGCCAAATTGCAGCGACTCGCGGCCGGCGGCGATTTTTGCGCCAATGCCCGCGCCTTTGAGCGCAATCGTGGCGTTGCCGGCGTCGCTGTCAATCGTTAACCTTCCGGCATAATTGGCTAAAGCCGCCGGAAGAAATTTCACCGACACCGTTTGCCGGCCGCCCGGCGGCAAAATAAAATTGGCCGGCTCGACCTGGAATGAGACAGGCGATACAAAAATGTTATTCACTTGCAAATCAGCGTTGCCGATATTCGAAATGACGAATTGCCGGGCTGCCACGGTGCCGGCGCAAACTTGACCCCAATCAAGACTGTCGGCATCCACGGCCAATTGGGGCGCGCGCGCGCTGATGGCATAAAGTTTTTTATTGCTGGTCACGTAAATGGTGCCGTCGGGGCCGAGGGCGGGGGTAAACTGGCAATGCACGTCGCGCAAATTCCACCGCAGCAAACCGGCGGCGGAAACCGACATCAGGCCGTTGTTATCATCAACCACATAAAGTTGATTGGCGTCGTCGAGGATTAATTCGGTGAGAAATTTTTTGGTGGCGGGCGCCGCGGACCAGCGCTTCGTGCCGTTGGGATTCAACACCACGATTTCGCCGGAGGTGGCGCTGACAAAATAGAGGCTGCGATCTTTGCCCAACGCCGGCAATCGCGGCGCGCCGAAGCTGGCCGGGAAATTATATTCCCAGCGCGTCGCCGCCGAGTTGCTGATCGCGCGCACGCGCGGCGCGTCGCCAGTCACGTAAATCAATTCAAAGCCGTCAACAACCAGGCCGGTGAGCATGCCGAGGTCGCTGCAGTTGACCTTGAGGCGGCGCGTGCCGTCCGGCGCAAAGCCTTGCAAAAATTCCCCGGCGACAACGTAAATCGTGCCGTCGGTGGAAATCGCCGGGCCGTTGCCGGGAAGGCGATCGAAGTCGGCGCGCCATTTAATTTTTCCATCCGGGGCGATGGCATATAAATGATGATCTTTTGCGGCGACATAGATGGTGCCGTCGTCGCCGATATTGGCGGCGAGGCGAACCGAGCCTGCCAACGGTAAATTCCACTTTAACGTGCCGTTCGGATTAACCGCATAAAAAATATTTTGCGTCGAACCGAAATAAATGACGCCATCCCGGCCAATCACGGCGGGCGCGACAAATTCTTCCGGCGCCAGTTTTTTTCCGGTAAAGGTCCAAAGTAAGCGTCCTGCCGGTGAAACTGCATAAAGCGTATCATTCACATTGCCGGGGACATAAATGGCGCCGTCGGCGGCAATCGTTGGCGCGATCAGTTGGCCGCTGCCCAGCGGCAACGTCCATTGTAAGATCGGTCTTTCGGGGCCAAGCACGGACGCGCGGCCCGTGTGCTGCTGATCATGGCGAGGAGCCGGCCAGGAACTGGCCGCGAACCCGCTTTGCGCGTGCGCCGGGGTGAAGTGGCAAGCCAAAATCAGCAGCAGCGCGAAATAAGAAAAAAGTTTGACCATATCACTTTCAGAAAGGTAAAAAGTGATTCTGCTGATAAAATAAAAAAACTGATCTAAGTTTAGTAATGCAGGTGTTTAGAATAATAGGATCTGATTCAGGCGGCATCAGACAACAATACTTTTGCAGAAATTGGGCCATCCTCGGCCAAAATGAAAATTAAAAAAGAATTCCCCGTTGCGGCCAGAGCCGCTCCCAGAATAATTATCACACCCGCGGGCGCGATCGCGAAAACTAAATCAGGGGAAAAGCGCGGGGAAGGTGTTTCCAGCGAGTAAACTTCCCGCTTGGCGGGGCTTTACACGCGGATGTAGTCGGCCGTGAGTGTCCTTCACGCATAATTTGATTATCCGGTCGTCCTAGACCCCCTACTACCAACCAAGTAGCACAGGCATGCTGCGGAGGGGGATATATTTGAAAATAATTTGAAGCAAAATTTCGTATCATATAAAAAATACCAAATCGTTGCTAAAAAGTAGATATTTTTTAGCAATAAAGCAAGAATAAAATTGTAAAAATAAAGTGACAGACCGCTGAAAGTTGATAGTTTCCTAAACATTATCCCCTACTCGCAGCGGAGAAAAAATGAATGTACTTTTTACCGAGAGAAAATGCCAACCAAACTACGCACAGGTTTTGACAGCCCCTATCCTGCCGCATAGATCAGCCACAAGCATACATGCAAAAGCAGAAGAACAACGTGTATGAAGATTAAAAGATACAAAAAAAGTTCCATCAATGCAACATTTTTTTAACATCTTCTCGAAAAATTTCTGTGGTCAGACGACTCCACCTCTACAACAAAAATTACACACCGTCTTCGTTTGAAACATGCATGTCGGGGGTCAGGATTATTCCCCACTGCGGGGTCAGCATTATTCCCCACTTTTTTCAGTAGGGAGCGTTTGCTAATTTAAGGGGTCGTGGGCAAAAGCGCAAGAGCTAAGTTAG
>Ga0247727_10010000_pt1 | contig 16941 bp, 14 predicted proteins | sample WisWelCaveWW1625_FD_202498 | JGI IMG/M metagenome (GOLD analysis project Ga0247727, IMG submission 202498) | Biofilm microbial communities from Wishing Well Cave, Virginia, United States - WW16-25 | ecosystem: Environmental > Aquatic > Deep subsurface > Groundwater > Cave microbial mat | place...
TCACGCGCCGTGACCTGGCGCGACTCCTGGAGAAACTGGAGCAACGATCCTTCGCGCCGGGCATGGCGGCTTGAATACGTGAGCGGACTTATGAGTCACAGTACTAAGATGACGAAGGGCCGCAGCGTCGTGATTTCCCGACGTCTGCGGCCCGAGTTGTTCTTGCTCTAGCGTGTTTCGTCGATCGGAGCCGGGCGGCCTGCCGAGGGCTACTTGGCCCGCGCCAGCTCCCGGTCGATGATCTCGCTGAACGAATCGACGCCGCGCGCTCCGACGATCATGACGCCGTTGATGAAGAAGGTCGGCGTGCCGGTGACGCCCGCCTTCTGGCCGTCCTGGAAGTCCTTCTGCACCTCGGAGCGGTACTTGCCGGAATCGAGGCAGGCCTTGAGCTTGTCCTTGTCCATGCCGAGGCTGCCGGCGGTCTCGACGAGGTCGGCGGCGGCGAGCTTCGACTGGTTGGCGAACATCGCCCTGTTCATCTCCCAGTACTTGCCCTGCTCCTCGGCGCACTCGGCGCCCATCGCGGCCATCTCGGCGTTGGGATGGAAGGACAGCGGGTAGTCGCGGTACACCAGGCGGACCTTGTCGCCGTACTTCTTCATGACGTCGTCGACGACCGTCTCGGCGCGGCTGCAGAATGGGCACTGGTAGTCGGAGAACTCGACGATCGTGATCGGCGCGCCGACCGGGCCGCCGCGGGCCGGATCGTCGTCCACCGCGATCTGCACGCGCGGCGGCTCGAGATAGACCTTGACGCCGTATTTCTGGCGCAGAGCCTTCATGTACTCGGCCTGGATGGCGCCGCTCTTCTGCGACTTGAGCATGGCGCCGATCTGCGGCGCTATCTGCTCCTTGGTCTGGCCGCCCATGCGCGCCTTGTTCTGCTCGTAGTAGGCGTCGATCTCGGCCGGGGTCGCGTCGGGCGCTTTGGAGGCGATCTCGGTCTCGATCAGCTTCTCCTTGGTGATCCCCTTGGCCTTGGCCTCGCGATCCAGGAGGTCGTCATTGATCATGGCGTCGAGCGCCTGCTGCCGGACTTCATACTCCTGCTGGCGGACCTTCATCAGGTTGGAGGCCGCCCGCTGGTCGATCTCCTCGAGCGTGATGGTCGTGTCGCCGATGCGGGCCGCGGCGGTGCTGCCCGCCGCCGGGGCGGCCTTCTTGCCTGCGTCCTTGGTCGCGTCGCCGGTCGCCGCCGAACAGGCGAAAACCGCGGTGGCGCAGATCACCAACACGGCCGGGAGAAGGTTCTTCAGGGGGCGTTCCATGCCTCGATCCTCCTTGGTCATTTTGGGGGAAAAACGCCGCATTGTACCTCAAAGGCAGACACCGGCGGGGACACCCGCACCTGCCCCTCATGGTGGTGCGCAGCTCGTTGATCCCCGTCCGGGTCCACCGAGGCGGCGGGGACGCCTGACGGGTCAGGCGCGGCCATGCGCGGGCCTTATCTCATTAAACCGTTGTAATTCAATTGTTTAGACTCGAGAAGACCACAAGCTTCGCACCACCATGATCAGGGTGCGACAGACGAGCAGGCGGGTCCGAGATCCGGGAGGGGCGCCTCTCCCCGGAGCCGTTCGGTCACGCGGTACCCCGCCCCGATCTCCGTGTTCGCTTCGGCGAAGGTCGCGACGTCGAGGATGACCTCGGTGAGCGGGCCGCCGGGCAGGAGCCCGATGCGGTGGTACCCGCCTTCGGGGTGGGCGAACGCTTCGATCACGGCGGATATCGTGTCGACCGGACGGCCGTTGATGGTCCTGACGATGAGATCGGAGACCGAGTGGTAGCCGAGGTTGTAGGCGTGCGGCAGGACCGATGAGAGGACGATGACGCGCCGCCGGTCGGGGGAGGCGTCGTCGGCAAACAGCCAGGTCCAGACCTGGAGCTGCAGCGGCGCGACCTTGCGCCAGTCGTTGCCCCACGAGCGCAGGTAGGGTCCGTCGAGCTCGCGGAAGACGAAGCCGCCGAGCACGGCGTAGGCGGGCAGGTTGTCGGGGCGCCGGTCGGGCACGAGGTCGGCTTCCGAGCGTGCCGGGCGCAGGGTCAGGTCGATCCGCACGCGCCGCCCGTCGCGCCAGACCTCCGCCGGGAGCGCTTCGCCGGCGCGGTGTCCCTCGGAGGGGATGTTGGTGAACCGGATGAGGCCGTAGCGCGGATGGTCGTAGTAGCCGCTGGCGTCGATGTCGTGGCCGTCGAGCGTCATCAAGATATCGCGCTCGTGCAGGACGCCGCACCCCGAGCCGCCGCGCGCCACCGTGGTGACGAGCACGCCGCGCGGGGCGCCGCTCATCCCGAGGTAGGCGGCGAGCGCCGGGTCCTCGTTGACCTGCCAGCGGAATCCCAGCTCGGCGAAGCCGGCATACTCCCCGGGGGCGCGCGCCATCGCCAGGAACCCGGCGATGATCTCGGCCGGCAGGACGCGCGCCTGCTGCTCCTCCTGCGACACCGTCAGTCCGACGAGACGATCGCCCGCGAACACCGGCTCGGACCAGCCGCCCCCCTGCATGTCGGTCGTTGCGAGGAGGAAGAGGTGCTCGACGCTCCGCAGCGCCGACGCCTGCACCTCGACGCGGGACACGCGGCTGGTCGAGACCTCGAGCTGGCGGCTCTTCCAGCGCACCGACGTGACCGATCCGTCCGTCGGCAGGGCGGCGGCGAGACGCGACGGCACGAGGCCGTCGAAGAACCCGGGCGCATCGACGGTCACGAGGGCGAGGTCGATCTGCGGATCGATGCGCACGATGCGGGCCGGGACGCGCGTGGCGAGGCCGAGTTTCTCGGCCTCGAGGAGCGTGGCGTCGGCCACCATCTGCGCCGTGGTCAGGAGGAGAGGTCCGTCCACCACGACGGCGAGGGCCTGCCGGAACTGCGGCGGCCGCTTCACCCACGGGCGATCCTGATCCCAGCCCTGGTAGGTGACGCCGAGCCCGACGACGGCCGACTCGAGCGGGCGGCGCGGCGCGGCGTGCGCCGCCGCGGGGAGCATCAGGGAGAAAACGGCGGCCGCGGCCGCGGCCCTCATGGGTTGCGATCCTCCGGGACGCCGTACTGGCTGAGGATCCCCGGCCCGGCCGCCGCCGCGGCCGCGCGATCGACGACGATGAAGCGCCCCGGCTCGCCCAGGTCGAGGACGAGCCAGCGGTCGGTGCTCGTCTCGATCGCCGTGATGAGATCCTTCAGGCCGCCGATCGCGCGGCCGTTGACCGCCGTGACCAGCTGGTTGCGGTACCAGGCGATGTTGATGTTGACCGGATGGTCGAGGCGGCGCAGCAGGACCACCGGCTCGTATCCCGGCGCCGGCGGATCGATGAGCGGCCGGTAGAGGTGCTCGTAGATCAGGCGCCGGTCGGCCGCCGAAACCCAGTCGCGGCCGTAGGTCTTGAGCATCTCGTTGTCGAGCGGCACGAACACCAGGCCGCCGAAGATGAAGTAGCGCGGCATCCGGTCGTAGAGATTGGCGTGCGTCTCCAGGTCGGGATGCAGGCGCAGCGGGATGTCGATCGTGCGGCGCTCGCCGTTCCGGAGCATGCGCACCGACACGCTCTCGCCGATCTGGTGGCGATCGACCAGCAGGCCGAAATCGAAGCGCAGACCCGCCTCGGAGATCGATCCGTCGCTGGCGATCGGCCGGCCGTCGACAGCGAGCAGGACGTCGCCGACTTCGAGCTGGCCCTCGGAGCTGCCGCCCGGGGTGATGAACTCGACCCGCACGCCGGTCTCATCGTCGGCCAGCCCCGCGCGCCGCCGGGCGGCGGGGTTGAGGAGGTTCGAGTCCTGGATGGCCAGGTCGGGATAGCCGTCATAATGCCCGTCGCGCGCGTCGTCGAGGAAGTGACGGATGACCTCGACCGGGATGGCGTAGCCGGTGTTCTCCAGGTCGCTGGCCCCCTGGAAGGCGACGCCGACGACGCGGCCCCCCTGCACCACCGGGCCGCCGCTGTTGCCGGGGTTGATGGCGGCGTCGGTCTGCACGACGATGTGCTGGTCGACGCCCGAGTGCGTGTAGACGTGGATCTCGATGCGCGACACGACGCCGCGCGTCGACGAGATCTGATCGCCGCCGGCGGGGTAGCCGTAGGTTTCGACGGTCGAGCGCAGCGCCGGCAGGCCGCCCAGCTCGAGCGCCGGCAGGCCGTCGAGCAGGCCCGGCTCCTCGGGTCGCACCAGGGCGAGATCGCAGTCGTGCCCCAGGATGACGGCGCGGGCCTTGTGCGGCGTCGGGTCGCCGTGCAGGTAGAGCAGCAGCATGCGCGCGTCGCTGACCACGTGCGCGTTGGTCAGGATGAGATCCCCCGGGATCACGAAGCCGCTGCCGCTGCTGGTGCGCACGCCCGACACCTCCCACGGGGTCGACCAGTCGCCGCGCTGGGAGAAATCGACGATGCGGACGATGGAGCGCTCGAAGCCGTCCTCGTCCGCCGGGTCGGCGGCCGCCGCCGCGGCGCGCGCGACCGGCGCGGGGAGAGCCGCCGGAAAGACCAGCGCCGCGAGCAGCGCGGTGACGGCCGCCGGCGTCCGGCGGCGGGGGAAGGGCTGTTCCGACATGCGGAGCATTCTGAGGGGGCGGGGTCCGTCGGTCAAGCGCGCGCCGGGCCTGCGACACCCGGGCTCGCGACACCCGCGGGGACGACGCCCTGGATCGAGACTTCGTGCGTTGCGCCGGGCGTGCGTGGTAGAATGACCGTCCCCCAAGAGCCACATCCGATCGGGAGGCACTGCGTCCCCATGAAGTACCGCCAGCCGGGATACCAGGACAAGGAGTACAAGGAAGAGCGCGAGAAGCGCCGCGAGCAGAACGACCGGGGCCCGCGGCCGCCGCGTGAGCCGCGCGGCATGGCGCGCGAGGCGCAACTCGTGCTGCGCTGCTTCCAGTGCGGCCGGCAGGAGGCGGCGAGCGGGACGATCGAGCCGGGCGCGCTCTGCCCCTCCTGCAAGGCGCCGTCGCACTGCTGCCGCAACTGCGTCCACTTCGATCCCGGGGCCCGGTTCGAATGCCGCGAGGCGATCCCGGCGCGCGTCTTCACCAAGACCGATCCGAACCAGTGCACCTTCTTCCGCCCGGCGACTGTCCTCGACGCCACCGGCCGCCGCATCGCCACCAGCCCGCCGCCGACTCCCGGCGAGAAGCCGGTGAGCCCGGGGCGCGCCGCGTTCGACGCCCTCTTCAAGAAGAGCTGACGGACCGCATCGGGAGCCGGCGGGCCGCATCGCGCGCCGGCGGGTCGCGGCGCGCTCAGCGCGGGCGGGCCGCGGCGTTCGCGCGACGCTTGGTCGCCAGGACCGCGAAGGTCTCGAACACCAGCTGCAGGGCGAGGAAGAGCGTCGACCCCGTCGGGTCGAGCGCCGGTGCCACCTCGACGATGTCCATGGCGCGCACCGGCAGCGCCTCGGTCAGGCCGCGCACGAGGTCGATCGTCTGCCGGCTGCTCAGACCGCCCGCCACCGGCGCCCCGGTCCCGGAAGCGCACGCCGGATCGGCGACGTCGATGTCCACCGTCAGGTAGACGTTCCCGAGGCCGGCCAGCCGCGCGCGCGCCAGGTCGACCGCGGCGCCGGTCCCCATGGCGTCGAGGTCGCGCGCCGGCACGAAGCGGATGCCGTGCTCGCGCATGAACGCCAGCTCGACCTCGTTGTACGAGCGGGTCCCGAGGATGACGAGTTGCTCCGGGCGCAGCCGCGTCGAGTCGAGCGCGCGGCGCAGCGGGCAGGCGTGCGACAGGCTCGACCCGTCGTAGGTGTCGAACAGGTCGGGGTGGGCGTCGAGGGAGACGACCCCGTACCCTTCAGGGAGGCCGGCGGAGAAGCCGCGCATGAGCCCGATGCCGACCGAGTGATCGCCGCCTATCGACAGCAGGAAGGCGTTCTTACCGGCCAGCGCGGCGCGGCGCAGGTGGCCGGCGACCTCCCTCTCGACCAGTCCGAGGTAGCGCTCGCGGGCCGCCTCGCTGTGATCGGCGGGATCGTCCGGGGCGATGTCGCCGAGGTCGACGACGCGCAGGTCCGCGGGGGTGACGATCTCGCCGCGCTCGGAGATCGAAGGCGAGGTGACCGAGATCTCCCGGAGCCGCGCCGGCGCCGCCGCGGCGCCGCCCCGCCAGCAGACGCCGCCCTCCCACGGCAGGCCGAAGATCAGCACGTCGGCCGGCGGCCGCGCGGCGGGATCGGCGAGGCCTCCCCAGGGGTGGCGCGGTATCATGCGGGGCATTCTAGCAATGCCGCGCCGCGTTCGGGCTTCCGCCCGCCGGGGGCGCGGCGCGGGGAGGCGGATGGCGATGCGGGTCCGTGACGCGGCGGCGATCGCCCTCGCCCTCGTGGCGGGCCTCGCCTGCGCGCGCCCATCGATTCCGCCGCCGCCGGCGGGCGAGTCCGCCGCCGCTCCGCCCCCCTCGACGGCGCGGCCCCGGTCCGCGACGCCATCCCGGTCCGTGGCACCATCGCCGCCGGCGGCGCCGGCCGGCCCCGCGCCCCTGGCGCGGGCCTTCGAGCCGCCGCCCGCCGCGACGGCGGCGCCGCTGCCGCCGGTCGCGCCGGCCGAGATCCGCTTCACCGATCTCGCCGGCGTCAGGCGTGAGCTGGACGCCCTGCGCGCGCGCGGCCGCCCGGTGCTGGTGAACTTCTGGGCCACATGGTGCGGCGCCTGCGTCCAGGAGCTGCCGGCGCTCGGTGACCTGGCACGCGAGTGGGGCGATGACGGCCCCGCGATCGTCGGCGTGAGCCTCGATCACCTGACGGTCCCCGACGACGAACGGGTGATGGGGCGCGTCCGGCCGATGCTGGCGACCCACCGGGTCGCGTACCCGAACCGCATCGTGCGCGGCGATCAGCAGGAGGTGTTCGACGCGTTCGGCATCCCCGGCGGGATCCCGTTCTCCCTGTTCTACGACGGCCGGGGCGCCATCGTCCGCCGCTTCACCGGCACGGTCGCGGTCGAGGACGCGCGGGGGATCGCGCGATCCCTCGCGGCCGGGCGGTAGTCCGCGGGCAGCGGCGGCCGGCCGTGGGCGCGCCCGTGGCCGATGAGCGCGGCCGCTCAGGCGGTCGGCTCGTAGCGGGTGCGCGCGCGGATGCCGATCCCGAGCCGGCGGGTGCGCGGACTGCGGTAGTAGATGCGCGGGGCGCGCACGGTGACGGCCTCGCGCTCGGGCCAGCGCAGGGCGGTGAGCGCGCCACCGTAGACGCACCCGGTGTCGATGTTCAGGGTGTTGCCGATCGCCTCGGGGCGCGGCACCGGTGTGTGCCCGTAGACGACGAAGGTCCGTCCCGCATACTGGCGCGCCCAGTTGACCCTCACAGGGAGCCCGTAGCGGTCGATCCCGCCGGTGTTCTCGCCGAACAGCGCGAAGCGCCGCACCTGGTGCGAGTCGCGGCCGAGGTACTCGGCCCGCAGGCCGGCGTGCGCCACCGCGAGGCGGCCGCCGTCGAGCAGCAGGTGCGCCGGCAGCGACGCGACGAATCCCGGGAAGCGGCTGCGGAAGGTCCGGCCGGAGCGCGCCGCCGCCGCGATCTGCTCGAGCGAGCGCGCGGTTCCCGGGCCCGGCGGGTCGTCCGGCGCCCCGCCGAGCAGGATCGCCGCCAGCTCGGCGTCGTGGTTCCCCGGCACGCACAGGGCGGAGCCGGCCCCGGCCATCGCCATCGCCAGGCGCGCCGTCTCGACGATCCGCGGGCCGCGGTCGACGAGATCGCCGAGAAACACCGCCCGGCGGCCGCGCGGGTGCGCGTACGGCCCGCGCGGCGTCCGCCGCCGGTAGCCGAGCCGCTCGAGGAGCAGGCGGAGCTCCCGCAGGCAGCCGTGCACGTCGCCGATGATGTCGAACGGGCCGCTGTCGGCCGTGCGATCGCACGGCAGCGGCTCGAGCGCCACGCGCCGGCCGGCCGCCTGGCGATCGCCGCGCAGGCGATGGATGGCGCGGAACCCTTCCCCGGGGAGCGCGTCGAGCGCCGTGCGCAGCGCCGCGGCATGCGCGTCGATGACACCGCGGCCGACCCGGCGCCGGGCCGGCCGGGCGGCGTCCTGCCGGGCGCAGGTCTCCGGGGGCAGGTCCAGGACGATGGCCACAGCCGGCAGGTGGTGCCGCGCCGCCAGGTCGAGCGCGGCGGCGCGGGCGTGCGGTGCCAGGCTGGTGGCGTCGAGCACGGCGAGCCGGCGCCTCCGCAGCCGCGCCTCGAGGCGTTCGTGGGCCAGGGCGAATGCCGCCGGTGTGGCCGCCTGATCGGCGGGATCGCCGGCGACGGCGGCGCGGCAGTCGTCGGAGGAGATGACCGAGGAGGCGGGGAAGTTGCGGCGGCAGAACGTGGTCTTGCCCGAGCCGGCGGGGCCGACCATCAGCACGAGGGACGGCGACGGAACCGCGAGGGCGCTCCACTCGGCCACGGGGTCCTCCACAATGGTCGTCCCGGGCACGCCTAACCGAGCAGGTGCACGAACTCCTGCAACCGTCTCTGCGAGACCCTGATGTAGCTGTCCGTGATGATCTCGGCCATCTCTTCTTCGGTGAGCCGATAGCCCAGGATCTCCAGAGCGTCCTCGGGGGACTGGCCGTAGGCGAGCTTCTTCCTGCCGCCCTTCATGTCGAACAGGTACATGTAGTGGGGGTTGCTGAAGCTGCCCATGCCGTCACGCCTCGGTCAGCGCATCCGCGTAGGTGCCCTTCCGTTGCCGGACCAGATCGGACAGCCCGGCGTTGATCTCGGCGTCGTATTTTCCTTCGAGCAGATCCTTGTAGAACGGATAATCGATCCCCTTCACCTTCTCGTCGCCGGCATAGCGGTGGTAGTTCTCCTTGGTCATGAGGCTCTTCCCCTCCGCGATCAGCTGGTGCCCCAGGACCGACCCCGGGTAGGGAGCGTAGTACGCGATGGAGGGGAGGACGCGGCGCATGTACTTGAGCATGCGCATCGTCTTCAGCGCATCCTCGCGCGTCTCGCCCGGAATGGCCAGCATGATGTTGGACCAGAAGACCGGCGCCTGCTTCCCCTGACGCTCCAGGTCGTCCCCCACCCTGTTCAGGAGGTCGATGGCGAAGAAGTTGTCCTCTTCGGTGCATTCCTTGTTCAGGATCTTCAAGACACGGTCGCTGCCCGACTCGAATCCGATCGACACCGTCATCCAGTTCGTCTCACGGACCGTCGCCTCGAAGAGGTCCGGCCACTGGCGGACCGTGTCGGCGCGCGCGGCGGCCCAGTATGGCCAGGGCCTGTTGGCCTTGCGCGGGTATTTCTCGATCCACTCCCCGAGCCAGGCGGGGTTCTGGAAGAACATCGAGTCGTGGATCACGAGCGAGCCGATCGGCCCGAACCTGTTGTCGAGGCGGTTCAGCTCCTCGATGACCATGTCGACGGGCTTGCGCCCCATGTTGGGGATGTAGGAGTTCTCGTTGCAGAAGGAGCACTGCCAGGGGCAGACACGGCTGGTCAGGATCGTCGCCACGGGCGCCGGGCCCCACCCCTTCGTCGGCTCGAGCGGCCAGTGAAAGCGTCTCCTGAGCTTGAAGCCCGTCGGCCTGGGCCAGAGCGTCCGATCGATCATCGGCCACTCTTCCATGGATTTCGCGCCGACGCCGGTGACGACCCGCGGAAAGGCGCCGGGGTCGCGGACAAGGTCGACGATGACGCCCTCGCCCGGCCCCTGGCAGATCTTGTCGAAGGCGTCGATCGCGACCATCTCGTTGAGCGCCACGGTGGCATGCATTCCGCCGGTGATGACGGTCCCGTGCGGGTTGAGCTCCTTGAAGATCGTGGCCGCCCTGTAGGCCATGGGGAAGGTGTAGCTCCTCACGTTCATGATGAGGACATCGTAGCCCCGGAGCTTCCTGCGCACCTGTCTCCAGGAGCGGCAGGCGCGGGTCGAGACCAGGTCGGTCGCCACTCCATTGTCACGGAGGATTGTCCTGAGGAGGCCCAGCCCGTGGTCCTGCCATTGCTCGGTGGCCCGGTGCTTGTTGACCAGGATCTTGAAGCGTCCCAGGTCGAGCCAGACCCTCCTGGGTTCGGCGCCCGCGGTCCTGCGGAGGATACCGGGCAACGGCGGCCAGCGCAGTCCGGGCATCGCGGCTCCTTGTTTCTAGTAGCGCACGAGGTCGAGCATCGCCGCGGCGATCCCCTCGATCGACGGCAGGACCGCGCTCTCGAGGTTCGGGGCGAACGGCACGAACGCGTCACGCGCGCCGACGCGCCGGACCGGCGCGTCGAGGCTGTCGAACGCGGCGTCGGCGATCTGGGCGGCGATCTCGGCCCCCATGCCGGCGAACAGCGGCGCCTCGTGGGCCACCAGCACCCGGCCTGTGCGCCGGGCGGAGGCCAGCACCGTCTCCATGTCGAGCGGCACGATGGTCCTGAGGTCGATGATCTCGGCGGACGGCTCGCTCCCGGCGGCGGCCAGCGCCCCCAGCGCCTGCTGCGCCATGTGCACGGTGCGTCCCCAGGCGACGACCGTCAGGTCGGTCCCGGGGCGGACGATGCGCGCCCGGCCGAAGGGCAGCACGTAATCCGGGCCGGGCTCCGGCGTTTTGCTGTAGACCTGCCGGTACAGCCCCTTGTGCTCGAAGAACAGGACCGGATCGTCCATGCGGCAGGCGGTCTTGATGAGACCCTTGGCGTCGGCGGCGTTGCTCGGGCAGGCGAGGTACCAGCCGGGCGTGTGGGCGTAGAGCGTCTCGGGGCACTGCGAGTGGAACGGCCCGCCGCGGATGTAGCCGCCGGTCGGGATGCGCACGACCATCGGGCAGGTCCAGGCGCCGGCGCTGCGCCAGCGCAGGGTCGGGATCTCGTTGCGCATCTGCATGTATGCGGGGAAGGAGTAGTCGGCGAACTGGATCTCGACCACCGGCTTCCACCCGCCGATCGCCATCCCCTGCGCCAGCGCCACGATGGTCGCCTCGGCCAGGGGCGAGTTCTCGACCCGTCCGGGGAAGGCCTCGGTGAGTCCGCGCGTGACGCCGAACACGCCGCCCTTCGGATCCTGGATGTCCTCGCCCCACATCACCATGCGCGGGTTGCGCTGCATCTCCTCGCGCAGACCGTGATTGATCGCCTCGACCATGGTGATCGGCGTCACCGATACGAACCCGGGCGCGCTCTCGACGGTGACCACGCGGTCGGGGCTGTAGATGTCGAGAGTGGCGGTCTCGGCCGGCGGAAACGGCCGCGCGTCGATGGCGCGGGCCGCCTCCGTGACCTCGGCCTTCGCCCGCTCGCGCCACTCCTCCATCTCGCGGTCGGTCAGCAGGCCCATCTGGCGGATGCGCATCTCGGTGTGCGCGAGGGGGTCGTGGCGGCGCGCTTCCTCCATGTCGGCCTCGCCGCGGTACTTCGTCTGGTCGTCGGACGACGAGTGCGAGTCGAGGCGCACCACCATCGCCTCGACGAACAGCGGCCCGGCCCCCCGGCGCATCTCCGCGACCAGCGGCCGCAGCGTGTTGTACATGTCGGTGAAGCGGGTGCCGTCCACGCGCACCGAGCGCATGCCGAAGCCGCGCGCGATCTCGTGCAGCTCGGACGCGGTCTGCTGCTTCTGCGGCACGCTGATGGCGTAGCCGTTGTTCTGGATCACGAACAGGACCGGCAGGGCGTCGCACTGCGCCTTGTTGATCGCCTCGAAGAACTCGCCCTCGGAGGTCGAGCCCTCGCCCCCCGAGACGTAGACGATCTCGTCGCGGCCGTCGGCGCGCACGGCGCGCGCCATGCCGACCGCGATCGGGAACTGCGTCCCGGTGCAGGCGGTCGGCGACACCACGCGAAGCTCCTTCGACGAGAAGTGCTCGGACATGTTGCGGCCGAGGGAGTTCGGGTCGCCGTCGCGCGACAGCAGCCCGAGGAAGATGTGCTCGAGCGACATGCCGAGGCCGACCATCAGGGCCTTCTCGCGGTAGTAGGGGAAGAACCAGTCCTTGCCCGGCTCGAGGAGCATCGCCACCGCGATCTGCACCTTCTCGTGGCCGCGCGCCGAGGCGTAGAAGGAGCACTTCCCGGCGCGCACGAACAGGCGCCCCTGCTCCTCGACGTAATACGTCCGGAGCATCTTCCCGTACAGCGCGAGGAAGACCTCCGGATCGACGCCGGGAGCCTGCGAGCGCGCCTTGCTGACCGCCATCCGGGACCTCCGCATCAAACGACGATGTTACAACGACCCCCGGTAATCACAAAGCCGTGAGCGACCCCGCGCCGGGGCGCCGGCGCCGATCGGCCGCCGCCTTCGCCGCCCATCCGCCGCCGCCGATTTCCAAGATGAAACGCGCGGTCCTTCAAAAGCCTTGCGGCGCAAGGGTTTGACGGTTGCCCGTGCGCGGGGTGATCCCTATATTCACCGCGGCCCGAGGGGCCCGCGGCAGGGAGCCGCGGGACGACGGCGGCCGGAGGGTGCGCGACATGGGGCGGATTCTTCACGGCTTCGGCGGGACGGCGCGGCGGCAGTCACCGGGACGCCGGCCCGTCGCGGGGCTGGCGGCCGCGGTGGCGCTGGCGGCGGCGGCGACGACGGCGTTATCGGCGGCCGCCACGATGGCGCCCCCGGCGATCGCCGGCGAGCCGGTGGCGCTCCCGGCGGCGGGGATCGCACCGGCGGCGCCGGCCACCCTGCGGCTGCGCGTCCTGCACACCATGGACGGGGGCCGGCTGATCCTGAAGATAGACGATCGCGCCATCCTGTCGGCGCCCCTGACGGCACTCCTCGGCGAGGACGGCCGGCCGCGCGAGCGCGATCTCTCGGTGCCCGGCGGCCGCCACGCGCTGACGGTGCAGGTGCTCGACGACCGGGGACGCGTCGTCGCCCGGGGGATCATCCACGGAACCGTCGGGGCCTCCGACCCCGCGACACTCGTGGTCGCGGAGCATCGCGGCACCGGCGCAGGACTCACGCTCAGCTGGAGGACGCCATGAAGACCCGCGCCACGGTCCAGCTCATCCGCAAGGAAAAACCGCTGCCTCCGGCGAAGCCGCCGGCGCGCCCCCCCGCGCCAACCGGCATCCGCGCGCCCGGCGGGGGCGGTGCGAGCACCGGCATGGTCTGCCCGGGTCCGGGTCGTTAGAAGCGCTCCGATCCGGCGCGCCCCGGCCGGGGCGCGCTCAGGGCCCTGCCGCCGCGGCCAGCGCCAGGCGCTGCACGTCGCGCGCCGCCGCGCCCGCATCCCCCGCCACCACGACGACCGCTTCGCCGCGCCGCTTTACGGCCGCCCCCGTCGGCAGCCGCAGCGCCGCCGCGAACTCGCGCGCGTCGCGCTCGCTGTCCCAGACGCTGGCGAGAACGCTCACGCCGCGCTCGCCGTTGCGGTACACCTGCCACCGGTCGCCGCCCCAGCCGCTGGCGGCGGCGTTGGTCCAGCGCTCGAGCGGCTGATCGGGCGAGGTCGGATCGCCCGGGTCGAGCCCGGTCACGAGCGCCACGGTCAGCTCTCCCAGCGTCCCCGTCCCGCGGAGGCGCCAGCCGTCGCCGATCGTCGCCGACAGGTCGGGGAGCGTGACCGTGCGCGGCGGGTCGAGGCGCGCCGGGTCCCAGTACTTCTCCGGGTGGAGGATCTGCTCGGTGGACCGGGGCGGCTGGAGGAAGGCGCGATCGATGTCCGACGGTGTGATGCCGCCGGTCTGCATGCGGATCATCTCGCCGCGCAGCAGGAACGCCATGCCGAGGATGTACGGAGCGATGACCGATCGCTGCACGAACAGCGGCGCCGCCTTGAGCCGCTCGCCGCGACCCATCTCGGTGTCCTGGAACTCGCGCAGGGCGGCGGGGTCGAGCCGGCCGGCCTTCACCTGGCGGACGATGAAGACGGTCATGACGGTCGTCCCCGACCCCTCGACGACCGCCTCGAGCGCCCCGGCCCGATCGTCGTCGTCCGCCGCGGCGTCGAGCAGCCGGTCGATGCCGAACGCCTGGTCGTCGAGCGCGTGGGTCAGCTCGTGCGCCACGATGATCGGCGCGGCGGCGCGCGGCAGGTCGCCGAGCACGAAGAAGGTGTCGCGGTCGGGGTCGTAGTAGCCGCCGGCCTGCTCCTCGAGGACGTCGAACACGACGGCGGCGAGGTCGCTCTCCGGCGGCAGCAGACCGAGGTGCGCATAGAGGATCTCCTCGGCGCGCATCTCCTCCTCGGGCCAGTACTTCCGCAGGCGCTCCTTGAAGTGCGCGCGCGCCCCGGCGTCGTCGATGATCTCGACCGGCACCGGCCGCTTGAACTGCGCGCCGCGGATCTCCTCGACGATCGGCGCGATCTCGACGGTCAGCGCGGCGACTTCCTCGCGGGTGAGCGAGCCGGCGGCCGGGGCGGCGGGCCCGGGCTCGCCCGCGGCTGATCGGGACGGGACCAGGCAGACCGCAAGCGCGAGGGCGGCCGCCACGCGGACAGCGCGGCGCGGTATCAGGATCAGGGCGAGCCTCCGGTAGCGACGGACGCGCCGATGCCGCGCACGCATCATTATAGATAGCGCGACCGTGCGCCCCGTCGCGGGCCGGTGACTCGGCCACCGGCGGGATTCCGCCGCCTCCGGCGAGATCCGCCGCCTGCCTGGCGAATCATGCCAGCGACCGGACGGCCGCGAGCGCGGCGTCCACTTCCTCCGGCGTGTTCATGATGCCGGCCGCGAGGCGGGGGTAGGTCGGCTTGTAGGGCGACAGGCTGGCGACGATGCGGCGCTCCAGAAGCCACTTCACCACCTGGTCCGGCGCGTGGCTCCGGACCTCGAACGCGTTGATCCCCGCCGACAGGGCGCCATCCCGCGGGGTGTGCAGGGTCACGTGCGGCATCGCCGCGAGACCTTCCTTGAGCCGGCCGTTCAGGATGGCGATGCGCTCGGCGATGCGCGCCCGGCCGATCTGCCGGTGAAAATGGAACGCCTCCACCGTCGCCCACTGGTGCTCGTACGCGAGGAAACCACCCGGGCTGACCGCGGCCGCCCTGGTCGGGCCGCCCGGCGGCCGGCCGTCCTCCCACGCCAGGTACGATTCATCCGCCATGAAGCTCGGGATCGTCGGCGTCACCAGCGCCCAGTTCTCCGGCCGCGCCCAGATGAGGCCGGTGCCGCGCGGCGCGAAGATCCACTTGTGGGTGCCGGCGACGAAGAAGTCGCAGCCGAGCGACGCGACCGTCTCGTCCACGGCGCCCAGGCCGTGCACGCCGTCGACGATCAGCAGCACGCGATCGTCCGCGCCGCGGCCGCGGTTGATCGCCGCGATCGCGTCGGCCATCCGTCGAATCGGCAGACGGACCCCGGTGGAGGAGTGCACCCAGGTGACGCCAATCACCCTGACCGCCGGCGCCACCGCGGCCCGCAGCCGGGAGACCACCTGGTCGACCGAGACCGTGGCGCCCGTGTCGTAGAGCGCCACCTTGCGGACGCCCGCGCCCCACTTGTCCGTGGCCAGGCGGATCGACTCGTGATGCGAGTAGTGGTCGTGGGTGGTGGTGAGGATCTCCTGCCCCGGCTTCAGGCGCAGGCCGTTGTACAGCAGGGCGAGGCCCATCGTCGTGCTGGCCGTGAGCGCGATCTCCTCCGGCGCCCCGCCGATGTACTCGGCCGCGGCGGCGCACACCCGGCGCCAGAGCCGCTCGTCGTCGGCCTCGAACATGTGCCCCTCGAGGTACATGAACGGGTTCTCGTCGAGGGCGCGGCGGTGGGTTTCAATGGCGGCGCGCACCGGGGCCGGGTGCGAGGCGATGAAGAAGGAGGCGAAGTGCGCGTACTCGGGCGCGAGCCTGAACTGGGCGCGCACCGAGGCCCAGTCATCCGGACGGAACGCGGGCGCGGCGCCCTTCGCGGCCCGGGCACCCTCCGTGGCATCGGGTTGGTTCGCCGCCGCGGCGGCGCCGGCCCAGGATGCGCGATCGAGACCCAGGCCGGTCGCGGCGAGACCCGAACCCCACAGGAACCGACGGCGCGTGAGCCCCATTGCGTTCTCCCTATCGGGTGTGAGTGGTCGCGGCGGAACCGCGACCAACAGGGTACACCAGGCTGGCGTCGGGGACGTGCCCCCGCATGGCGCCCGCGTGGTCCGGCCGCGGCCGCCGCGGGGTCGAGACGATGCCACCCATCGTGCTATTCCTTACAGGGGTCCGCAAGCCGCGGGTCGCTGACGAAGCGCTCGTCGGTCAGGCTGCGCTGGAACTCAACAAGGTCGCGTGTCTCGGCGTCGGTGATCGTGAACCCGGCGACGAGCGCGCTGCGTGCCCGGCTCTCTCCGCCGGCCCGTCCACCGCCGGCGTAGTGCGCCACGACCTCCTCGAGCGTCGCGATGCTGCCGTCGTGCATGTAGGGCGCAGTCACGGCGATGTTCCGCAGCGTCGGTGCCTTGAACTTCCCCATGTCGCGCCGGCGGCGGGTCACCTGCTCGAGACCGGTGTCGTCCGAAGGGTAAGCCCCCTTGCCGTCGAGGTTGTAGAGCCCGGTGTTGTGGAAGAGCGGTCGTGGCGGCGCGGGGAACCCCTCGGTCCCGGCGTAGTCGATGGGCCCGGAGAAGGTCGGGCCGCCGTGGCAGCGCGAGCAGGCGAGGCGATCCGAGAAGAACAGCCGCATCCCGCGCCAGGCCGCGTCGCTCAGCGCGCCCATGTCCCCCTGGTAGACCAGGCGGTCGTAGGGCGCGTCGCCTGAGATCAGCGTGCGCTCGAACGCCGCGATCGCGCGCGTGACGTTGTCGAGCCGGACAGGTCGCGCCTCGCCCGGAAAGGCCGCCGCGAACAGCGGCGGGTAGAGCGGCGCGTCCGCGAGGCGCGCCACGAGCTCGTCCTCACGGCCGCCCATCCCGAGCTCGACCGGGTGCGTGCCGAGGATCGGGACGAGCGCCTGATCCTCCAGCCGGCGCAATGTCGGATCGGCCCAGGTCAGCGACACCATGTAGCCGACGTTCGCCAGGCTCATCGCGCTGCGCCGGTGGGATTCGCCGGTCGAGCCGATCGCGCGCGGGCGGCCGTCGGTGAAGGCCCGCGCCTGCCGATGGCAGGTGGCGCACGACTGGGT
>Ga0247727_10010001_pt1 | contig 16939 bp, 16 predicted proteins | sample WisWelCaveWW1625_FD_202498 | JGI IMG/M metagenome (GOLD analysis project Ga0247727, IMG submission 202498) | Biofilm microbial communities from Wishing Well Cave, Virginia, United States - WW16-25 | ecosystem: Environmental > Aquatic > Deep subsurface > Groundwater > Cave microbial mat | place...
GCTCTACGGTTTGAAACGCGACCCGCAACTTCTCCCACGTTTCCCACAACCCCTCCGAAACCACTTTCGTGTTTCCGGTAATCGGCATGAAGTTGGTGTCGCCGTCCCAGCGCGGGACGATATGGAAGTGCAAATGCGCGTCGATGCCGGCGCCGGCGGTTTTGCCGACGTTCATGCCGATGTTGAAGCCGTGCGGCGACATGATTCGTTTCAACGCTCGCACCGCCTCCTGTAACAATGCCATCATCTCCGCATTTTCTTCGGCAGTCAAATTTTCAACTTGTGCTTCGTGGCGATACGGCACGACCATGAGATGGCCGTTGTTGTAGGGATATTTGTTCATGATCACAAAGCAATGTTCGCCGCGATGCACGATGAGATTCTCGCGGTCGCTGCTCTGCTGCGGCTTGTCGCAGAAAATGCACCCCGGCTCTTTGGAACACAAAATGTAATCCATGCGCCAGGGCGCCCACAGAATTTCTCCGCTCACGAGCCTTGCGCCCTCGCTTCTTCGTACGCTTTGATCAACTTGTCGGCTTGATCTTTCGGCACCTCTTCATAATGCGAAAACTTCTGCCGATAGATGCCGCGGCCCTGCGTCATCGAGCGCAGCTTGGTGGAATATTTCGCCATTTCTTTGGACGGCACCAGCGCTTTGACGATTTGATTGTGCCCGCTGGCTTCGACGCCGAGAATCTTGCCGCGGTGGCCGGACATGTCGCCCATCACATCGCCCATGTATTCGTCCGGCACCGTGACTTCGACTTCGACGATCGGCTCGCGAATCCCCGGCTTGGCTTTCAGAAAACAGTCGCGGAAACACATGCGGCCCGCGGTTTTGAAGGCGTTTTCATTCGAGTCCACCGCATGCATTTTGCCGTCGTGCAGAATCACGCGCACATCGGTCACCGGATAACCGGCGACGACGCCGCTCTCCATAATTTCCATGACGCCTTTTTTCACCGCCGGAACGAAACGCGCATCGATGGCGCCGCCGACGATGGCGTTGACAAATTCCAATTTGCCACCCCACGGCAGATCATCGAGATCAGAGTTTCGAATGGTCAAATCATCCGGATAAGGCAAGCCTTCACGATAGCCTTCCATGTGAAAATGCACCTCGCCGAATTGGCCGGCGCCGCCGGTTTGCTTTTTATGGCGATAAAACTCGCGCGCATGGCTGCGAATGGTTTCGCGATACGGAATCTTTGCTTCAACCGTGTTGACGTCAACGTTGTATTTTTCTTTTAAACGTTTCACTATGAGACTGAGATGCAGCTCGCTTTGGCCGGAGAGCAGAATTTGTTTCAGCTCGGGATCGACGCGCATGATGAAAGTGGGATCTTCTTCGTGCAACGCATGCAAGCCGGTGGAGAGCTTGTCTTCATCGCCTTTGGCTTTCGGCTCGACGGCGATGGTCATCAGCGGTTCGGGAAATTTTATTTCGGTAAGAATAATCGGCTCGCGCTTGTCGCAGAGCGTGTTGTTCGCGTGCGTGTTTTTTAATTTTACTACAGCGCCGATATCGCCGGCATGCATATGAGCCACGTCTTTGCGGGTTTTGCCGTTCATCACAAAAAGCTGGCCGAGCTTCTCGGTAGCCTGACGATTGGCGTTGAACACTTCAGTGTTGGGGGTCATCTTGCCGCAAAAAATTCTGAAATAAGAAAGCTCGCCGAGGTGCGCTTCGGAGATGGTTTTGAAAACTAAAGCGGCCAGTTGGGCGTCGTCCGTTGTGCGTCGCTTGAGCTTTTGCCCGCCGGCGGAACGGCCTTCGATTTCGCCGCGAAAATCCGGGGCCGGGCCGTATTCACAAATAAAATCCAGCAACGCCTGTACGCCGAACATTTTGGGCGCGGCGCCGCACAGCAGTGGAAAAAAATTGCCCTGACTGAAGCCTTTGCGCACGCCCTGCTTGATTTCGTCGTCGCTCAATAGGCCGGCGTCAAAAAATTTCTCCATCAATTTGTCATCGGCTTCGGCGGCGCGCTCGATTAATTTTTCGCGCCATTCATTGGCTTTGCCCTGCCATTTATCGGGAATACCGGCGAGCGTCATTTTGCCGGCGGCGTCGAAACTCACCAGCTTCATTCGCAGCACATCCACCAACTCGTTGGCGCTCGCCGGAAACATCATCGGAAAAACATTGTCGCCCAAACGTTTTTGCGCGCCGGCTAAAACTTTGTCAAAACTCACATTCTCTTTGTCGAGGCGATTCACAAACAACAGGCGCGGCAGTCCATATTCCGTTGCGGTTTGCCAGCCGGTTTCGGTGCCGACTTCGACGCCGGTTTGCGCATTGAGCACGAACAGCGCGATATCGACGGCGCGCAAGCCGGCTTTGACTTCGCCGACAAAATCCGCGTAGCCCGGCGTGTCGACGAGGTTGATTTTATGATCTTTCCAATTGCAATGCAATATCGAGGCAGTGATTGAATTTTTTCGTTCGATTTCGTCGCGATGATAATCCGAAGCGGTCGTGCCTTCATCCACGGAACCCAAACGAGAAATTTCGCCGGCGGCAAAGAGCATGGCTTCCGCGAGCGTAGTTTTGCCGCCGGCCGCGTGGCCGACCAGGCCGACGTTGCGAATACGATCAGTTGGATATTCTTTCACGGTGAACCTCCAAATGGTTTGATCAAAACATTGCTATCGAGATTTAAAAGCAATTAATTTCAAACAACGGCTTCTTCTTTATAGATCTCGGGCTGTTGGCTGTGGGTCGTATATTCCTCCAACCAACGTTTAAACGACATTCTTTATTTTGGCGGTCTGTATGTCATTCGCTAAAGTATTCATCTATAATACTGACTGAACCATTTCTTTGTTATTTCGCAACAATTTATTGACAAGCGTCTGCGTATCAAGCTTTTTCTTCTTCGCATATTTTTGAACAAATTCAGCGATGTCTGGATCAAGATAAATTGGCAAATTTAATCGAATATTAGGTCGATAAAATTTGCCGCGTTCGCCCCTGGAAAAATCATACTCTTTTTTCATAGTTTCACCTTATATGTTGTTTGCTTTCGGCCTTCGTTGCTTTTCGTGCAGAAATGAGTCTGATATTGCAGTGATCAGCGTCCAGTTCGCGAAAAGTATGAATGACAACTAAAACGACTTCATTTTTATCCTTTGCAATTGTTGCCCAGCGATCTTCATTTAAGCTGTGCTCGTCATCGAAAATAGATACTGCGAATGGATCCAGAAAAATCCCAGCAGCGCGCTCAAAACTTACGCCATGCTTGCGGAGATTTTCTCTTGCTTTAATTGGATCCCATTCAAAATTATATTGCAAGCCCAACCCTCAATTCGTTGTTTGAATATCTGAATTATCAACCGTTGAACTTTCTGCAGCAACAGATTCTTCCTTTGGCCTAACATCGCTTTGTGGCGCAGCGACTTCCACTATCGGCTTGCTTTCCGGCGTCGCGACAACCACCGGCGCCGGTTTCTTTTCGCGCAGCAGATGCTTCAGAACTTTGCCGGTCACGCTGTGCGGCAGGCTGTCGACAAATTCAACGTGGCGCGGACATTTGTAATAGGCCAAATGTTTTTTGCAAAATTCAACCATCTCTTCTTTCGTCGAGGTTTGGCCGGACCGCAAAATGATGTACGCTTTCACTTCTTCGCCGTGCGCGCGATCCGTCACGCCAATGACCGCACATGTTTCAACTTTGGGATGCTGCGAAAGAATCGCTTCGACTTCACCAGGATAAACCGGAAAGCCGGCTTTCATGATCACATCGGTTTTGCGATCAACCAGATAAAGGAAGCCTTCGCGATCAAGCATGCCCAGATCGCCGGTCGCCAGCCAATCGTTCCAAAATGCTTCTTTGGAAATTTGGCCTTGCTTGAGATAGCCTTGCATCACCCATGGTCCGCGCACAAAAATCTCGGCGATCTTTCCGTCGGGCACTTGCCGCCGATTCGCATCTAGAATTGTGACTTCCATTCCTTTTAAGGGAAAGCCTGCCGATCCGGTTTTTTCAGGATGGCGAGGAATCCACGAACTGAATGCCGTAATCAACGGATTGCATTCGGTGAGACCGTAGCCTTCATAAATCGGCACGCGATAGCGCTGTTCGAATTCTTCGCGCCGGCGCGCCGGCAGCATGGCGCCGCTGACGAGACAACATTTGAGCGAAGCAAGCTGCGCCGGTTCCGGCGCGAGTTGCAGCAGCGCGGGAAACATGGACGGCACGGCAACGAAATGGGTGATCCGTTCTCTGGCAATGGTTTCAACAATGGCCGGCGGATCGAACTTCGGCAACAAAACGGCGCTGGCGCCGGCGGCCAACGGCAAATGCATGGCCAGCATCTGGCCGAGATTGTGAAAGAACGGAACGACGGCGAGAAAACGATCATCCGGCGTAATGGCGAAATTTCTCCAACACGCGGAAACCGCGGCAGCCAAATTGTGGTGGCTGAAAACCGCGCCCCTGGGCAAGCCGGTGGCGCCGGCCGTATAAAAAATAACCGCCGGATCATGCGGATCAGCGTTGATTTTATTTTTGACGTTCAGGCGTTCAAATCGCTGCATGGAAGTGGCGATGAGGTTGGTCAGATCGATGGCGCCGGGCGGGATTTTTTCGCCAAAAAAAATTTGCCATCGACACGACTTCAATTCGGCAGCCGCGGGCAGGAGACGCGAACTGAATCCTTCCCAGGCGATAAAGCCGTTGGCGCTTGAATCTTCCAAAACCAATCGAATTTCATTGGCCTTGAACAGCAAATTCACCGGCACGATCCAAACGCCGAGCTTCAGCAGCGCGTAGTAAACCAGCGGAAATTGCGGCACGTTCGGAAGCATCAGCGCCAGGCGATGGCCGCGCTTCAAACCTAAATCCGCCAGGCCTGCCGCCAGCCGATCAACCACTCTGGCAAAATAGCCATAAGTGAAACGGGTCTCACCGTAAATAACGCATTCGCGCGCGGCATAATCCAAAGAACAGCGGAAAAGAAAATCAAACAGCGTCCTGGCAAGCATGGTCACGCTTTCACAAAACTCTGTACCGCGGCTTCCGTCGTTTTGTGTGTCTCGAAAATGGAATCCAATCTGGTCATCACCAAAATGCTTTCCATGATGTCGTTGATTTCGGCCAGCTTGAATTCGCCGCCGCGCTTGCGCACCGAGGTCAGCGCCGAGATGAGAACGCCGAGCCCGGTGCTGTCCATACGCTTGACGCCTTTCATGTCGATGACGAATTTGGTGACGCCTTCATCGAGAAGCTGATAGATTTGATCTTTGAATTCTTGCGAATCCGGCGCGCCGCTGAACAGCGGCATGCTCAAACTGAGGACGGCAACATCGCCGGCCATTTTTTTCGTGATTTTCATTTTGCCCTCCCTGGGCTGGAAAAGGTAACGGTCTGGCTGTGGTTTTGAGTAGTATAAAACAAAAGGCTTTCATAGTCAAGAGAAAAATCCGCGACGGCGAATGGATTTTAGAAAAAGCATTGGCCCAATGGATCAAAAGCTGCCAACTGTTTTAACCGCATTATATTTCATCGGAATCGCCATTCTCATTTGAATAGATTTTCAGCTTGCGCCACAACGTCGTGCGGCCGATGCCGAGCAATCTGGCGGCCTCGTCGTAGTTGCCGTTGCAGGCGTTGACGGTTTCGAGAATATACTGGCGCTCGATTTCTTTCAACGGCAGCCGCGTCGATACGCTCAACGGATTTGAAGCTTCACGCAGCGACACCGGCAAGTCGGCCACTTCGAGTGTGGGACTGACGGTAAGGGCCACCGCGCGTTCGATCACGTTTTCCAGCTCGCGCACGTTGCCTGGCCATGCATAATGGCGCAAGCGCTGCAAAACTTCGGGCGCCAGCGCGGCAATCGGTTTGCGCATGCGATTGGCAAATTTTTTGATAAAATGCTGCGCGAGAATTTCAATGTCTTCCGGGCGCTCGCGCAACGGCGGCAAGTTGATGCCAATGACATTCAACCGATAATAAAGATCGCTGCGAAATTTGTCCTCGTTCACCAGCGTTTGCAAATGGCGATTGGTGGCGGCCAGCACGCGCACGTCGAGTTTGAGCACCGCATTGCTGCCGACTCGTTTGATTTCGCCGTCCTGTAAAAATCGCAGCAGTTGCACCTGGAGCGCCGGCGACATTTCAGCGATTTCATCGAGAAAAATCGTGCCGCCGTTGACTGCTTCGAATAAACCGGCCTTGTGGCTCACCGCACCGGTGAAGGCGCCGCGCACGTGGCCGAACAGCTCGCTCTCCAAAAGATTTTCGGGCAGCGCGCCGCAATTCACCGCGATAAACGGGCGGCGCGAACGCGCACTCGATTGCTGAATGGCGCGCGCCACCAGTTCTTTGCCGGTGCCGCTTTCGCCTTCGATGAGCACGGTGATGTCGGTTTGCGCAATCCGGGCAATCAGCTCGAACACCTGCTGCATCTGGCGGCTGCGGCCGACCATCAAGCCAAATTGAAAACGATCTTCCGAGGCGAGCCATTGATAAAATTGCCGGACTTCTGCTTTTATCCACGCGGCAACTTCCGCCTCGACTTGCCGGCGCGCTTGCACGTTTTGCCCGGCCATTTCTTCCAGGTCGCGGCGGCGAAAAAAGAAAAGATTGTACAGTTTTTCAATTCCGGTGGGCGTTTCACTGCGAGAAGTTAAATCCGCCAATAGCAGCGGCGCCTGATGGCGAGCCGCCATTAATTTTTGTATATAAGGGCGCGTCACCACGTTGCGCTCCGCATGATCGAATAAAAGCAGCAAATCAATATAAGGCAGCTCCGCTATTTCATGCCATGAAGCGATGATCTGTAAATTCGCGAGGTCCGGCTTTTCTTCTGTCGTCGAGGCAAGATATAAACGACCGATGCCGGCGCCCTGCAAAGTTTTGACGACTTGCCGCCGCTCGTCATTATTGCCGATTAATAACGCCGTGCGGTCTTTTAATCCGCCAAAAATTTTTCCGGCCAGCTCGAGCAAAATTTCATCAACGGCAATCGGATTGCGGAAGAAATCCGTTTCGAGGCGAACTTTTTCAAACAACCACACCGCGCGTTGAAATAGACGGTTGATGGCAACTCCGGTGAGCCCGTTCTCCGTCGCCAGCGCGTGAGCGCGACGAAAGGTTTCGACGTGAGCCGCGTCATGCTCGCCGTTCGGCATCCACCCCAGCGCCGAACGCAAAAATTGCGTTACGGCATTTTGATGCGATAAACCGTCTAAATGTGAGTGAGGTTTTGCAATATTGGAAAGCGCCGCGGCGCGCCCATTTAATGAATCAGGTTTGGGCATCCCCTCAACGAGGTAAAGCTCGGCGAAGCGCCTGCCGATGATTGCCAGACATTCTTCGATATTCCATTCCGGCTCTGATGTGAGGCGAAGCGCAAAATCGAGCGCGGCTTGTTGAATCGAATGAGACGGCGAGGCGGCAGCGATAGACTCTTGCAGCGCCGCAATAAATCCCTCCTCCACGCCTGGCAACAATGGCAAGGCAGTTTCAGCGGAGCTCGCTTTTTTTTCCGCGGCAATCGTGTCGAGAGAAATGTAATAAGCCAGAATAGGCATCGTTTTTATTGAAATTGATGCACTTTCGAGAAAACCAAAGAGACGACAATAAATGAAAACATCACCCAGCCGAAACCGAATAGCGAAATCATCGCGACGCGTTTTCCCCGCCAGCCGCCGGCGCGCCGAGACAACAGATGAAAAATATAAATGAGCCAGGTCAATCCCACCGCGATAAATTTGGGATCCCACGAGCTGAAAAAAGTCTCGGAAACTTTGATGCCGGTATAAACGCCCAGCGCCACGCCGGCAGTGAGAAAGACGAGGCCGATGTTCACGGCAAAATTGCTCAACGAATCGAAAAAGGCCAGCGACGGCAAGCGCCGGTAGAAAATGCCGAGGCTCTTTCTTTCAATATCACGCGATAGCAGCAGATAGAGCAGGCTGGCGATAAACGAAATCGCAAAAGCGGAATAGGACAGCAGAATCATCAGCACGTGAATTTCAAAAACGACGTTTTGCAAAATCGCCGGCAGCTCATGGTGCAAATCCAGAAAAAGATTGGAAACGGCTTGCAGAATGATGATGATCGGCAGGATGAACGGGCCGAGCGAGCGTTCTTGCAAGCGCCATTCGAGACTCAAATACACCGCGCCGAACAGCCAGACGCAGGTGGTGATCGCTTCGAAAACATCAGTGACCGGCAAATGACCAGTGAAAACGGCGAGATGAATCAAATAAAAAAAGTGCAGCCCGGCAGCCAGCGTCAGCAACTGGCCGGCGCGCGCGCTGGCTAACGGCTTGCCGCTGCGAAAGAAACGCGCGTAATAAATCAACGCGAAAACATACGCGGCTACGACGAGCCACTGGACGAGGTGAATCGTTGTCATCGCTTTGGTGAAAGGAAGATAAATAATGTTCGACTAACTAAAGAAGATAAGAAAATTTGCCGCCGGGAGCAACAAGTTTATCTTTTCTCAAAAACGCTGCTTGCTTTTTATAATTTTGATATGTTAATTTATTACAATAGATGTTTTGACTCGGAAACCATTATTAAGGATGCCTCGATGAAGCCCACCCGTTTGAATTTTTCCGTCATAGTTTGTTGTCTTTTGGCCCTTTGGGGCTGCCTACAATCAGCGCACAGCCAGGATAAGGACAAAGATAAAGATGAGGATAAACCCAAAACCAAAATTTCCGGCTGGCTGCGCGCCGGCACCGAATATTTTTATAACAACGATTTTCGCGAAAATTTCTATCGCGCCAAAGTTCAATTCGATGTTAAAGTCAGCGACAATCTCGACGCCCAGATCGACGTTCGCGGCGAGTCCGACACCCACGAAATGGAATTGCGCGAAGCGTATTTGTCCGTCGATCTCGGCAAAGCCGAGGCTCTGGATTTTGGCCAGAGCAAAAAACGTTTCGGCATCGAGTTCCAAAAAGGCAAAGAGAAATTGCTCACCGCCGAGCGCACGCTGATTTACCGCCATCTCGAGCCGTTCGGCTTCGCCGGCCGCGACGTCAACATTCGCTACTATCGCAACGCCAAACCTGACGGCCGCCGCAACGGAACTTCGATCAGTCTCGGTTACAGCGAAGATCACAATACCACCGCCGTCGGTCACTGGACGAGATTGAATACGCTGGGGTCGTTGGCACTGGGCGCGAGCGGCGTGCTGCAAATCGATAAAATCGAGGGCGGCACGCAAACCGTGTGGGCGTTCGGCGCGGAATTACTGCGCGAGGGGGAAAAGCATCACGTCGAGATAGAAGCTGTAATGGGGCAGGATCCTTTCCGATCCGAATTTGAAAAAAGTTTTGGCGACGGCAAAAATGTTTATTTTCTCGGCGGCAAATTTCTTTACGGCCATCGCCTCGGCCGTCTCGAGCCGGTTTTTGTTTCCAGCCTGCTCGCGCCGGATGTGGACGTCTTTGAAATCAATACGATTGAATTGCTGGTTGGACTCAATTACTACGCCGCCTCCATGCTGCGCCTCGGCCTCAATGGCGATCTGCTGCTCGCCACTTCGACGCAGAATCAGGACGAGCGCACGTACGCGGGAAGCAATGTGATTTTGCAGATGCAATTGGTGTGGTGATTTATAAAACGTAATGCGTAAAACGTAAAAATGTAAAATGTAAAATGTAATGCGTAAAATGTAACGAATTTTTACGCATTACGTTTTACGCTTCAAATGAGTATACTATGTCATTCTGGAAGAATCTTTTTTGCGCAGTCGGACTTGTGCAAAACGTTTTCTCAAAATTGCTGAAGATTTGCAGCACAAGTCCGATTTCACTCTCACGCTTCACGCTCTGCATTCTTAGCGCCACCACGTTTTTCATTGGCTGTGATAAAATTGTCGATGTTCAAGAGCCGGATAGTTTTGGCTTGACCAAAATCGAATTTACCATTACCAGCGAGCATCTCGGCATTCTCAACAGCATGGTGTTTGTCCGGCGCGAGGTGCCGGCGGCCGTTGCGATCAACGGGGAAAGACGAAAAGTTCTCGTGCGTTATTCCGGCCAAAATTCGCTCGGGCAGTTAAAAAAATCCTACAACGTGGAATTTGCCGATGATAAATTTTTTCGCGGCCATCTTGAATATGTGATCAGCGCGCAAAACGGCGATCCCACCAAACTGCATCCGGCGCTGGGTTTTGACGCGTATCGGCAGGCCGGGTTATTAGCTTCCGAAGCCGAGCCGGCAGCGGTTTATTTGAATGGAGAATATCAGGGCCTTTATTATCTGATTGAGCCGATTGACATAGATTTTTTTCGGTTGCGCAATCAACGTCTCGGCTCGCTATACGAAGCTTTTAGGGTGGGTAATGACGCCGCCCATTTTTCGTTTGCCGGCGGTTATGATGTCCGTTTGGGGTTTGAGAGCAAAGGCGAGCGCGAAGACTTTTATGGAGATTTGGAGCATCTCATTCGAACGCTGGATGCGTCGACGCCGGAAAATTTGCCGGCGCGTATCGAGCCGCTGCTCGACGTGGAAAATTATTTGCGCTATCTCGCCGTCTCCGTGCTTTTTCACAATTGGGATGGCTATTTCAATAATATCCGTTTGCATCTCGATCCTCAAATCGGCAAATTTCAAGTCATTCCGTGGGATTTGGACAACCTTCTTGAGTTGCATCCCGAGCGCAGCCGCCTCGAAGGCGCCAACGAGTTGAGCCAGAAATTGCTGGAAGTAAAGGCCTATCGCCAGCGCTACAAACAAATTTTGCTGGAGCTGATGGATAAAAAATTGACCCTCGCCCGCTTCGATTCACTCACAGACGCCACCGCGGCGAAGATTGCTGCGGCGTATGCGCAGGATCGTTTTCTCACGACGCCGGGCAGCAAATCGATTTATCAGCACGCGGCCGAGCTCAAGCAATTTATTCGAAATTGGTATGCGAAAATTCGGCAGGAGTTAGTGAAGTTGGATTGATTCGAGCGCAGATCGGAGTGCAATGCTTTAGCATTGCGAAGCTGAAGCTTCGCACTCCGTTATAATATTAATCAAATTCAAAAATTCATCGATAATCCAATCGCAGCGCCGTTCCGCATCGGCTGAACTCCAAATTGCAGTCTATCACTCTTCGTTTGGTGAGGATAAACCAGATAACTCACCAGTATTCCGCTCGCGGCGCCGACGATCACGTCGCTGAGATAATGCTTGTTGTCGTGAATGCGCGAATAGCCGACATAACCGGCCCACCCATAAATCACGCCGAACGAAACCATTTTCCAACCGCGCGGCGACATTAAAGGCAATTTTCCCTCCCGGCTCTGGGCAAGATGATCGATGAAATCCCTCATTTCGAGGTAAAAAAAAGTTGACGTAGCAAAGGCCGCCGAAGTGTGTCCCGAAAAAAACGAATAAGTATCCGAGCCATCCGGGCGATGGCGTTGAATATTGCGTTTGGCCAAATGCGTGACGACTTTGGTATAATACAGCGCCTGTTGGAAGCGAAACATTTTGGCGTAGGTCGAGGCGGAATAGTCGTGAATATTGAGAGCATCCAACAATATCATGCCGGTCATACGGGAAGTGGCCACAATGCCGGGATAATAAACCGGACTGACCGCGCCCAACGATTTTTTGCCGTCAACTCTGGCCCACGAAGCGGTAATTTCCCGATCCATGCCAAACGCCTCCAGTTTCATACCCTGTGCCGGTTTCCGATGGTCAAGAAAAGCGCACGCCGCGATTCCCGCCAGATCCCATAATTGAAAACTGGTTTTGGCCCCTTCATATAAATTGTCATAAAAGTGCGGCGCACCCGGATTAAGATTCTTCGGAGCGGAAACAACCTCGGATGGCGAGGCAGAATTTTGTGAAAAAACCAGTTGGCCGGCAAACAATAATGACAAAACGAAGGCTGAAACAGCCCGACCCAAAAACTTCATTTCTTCACTCCGCGCGACAAAAGGATTTGTATGAATTGCAGTTTAAAAGTGGATTACAACTGAAAAGCGACGATGACCAAAATAAGCAATGTGGAGAATATTTGCAAGAAAAAGTTTTGAAAAAGATATTGCTTTTCTTCCAATTTTGTGCATATTTTTGATGACACTTTTTTTAAACCATCGGCGCGCCAAAAAGATTCACTTTTTTGCACAAATTACTATGATTTTTTTATTTTTCATTTTGAGCTGGTTAGTCGCCGCCGCTGATTTGCCCGAAATCAAAGGCTATGATTTCGCCGACAAAAAAGTCAAAATTCTGAAACTGCCGAAGGAATTGGGCGAAGCTTCGGGTTTAACCTTTATCGGGGACGGGCGATTGCTGTGCCACAACGATGAACAGGCCGTCATTTATCAAATTGACTATCGCACCGGCGCTATTCTCAATCAGGTCTCTCTGGGAAAATTTGCGGGCGCCGATCCGGAAGGAATTGCCGCTAAAAAAGACACGATTTTTATCGTCAGAAGCAACGGCACGATTTTACGCTTTTTGGCGGCGAAAGACGGCAAGAAAGCTTCGTTTCAAAACTTTAAAACGCCGTTGTCAATTCGCAACGATGTGGAAGGATTGACTTACGACCCGGCGACGGATTGTTTGCTGCTGGCCTGTAAGGGCGCCGCGAGCATAGAGGCGAAGAATTCATTGCCGGCGCAGAAGGCCGTTTATGCTTTTTCTCTCAAAACATATAAGCTGGAGCCGAAACCACGGTTTCTGATTGCGATCGCGCCAATTACGGCGCAAACCAAAGGCCGAGAATTTGCGCCTTCGGCAATCGAATACCATCCCAAAACCGGGCACTTCTTCGTGATCGCCGCGCGCGGCAACGCCATTGTGGAACTCGATGCGAGCGGCAATCTGCTGGGGGTTTCATCCTTGCCGAAAACCGTGCATATACAGCCGGAAGGTCTGGCGATAGCGCCGGATGGAACGCTGATCATTTGCAACGAAGGCCAGGGCAAAGCCGGCCGGCTGGTGGTTTATTCACCGCGATAGGGCGAAGTCGGACTTTGGCGCGGGGAAAGTCCGACTTCACTATTTTTTTTCGGAGATTTTATGAAAAGCAAAGACGCCGACCGCGCGACCGATAATCTGTTTCGCATCATCATGCAAAATCATTTGCAGCTCAGCGGGCTGGCCGATCAAAAGGCCAACATGATGATCACGGTTTGCGCGATTATCATCGGTTTGATCGTGCGGTATCTCGTCGAGCCGCAGTTGCAATATACGGTGATCGCTCTGTCGCTGACCTGCGTCGTGACGATTTTGTTTGCGGTCTATTCGACGCTGCCCAAATATGCCGGCAAGCAGGAAGGCGAGATGAAGGCGAAAAACCCCAATTTCAACGTCATTTTCTTCGGCGACTTCACCCATCTCGAATATCCCGAATTCGAGCGCGAATTGGAAAAAGTGATCAACGACCACGATTTGATTTATGAATCGCTCGCCAAAGATGTTTATGCGCTCGGCCGGGTTCTGCACGACAAGAAGTATCGCTACATTCGCTATTCTTATTTGACGTTCATGATCGGCCTCGTCATCAGCGGCATCGTGCTGGCGGTGACGTTCAATGCAGCGCCGCAGCCGTGAAGCCTCGCTTGATTTTGGGATTTTTACTCCGTAAATTTACTATAACGGTAGTTATTCAATCTGATTCTTAACCATACAGAGGTAAAACATGAATGCAATATTGCTGCGCAAACAATTTGTCACCGATGAAAGCGGCAATCACATTGGGGTAATTTTGCCAATCGCTGATTATTTGTTGATTGAACCACTTTTGCGAGAATGCAAGCCAAAACCTGAAACAGCACGTGAACGTCGCCGGCAAAAGCTACAACGCGCGGCGGAGATTATGCGCGCAGAATATGCCAATGACAAAGAACTCACAGCCTTCACGGCGCTTGACGGGGAGGATTTTCTCGAATGAAACGTGGTGAAATTTGGCGCATCGAGTTGGATCCGACCCGTGGTGACGAAATACAAAAGACCCGCCCTGCTGTAATTGTAAGTGATGAGTCTGATTTCCTTGCCATTAAAAAAGCTATTGCTTTTGTGTTTGACCTCGAATTGCCTAACGAAGAATGAATATTGTTGGAGGAGCCTGCCATGGAATCCAAAATCACCAAAACCCGCAAGTATCGTCTTGACATGAACGAGAAAATCTTGAACAGCGGATTCAAAGATTTTCAAAAATTTTTCGCGCTCGATAATAAAGCCTATCTCGACGGCAAGATTCCGGTCAAGTATAAAGAAATGATGGGGCTCGTCGGCAGCATGGTGCTGCGCTGCAACGATTGCATTTTTTATCATCTCGACCGCTGCGTCACCGAAGGCGCGACGCGCGAAGAGCTGCACGAGGCGATGAACATCGCGCTCATCATCGGCGGCTCGATCGTCATTCCGCATTTGCGTTATGCTTTCGAAATGCTTGACGAATTATTTGTCGAGCAGAAAAATGAATGAACCCGGAGCATGGAGTTCACGGAGTGTCACGGAGAAAGCTTTTAAAGTGTTTATTTATCTCTGGACTTTCTCCGCGCGCTCTGCGGCTCCGGGTTAAATTGGATTTCTTTACTTGAGTGAGAGAAGGGCATTGATAGAAAAAAACACTATGGTCGTTGCCGTCACCGGCCTGCACAAATCCTTCCACGGCAATCCCATTCTCAAAGGCGTCGATTTGCAAGTTGCGCCGCAGGAATTGACGGTGCTCATCGGCCCCTCCGGCTGCGGCAAGTCGACCTTCCTGCGCTGCCTCAATTGTCTGGAAATTTTCGATCAGGGAAAAATTTCGATCAGCGGCATCGAGTTGGAGCGTTCTGCGGGCGCGCCGCTCAACAGTGCGTTTCACGAAAAAGTGAAACGGTTGCGAATGAGCGTCGGCATGGTTTTTCAAAGCTTCAATTTATTTCCACATCTGACCGCGCTGGAAAATGTCATGAAAGCGCCGATGGTGGTGAAAGGCGTCTTATCCGCCGAGGCGAAACGCAAAGCCCTCGACTTGCTGGGCAAAGTGGGATTGGCTTCGCACGCGCAGCATTATCCCTCGCAGCTTTCGGGCGGGCAGCAACAGCGCGCGGCGATTGCCCGGGCTTTGGCCATGGAACCCAAAGTCATGCTCTATGACGAGCCCACTTCCGCGCTCGATCCGGGCCTCGTTGACGAAGTGCTGCTGGTGATGAAGCAATTGGATGACGAAGGCATGACGCAAATCGTGGTGACGCATGAAATGCGTTTTGCCCGCGATGTTGCGGACAAAGTCGTCTATTTCGAGGACGGCAACATCGTCGAAAGCGGCGCGCCGGATAAAATTTTTTCTATGCCGGAAGATGAGCGCACGCGAAGATTTTTGAAGCGGTTTTTATAGAAGTTTTACGCGATTAATAAAACGACTTTGTCCAACGGATTAAAAACGGCCAACGGATAAATCAAAAACAAAATTCGTTGGCAGATTTTTTATCCGTTGGAAATATTTTTTTAATGCTATGATTAAGAATTTTTTGGTTATCATCGTTTTGCTTTTTTCTGCAACGGATTTATCCGCACAAACTCCATCGCCAAAAACTCTGCGCTGGGGCGCCGATTCCGAAGGCGGCGCGCCGTTTATTTTTCCCGATCCGCAGGATCCCAGCCGCATGCTCGGCTTCGAAGTGGATTTAGTCGCCACCATCGCCGCGGAGCTGCAGCGCGAGGCGGTGTTCGTGCAAAATCAATGGGACGGATTGGTGCCGGGACTGCGCATCGACAACTACGACATCATCGTCAACGGGCTGGAAATCACGCCGGATCGCGAGCAGGAAATTAATTTTTCCGTTCCATATTATGTGACTTTTGAGCAATTGACGGTGCGCAAGGATACCTACGACCTCAACAATCTTCAGGATTGCGCCGGCAAAGTGGTGGGCACGCTCAAAGCTTCGCTGGCCGAGCGCATTCTGGAAGCGCAGCCCAATATTCAGATTCGCTCGTATGACGGCCAGATCACCGCGTATCAGGATCTCGCGCTCGGGCGGCTCGACGCCGTGCTGATGGATCATCCGATTGCGCTGTATTACGGCGCCACCAACTCTAAACTGAAATTCGCCGGCGATCCGATTGGCGAGATGAAATACGGCATCGGCCTGCGCAAATCAGATACGGCGCTGCAGCAGGAAATCAATCAAGCCTTGCAAAAACTCATTACCACCGGCGCGCTGCGAGCGATTTACGAGCGCTGGAATCTGTGGACGCCGCGATTGGCGCAATTTTTTCAGGACCCGCGGCTCTCCAACACACCGCCGGTGGCGTGGCAGAATTTTTTGCGCCATAATAAATTGGAAAGAACCTGGCAGGAAAAATTGCGGCATTATTCTCAGCTCTACCTGCCGCGATTGGCCTGGGCGGCGGTCACCACCATCTGGCTTTCCATCGCTTCGATGATTTTAGCCGTTCTGCTGGGATTGATTTTGGCGCTGACCCGATTGTATGCCGTCGCGCCGTTTTCCTCGCTCGCCACCGTGTATATTGAAAGCATTCGCGGCACGCCGTTATTGGTGCAACTGCTCTTCATTTATTATGCCGTGCCGCAATTGACCGGCATCAAATTGATTCCGGAAATTGCCGCCGTCGCCGGCCTGGCGCTCAATTACGCTGCCTACGAAGCCGAAAATTATCGCGCCGGAATTTTGTCCATTCCCCGCAGCCAAATGGAAGCGGCGTTGGCGCTCGGCATGACGCGCTGGCAATCGCTGCAACACGTCATCATTCCGCAGGCGCTGCGACTGGTGATTCCGCCGGTGACCAATGATTTTATTTCGTTGATCAAAGATTCTTCCGTCGTTTCGGTTATCGCCATGGTGGAATTGACGCGCGAATATCAGCGCCTCGCCGGCATCGACTTCGATTATCTCGGCCTCGGCCTGCTGGTGGCGGTGATGTATTTTTTGATCGGATTTCCTTTCGTGCGCCTGGCAAGCTGGGCCGAAAGATATTTTTCGTTTGACAAACGTCTGCCGGCGAATAGC
>Ga0247727_10010002_pt1 | contig 16938 bp, 12 predicted proteins | sample WisWelCaveWW1625_FD_202498 | JGI IMG/M metagenome (GOLD analysis project Ga0247727, IMG submission 202498) | Biofilm microbial communities from Wishing Well Cave, Virginia, United States - WW16-25 | ecosystem: Environmental > Aquatic > Deep subsurface > Groundwater > Cave microbial mat | place...
ATTTCGGTGTATTCGTCGTCGGTCAAGCGGTCGGGCTTGCGGAGAATCGCGTCGGAGACGCCGATCTTGCCGATGTCGTGCAAGAGCGCGCCGATTTCCAAAATCTCGATTTGCGCCGGCGTCCAATCGAGTTCGCGCGCGGTTTCAATCGCGAGTTGCGTCACGCGATTGGTGTGCCCCGCCGTGTACGGATCGCGCGCTTCGACCGCGTTCGCGATCACGCGCACGGTGTCGGTGAACGCTTGCTTCAGCTCCGAGTAGAGCCGCGCGTTTTCAAGCGCGATCGCGCCTTCGACTGCGAAGGCGGCGAGCGTCTCCACGTCTTCTTGCGTAAACGGTACGCTGTCGAGTTTGTTGACCACTTCGAGCACGCCGATGATGCGGCTTTTGCTGACGAGCGGCACCGCGACGATGCGTTGCGTCGTGAGCGCGGTGTTCGCATCCACGCCGGCATAATGTCGCGGGTCGGCTTTCGCGTCGTTGACGATGAGCGGCTTGCCGTCGCGTGCGACCGCGCCGGCGATGCCGACGCCGGGAGGCAGGCGCGTATCGCTGAGGATCGCGCCGGCAGGACCGAGCGCGACCTTGAAAATTAATTCTTTGGTGTCGTCGTCAATCAAGAGGAGCGAGCCGGATTGCGCGCGCAATAGTTGCACCGATTTTTCCATGATCGCGCGCAGGACTTGATCAAGATTCAGGCTCGTCGCCATTTCGCGGCTGATCTCGATTAGGTTTTGTAAATGCGTCGCGCGGCGTTGCAAGGATTGATATTGGCGCGCGTTTTGCAAGGCGGCGGCGGCTTGCATGCTCAATGCGTACAGCAATTGCAAATCGTCCGGCGTTAACGCGTCTTTGCCGACTTTGCGCGAGACGAGCAGAACGCCGACGACGAGCGGGGTCGCGCGATCCACAATGGGCGGAATCAAAGGAACGCACAGCGCGGAACCGATTTGCCCGGGGCGTGGCGTAAAATTTGCAAAGCGATCGCTGGCGACGGGTCCGATCAAAAGCAAGGGCTCGCGATTTTGCGCGACCCAACCGGCAATGCCGTCGCCGAAACGCAGACGCGTTTCTTTGATGACGTGTGGCGGCAAATGCCGGCTCGCGGCAATATATAAATCGTCGTGATGTTCATCCGTCAAGATGAGCGACGCGCCGTCGGCTTGCGTCAGATGGATCGCGGTCTCGAGAATTTCCAGGAGAAGCGGCTCCCAATTCAAAATGGAAGAGAGCCGCGCGCCCGCCATATACAATGTCGAAAGGTCGGCATAGCGCCGGCGCATTTCTTCCGGCGCGGCGAGCGGTGTGGTTGGGGATTGGATGGACTCGGGCGGCGCGAGACGTTTTGTTTTGGTCGGTTTGGTTTTAGCCATTGATCACGCAAAAAAAATCTGATTCGCGCCGGCGCGTCGCGCCAATTTTTGCGCGTTGTCGGCGGCTTGTATCAAGTCGTAGATCGAAGCGCATTCTTCGCGCGGATAGGAGCTGACGCCAATGGTCGCCGTCACGCGCACGGGGTCTTGATCGTCGAGCAGTTTGATCGAATTGATCGCCGCGTTCAGCCGCGTCGCCGCGCCGCGCGCGCCTTCGCGCCCGGTCATCACCAACAGGATCGCAAAGGCATCGCCGTCAAAGCGTCCGACCAGATCAATTTGCCGGACGGTGCCGCGGCACGCGTTGCCCACTTCGCGAAAAACGAGATCGCCAAATTCGCGCCCGCGTTGCAGGTTTAGGTCGTGCATTCCGTCGAGGTCAACGATCATCACGGAGACCGGTTGATCGTAGCGCCAGCACCGGCGATATTCGCGGTCGGCGAGATCAAGGAATATTCCGCGCTTGAGCGCGCCGCTCGTCGCGTCATTCGGCGATAATTTTTCTTTTTCCTCTTGGAGATGCGCGAGCTCCATCGCGAGCGCGCATTGCCGCGCAAACGCTTCGAACCACTGCACGCGTTTCGGATCGGGTGTGCGCGATTTGAGCGGATAGGCGATGACGACGCCGAGGGTCTCGTCTTTGCCGACCAAGGGCGCGCCGATAAAAGTGGTGGACGGGTTGAAATCTACAATGGTTTGGCGTTCCTTGAAAACGCGCCAGCCGAAATCTTCGCCGACCGTTTGAATCAAATTGCGGCCGGCGGCTTGCTTGTCGGCGTAGCCGAGCGCGTCGTACAATTGCAAACCGCTTGTCGGCGTCATCAACAAGACTGCCGCGTGCGGCGCATCGAAAATATTCGCGGACGCCTGCATCATCAATTCAAAGGCTTTGGCGAGCGATTTGTCGCCGCGCGTGAATTCGAGCATCTGACGCATCACTTGCGACGCGGACGTGTCGAGCATCGCTTCGCGCGCTTCCTGCGGACGCGGCGCGGGGGCTTGGCGCGGCGCGGGCGGTTGCAACATTTTTTGTTCACGCGCGCGCACGAGCAAATGATCAATCATCTCCAGCGCGGTGGTTTGCACCATCGCTTCCGTCGCCGGTGTCGTGCGTTTGAGCAGATGCTGAAAATGCACGGCAAGCCCGACGGTGTGCGCGAGTAAATTCACGTCGGACAACGGCTTGATCAAATAAGTAAACGCGCCATCATTCAAGCCGATGGAGGCGGAGCCGATCGTATCGGCATCGGAAAGCAGAATCACTTCGGTATCGGGTTGCGTGTCTTTGATCGCGCGCAAGAACTCAAGCCCGTCGCGCCGCGGCATGGAGATGGATGCAATGACGATGGCGGCGGGATGATTCGAAAATTGCGTGAGCGCGTCTTCACCGTCCGTCGCGGTGACAACGGCATAGCCCTTTTTTTCAAGAACGCGCTGGGCGGCGGCGCGCAGTCGCTCGTCCGGTTCAGCGACCAAAATCGAAACTGAAGGTGTTTCATTCATAAGCAACGAGCAACATTATACAAGAAAACGAGCGGCGCGTAAATGGGAAGACGGGCGAGCGCAGGGCTCGCGCAGAATCGTCCTTGCGTCACTTTGAGCACATTCGCTTCGCTCAGTGTGAACTCTGCGAAGCCGCCTTCGGCGTCCGTGTTACTTGGGGATTGCTTCGGCGCAAAAAGCGCGCCTCGCAATGACGTGTTGTCTCACCAAGCCATTGCCGCTACCGTCGCGGCTATGCTATAATCGCGCCGTATGATTTTGAAAGGATGAAACGATGTCGCGCAAACGTCTCTATGTGATTTCAGCGGCGATGATGCTCAGTTTGTTTTTGGCGTCGATGGAGGTAACGGTCGTCGCGACCGCGATGCCGACGATTGTCGCGGACTTGGGCGGCTTGTCCATCTACGCGTGGGTTTTTTCGGCGTATATGCTCACGTCAACGACCGCCGTTCCGATTTTTGGAAAACTTTCGGATATCTATGGTCGCCGTCCGATTTATCTCGCCTCGATCGCGCTGTTCTTGATCGGCTCGACGCTGTGCGGATTCGCGCAAAGTATGCCGCAGTTGATTTTCTTTCGCGCAGTGCAAGGGTTGGGCGCGGGCGGACTTTTGCCGCTCGCGTTCACGATCATCGGCGACATTTTCACGTTTGAAGAACGCGCGCGCGTGCAAGGCATTTTTTCCGGCGTGTGGGGTTTTTCAAGTCTCGTCGGTCCGCTCTTGGGCGGATTTTTAGTTGACCGCGTCAGTTGGCATTGGATTTTCTTTGTCAATCTCGCGCCCGGTTTTCTCGCCGCCGCGTTGATGCTGATCGCGTGGCAAGAGGTAACGCCGCGCACGCGCGCGCCGGTGGATTTTTTCGGGGCATTGCTTTTGGGCGCGGGCATCACAACGCTTTTGCTCGCGCTGTTTCAAATGCAAGAGCCCCAGGGTTGGGCGTCGCCGCGGTTTGCCATTCTGCTTTTCATATCCTTCGCGTTGTTCGCCGCGCTGGTCGCGGTGGAGCGCCGCGCGCCGAATCCGATTTTGCCGGTCGCGCTTTTTCGCGAGCGTTTGTTCGCGACGTCTGTGAGTCAAGGATTTCTGGCTGGCTTTGGAATGTTTGGGAGCGCGGCATTCGTTCCATTTTTTGCGCAAACGGTTCTCGGCACGACGGCGACCGAAGCCGGCGCGACCTTGACACCGCAAATAATGGCGTGGACGATTGGAAGCATCGTTGGGAGTCGAATGCTCTTGCGCTTTGGCTTTCGCGCGATTGCTTTGCTGGGCGGAGTTTTAATTGCAATCGGTTTTGGATTGATGATTCTCGTCAACGTTCATACGCCGCAATGGTTTATTATGCTGAATACCGGCTTGATGGGTTTGGGAATGGGATTCGCGATCCCGGCTTTTCTGATTGCGGTGCAATCGTCGGCACCGCGGCAATCGCTCGGCACGGCAACCGCGACCGTGCAATTCAGCCGCAACATCGGCGGCACGATTGGCGTGAGCGTGATGGGCGTGCTTCTCACTTTACGATTGACGGAAGAATTGACGCGCGCCGGCATTGATCCGAATTCCATCGCGCTCGGCAGTTTATTGGATCGCGCGAACAGCGCGAATCTGGCAACGCTCGCGCCGTTGCGCGACTCGCTTGCGCTCGCGATCAATAGCGTTTTTGTCGTTGGTTTTCTCGCGGCGGTCGGCGCGCTCATCGCGACGACGTTCACGCCGCGCGGAAATATTCAAGCGCTCGAAAAATCGCGCGCGGAAAAGTCCGCGCGCGCGGGACAACCGGCAGGAAAATAGGATTGTTTGAAACCGGCGGGGTTTCCACGACCGCGCCGGTTTAGGGAGCCATTAATGCCTCTACCCCCCATTCACGGACCCGGTCGCGCGGAAATAATTTTACGCGCCAACGATCAACAACATCTCCTCAGCGTTTTCCCGAATCAATCGCTCGCGGAAATATTGCGCGATCAACTCGGCTTGACCGGCGGAAAAATTGCGTGCGGCATGGGCAATTGCGGCGCGTGCACGGTGTGGTTGGACAAAATGCCGGTCTATGCATGCATCACGCTTGCGCTTGATTGCGCGGGTCGTTCCGTGACCACGATTGAAGGGCTGTCGCACAACGGAGAATTGCATCCATTGCAAGAAGCGTTCATCGCGGAAGACGCAACACAATGCGGCTATTGCACCGCTGGGCAAATTATGGCGCTCGCCGCGCTCATGGAAAAAAATCCGCGCGCAGAAGTGGACGCGATCAAAAGCGCGGTCGCCGGCAATTTGTGCCGCTGCGGGACGTATCCGAAGATTGTGAAAGCCGGCTTGCGTGTGGTGAAGGAGATAGAAGACATCAGACAACAGAGTACAGAGGGCAGAGAATCGTCTGATGTCTGATGTCTGATGTCTGGAGTCTGAACATGGCAAAATTACTTAAAACCAAAATTGAGATCGAAGGACGCGTTACCGAACAAATCGCGCTCGTCGAAACAGACAAAACAATCGCGTGGGACATTGAAGAGGAACTTGTCGTCGTCGGCAAGCCGATGCCGCGCGTGGACGGCGATATGCGCGTGAGCGGCGGCGCGGTTTATCCGAGCGATTTGCATTTGCCGGGAATGCTGTGCGGAAAATTTCTGCGCAGTCCGCACCCGCACGCGCGCATCAAACGAATTGACACTGCCCGCGCGGAAAAATTGCCGGGCGTGCGCGCGGTGCTTTCGAAAAACAATCAGCCGGACAAAGGTTGGCGCGGCGAGCGGCGACTTTTCGGCGGCACCGCGCGCTTTGTCGGCGATGAAGTCGCGGCGGTCGCGGCAGATACGCCGGCAATCGCGGCGGAGGCGTGTCGTTTGATTGAGGTCGAGTACGAAGTTTTGCCATTCGTCCTCGACGCGGAACTGGCGACGCGCGCAGGCGCGCCGAAATTGTACGAGAGCGGCAATTTGATGGACGGCAAACCGGATTTGATCGAGCGCGGCGATGTCGAAAAAGCATTCAAGCAGTCGGACGTGATCGTTGAGGGCGATTTCGAAACGCCGTATCAATTGCACAATTCGCTGGAGACGCACGGCTGTGTCGCGGCGTGGGAAGGCGACCGCGTCGTCGTTCATGAATCCACGCAAAACGTGCACGGAGTGCGCGACGGCATCGCGAATTTTCTGAGCTTGAACAAAAATCAAGTGCGCGTCATTCATCAATTTATGGGCGGCGGCTTTGGCGCGAAAAATTCTGCCGGCAAGTATACGATTTGCGCCGCGCTCTTTGCGAAAATGACCGGCAGACCCGTTCGTTTTTTTATGAACCGCACCGAAGAAAATCTCGCGAGCGGCGTGCGCTCATCGTCGAAACAGCATTTGAAAATCGGCGCGAAAAAAGACGGCGCGCTCGTCGCAATGGAACTCGTCAGCTATCAGCCGCTCGGGGCGTACGCGGATTGGGGCGCATCCGCCGGCGGACCGATACGTGAAATGTACGATTGCAAAAACGTTCGCACAAAAGAATATTTGGTGTTCACGAATACGGGACCCTTTGCGGCGTTCCGCGCGCCCGGCTATGTGGAAGGAATGTTCGCGCTCGAAGTGCTGATGGATGAACTCGCGGAAACATTAGGGATGGATCCGCTCGAACTCCGCATCAAAAATTACGCGCGCAAATCGCCGGTGAACGGCAAGCCCTATTCCTCGAACGGCTTGCTCGACGCGTATCAAGAAGGCGCGCGCGCGATGGGGTGGTATGAGAAAAAGTCGCCAGTCGTCAGTCGTCAGTCGTCAGAAAAATCTGCCATCCGCCGCGGCATTGGCATGGCATCGCAAATTTGGGGCGGCGCGGGCGGTCCGCCGACGTACGCGCAAGTGAAAATTTTGCCGGACGCTAGCGTTACGATCATCACCGGCACGCAAGACATCGGCACCGGCACAAAAACAATTCTCGCGCAAATCGTCGCGGAAGAATTGAGCATTTCGCTCGCAAAAATTCGCGTCGAAATCGGCGATACGCAATGGGGTTTGTATTCGATGCTGAGCGCGGGAAGTATGACTGCCGCGTCGGTCGGTCCCGCCGCGCGCGAAGCGGCGGCTGATGCGAAAGAAAAACTGCTTTCACTGTGCGCGCAATTTCTCGGCACCACGCGCAAAAGCACGAAAATCGAAAATGGCATTGCGCGTGGATTGAAGCGCGGCAAGCGCGTCGAAAAGCCGCTCGCGGAAATTCTTGGTGCGCTCGGCAATATCGTCATCGTCGGCAATGGCTCACGCGCGCCGAACCCAAGCAATGTCGCGATTCGCACGTTTGGCGCGCAGTTCGCGGAAGTGGAAGTGGATGTCGAGACCGGGCAAGTGCGCGTCTTGAAAATTGTCGCGTCGCACGATTGCGGACGCATTCTGAATCCGCTCACGACTTCGTCGCAAATCGAAGGCGGCATCATTCAAGGAATGGGATTTGCGTTAATGGAACAGCGGCTGGATGATGCCAAGACCGGCAAAGTGATCAATCCAAATCTCGGCGGCTATTACATTCCGACGATGCTGGATATTCCGGAAATCGAGGTGCGGATGATTGACCGCGCGGATGTGATGATCAACAATCTCGGCTCGAAAGGCGCGGGCGAGCCGCCGATCATTCCGACCGCCGCGGCGATTGCAAACGCAGTCGCAAACGCGATCGGCGTGCGGATTCACGCGCTGCCGTTGACGCGCGCGCGGGTGTTGGATGGGATTTTATGGGACACTGACGAACGCAGACAAACACTGACAAGATTAAAAACTAATGGGACACTGACGAACGCAGACGAACACTGACAAGAACAAAAACTAATGGGACACTGACGAACGCAGACGAACACTGACAAGAACAAAAACTAAAGGGACACTGACGAACGCAGACAAACACTGACAAGAACAAAAACTAAAGGGACACTGACGAACGCAGACGAACACTCATAAAGAAAAAATTTGTTTTTGTCTGCGTTATTCAGTGTTTGTCCGTGTCCAAACAATATGAAAACCGACAAGGAGGTCGCGATGTACAAGCACCAAGAAATCACTGAACAGATCATCAAGGGATTTTACAATGCGTACCACAACTTGGGCTATGGTTTTCTCGAAAGGGTTTACGAAAACGCGATGATGATTGAATTGAGAAAGCTGGGATTGAGCGCTGTTCAGCAAGAACGGATTAATGTTTACTACGAGGGTGAAGTCGTCGGCGAGTATTTTGCAGATTTGCTCGTCGAGGGCAAGGTTCTCGTTGAACTAAAAGCGGCACAGCAAATCGCGGATGAGCATGAAGCGCAATTGCTGAACTATCTGAAAGCGACCAAGCATGAGGTTGGATTGATTTTGAATTTCGGTCCCAAGCCGCAAATCGCGCGCAAGATTTACGACAATGACCGCAAGGGGACAATGGCTTGGCTTAAATCGGCGATGCTTTTATTTCTCAATCTGCGTTAGAATGGGACACAGACTAACACAGACGAACGCTGAAGGGAAGAATTGTTTTATCTGTGTTATTCAGTGTTCGTCTGTGTCCAATAAGGGATTCGCAATGGCAGATACTCTCAAAAAACTCCGCATCTTTGCCGCATCGCCGTCTGATGTAGCGAGCGAACGCGCGAAAGTTGAGACCGTTGTTGCGCTGTTAAAGCCACTTGCAGATCACATTGGCTTGACGCTGCAAGTGTTGACTTGGCGTGACGTTGTCCCTGACGCGGGACGCGCGCAACAAATTATTTTCGACCAACTCAAGCCAACCTCGTGGGACATATTCGTTGGAATTCTCTGGCATCGTTCGGGCACGCCAAGCGGCGCGATGAATCCGCAAACAGGCAAGCCGTTTACGTCTGGCACGGAAGAGGAATTTGTCACGGCGTACAACTTGTGGAAGCAATATGGCAAGCCGCGCATTATGATGTATCGTTGTACGCGTCCATTTCCTTTTGAAGTTGATCCCGATCAATTAAAGCAAGTGAATGATTTTTTCAAATTAATTCAAGATCCCAAAAGCGATTATCGTTTGTTGTCTCAAAACTTCGACACGCTCGAATCGTTTGAAAAATTATTACTCGACAATCTACAAAAATTGTTGATCGAGTACAGCGAGCAATCGAAAACGCCCATCACGCCCGAGATCGCGCAAATCCTCGTGCCGAAAATTCCAAACAACTTGCCGCGCCGTCTGGCATTTTTTGGACGCGCAAAAGAAATGGACAAGGTACTGGGCGCGATCGGTCCCGACGAACGGGGCTGGGGAGTTGTGATTGACGGCATCGGCGGCATCGGCAAGACCGCGCTCGCGCTTGAAGCCGCGTTCCGCGCGCAGGATCGCGCGCTGTTTGACGCGTTTATTTTTCTAACGGCGAAGATGAACATTCTTGAATCGAGCGGCGTGCGCGATCTGACACCCGCGACCACAACGCTCGATTCGTTCATCAACGAAACCGCGCGCGTGCTGGGACAACCTGGGATTTCCAAATTGACAGGCGAGGACAAAAAACGCGCACTGCTCGATGCTCTGCGCGCAACGCGCGCGCTCCTCATCTATGACAATCTCGAAACGCTTTCGGAATCCGAGCAAAAAGAATTGGCAGATTTCCTGCGCTTTTTGCCACAGAACAGTAAAGCGATTTTGACGAGCCGACGGCGCGGCGGCGAAAGCGCGCTGTGGCTGCGATTGGAAAAGTTAGATTGGGACGCGGCGCGCCAGATTATCGCGGACGAGGCGAAAAAGGACGCGCGGCTCGCCGATAAATTAAAGCGCGTGAGCGAAGCGCACTGGGAAAAATTGTATGACGAGACGAAGGGTTCGCCGCTCGCGCTCACCAGAACGCTTGGCTTGATGCGCACACGCACAACGCTCTCGTTTGATGGCGCGTTGGAAATGTTGCGCGGAAATCGCGATCCCGATTTGCAGAAATTTATTTTTCAAGAGGCGCGCAAAGATTTGAAAGACAACGACCTTGCTGCGCTCCGCGCGCTCGCGTTCTTTGTGCCTTCCGCTCCGTTCGATGCATTGATTCAAGTCGCGGAATTATCGCGCAATGCCTTGGAGATGTCGCTAGATCGTTTGGACGCGCTGTCGTTGTTGGACAAATTGGAAGGTACCGACCGCTACGCTTTGCATCCACTCACGCGCCTTTGTCCGCGACGAACTGCTTGCCGATGCGAACCTTGCGCGTGAAACGGGAATGCGATTCGCAAAGTATTGGATGGATTACGCCAAGCAATACGGAGGCGGAAGCTGGAATTACAAAACATATGATCACCTCGAAGCTGAGTGGACGAATCTCAACGCGACCGCGAACTGGTTGTGGGAGACCGCAAGCGTGCAAGGCGATACCGTCGGAGACAAAGACGTGGCGCTAATGCTGAACGGTTTAGCGGACGCGTTGCGGCGGTTCTGTGAATTTTTTGGACGCTGGGATGAAGAGATACAATTAGATTCACGTGGTTATGAGGTGGCGAGTGCTTTGCAGGACTGGGGTAATGCAGGTTGGCGTGCACAAGATCTTGCGTTCACTTATTTCAATCGGGCGCGTACCGACGATGCTGCATTATGGGCAGACCAATGCGCGGAGGCATGGGCGCGTGGCGGAAGCAAGTACGAGCAAGGCCTTGCGACGCGGATGCGTGGACTGGTAGCACGGCAACGCAAGGACTACAACGATGCCGAGCGACTTTTGCAAGAAGCACTTGCTATTTTCCGCGATTGGGGGGACGAAGCTCTCATTGCTACTGGGCTTAACAGTTTAGGCGGACTTGAGTCCGAGCGTAAGAACTACGAACCAGCGGAGCAGTATTGTATCGCGGCATTGGAATTGGCGCGAAAGATTAACGACAAGCAATTGGAAGCGAACTACATGGGCAGTCTTGGGGAACTCGCGCTTGACCGCGAACAATGGGCAAAGGCGCGCAAGTGGTGTGAGCAGGAATTGCCCTTGGCAAAAGAAGTTGGACGGCAAGAATTGGTTGCGGACGCACAATACGGTCTCGCGCGGGTAAACGAAGCGGAAGGGCGCGCGGACTTGGCACTGCCGCTGGCGCAAGATGCGTTGAAGATTTACAAGCGGTTGCAGCACAGGAAGTTGGCGGCGGCGCGGGAGTTGGTGGAGAGGTTGAAACAACCCCCGCCCCCCGAAGACCAAGAGAAAGAAAAAAATTAATGTCCGCGAGAATTCGCGCGCGTGTCAGCCCCCACCCTCCGCGAAATCTTGAGAAACAATAAAACGCGGTTGCGCGAGAATTCGCGCGCGTGTTCCAATTCTTTCCCTCCCCCGCGGTGGCAGGGGAGGGAGTTAGGGCGGCGTGGTTCCAATTAAAGAGTTGTTCTATTATTGAAATCAAGGCACGAAAAAAGTCTCCTCCCCTGTTCTTAACGGGGGACTATAGCCCCCGAAGTGAAACGGAGTGGGGGGAACAAGGTGGGGGTCTCATGCGCTCCACGTACACAAAAAGCCAAATTCCAAAGGGAAGAAAACCACATTGGCGCGCATCGATTGTAATGCAAATGCGCGCACGGGCACTGCGACGACGAATGACACCTGCCGAGAAAAAACTCTGGCAATACATTCGATATAATCAACTCGGCGCGCAATTCAGAAGACAACACGCGGTCGGTGGCTACATCGTAGATTTTTTCTGCGCGAAAGCAAAACTCGTTATCGAAGTGGACGGCGACTATCACGCCGACCCGAAGCAAGCGGCGTACGATGCAAAGCGAACCGAATGGCTGACCGAGCAGAAAGATTATCGCGTAATGCGATTTTGGAATAGCGGCGTTATGGAGAATATCGAAAATGTTTTGCAACAAATTTCTGACACATTGACTATCCGACCACCAGACTATCCGACTACAGGACTAACTCATGTTTGAATTCACTTCTCCCACCACGCTCGATGACGCGCTACAACTCTGGCACGAACGCGCGCGCTGGTACGCCGGCGGCACCGACCTTATTCCGGAAACGCGCAGCGGTTTCGAAATGCCGGCGCGGCTCATCAACTTGAAGCAGATCGAAGAATTGCGCGGCATCATTGAAAGTAAAGACGTTCGATCCGAACGTCTCGATGGCGTCCGCATCGGCGCGTTGACCACGCTGACCGAAATCGCAGAAAGCAAAATTATCCGCGAAAAATATCGCGCGCTCGCGCAGGCGTGCGAGCTCTCCGCGTCGCCGCAGATTCGCAACGCCGGCACCATTGGCGGCAATCTGAATCAAAATTCCGTGTGCGCGTACTATCGCGGCGATTTCAAATGCTGGCTCAAAGGCGGTGACACGTGCTTTATGCGCGACGGCGAAAACACGCATGCCGCGCTGATCGGTTACAACGACTGCGTGCACGCGCATCCCTCCGACCCCGCCGCCGCGCTCGTCGCGCTCGACGCGAAAATTTTTGTGCGCGGGCGCGCAGGCTCGCGCGAAATCGCGGCGGCAGATTTTTTCCGCGCGCCGACGGCGGAAAACAAGCGGCTCAACGCCTTGCAAGCCGATGAAATAATTACAATTATCCACTTGCCGATTGCCGCGCACTCGCGCAGTGCCTTTTTGAAAGCAATGGACCGCGCGGCATTCACGCACGCGATTGTGAGCGCGGCAGTCCGCTTGGATTTCGCCGGCGAAATAATTTCCGCCGCGCGCATCGTGCTTGGCGGCGTCGCACCGGCGCCGTGGCGCGAAACGCGCGTCGAAGAAGTCTTGGTTGGGCAAATATTATCGGAGCAACTTGCCGCACGCGCGGCGGATGCCGCGTTGCAAGATGCCAAACCGCTCGCGCATAATGCGTACAAGATTCGTCTCGCGCGGGTTTTGCTCAAACGCGCGATATTGGCCGCGAGTCGCGCGTAGACGCGCGGCGGCATCGCCTTTGACATACGGGGGCGCGCATCGTAGAATAGTTGACAACGAACCGCGTTCGAAATTCCGAACGCGGCAAAGGCGGCGATGAATCAGAACGGCAATGGCAACGGGACGCGCGTCCCGGCGATTGACCGCGCGGTGCAAATTTTGCAAACGCTTGCGTCGAGCGACGCGCCGCTCGGCGTGTCGGAACTGTCGCGCCGGTTGCATCTCAACAAAAGCACGGTGCACGATCTTCTCTCCACGCTTTCGCATCATCACCTCATCGAACGCAACGACGCGGCGAAAACGTATCGCCTCGGCTACGGGCTGACGCAACTCGCGCATTACGCGAATGATCGCAGTAGCGTGCGCGCCGTCGCGCATCCGTATCTCAGCGCGCTCGCGCGCGCGGTGGATGAAACCGTTTACCTCGGAACGTTTCACGCCGGGCATGTGACGATACTCGACAAAGAAGAGCCACCGCACGATTTCAAGATCACCGCGCCGCTCGGACGGCGGTTGCATTATTCTGCCGGCGCGTTCGGCAAAACATTTCTCGCCGCGCTAACAGAAATTGATGCGCTCAAACTCATGCGCGATAAACCCCCGCGCGCCTTTACGCCCAACTCGATCACAAAGACTGCCGATTACCGCGCCGCGTTGCGCGAGGTGCGCGCGCAAGGATACGCGCTCGACGACGAAGAATATCTTGCCGGCGTGCGCGCCGTCGCCGCGCCGATTAATGATGCGCGCGGGCGCGTGACCGGCGCGTTGTGCGTCGTCGGATTCAAAACGCGAATGCCAATGGACAAACTCGTTCGGATTGCGAAGCAAACCTGCCTCGCCGCGCGCACAATTTCGCGGCAATTGGGCGCGGTGGAATATCCGGCGTGGAAGGGGGTTGGATGATGAAACAAATTATTTCTCTGCGCGTGAACGACCAAGACTATGAAATCTACACGCCTGTCCACAAAACCTTGCTCGAAGTTTTGCGCGAAGATTTGAATCTCACCGGCACCAAACACGGATGCGAACTCGGCGAGTGCGGCACGTGCACAGTACTTAGCGATGGTCATCCTATTCTGTCTTGCCTCGCATTGCCGATTGAATTACAAGGGCGCGCAATCACAACGATCGAAGGACTCGCAAACGGCGCGCATTTGCATCCATTGCAAACCGCGTTCGCGGAACTCGGCGCGGCGCAGTGCGGCTATTGCACGCCCGGCATTCTGCTCGCGGCAAAATCCTTGCTCGATGAAACGCCGCGCCCAACGCGCGACGACATCGCGCACGCGCTGTCCGGCAATTTGTGCCGGTGCACGGGGTACACGAAAATTTATCAAGCGGTAGAACTCGCGGCGGAACGAGCAAAATAAGTTTCAGCGTTTAACTTTGAAACTCTGAAACAGCGTAACCTTGAAACTGGAATTTTCATGAGCAACAAATCGAACCTCACCGTCATCGGCAAACCATTACCCAAACCGGACGCGTACCTCAAAGTTACCGGCGAAACAAAATACGCGGACGATCTTTTTCTGCCGCGTATGCTCGCCGGAAAAATTTTGCGGAGTGTGCAAGCCCACGCGCGCATTATCGGCATTGACACGCGCCGCGCGGCAGAATTGCCGGGCGTGTTCGCGATTGTGACCGGCAAGGATTTGCCGATCAAGTTTGGGATTATGCCCTCGACGCAAGACGAAGAAGCCTTGTGCCTTGACCGCGTGCGTTTCGTCGGCGATCCGGTCGCGGCGGTCGCGGCGATTGACGAAGAAACGGCGGAGCGCGCAATCGAATTGATTGAGGTCGAGTACGAACCGCTCGCGCCGGTGATGAATATTCCGGACGCGCTGAATCCAAAATTTCCGGCAATTCAAGATTACGCCGACGATCACAACGTCCACAAATTCGTCGCGCTCGAGTACGGCGATCTCGCCGCCGGTCTTGCCGCGGCGGATTATGTGCGCGAGGATGTTTTCTTTTACGAAGGCAACACGCACTTGCCGATGGAACAGCACGCCGCGGTCGCGCAATTTTCGGCGGACGAGCATTTGACGCTGTGGAGTTCGACGCAGACGCCGCATTACGTGCATCGCGCGCTCGAAAAAGTTTTGCAGATGCCGCGCGCGCGCATCCGCGTCATCGCGACGCCGGTCGGCGGCGGCTTTGGCGGCAAGACCGACCCGTTCTCGCACGAAATCGTCGCGTGCAAACTCGCGATGCTGACCGGTCGCCCGGTGAAAATTACGCTGACGCGTGAAGAAGTTTTTTATTGTCATCGCGGGCGACATCCGGTTTTGATGTGGGCGAAAGCCGGTGTCAAACGCGACGGACAATTCACCGCGTTGCATTTCAAAACGATCCTTGACGGCGGCGCGTACGGCTCGTACGGCATCGCGTCGACGTACTATACTGGCGCGTTGCAAACGGTGACGTACAAAATTCCGGCGTACAAATTCGAAGGCGCGCGCGTATTCACGAACAAGCCGCCGTGCGGACCCAAGCGCGGACACGGCACGCCACAGCCGCGTTTCGCGCTCGAAATCATGATTGATAAAATCGCGCGTGATTTGCAAATTGATGCGGCGGAGATGCGGAAAAAATATGTCGTGGACGATGCGACGAAAACGGTGAATCATCTGACGATCACGACGTGCGGTTTGCGCGAGTGTATTGATGCGGTAGTCGAAGCGTCGAATTTCAAAGCGCAGAGGAGCGGTGGAGCAGAGGAGCGGAGGGGAGTTCTCCCCAGCACCCCTGCGCCCCTGCCCCCCCATAATAAAAAGATTCGACGTGGTCTTGGGCTAGCGTGCAGTTCGTACTTGAGTGGCGCGGGCTTGCCGATTTATTGGAACGAAATGCCGCATTCCGGCGTCATCGTCAAAGTGGATCGCGGCGGCGGCGTCGCGGTTTTTTGCGGCTCGACGGATATTGGGCAAGGGTCAGATGCGTTGCTCGCGTACATCGCGGCGGAAGAATTTGGATTAACGACGCGCGATATTCGCGTCTTTACCGCCGACACCGATCTGACGCCGGTGGATCTCGGCAGTTATTCTTCGCGCGTCACGGTGATGACGGGCAACGCGTGCATTCAAGCGACGCGCGCGGTGAAAGAAAAAATATTGCAAGCCGCGGCAGAAAAAATGCACGTGCCGGCGGAAAGTTTGCAAATGTGCGACGGCATGATCGTTTGCGATGACGCCGAACGCAAAATGAGTTTTGTGGATGCGGTCGTGCTTGCCGAAGCGAAATTCGGCACGCTCTCCGGCACCGGCAGTTACAAGCCGCCGAAACGCGCGGGACCGTACAAAGGCTCGGGCGTGGGACCGTCGCCGTCGTACAGTTATTCCGCGTGCGTCGCCGCGGTCGCCGTGGATATCGAAACCGGTGAAGTCAAAGTCGAAAAATTATTTCTCGCGCACGACGGCGGCCGCGCAATCAATCCATTACTGGTCGAGGGACAAACGGAAGGCAGTGCGTATATGGGTTTGGGTGAAGCGTTGATGGAAGAATCCGCGTTCCGCAAAAATTTGCACAAGATTCCTTCGATGCTCGACTACAAATCGCCAACGACACTCGACACGCCGGAAATTCAAACGATTCTAATCGAAACGCTCGACCCGGAAGGACCGTACGGCGCGAAAGAAGCCGGGCAAGGTCCGTTGTTGCCGGTGCCGCCAGCCATCGCGAATGCGATTTTTGACGCGGTCGGCGTTCGCATTGACGAAGTGCCGATTACGCCGGAAAAAGTTTTGAAAGCATTGGAAGAAAAAGCGAAAGGAAAATTGGCGCGCTTTGGTCCAAAAGAATTTCCGAATGTGAAATATCCGGAGCCAATCAAGGTCGAGCCGCCGGAGAACGCGCCGCGGTTGGAGGCGAGTAAATTATGATGCGCCTCCCTCCTTTTCAATACCTCGCGCCGACATCGCTCGACGACGCTGTCAAAATGCTCGCCGCGCGCGGCGCGGACGCGATGCTCGTCGCCGGCGGCACGGATTTATTTCCGAATATGAAACGGCGGCAGTTCGAACCGAAATTCCTGATTGGCTTGAGCGGCTTGCGCGAATTGCGCGGCGTCAGAAATGGCAATGGGTTTGTCATCGGCGCGGGCACAACACTCACGCAACTATCCAACCATCCAACAATCCAACTCGCATTTCCCGCTTTGACAAGGGCGGCGGGTTTGGTTTCAACTCTCCAACTACGCAACGCCGGCACGATTGGGGGAAATTTGTGTCTCGATA
>Ga0247727_10010003_pt1 | contig 16935 bp, 14 predicted proteins | sample WisWelCaveWW1625_FD_202498 | JGI IMG/M metagenome (GOLD analysis project Ga0247727, IMG submission 202498) | Biofilm microbial communities from Wishing Well Cave, Virginia, United States - WW16-25 | ecosystem: Environmental > Aquatic > Deep subsurface > Groundwater > Cave microbial mat | place...
CACACCTCTGCCGCCCTGATGCCAGCAGTCCTAACGGCCATCACGAATCCGCTGCATACGTTTATTAGGCAGGCGGTCGAATTCGTCAGGTTCCACATCAGGTACTGTTTTCAGTGCTGCCTCAAACTTCTTCCGACTTCCGCGCTTCGCGCGGGCATCGAGATATTCCTGGGTCAAGAGCGCGGCCATCTTTTCGGCGACGGCTGAGCTGATCAGTTGGTTAATCGAGGTGCCCTCGCGCTCTGCACATTCCCGAAGCTGCTTGTGCAAAGAGTTGGGCAGTCTGACGCTCAAGGTACTCACAATATCCCTCCGATTTCCTGCAGGAATTCTGCGGGGCTCAAAACCCGAACGCCGAATTGTCGAGCCGGTCCAAAGTCACGCCGGTTGTGAGTGACGATTGCACCGCAACCTGCCGCGACAGCCAATTCCAGAACCATCTCGTCCCGAGGATCTGTCAAGCATGGTCGCCACAGGAAAAAGATTGACTGCCGCTTCCCAACAGTGCAGAGAAAGTCGATGAGTGCAATCACGGTGGCCGGGCGACGGCTCACTTCGTGTGCTTGCCGCATCAGCACTTCCTCGTACTCGAACACCAACGGAACCGACACAGCGATCTCGAACCGGCCGGTGCCCACCAAGGAGAGCAGCGCAAAGGACGCTCCACGTTGGGAGCGCATCGCGGATTCGAGGACATTCGTGTCCAAGACGACCGTCGGTTGCTCGGCCATCGCGGTATCGTATTCGATACCGCCTTTCGCGACAAGGGATCGAGAGTTGGCTACCTAACTTGTGAGTCTCCCGACCGGGGTATCACGGCCACTCGGCGGGGTATCGCGGTTGGGGTTCGCTGATCGATTCGGGTCAGAGGCGATCGGCTGGGCTTTGCACACCTCTGCCGCCCTTGTTCATTCCCGGCGCGCCGGGATAAATCATCGTCGTCTGCACGTCCTTCCATGTTTACAATGGGGCCGATTGGCGGCAAGAATTCGGGCAGTTTGTACATGGGGGAATCCATCATGGTCCGATTAGTTCTGCGGACGCGTCGGCCGATCATGGCATTGATGAACCCGGCTCTCGTGGGAATGATGGCTTTCGGGGTCGTGCAAGACGCGTGTGTTTCAGGAACCCAGGCGATGACGAACGAATTGGCTCAAGTGAAATCGCAGGACACGGCTGCACGTGTGGGCGGCCGCAATGTTCCGAAGGGGCTGGTCGAACAACTAGTGGCCAAGCACGGCGAGGGGCAGCAGCCACGGATCGAGCGCGGCTTAGCTCAGGCGGCCCGCCTTTGGCGGAACATGGACGGCGACGAAAAGGCGTTCCAGCAATTCACCCTTGAAAACTTTATCCCCGACTCCGACGTGAAACTACTTGACGCGACATTCGAGCGGTTCGAGTTCGCCCTGGAACAGATCGACGGACACAACAACGAGATCGGCCGCGAGCTGCGTCACTGGAGCGAGCTGGACGTGGGACCGATGATCCCGATCGATCGCATCTTCGCCGCGTTCGAGCCGGCCGCCCACCTGACCGACGATCTGTTCGCCAACAAGGCCGCATTCGTGGTGCTGCTCAACTTCCCGCTCACGACGCTCGATGAACGAATCGAGAACGGACCGAAGTGGTCTCGTCGCCAGTGGGCCGAGGCACGGCTCACGCAGCGGTTCTCCAAACGGGTCCCGGCCGAGGTGAATCAGAAGATCACTCAGGCCTCTGCCGACGGCGACGCGTACATCGCCGAGTACAACATTTGGATGCACCATCTGATCGACGATCGCGGCAACCGCCTGTTCCCGTCTGGCTTGCGGCTCATCTCGCACTGGAACCTTCGCGATGAACTCAAGGCCGACTACGCGGACAAGGGGAACGGTCTGGCCAAACAGCGTATGATCGCCAAGGTGATGGAACGAATCGTCACGCAAACGATTCCGGCGGCGGTCATCGACAATCCGACCATCGACTGGTCGCCGTTTTCCAATGACCTGCGCGCCGCGCCCGAGCAAGCGGTCGAGCCAAACTCGCCGAAGCCAGCGCTGCGAGTGACCGACAGCGTGGTGATCTTGCACGACCGCGAGCCCGACACGCGGTACGCACGTCTGCTCGCGACTTTTCATGCCGCCCGGTTGGCCGATCCGTATTCGCCGACCGCACCGACTCTGATTGCTCGCCGTTTCGATGAGAACCGCGAGTTGCCCGAGGCCCGCGTCGAGAAAATGTTGAAAGATGTGCTCACTTCGCCGCTGGTTCCGCGCGTGGCGAAGCTGATCGAACAGCGTCTCGGGCGCAAGCTCGAACCGTTTGACATCTGGTACAACGGATTCCAGTCGCGCGGCAAGCATGCCGAGGCCGAGCTGGACGGGATGGTAGCGAAGAAATATCCCAACGCCGACGCGTACCACGCCGACATGCCACGACTATTGGTCGGACTCGGCTTCACGCCGGAGCGGGCCAAGTACCTAGCCGCGAACATCGTGGTCGATGCGTCACGCGGCGCCGGCCATGCGATGCCCGCGCTGCGGCGCGGCGACAAGCCGCACCTGCGCACACGTGTCGAGAAGGGGGGCATGAACTACAAGGGTTACAACATCGCCGTACACGAGATGGGGCATAACGTCGAACAGGTTTTCTCCCTGTACCACGTCGATCACACGCTCCTGCAGGGCGTGCCGAACAACGCTTTCACCGAGGCGCTGGCGTTTGTCTTCCAGGCCCGTGACCTGGAACTGCTTGGTCTGGAAAAACCCGACGCGGAAAGCGAACGGCTCCGCGTGCTCAACGATTTCTGGATGACTTATGAAATCTGCGGCCCGGCCCTGGTGGACATGGCCGTCTGGCACTGGATGTACGACCACCCTGACGCCACGCCGGCCGATCTGCGCGACGCGACCATCGCCATCTCGAAAGACGTTTGGAACCGCTACTACGCCCCGGTGTTCGGCCAACGCGATGTGGTGCTGCTCGGCATCTACTCGCACATGGTCAGCCTGATGATGTACTTGCCCGACTACCCGCTCGGCCACTTGATCGCGTTTCAGATCGAGGAGCACATCGACAAGAGCGGCAAACCGCTCGGCGAAGAATTCGAGCGCATGGCCCGGTTCGGCGCCGTTACGCCCGATTTGTGGATGGAACACGCGACGGGCAGGCCGGTTTCGGCCGAGCCGCTGCTTCGAGCTACCGAGCAGGCATTGCGATAATTGTGTTGCAACTCGCCCACCTCGCGGGTACGACAGATATCAACGAGTCTAGCGGAGGCGAATCATGCCATCGGTACGTTTTTCAGTGGCGTTTCTCGGATTGGTTGTCTGGTTCACAAGTCAGAACTGTTTCGCGTCGCACGATGATCCGACGGTCGGCGCGGATTCGACTCAGGGCGACGACAAACTTCGTCAACAAGTTGAGCAGTCGATTGCCCGCGTTTTTCCGGCGCTGGTGCGGATTCAGGTCGTGTGGGTCGATTATGGCGGCGGGCGGGAGCAGAAGTATGAGGCATCGGGGAGCGGCGTGATCATCAGCGACGAAGGACACGTGGTGACGAACCATCACGTGGCCGGCCGGGCTTCTCGCATCACGGTCACGCTGGCAAGCCGTGAAGAGATTCCGGCGAGCTTGGTGGGCACGGACCCGCTGGCGGATATCGCCGTGCTCAAGCTCGACTTGGCCGCGCGAAAGGACACATCCAAGCCGATACCAGTCGCCGAATTCGGCAACCCGGAAGAGCTGCACGTCGGCGACCGCGTGCTCGCGATGGGCAGCCCGATGGCGCTGTCGCAGTCGGTAACGATGGGAATCGTGAGCAATATGTCGATGATCATGCCCGACCGGCTGATGGGCGATTTTCAACTCGACGGCGAAAACGTGGGCATGCTGGTGAAGTGGATCGGGCACGACGCCCAGATTTTTCCCGGCAACTCCGGCGGGCCGCTCGTCAATCTCAAAGGACAGGTCGTCGGCATCAATGAGATCGGCGTCGGATTGGGCGGCGCGATACCGGGCGATTTGGCGAAACGGAGCGTTGATGAGATCGTCAAGAACGGAAGTGTGAAGCGCAGTTGGCTCGGCGTGGAATTGCAGCCGCTGCTCAAGGGGATGACCGAAGATCGCGGCGTGCTGGTGGCCGGCGTGATCGACGGGTCGCCGGCGGCAAAGGCCGGTCTGCGCCCGGGCGACGTGCTCGTGTCGTTCGATAGCCGGCCGGTGTTCGCGCGGTTTCGCGAACAGTTGCCGCTGGTGAATCGACAGATTCTGGATTTGCCGATCGGCAGCACGGTGAAGGCGGTCGTGAAGCGAGGGGCAGAGGACGTGACGTTGCAAATCACGACCGATGCTCGTGAAGCCGCTCGCGGCAAGCAGGCGGAATTGAAGTCGTGGGGAATTACCGGCAGTGAGATCACCACGCCGATGGCGAAAGAATTACGACGCGAGCCGAAAAGCGGCGTGCTCATATCGAGTACGCGCGCGGGCGGCGCCGCGGGCGAGGCGAAGCCGGCGATTGTCGATGGGGACGTGATCGTCGAGGTCGGCGGCCGGCCCGTGAAGTCGATCGACGATCTCATCAGCATTACGCACGACCTGACGGCCGGCAAGGACGACAAGGTGCCAGTGCTCGTGGGCTACGAGCGTCGCGGCGAACGCACGCTCACGGTCGTGTCGCTCGGCCCCGACCCCGAGCATCGCGTGACGGAGGTCAAAAAGGCGTGGTTCCCAGCCGCGTATCAGGTGCTGACCACGCCGCTGGCCGACGCGTTGGGTATTTCGGGCAAGTCGGGCATCCGCATCACGCAAGTATTCCCCGGCACGACGGTCGAAGCGGCGGGGATCAAAGTTGGCGACATCATTACGGACATTGACGGCGATCGCATCCCCGCTTCGCAACCGGAGGACTTGCAAGTCTTCCCGCACATGATCCGCCAGCGAAAGATCGGATCGAAAGTCACGCTCTCGGTCGTTCGCGGCAACGAAGAGTTGAAGATCGACGTCCAGTTGCCCGCGCGGCCGCCGGAGGCCAACGAGCTGGCCTCGTCCAAGGACCAGGCATTCGAGTTCACGGTGCGCGAACCGCTGTTCCGCGAGCGGGTGGACAATCGTTGGCCGGCCGACGTGAAGGGCGTCGTGATCGGCTCGGTCGAGCCCGGCGGCTGGGCGGCGTTTGCCGGAGTACACACCGGCGACTTGCTGCAGAAAGTAGACGACAAGGCGATCGAGAGCGTCGCGGACGTCAAGGCAATCATGCAAGAAATCACGCGGCGGCGGGCGGCACACGTCGTGTTCCAGGTGCGTCGCGGCATTCACACACTTTTTATCGAGATCGAACCCGCTTGGCCCGCCCGACCGTAGCTCGACGCGCGAACGTAGGTGAGTCGACCATACCCCTCGCTTGCGCTTCGGGTTTGTGTGCCACAAGTGGGCCAGCAGGTAGCTCGGGGAGAAACTCATGAGATTTGGTCACATGCACGTCGCTGTTGCCGGCTTGGCACTTGCAATGCTCGTCGTAACTCCGGTCGCGACGGCGCAAGAAGCCGATGCGATCAAGACGCAGGCGAAGAAACTGCTCGACGCGAACCAGGACGCCGTCGTTCACGTCAAGATCGCGTTGAAACAACGGATGTCGTTCTTTGGCCAGGAGGGGCAGGGTCAGGATTCGCAGACGGAAGTGACCGGCACGATTATCGACCCGTCGGGGCTGACGGTCGTATCCGAGTCGGACATCGACCCGATGAGCATGATGATGAGCATGATGGGCGGGATAATGGGCGGTGCGGGCTTGGAGGGTGGCATCGACGCTCAAAGCGAAGTGACCGACGTGAAGATTGTCCTCAAGGATGGCAAAGAGTTGCCGGCCCGGCTCGTCCTCCGCGACAAGGACCTCGATCTGGCGTTCGTTGCGCCGCAACAGAAGGACATGAAGCTGCCCCACGTTTCGCTGGGGAGCGGGAAGGCCCCGGAGTTTTTCGACGAGATCTTTGTGGTGCGCCGACTCGACCGGTCGCTGGATCGCCAGCCGGCCATCGGGCTCGCGCGGATCAGCGCGATCGTGCAGAAGCCGCGGACTTTTTATGTGCCTGATTCGATGGCCGAGCAACTTGGCTGCCCCGTGCTCGATCGGCAAGGCAAGGTGGTCGGTATCACAGTGCGTCGGCGCGGGCCAGCCTCCGGCGGCGGCATGTTTAGTTTCGCCGGCCTGGCCGGAGCAATGACCGCGGTGATCTTGCCGGCCGAGGACGTGAAGGAAATCGCCGAGCAGGCGCTCGCCGAGGCGGCCAAGCCGGCGCAAAAGAAATCCGAAGAAAAATAGCGCGACTCGGTAGGCCTTGATTCGTACGCCACCGGGCTGGTAATCTCTGCCATCCTTAGCCGAACTCAATAGAATGCGCGGGCGGCGCATGCCTGAATTCTTGCGAATGCGGTTACGGGAAGCGTCGAGTTTCAGTCTGAAAGTGACGGCTGGAGCGGGAGAATCGCAATCGTGGCTGATTCACCTCGCATTACGATTTCGTGTTCGTGCGGCAAGAAGCTCGCGGTTCCTGTGTCGGCCGCGGGCAAGAAGACAAAGTGTCCGAACTGCGGCGAGGTGATCGGGATTCCTGTCCCGCGCGGAGTGAATCCCCCAGTCGTTCGAGCAGTGGCGCCGCCACCAGTTCCACCTCCCGCCAGACCACCATCATCGCGTGCGAGTGCCCCGACGAGCCGATCGACTCAAGCGCGCGCTCAAACTTCAACTCCCGCCCCCGCGCGGGTTCCGAAGCACCGGCCGGCCCCGCCGCCACCGCCCGTCGCGATACCCGTCGAAGACGATCCAGGCTACGACGTGGAATTAAACGACCTCGTCGATGAGGCCGCGGTGCAACCGGTCGAGGCATCGCCGCCGGAATCGAGTTGCCCCGAATGCGGCGCAGGTATGCCGGCGCACGCCGTGTTATGTGTCGGGTGCGGCTACGACACCCGTTCGGGCAAGGTCCGAAAAACCAAACGCCGCAAGGAGTCGGCGGCCAACGAATCCGCGGTGACCGCCGGAAAATTCGTCATCGGCATCGTCCTTAGTTCGGTCGCCGCCTTCATCGGGATTGCGATTTGGATAACGATCGCCGTGGTGACTGGGTTTGAAATCGGCTGGATCGCGTGGGGAGTCGGCGGATTGATCGGTCTTGGCATGCGCCTCGGATACCGTGACGAAACGCAAGTGTCCGGGTTTGTTGCGGCCGGCATTGCGTTTCTTAGCGTCGGTTTATTCAAAGGGTTTGTAATCCTCGGCGCCCTCGTCGCGCGGGCGGAGGGTGAAAACATCCCAATGGTCGGGCGCGAAGGGGTCTTTCATCCGTTCGACATCCTCTTCATCCTGCTCGCCGTCGCAACCGCCTACAAAGTCGCCAGCGGCGGCGGCAGCGACGACTGAGGAGCGTCATCCCTATCCAGAGCATTTCGGTCTTTGACCCACAGCGCGACAAAGCAAGGCACAAGTGCCAGCGCGGCCAGTTAGTAGCCGGTCAGCCCGAGTGGCTGCTGCGTGCGGCGGGCGAGCACGATGCCGGTCAGCACGGACGCCGCCATGAGGATCGGGTAGGCCAACGTCGACTTCGCGACTGGATCAGTCATCATCGCGCGGCCGGCTCCATTGGTCGGCCCGCGATCGCCGCCGCGCGGACTAACGCCGGCAATGCGACGTGCCCCTCGCGGTACAGCACGTTATACGCACAGAACGGGATCACGTGGCCACTGGGCAGCACGTGGTGGATGCAGCACTTCATCAGCCGCCGCACATCGAAATTGTAGGCGTCGAGGAACGAGGTGATCGTGATGCGGAAGACGTCGGGACTCCTACGGCCGCGTGATCATCACCGTGTTGCTCCCCTTCTCGTTGCCGGTCGTGAGGATGACGTAGACCTTGAAGCTCGCGATGTTGCCGGAAGCGGCCAGGCCGGCATCGGTGAGAAACTCGCGCGGGTCGGTCGACAAGAGGTTGCCGACCACCGTCTCATCGTCGGTCGAATAATCCGGGCCGGGCGTGAAGCGAATCTCATATTGCGCGAGATTCGGATCGGCGCTGGCCGACCACGTGATCTTCGCTTTCAGCGCTGTCGCATCCCACGAGATGTTCGCCGTCACGGCGTCGGGAGTCGCGCCTGGCGCGGGGGTCAAGTCCGGCAGGCTGTCGACGATCGCATCGGTCGGGGCAAATGATCCCAGCACCGCGGCGCGATAATCGCGCAGCGCCGCCCGCGCCTTGTCTTGCACGTCGTTGCGCTTCTCGCGCTCGAGTCGCAGATCCTGCTGCGCATCCTGCCACGTCTGATACTCCGTCTTCAGCGCTGTCAGCTCGGTCGAGAACGTCGCGATTGCATAGCCGCCGAGCAGCGTCAGTGGCCCGGTGAACCCCGGAATCGTCGCCGCGTTAATCTTCGTCCACAATGTCGCCATGTCGTCGAGCGCCGATAAGATGACCCCTTCCGCCGAATTCGCCGGCGGCACCTGCGGCAGAGCCCGGACGAATGCGGTCTGCCCCAAGAAGCCCCGCACCTTCCGATTGAATTCGCCGAGCCGCGCGATCGATGCCGCACTCTGGATCTCCACATTCCCACGCGCGATTTCCACGTCATTCAGCTCCCCCTGAATCGACGAGGCAAACGCGAGCAGCGAATCGCGATAATCCGTCAGGATCGCGATCGTGATTCCTCCCGGCAAAACCAGCGGCCCGCCCGCCCCCAGTATTAGATTCACTTGCTCCCAGTGTGAAATGAATCCATTAATCGTCGGGACGTAAGATGTTGGGCCACTAATCGGCATGATTCTGTCTCCTGTTTACCCCAAGATTCAAAAAATTCGTCCCCCGACGCCAAGAACGAGTCTAACATCATCCGGGCAGTCAATTCAAGTCTCCGGGGATATCGTTCCATGCTCCGGGGTAACGAGTCTTGACTCCGGGCGACCGATTCTTTTGTCCGGGTATGTCGTTCTGTCATCCGGGTAAATGACAAATGTTCCAGTTGGAATCATTCACAGCTCCGGGGAAGTAGTCCTAACGTTCGCCATCAGCGGGCCGAGCGGAAAAGGCCCAACGACACTGAACAACCAAAAACATCGAACGAAGGCAACGACTTTGACCTACCAAAAACCGTAGCTCGGCTCCGCTGCACGGCGTTGTTAGACGTCTTCAGCGATTTCACGTCTTAAGTCGTCAAGCATCGCGTCAAAGAACCGCTCGGTTACCGTCGAGAGCTCCTCCGGTAACAGGCACATGCTCGTGGCGTCCAGATGGGCGATCAATGCCTCCGATACACCTTCCCGCAGGAGACGCCGCGACCACTCCAGGTATCCAGGAATATCCAACAGACGGTAGTCACGGGCGCGAGCCTGGAAGTCTAGCGCGCCCCGAGCGATTTCTTTGTCATCAGCCATGTGAATTTCGGGACGTCTAACAACTTGTGTGTCTACGTCCAAACGGACGTAGAATACGCCATCGAAACTGCGGGCATTCTGATCCGCAAGTCTCAAAGAATCAAGAAGTTTCTTCACGCGAACGTCGGATAATGGATGCGCGGATTACGTCCGCAGGACGGCGCTTGACTGCGGAGTCGTAGAACTACGCCGCGGCTGGACGGGTTTGTGGCGTCCAAGTCGCTGAGCAGTAATGTTTTTCGTCTCTCGTTGTGCGGATAATGCGTGCGCCGATTGCGGCCGGGGCGGTTCGTCCTCGCGGATGATGCGACGCATTTCGTCTGGGCAGCCAGCCGATCGGCGTAATCCTGAGCCATGATCCGGACCCGGCGGATCACCTGCCCCAGTCCATGAACGCTCCCTTCCTTGAGTCTTGGCAGTCTACGCGAACAGCTCTCGCACTGGCTCGCCTCTGTCCGTGATTGGCACCGGGCGGTCGCTGGCGTACAGTTCCTTGGCGGGGTTGATGCCCAGGGCGCAGTGAATGGTCGCGTGCAGATCGGGCACCGAAACGGGTCGCTCGACAACCTCGCGGCCGAGTTCATCGGTCTCGCCAATGACCTGGCCGGTGCGCAGACCGCCGCCGGCGAGAAAGATGCTAAAGGCCTTAGAGTGGTGTCCGCGTCCGCCACCGGCGTCGAACTCCGGCGGCCGGCCGAACTCGGTCGCCACCACGACGAGCGTGCGGTCGAGTATTCTCTTCTGATCCAGATCGAGGATGAGAGAGGCCAGTGCCCGGTCGAGCGATTCGATTAACTCGTGCTGTTTGAGTTGTCCTTCGTTGTGCGTGTCCCAGCCGGTGCCGTTGACAAAGTTCAGGTTGAACGAAACTTCGATGAATCGCACGCCGGCCTCGACGAGCCGGCGGGAGAGCAGGCAGCGCTGGCCAAATTCGTCGCCGTACTTCGCCCGTAGATCGGCCGGTTCCTTCTTCAGGTCAAACACGCTCATGAACTGCGGTCCCGCGAGGCGGAACCCCTCGACGCTGACGGCCGCATAGTTCTGCACGGTTTCGTCCTTCGCTTGCCGGTCGAGGAATCGGTCGCGCATTTTCGCCAGCAGGGCCTCGCGGCGTGACTGCCGGGCATCGCCGATTTCCGGGGGGCGCACCAGCCCGTTCGGGCCGACGTCGGTTTCGGTGAGGTAGACGTAGCCGTATTTGGCGCCGAGGAAGCCCGGTCCGCGCGTGACGTTGGGGTAGCCCATCACGACGTACGCCGGCACTCCGTCGCCGCGCGGAGGTAGTTCGTGTGAAACGATTGATCCGATCGACGGATAGATCACCGTGCCGCTGGTCGCCCGGCCGGTGTGCAGCATGTTGGTCGCCGCTGCGTGTTCGTCGAACACATTGTGGTGCAGCGAGCGAATGATGACGCCGCGGTCAAGCAACGGTGCGACGCGGCTGAGATGCTGGCAGACCGACACTTCCGGAATCGCCGTTGCGATCGCGTCGTAGTACGACCCGGACTGCTTCTTGCCGTCGCCTCGCTCTTTCGGATCCCACGTATCGATGTGGCACGCGCCGCCGCCGAGCCAGATGAAAATGCACGACTCGGCCTTGCCGCGCGGGAAGCGTGGCTGTGTCTGATCGGCGGCCACAGCCGGACAACGCGTCAGCAGGGGGAACGACGTTGCGGCCAGTCCAGCGGCACCAGCCTGCCCAAGAAAACGCCGCCGCGTTGTGAATCGATTCGTTGACATATCGTCGTTGGCTCCTACGGTACGAACACAAACTCCGGCGAATTCACGAGGGCCCAAAGCATGTCTTCCATGCGCTCGCGCCACTCACTCTGCAGCCGTTCGGTGGGCGGGTCACCGGCCCGGGCGGCGCGTTCTTGCTCGAGCTTCAGCCGCGTGGCTTCCGGGCTGAGGTGGTTCGACCACGACACGGCAGACGCCTTGGCGAGTTGGCGTACGGTTCGGTTTTCGGCCCCCGCCGTACGCCGCCCGTCGAAACCCGCGCCCAAAAACTCCACGAACACGTCGAGTTCGGTGTCCGACGGATCGCGCGAGAGAACTTGCCGGTAAACGGCGCGCACCAAATCCGGTAGCGGCCGGTCTTCGAGGCAGAGCGCAGTGATGGCGCTGTCGTCGGAAAGCCGCGTGATGCGATTGCCGACGACGCCGTTGGCCAGGACGAGCGGTTGTAGCGGCGTCGGCGTCTCGTCGCGCACGGTGATCGGGTTCTGCCGGCTCTCGCGCCAGCCGTAGGCCGTCAGCAGATCGACGATCGACTGGGCGACTGGCAGCGACAGGGCCGGGCGGTCGCGCTCGTTCGAGAGTGACGTAAACTCCCACGCGCGGCGCGGGGTGCCGAGGTTGATGAATTCGGTGATCGGCCGCCGGCCGTCCACGTCGAGACACAATTCCTCCGACCCGAAATCCTTGCCCGCGGCCAGGAACAGCGAATCGACCAGTTGTTCGGCGGTCATGCGGCGCCGCTCGGGAGCGGCGAACAGTCGGTCGGCCGGGTCCTTGTGGTTTTCACCACTGGCCTGGGCGGCCCGCTGATACGAGTGGGAATTTAGGATCAACCCGGCGAGATGCTTCAAGTCGTAGTCGTGTGTGCTCAGTTCGCGGGCCAAGTATTGCAAGAGCTCTGGGTGACTCGGCTCGGCGCCGGCCCAATCGTCGACCGGCTCAACCAGCCCGAGGCCCAAATACCGCTTCCAGAGCCGGTTGACGAGTACCTCGGCGAAGCGTTGATTCTGCGCGGAAGTTAGCACGCCCGCGAAACGCTCGCGCGGGTTGTCAGGCTCGCGTAGCACGCCGGGCGGGAATTCTGCCGGCGCTAGGTCGGCGAACGGCCAGGCTGGATCGATTTTCTCGCCGGGTTCGAGCGTCACTTCGACGAGTGGCCGCCGCGACCGCTCGGCCTTCGGAACCGTGCTGGTTGTGGGGACTTTTTGCGGACCCTTGCCGAGCATGGCGGCAAGGCTGAAGAGTTCCTTCTGCTTGTACGGATGAAACGGCGCATCGTGGCAGCGGGCACATTGCAGCTCGATGCCGAGAAACGCCTTGGCCGCGATGTGCGCCTTCGCCGCCATCGGCGAGTCGTTGAGCGACGCCATTGCGAAACCGGCCGGACCGCCGTACATCGTGCTGCCTTCCATCATCACTAACTCGGTGACGAACCGGTCCATCGGCAGGTTGTCTTCGAGCGCCTGATGAATCCACCAGCGGAACGGTCCGGTGTTGTTCAGCGTCGGTTTCAGGATGCCGGGATTCTCGGCGAGTACATCCTGCCAGTATCCGACCCAGTGATCGGCCCAGCGCGGATCGGCTAGCAGCCGGTCGATCGCGCGCGCGCGGCGGCTTGCGGCGTCGTCCGCCAGAAAAGTTTCGATCTCGGCGGGAGTCGGAATGACGCCGACCGTGTCGAGCGTCGCGCGGCGGAGAAATGCGAGGTCTTCGGTGAGCGGCGCGGGGGCGTGGCCGCGTTCTTCGAGACGCTTGCCGATGAATCGATCGATCGCATTTTGAACGGGCATCTTGTCGGCGACATTCGGCACGTCCGGCGCCAGTCGGCTCGACCACTCGCGTCGGGCCAGCTCGTGGCGCGTTTGCCAGTACTTTGATTCGTCGGCCGCGACCGTCGCGCGGGTCGCGGCGTCTTGCCGTTTCATTCGATCGCGACTCGCGGCGGCGTACGCGGGCCAATCGATTTCGGACACGCTGATTCGTTTGTCCGTCGGCGTCAGTAACCGAAACGGCTCGTCGGGCGCGGCGATCGCCACCAGCAGCTCCCCCAATTCCATGCGCAGCTTTTGCCCGCCGACGAACGACTCCAGCCGAAACTGATGCGGCTCGCCGTCTAACTTGATCGTCGTTACTCGCTCCTGATGGCCGACCGGAAGCGCGTGCAGCAATTTGTCGATGACCGCGGGCGCGTCTGGAACCGACTCGTGGCCGCTGGCGTTGCCTTTGACGAAATCTGTTTCCAATAGTCGCTCGTCGTCGAGGAACAGCCGCGCCGCGTTCTTCGCACGGAACACAAGTCGATATTCGCCGGCCGGCAATCGAACGCTTGCGACGGCGCGCACGAGGAAGGGATTGGATCGGTCCGTGAGAATCGCGCGGTCCGAGTACTTTTTAGGCAACGCGACGAAACCGAACGCTCCTTCCGTGTATCCCTCGCTCGATTCCGGCAGCGTGAAGTCCCAGGATCGTTTGTCCGGAACGCCTTCCAGAATTTCAACCGAGACGACTTTGCCCGGCTCGATTTCGTCGGATCGCAAACTGACAGGAGGAATGACAAAAGGCAGGAGAAGGATTGCAAATTGCAAATTGAGAATTGCAAATTGAAAATTGGATCGACGCATGGATGTTCGAAACCTCCGAATCGTCGGGTGAGTATGCCTTCCGTTCAGTTCATCGAACTGGACTTCGCGAGCGTCAATTTGTAATTGTCATTTTGCAATTTGCAATTTGCAATGGCCTTCTAGCCAAACAATGCGAACAACGCGGGGTCGGGTCTACGAGTTTTCGGAATTGGCCGGAGATCGGCTTGGTTAGCCAAACAGACTTGGTTGCCGGCCAATTCCGAAAAATCGTAGACCCGACCCCTCTATCCCCTCACGGCTCGCGGCCAGTGAGCGCGTAGTACGCTTCGGCACTGTGGTTGACGATCTTTTGGTGTACCGACTGGACGATCGCGACACGGTGCATCTGGTGGGCGAGCATCAGCAGGTACTCGCGATGCCGGCTCGGTTCGCGACTCAGCGCTTTTGCCGTAATTCGTTGACTTTCGCGAGGAGTGCCTGCAGGCCCTGTTCAATCGACGCCGGTGCGACGCCGGTTTTTCCTTTCGTTTCGAGATCCTGCGCTGCGCTGAGAATGGCTTGAGCATCCGCTTCGTTCGGCTTGCCCGCGGCGGTGGTCAACAATTGTTGGGCAGCCCGAACCAGCGCTCCAAGTGCCGACGGCAGTGGCGGTGCGTTCTGCAACTCCGGGGTTTGATCCGACGTATCGGCCAAGTCCACCGGTTGCGGCGGCGGCGCCGTCAGCACCTGAACGCTGGCGATCGCCTCGGATATGCACTGCTTGACGTCGTCCAGCGAGTCCAGCACGGGATTGTCGACAACATTGCTTACGCCTCCGCCACCGCAGCCCGAAACCAGAATGATCAGGATCGCTGCAATTGAGAATCTCATGCTCGGCAACCTCCTGCCCGAAGTCCTAGAAGGCCGTATTGCTAACGACTTCCGCGCGATCGCGAGTACCGACGGCACGCCATACGGTTTCATCGACTCCGCTGCTGACGAATCGCACCTGCCCGTCGCCCATCAGGACGTTGACCCCACCCGGATGAAAGCTGCGAGCCGTGATGATCGCTTCTTCGCTGTCGGTATTGGGTATTGAATCGCACGAGTTGCAGCAGTCAAAGAAGACGGCGTTTGGCGTGTAGACGTGATTATACAAGGTCCCTGTGAATCGGCCGCGAGCCCAGTTGTCGAACCCGAGTCGGAATTGGTCGGCGTCCAGTGGCGCGAATCCGGGAACCGGCAGAAGTTGGCGCGATCGGCACTCGAGGTAGAGAGCTTGAGTTGCGGCCGGTGTGTTGTTCAGGTTCGTGCTGTTACAACCGGCACAGGGTGAGGCCGATGGGTAATAGACAAATGCGGTTCGGTGGTCTGCTGTTTCTACGCTGTCCGTTCCCTTATTTCGCTCGCTGACGAACGCGGTGTTCGCCGTGCCATCGAGGATGTCCCTGGTCTTGAATGCGCTGCGATCGTTGAACGGGCCGTTGTTGAAGTCGGTTCGGTGCCAGGTGCCGACATTGAATCGATAGTTGTTGTCACCTTCGGATGCCTGAAAGTTCGCCGTGGATACCGCCTGGTTGAACGCCGCCTTTCTTAGGTACGGATCGGACGGGCAAAGCAGCCACTCAAGCTGCTGCCGCATCACGGTGGTTTGAACCGAACGTGCTTCGAATCCCGGGTAGACAAAGCCCGCGCCGGTACCGTTGTTGTTGTCGCCGCTGAATTGAATATTCCAGTTATTGTAAAGCGCCGCCTCCTCCATGTACGGAAGGATTCCCACGAATGCACCCGGACTGTTCAACCACCGCATTCCGCTCCAGACAACCGGAGTTGTCAGGTTTCCCTCCGGTTCGGCCTGTGCTCCCATCGGAAAAACGCCGTGTGCGTCATGGTAGTTGTGCAAGCCCAGTCCGATTTGCTTCAAGTGGTTGCGGCACTGAGTTCGCCTTGCCGCCTCGCGGGCCATTTGCACTGCAGGCAGCAAGAGGGCAATCAGCACGGCAATGATGGCAATGACGACCAACAGCTCAATCAGGGTGAATGCACGCCGGCGAGTTGAATGAAACATGGATTGTCCGCTCCACAAGTGAACGATGTATCGATCAGGGCATCACGTGAATACATTGGAAAGGCGAGCCGTCGCGTGCTTGAAGAAGGGATGGACATGCAGGTGAGTTCATCACCCACATGACATCGGTCCGCGTTCGAGTGGGAGAACGATCGGGGCAACCGAGTCATGAGCGTCCGCATTCCCGACAACCTGAAACGGTAGTCAAGTAAGGTACTTCAATAACAACTCCGACCTGAAGATTCAAACAAAAAGTACGTGAATCTGGCCTGGGTGACATTCCACCGCCAGAACACGAACTACTACGCCTGGCTGAGTGGCCGACGGCACCGACGAAGTCTTGCCGCTCAAGGATCGGTGCGGCAAGATGTCGGCGGTATTCCTGCAATGATCGGTAGCCGAACACTACGCACCAAGCTCGGAGAATTGCGTCCGGTTCGGCTTGAGTTCACCACAAAAGGAAAACGCCCATGGCACTGCCCGTTTCATTGACACTACATGTGATCGCCTCAGCCGTGGTGGCGCTTCAGGATCCGCCCGCGAAACCCGACGACCTGCGGCTGTTCGATTACAAGCCGAAGGCGATGCTGAAGGTGCTCGATCATCCCATCGAGCGGGCCAAGTTTCCGGCGATTAACGTGCATTCGCATCCCGGCCGGTTACGGAGCGCGGACGACGTCGCTCGCATGGTCCGCGACATGGACGATGAAAACGTAGCCGTCACCGTTTCGCTCGACGGGATGTGGGGTGAAACTTTGTCGAAGCATTTGGAGTTGTTTACCAAGAACCACACGGGCCGATTCGTCGTGTTTGCGCAGATCGACTACCGCGGCGACGGTGACGCGAACGACATGAAAACCTGGGCCGTGAACCGGCCGGACTTCGGGCCGGGGATGGCCGCGAAAACCGAGGACGCATTCCGACGTGGTGCGCGCGGCTTGAAGATTCACAAGTCGCATGGTCTTTACTACCGCGACGAGGACGAAAAGCTAATTCCGGTGGACGACCCGCGATTCGATCCCATTTGGGCGAAGTGCGGGGAGTTGGGCATTCCCGTACTCATTCACACCAGCGACCCGGCCGCGTTCTTTATTCCGCTCGACGCGACGAACGAGCGGTATGAGGAATTGGCCGCGCATCCGAAATGGCATTTCTTCGGCAAAGACAATC
>Ga0247727_10010004_pt1 | contig 16935 bp, 8 predicted proteins | sample WisWelCaveWW1625_FD_202498 | JGI IMG/M metagenome (GOLD analysis project Ga0247727, IMG submission 202498) | Biofilm microbial communities from Wishing Well Cave, Virginia, United States - WW16-25 | ecosystem: Environmental > Aquatic > Deep subsurface > Groundwater > Cave microbial mat | place...
TGCCGGGAGCGCTATGCATAGCTTACTCCTTTTGTGCGTCGCAATCGGTGAGAGAGGGTTACGCTAAGTTACGAACGATCGTTGCAAAGACAGGGGGAAAAAGCAAAATAAAAATGAGAAATTGCGAGAGCAATGTAAACAATCGATCAAAAGATGTCAAGCACTTTTTCAACAAAATTGCTATTATTCCAACTCCCGGCGAAGATCATCGGAAGAATATTGGCGCCATGAAATCCTTGAAAAATCTCTTTGCTTTTCGACGTTGGTTTTTATAGCTTATTTTGCCGGAGGTTTGCAATTCTAAAAATTTTCGGAGCGCAAGTCCGACCGGTTCACTTAAAATTTTCGGAGAAAAAATGAATCGTCAAATCTGGGGCATGGCGCTCTTCGTGCTGGGAGCTTTAGTCGTGGCCGATGGATTGGCGGGTTTCGTGCAAAAGAACACCGGCATGATACGCTGGATTTATATCGGCCTCGGCGCGCTGCTCGTCGTGCGCGGACTTTTTGTCTGGTGGCCGTTTCGTAAACAATAATTTAAGGAGAATAAAAATGGCTTACACCATAACCAAAATGCGAAAGCGCAAAACGGCGGCAACACCGACGACGAGCTCCGCTTCTTCCAAACTCGTGACGTTCGATCAATTTTACCAAAGGGTCGAAGAAAATGTTCATGCGGATTTGCTCGACGGCAAAATCCTTCGCGACTCTCCGGCTGTGCCCAAACACGGATTGACAACGACTTTTGTTAGCCATCTTTTGGGAACGTATGTTTCGCATCGCCGCCTCGGCGTCGTCATCGGCTCAACTTCGACGGTTCGGCTAACGGCTTATCAAGCTCCGGAGCCGGATTTATTTTTTATCAGCGCTGGCCGGATGCATATCATCAACGAAAAGTATATCGATGGGCCGCCGGACTTGTGCATCGAAGTCATCTCGAAAAGCAGCCGTCGGCGCGACCGCGTTCGCAAATTTGTGCTCTATGCCGATCATGGCGTGCGGGAATATTGGATCATCGATCCCCTGATTAATACGGCTAATTTTTATCGCAATGTTGATGGCGAGTGGCAGGAGATGCCGGTTGATGATCAGGGCATTTTCCGTTCCGAAGTGGTTCCCGGTTTTTGGATGAAAGTGAGCTGGCTTTTTACCTATCCGCCGATGGACGTTTACGAACTCTGTAAACAGATTTTTGGAGAATAAAAATATTCTCCCCGCAACTGCGACGCTCTGCCGGTACTATTATCAAACTGCATTGACAAACCGGAGTGCGCATGACCAGCTTGCAATACCTTTCGTGGGCCGGAGCTGGGTTGGGAGCAGCGGCATTATTTTCACTCATTGATTCTCGTCGTCGATTCACCCTCCAGTGGCCCACGGGTTTATTGCCGATTTTCCTGCCGTGGGGTGAAGTCCCGCGGTATTTAAAAAAAATTAATCAGGAATTCGGTTTTTTAAATGCGCTCGGCATGGGGCAACAGGTCGCCATTTACGTTTTGCGCTCACACGCCGGTTCGGAAAAATCACCCGGCAATTCGACGCCGCCGGAAAATTTCGGGCAGGCCCTCGAAGTCGAGCATATCATCCGGCGCGCGATGAGCGAGAGAAAAACTTTGCTCATGATCGGCGCGCCCACCTCCGGCAAAACCACGCTGCTGCAAGTGCTCGCCGTGCGCTCGACCGACCGCGAAGCGTATCGCCGCTTCGGATTTTCCACGCCGCGCATTCCATTTTATGTTCCCGCCCGAGAAATCAATTTCGCCTTGCCCGTCGTCACCGCGCTGCAACAAGCGTTGTTGCAAACGAGCTGTCCCATTTCCGTTAGAGGCTTGAAGCGCGCCGTCCAGGCGCGCCGCGCCTTTTTTCTCGTCGACGGTCTGGATGAAGTTCCCGCCGGCGACGAGCGCCGCAAAGCCTGCGCGTGGATCGAAGCGGCGCAGCAATGGTGCGGAGCGGACACGCCGTTCATCGTCACCTGTCGCGCCGCGGCCACCCTCGAAGACGTGCAATTCAATATTCCGTGTCTCACCGTGGCGGTGCGCAACCTCGCGCTGCTGCAATTGCGGACGTTGCGCGCCGTGAGCGAGACGCGCATGCCGCCGCGTTATTTGAATGCGGCTGAAGACAACGCGGAATATGTGCTCCTCGCGCCGCCCGCTTTCCCAACGATTTTATTGGGCGCAAAAAAAGCCGCGCCGAATTATCATTATTATTTGTCCAAATTTCCCGTCACCAACCGCCTTTATCACGGCTTCGTCGAAGCCATACAACATCGGCCCCCGGCGTTCCGGGATGATCCGGAATTCAACCGCGATGATTGCCCCGTCGTCGGCGTCGACTGGGAAGACGCGCAGGCCTATTGCGCCTGGTTGACGGAGCAGGCAAGTGACGAAGGGCGAGGGGCGAAGGGAGCCTTTTATCGCCTGCCGCTTGAAGAAGAGTGGGAATGGGCGGCCGGAGGGAGCAGGAGAAAATATCCGTGGGGCGATACGGCGCCGGAAAATACGCATGCCAATTTTACCGGCACGCAGCAAGGCCTTATGCCCGTGAATGCTTTTCCCGGCGGCGCGACGCCGGACGGGCTGATGGACATGGCCGGCAATGTTTGGGAATGGACGGCGACATGGCTGGATGAAAAGCAGGAACACCGCGTCGTTCGCGGCGGCGCGGGGTTCAACGATGAAATCGCTTTACGTTGCGTCGCGCGTGACGGCAATGCCAAAAAACCCATGCGCTTCGTTGGTTTTCGCGTCGCGCGCATTGTTCCGGGCTAAATGAAAAAACTCCCGCCGGTTGGGGTCGGCGGGAGTTTTTTCGTAAAGCTGACCGGTCACTTAAAGTTGTGGAAATGACGAAATTTTACGCACAGAAAGTGACCGGTCAGTGGCTTTCCAAATGCGCTCCTGAATTCTCTGACTCACTTATTTGACCAGCAGCATTTTTCTTTCTGCGGTGAAGCCTCTGGCCTGCAGACGATAAGCATAAAGCCCTGCCGAGACAACCTTGCCATTTTCATCAGTGCCATCCCAATGGACCCGGTGAGGTCCCGTTTCTTTGGGCGTATCCACCAGGGTTCGAACCTTAGCGCCCAGGGCGTTATAAATCTCCAGCCTGATCTGGCCGGCCCTGGGCAGAGCAAATTGTATGTCCGTTCCGGCGTTGAATGGATTGGGATGATTCTGTTGCAATTCGTACCCTTTCGGAACCTCCAAAACACTATACTCTTCTTTAACGCCGGTGACGAGTTGAGCGGTACAATCGTTTATAGTTGCGATCGGAAGAAGATTCTGGAACGTGGAACTGGTTAACACCGAAAAGTCGAGGTCCAAGGTTGTGCTTGAACCTGCTGCCCCAATCGCTCTAAAATTGAAGATGATAATGTTGACCAAACCTCCGGAACCACCGATGACAAACTGATTCCAGGTCACCATTCCGGTACCGACGTTCATCTGATTAACGATCGGAGTGTTCCACGGCGGAGGAGCCGGTGTAAAGGGGGAAATGTATTGAAGCACCGCAGGATCCCAATTCAAGGTCGCTTGATAAGCTGCCAATAGATTATCCGGCGCCGAAACCCCGGTCATATCAACGTTGATGGCGACCGTAATCAAATCATTTGGCCTGGGCCTGGCATTGCTGGGAAAGCATCCTGCAACAACAGTACCGACTTGGGCAAAACTTTGCCTGACCGGTATGAAGATGGCAGCGCCGGTTATGCACAAACCGATAGCACGGCGCAACCAATAATTCCGTAACGATATCATGGGGATCTCCTTGTGATTGGTATTCATTTAACAAATAGCATTTTTCTTTCTGCGGTGAAGCTTCCGGCCTGCAGACGGTAAGCGTAAACTCCTGATGAGGCCACCTTGCCATTCTCATCGGCGCCATCCCAATGGACTTTGTACCGTCCCGCTTCCTTAGGCGCATCCACCACGGTTCGAACTTTAGCACCCAGGGTGTTATAGATTTCCAGCCGGACATGGCCGGCGCTGGGCAGGGCAAAACGTATCTCCGTGCCGGCGTTGAATGGATTGGGATAATTCTGTTGCAACTCGTACTCCTTCGGAACCTCCAAAACGCTAAACTCATTGTCAACTCCCGTAACGGTCCCCTCCAGATAAGGCCGCAAATCCACAAACGTCCGTGCCGCTACCAGTTCCCTCATTTCTACCTGGGGCGCCAGTATGGAGCCGGCTGTGCCAATTACTTCAAAGCTGACATTCACAATGTTGACGACATTAACGCCTCCGTACGGATTAAAACAGGCGAAGACCAGTTGCCCTTCGGAGGCTTTCTGATGATTCATGGCAATATTTCCAAAACCCTCCGTTTTTCCCGCTGAATAGTCGATATAGCGAAGGACTTTGTTATCCCACTTTAGGGTTGCGACAACAGCGCCCAGCAATTCGGAAGTCCCGGAAACATCCAGATTGATGGATATGGTGATTCTTTCTCCTTTTGCCGGCTGGAGTTTTGACGGGACGACTTCAACTTTGATCCCTTTCGCCAGGCTGCTGGAGGGCAGGATCAGCCACATCGCCAACAAGAGTGGCGAGAGCAAAACCAATTTCGACATTTTCATGGTGATAGACCTCATCATTTGAAGAATTAAAATGTTGGCAGCAATATAAGTCGGCTGCTGAAGCTGCCGGTCATCCTTATATCAAATTGATCCAAAGATCTCCTTTTGCACCTGCCCAACCTCATCGCGGACACAATTTTCGGCCCACTGGGAAGGGCGGTTGCAATCCCACGGCAAAGTTGGCAACGACCAAAGCGTCCACAATATCGGTTTTGCGATCAAGTGTCACATCCCCGCAGGTAAAAATGATCTCCTGCAAAATATCCGACGGAATCGGCAGCCTGACGGCGTCGGTTGCAATCAGCAGGGCATCGAGTATGGTTGGTCTTTTATCCCTGCTAACATCGCCCAAAACACATTCTGTGAGCAGGCAAACCAGGTCATTAACAGGCGAGACTTCAAAGCCCAGGCCGTTATCATTTTGCCCAACCGTAAGATCGAAGGCCCCGGCGCCGCGAAATTGCCCGGAAGAGTCCGGATTCACAATGAGTATCGGGCCTTCAGCTTTTACCTTATTATCATCTTTTGACTGAAGGTTGTCCGCCAGAAGTTTGACAACTGCCTCTGGTGACATCCCAGGGGTAGTGCGCACCTCTGCGGTGAAGATGATAGGCACAAAAGTAGGGAATGGGCGCCGAATGTGTTTGACTATGACTCTATTCTCAACTGTACGATCGATTGGGTTACCGGTTGCCAACCCGCTGATTCTCATTCGCATGGGCATATCGACTTCGAGGAATCGCATGTCCACTGCCATTGCGGTGCGAGTCAATCCCGTCGGGTCAAAGCAGACAAAGGGAGCAGGGCATGTTAAGTCGGTTCTTGAGTTCGACACCCTCACCACGTCCCCACTGCAGAAAGCCGAAAAACCCAAGCTTTGACAAGCGGGGTCGGTATTGATCGCGGTGGCGAGGATATCACAAATCTGACAGGCGTCAGAGCCTGCTGGAATGTTTGCGATCACATTGCAGTAGAACTGAAGTGAGGGGGGAGAGCTCCCGCACCAGACTTCGGGATGTAAGTTGAGTGTGACACTCGTGCCAGGCATCGCTAAGGAAGCGTACGAAGTTACACTGGGCATAATTACAGGGGGAGGACCAACAGGAAGGGTTACTTTACCCCACCAGGTTCCCCAGCGATCATCGAGCTCCCCAGGGCCAACATCTAAAGCTGCGTATTCCTGGATTGTCCAGAAGCTCAGGTTGTCTGATGGATCAACAACAGTGGCGCTATAATCGCCCCATCTGATTCTACCCAGGAGAGTTGGGTCGTTGGTACTGCCATCCTTTATATAGCTGTCCTCTCCACATTTGAGGGTCTTGATCGGTCGCATTGTATTGGGAGGGTCGGTGCTGAAACGTCCCGTGTAGGCGGCTTCGACAAATTTTGACGCGTCCGATCGCGAAAATCCAATACAGGCATCGTTTGTAGTATTCGCGGTGATACTGGGAAAGAATACGTGAACGCCAACACCTTCGTCCAAAACACCCGACTGGATGATGGGAGCTGGCAGTGCGGTGGGATTGAGTTGATACCAAAATGCTGCCGTCCGGTTCGCCATGGCTGGGGCAACAGGCAGTCCGCCGCTATGGGTACACCAAATCCTGCCGTTTCGGAAGACTGGGTCTTGCATTCCTGCCTCGTTGGTGAATACAAGGCTTGCGGTCCCTTTTTGTGCGGCGTCAATCTGATTAGGATTAAAGTTATTGGCGACCACGAACAGTCCAGCACTGCCTAAACCACCTGGCGTGACAGACCAGGAGGGCGTGGGCCCTGTTCCTGTTATCTGCGAAATCCTGATGGCCTGATTTCCACCCATTACTCCGACGCCGCTGTAATCAACAATGTAAAGATTCGGCTGGGCTGCGTCGAAGGTTCTACAAGGCTTAAGTGTGAAACCTCTATAAAGAAAGGCTCCAATCATAATCTGGTCGAACCCGGTAGGGAACACGGTGACGGTCAGGGCTCCACCTGCAAGGGCTGTGGACTTGTCAATCACCCGCATTTTGGCCCCAACAAATGAGGGTGCGGCAGCGACCGTAAACATATTGTGGGTAATGGCGATCCAGGTAGAATTGACGCCGAAGCCAGGGTAATCGGCCCATGTGGTCCCTGCAGGGTCCGCCATAAATTGGTAAAAAGTCCAAACGCCCGTTGGGTTGTTAGTGGCGCTAATCGCAAAGAAGACTTGCGAAGTGGCGCTATTTCCATCGGCGCTACAGGTGGCAATCCACCGATTGTTGATGGAATCATAGACAATATGGGGATCGAAAGGATCACCCGTTAGAGATGACCAGAAAGTGTTTAGGCTCACGGTGCTAATAATGCCGCCGGTCTTGTTCTGGATGCGTACCTGGGTGTTTAACATGGTCATGAGGTGGCCTGGTCCGGCGGCGCCGCTGACGTCGGGTGGAATGCCCATATTGTTGTCCGGCAGGGCTTGAAAGTTCAACGAAGCCGGAGGGATGGCGAAAAGTCCCTCAAGGAACCCTTCTGGTTTCGGGATGAATTCCGGAGGCATCACCGACTTGTCTGGCCGCATGCCAATCCCTGGCAGTGAGCCGATTTCCCCTGGCTGAGGGGCTGGCATGAAGGGAATAACCTTTGGCCTTGCCGCAGAGGCCGCAGGCCGGAGTGCGTCTAATCGCTCCAATTCGCTCCAGGAGATCCGGGCGGCTGGTTGAATTGTGATGGTTTCCTGAGCCCAAAGCAGAATTGGAACGTATAGCAGAACCATCACAATCGCCACGTAAATAAACTTTCTCATCACAACTCCTCCTTGGATAGTTTTAGATAGAGTCCATTTAGCCATTTAAAGTTGAATCTGTGCAAAAAAAGCAAAGATTTGATCGTGGTATCCGGATTTGCCGAATCGTCCGGATTCAAGCCATTAGACTTTTGATCCGGACGATTCGTAAAATCCGAATACAAAAGCTTTTCCGGTTTGGTTCCGGCCCTGGCCTGCTTAGAGCATTGGCAGGGCAGGCTTGTCCGGGTTGTGCAGCTACGGCAACAAAATCATCTTTCTGGTCTGCACAAATTTGCCTGCTTGCAGCCGGTAAAAGTAAATACCGCCCGCCACTCGCCGGCCCCGATCATTACGGCCATTCCAATTTGCGGCATGCGAGCCGGCAGGAATATTCCCATCGACCAGCGTCCGCACCGCTTGCCCGGCGAGGTTAAAAATGGTGAGTGTGACGCGTGAGGCCTTCGGCAAATCATAACGGATTTCCGTTTCCGGATTGAAAGGATTGGGATAGTTTTGCAAGAGCGCGAAACGGTCCGGAAGGTTCTGTCCTGCACGTTGATCTTTGACGCTCACAATCATCGGCAACGGCGGTGATTTAATGGTAAAATACTGCTCGCCCCCGCCCGTCACCGCCAACGAGGTTGTCAGTCTCATATCCATAATGCGAACCGCGCCCGTGGTATCTGTGCCATCGTGCAGAAACCATGGGCTGTTCGCAAGCCCGATCAGCTCCGCGGCGTTCCAACTCACCGTCGTCGTTCGGTTTGGCGGTGTATTGCCATTCGGATCAACTTCCAATACCCAGACTTCCTTTCGGTTGGGATTTTGGATCTGGCGAATGTCGCTCTGATAAGCATTGGTAAAATCGCCAACGGCAAAGAGACGAACCTGAGTGGTATACTCCGGAGGGGATGGCGGCGCCAGGGTTGTGCTGGCAGTCGTGTTATCGGCGCCGATCACCACATTGCCAACATTGACTCTGGTGCCAACCACTTCCCCGGTTACCAGAATGGTCGCTTCCCGTCTGGGTGGCGAAGCGGGTTTCTTAACCACGGTCGAATCAATCGGCAGCATCGTCAACAGAACTTCTTCCGAGACATTGATCCAAACCGCTTCACCGGGCAGCACCCGATCCGTCCGCTGATACCCCAATGGCGTTAATCTGAACAGCGTAATCGGTATTCCTGGTTCCGGCTGTGGATCCCCGGCGACGCGCGAAAGTCCGCCGATGATGCTCCAGCCTTTGGGAAGCGGGATGGTATATTCATCGATGGCGTTTCCATTCGGCGCGAAGTTCACCGCCGCCGGCAGATTCGTCCAGTAGCCGTATTTTGGTTGATAATGATCGACGAGTTTATAGCCTTCATTCGGCGTAAAGCCGTAAACGACACCGACGCTGGGGATAAGCTCTTTGACGTTCAGAACGTCCGGCACCACCGGCAGAGCATTGAGATTGAAGCCTTGTCTGAGCGGCGAGGTCGTCGTGATGCGCTCGCCGGGAGGCACTTCATTCAAAATGGTGAAAGACTCAATATTGGCCGTATTCAAACTGTAGGTGGCCAGGCTGTTGAGCTGCCCCTGCGGGTTGGCCGCCAGGATCCGGAATTCATTGCCAGAAAATATTCGGCCATTGGTCGCCGTAATTCTGGCAACGCGATCCCAGGTGGCAATAATGCAAATGGGGAAAGGCCGGAAGGGCCGGGTTTTGCCGCAGCCGGTGAGGCGCGGCACGCCAGGCACGTTCGGCAAGCTGGTGACGGCGCCGATAACGCCGCTGGGAACCGTGGTCTCGCCGATGAACACGCCGTTGTTGTAAACCACGATTTGCGAACTGGTGGCGCCGATGGCGCTGAAATCCGCCAGCGCTTGAATTACGCCATTGCTGTTTCGGAACTCCGCATTGCCGAGCGAAACATTCGGCCGGTTGTTGAAATTGCCGGTGGCGCTTAGCTTCAGCGACGCGCCGTTTTTATCCAGCGCCAGCGGCTGCAAAGACAGATCGAAATTGCGCACATCGCCTAATTGCACCGCGAGGCCGTCTCCACCGCTATCGCCAAGATTGGAGACGACGAGGCCTCTGCCGTCGGTGAGGCCTTGCACTCGCGCTTGCCCGAGCGCCTTATTCGGCAAATGAAAAACTCCGATCGCCTGATCGACCAGGGCGAATGAAGCGATATTTTGGGCCGTAAAGGCGACTTCGGAAACATGATCGATTCTCACGTCGGTACCCTCGACGATCACGACCAGCCGATTGCCTTGCACGGTTTGACTGCCGGTAATCGTGATCGGCAGAGGACGAGACGGAAAATCAACAATCGCCCAGATTCTTCGCCCCATCGGCCAAACCGGATCCCACGGATCGCAAATAATCGGGCCGCGAACTCTCGCCACTGGGCCGACGATTCCTGTTCGGCTATTCACCAGGACGCCATTGTTAAACACCTGCACCGTTGCGGCTCTCCCGCCGATGGCCGAGAAATCACAGAAGAACTCCGCTTCGTTGCCAACATCCGTCACGCGCAACACGCCGATGCTCCGGCCTAGAATGCCGTTGACCTGGCCCCTCGCTGTGGCGTTGATGGTCGCGCCCGTGGGGAGGGAGTCCGCGTTAAAGCCTTCCGGCGTGGTAATCAAAAATCCGGCTTTGCCCGCTTCGACCAGCACGCCGTCATTGCCGCTCGCGCCGATATTGGAGACGAGCAATCTGTTTTTGGCAAATTCCAGTTTGGCATCCCCAAGCGGCGCATGCTGCAGCCCAAAGGCGAAAACTTTTTGCGCCGCGGTTGGCCGAATGATGAATGAGCCGACATTCGCCGTATTGAGATTGAAGGCGGACAAACCGGTGATCTGGCCCTGAGCATTCGCCGCCAGCAGGCGGATTTGGTCGCCCTGAAAAATTCTCCCGTTGCTGGCCGTAAAGATAGCGACGCGAGCCAGGCGCAGATAATAACAGGGCGGAATCGGCGGAATCGGCGGTAATTTGCCGCAGCCATCAATTAACGGCAGTCCGGCGATGGTCCCAACCACCCGGCCACTCGGCACCGTGGTCTCACCGACCAGCACGCCGTTATTGTAAACCGCGATTTGAGCATTGGTGGCGCCGATCGCGCTAAAATCGGCGAACGCTTGCAGCACGCCATTGTTGTTTCGCAGCTCCGCGTTGCCGAGCGCAATGTTCGGCCTGCCGCCAAAAGTGCCGGTGGCGCTGATCTTCAGCGCGGCGCCGCTTTTGTCCAAAGCGAGCGGCTGCAGGCCCATATCGAAATTGCGGACCGCGTCGAGTTGCACAGAAACGCCGTCTTCGCCACTCGCGCCGAGGTTTGAAGCGAGCAGGCCCTCGCCGTCATTCAGGCCGGTTAATCGCGTTTGCCCGAGCGCGCGATGCGGCAAGTGCAAAGCGCCGACCGCTTGATCCACGAGCGTGAATGAAGCAATATTTTTTGCCGTGAACGCCACTTCCGTGACGTTCTCAATCCTGGCGTTGGTGCCTTCAGCAATCACGACCAGCCGATCACCTTCCACGGGCTGGCCGCCGGTAATGGTGATGAGAAGTGGGCGAGAGGGAAAATCAATAATCGCCCAAATTCTGCCCAACATCGGCCAAACCGGATCCCACGGATCGCATATGATTGGCCCGCGAACTCGGGCAAAGGGCCCGACAACGCCGGAACGACTGGCGACCAGCGCACCTTTATTGAATACCTGCACCGTTGCCGAGGTCGCGCCGACGGCGCTAAAATCACAGAAGAACTCGGCCTCGTTGCCAACATCGGTCACGCGCAGCACGCCGATATCCTGGCCCGGAATGCCATTGACCTGGCCTCTGGCCAACGCGTTGATCGTTGCGCCCGTCGGCAGCGAGTCCGCATTAAAACCCTCCGGCGTCGTGATTAAAAACCCGGCCTTGCCCGCTTCAACCAACACGCCATCATTGCCGCTCGCCCCGATATTGGAAACGAACAGCTGGTTGCGGGCGAAATCCAGCTTTGCATTTCCGAGCGGGGTATGCCGCACGCCAAAGGCGAAAGTCTCCTGTGTTGCGGCCGGCCGCACCGAGCTCTGCAATAACAAGCTGACGTCCCGGCGATCAGAAGATTCGTTGAGCACTTTCAAATCGGCTTGCCGAATTTGCGGCGCAGTCAATGGCACGTCGAACTGCGCGGTAAAATTGGTCACGATGACGGAACCGCTGGCCGTGATCAAGCGTTTGGTGCCGCGTTCAATGAAACCGCCTTGCACGGGCGTTTGCGTAATGGTGAGCGGCCCTTCGATGCCCACAATTTCCGGATATTTCGCCTCGCCGGTGGAGTTGAGCACCGCGAAGATCGCGTCGCCTTCGCGTGTCACTTTGATGTCGGTGCTGATGTTGGCAAATGCATCCGTGTCCACCGCCTTCACGGTATGGCCGAGCCGGCCATTGGTCAGCGTAAAAATGTTGCGGGCGCCGTTTAATTCCAAAGCGCCAACCGGCGAGAGGCTTATCAGCACCTTGGTAATCGGGCTTACCCACCACCACTTATAACCCAGAATGTACCGGCTGATGATGCTGTGATATTCAATCGTTCCTCGCCTCAAATCCAGTATGCCAAGCGCTCTGGCATTGCCGGTTTGTTTATTGATCACAAAATTGTGCGTGTAATCGATGGGCACGATACTCGGGGTGACATTGGCCGGCCTGATCAGGCACTGCATGCGCAGCGTGACGTCAAGCCCATCCGCGGATTCTTCCAACACCTGGAGATTGACAAAACGAGTTTGCGCGTTGGGAAGATTCACGCCGGTGAATTCGGCTACCAGCGTAGTTTCGATAATGCGGCCATCCGCAGCCAGCAGGCGCTTGGTCGCGCGCTCGGTAAAGCCGCCGCCGGTTTTTGGAGTTTGCGTCAGCGTCACCGGACCGGCCATGCCGACGAGTTCGGGATAATTGGCGGTGCCTCTGGAGGTGAGAACCGCAAACACCGAATCCTTCCTGAGTGTAACCTGGACATCCGTGTTGAGGCTGGCAAACTGATCCGTGGTGGTCACTTGCACTTTATGCCCGAGCTCGCCTCGCGTCAGGCTCAAAAGATTGAACCCGCCATCAATTTCCAGCGCGACCACCGGGCCGCCGCTGGTCATGCCAAGTGTGATCGGGCTTGCCGGCCACTTCCGATAACCCAGAATGTATTTATCAATCCTGGAGCGGTAAGTGAGAAGACCGCGCCGCAAGTCCAACGTGCCAAGCGCGGTGGCAGTCGCGGATTGGCCGTTGATCAGCATGTTGTGCGTGTAAACGAAAGTCAGAAAATCGCGCTGTTGAGCTGTGGCAATGCCAGGAATGAACGACACGCCAAGCGTGGCGATCACCGCCAGGAATAGGAATTTGGCGGCAAAACTTTTAAGCACTTCTTTCATGAGGGTTCTCCCGTGTTAAGTTAGTCTCTAACAAGTAAAATCCGTGCAAAAAAAGCAATACTTTTTTCACCACAAAGATCACAAAGCGCACAAAGAAAACCTTTGTGTTCCCTGGCCTGCGGCAGGGCAGGCTTTGTGATCTTTGTGGTGCAGTTTGGTTCCGGCTTGTCCGGGTTAGGATAAAATACTATAACTCTAAACGCCGAGCGCATGATTTAAGGACCCTATGCGCTCGGCTCTTTGCCCTCCGCTATTTGAGCAACGTCATCCGCCGGACTTCCGTGAATTGATCGGCAACCATTTTATACAGATAAATGCCGCTGGGCAAAGGCGTTCCGTTTTCGTTGCGCCCATCCCACGCGACCGAATGATAGCCGGCTTCAATCCTGGCGTTGACCAGCGTCCGCACCAACTGGCCGGTCAAGTTATAAATCTTGATCGAAACTTGTGCGGGCTTGGGCAATTCGTAGCGAATGCCGGTGCCGGCGTTGAACGGATTGGGATAATTTTGCCGGAGGGCGAAACGTTCGGGCGTCTCCAGAGTCGCTTGCCGTCCCTCAACGCGGGTAATCAACGGTGCAGTCACCGTAAAATACTGCTCGCCAGTCCCGGTCATCGCGAATGAGGTTGTGCTTCGCATATCCGCGAGGCGAATTGCTCCCGTCCCATCCGTGCCCTCCCGCAACACCCATGGCCCATTGGCGATCGCGATCAAATCCGCCGCATTCCAACTCACCGTCGTGGTGCGGCTCGGCGGGGTGTTGCCATTGGGATCGACTTCCAAAACCCAGGTCTCCGTTTGCGGCGGATTTCGAGTTAGCCGCGCATCGCTGAAATAGGCGTTGGTAAAATCACCGACGGCAAACAGGCGAACCTGCGTGGTATATTCCGGCGGCGATGGCGGTGCAGGCGTTGTGCCTGCCGCAGTGTTATCCGAACCGATGGTGACGTTGCTCACATTAATCCTGGTCCCAACAACTTCGCCGGTGGCGGTGATGGTGGCTTCCCTCCTTATAATAGTCGCAGCCTCGGCGGATTTTTTCAAACTTGCAAGGTGGTGATTGTGCGGAACAACCCGCAGCGTACATTGCGTGGCGGCATTGATCCATATGGCTTCGCCCGGTTTGATCACGTCGGTCCTTTCATACCCCGTCGGCGTCAACCTGAACTTGGCCACAATGGCGTTCGGCGGATTGGATTCGACTTTCCCGTCGATGCCAAAGACGCTGCCGAGCAAGCTCCAGCCTTTGGGAACCCGTTCGATCACGAAGCGATCAAAAGGCACGCCCTCAATAGTTGCCGACGTATTAGCTGGAACATTGAGCCAAAACCCGATGAAGTTGTTAAGCTGTGGAAGAGGAATATATCCCTGCTGCGGATCAAAGCCAAAAGCGGCCGTGGCATTGGGAAAGAGTTTTTGCAGCGAAAAATCGCCGGGAACGACCGGCAGCGAGGCCAGGCTCCAGCCTTTTTGGAGGTTCAAAACGATGGACGCTTTCGGACTCTCGAAGGCCCGCACGACCGTCATGCATCTGGCATTGATCGACGGCGCTTCAAAGGTGACGATCGTCGAATCATTGGAGGTCGCCGTTGCGGGAATGCAAATAAGCAGCGGCAACACCGCATTGAGACCAAGACTGGCGCCGCCATTGATCACCGGCGTGATGATCTGCGCCGAGGGCAATGGCGTAAATTTTCCGGTCGAGTCTCTCGTGCAAAGCCAGCCCCGGGAGTCGGAGACCGTGACCTGAAAACGGCGTGGCTCATTGCAGAGATTTTGCACCGCCGCCATTGTTAGCGGCACGGCATTGCCCTTGATGCCGCCGGTCCGAGGCGGGCAAATCAACCGGCCACACACATTGGGATTGGGCAGGACCACAATCGAATATTCAGCCTCGCGCTGCAAATTACAGCCGTCTTTCGTGAGGGTGAAAGATCCCTGCAAAATATGCGGGCCCGTCGTCACTGCCGGAATCGGGATTTCCCGCGACCAATAATTATTGCCGGCCAGCTTGTCGCCGCGCGTGCCATCGTCGTAGAGTTGATAGGTCTCCACGGAATCCGTTTTGGGGCGCCGAACCGTCACATTGGCAACCACCCGGTCCCACCCGCCAATTGGACGGTTGGACTCGCTGATGCGAAAAGTTGCCAGGATTTTCTGGCCGAGCATCACTTGCGGACGAATCACCGCCGGATCCACGCGTCCGAAACCGCGGGTGAGAGTCGTGTAGAAAAAGGTCTGATCATCACACCTGGTGCCGTTGCCAATGATGCTGCCGCTTTGCACTTCAGTGGTCGCCTGAACCCGCCACGGCCCAGGAGTGTTGTTGACGACTAATGAATACGTGAAGATTTGATAGCCGGGGTTAACCAGCGGAATATTTCCAGAAACCAGCTGGCCATCGCCAATAATCACCCGCCAGTTGACAGGCTCGCGGCCAATAACGCCGGCGCACTGCAAAATGGGATTGAGCGTACCGAATGGAGTATAAAAGTCGGTGATGAGCGCCTTCTGGCCTCGGCAGATTTTGCCCGCCAAAGCATTATCATACACCTGCGCTGTCGGGTTCAACTGGCGCGCGAACACGATCAATTCCCAGTTTTGCGCCAGCTTCGCGTTAAAATCCGCGGCGGAAGTCGCTTCGGTCAACGTTTTGATCGTGCCGGCGCTGACCTCCAGCTTGAGCGCCTCGCGATAGGCGGAAAAGCCGGTGCGCGAGCCATCCTCATAATAAAGCGCGTTTTGGCAACCCGCTGGAAAGAGGCGGTGAATCTCATTGCGCGCCAACTCAATGCCCTGATCTTTGTTCACAAAGGCATCGGTCACGAATCCATGCGTGTAAACTTGTTGAGGTCGGATCGCATAAGCCGTCCAGGTGCCGGCGCCTTCGCCACGATAGGGCAGGGGAATGTGGGCGAAATTCCAACTCGTGCCTTTGCCAAATTCGACTACAGGATCATTCAGATCAACGAGATTGCCTTTTGGCGTGGTGACAATGAGATCCAAATCGCAACCCTTTTTGGCGCGATCCCAACCCACGACAAAAGAGAGACTAGAATCGGAGCCGCACACCACGGTCGCGATCGGCTCCGATGACACCTGGCCCTTCAACATCAGGCTGATGGGATCGGCGCTGATCGCGGCGTCATAAATCTGGCCAAAGCAATCCACAAAAAACTTTTGCAGCGAGATGGCGGTTTCCGAAAGATTGTTGTCCGCAATGAAAATGCCGCCACGCTCTTCCACCAGCGTTCGCAGTTTGTGCTCCGGGTCCGCAAACAACGCTCCGTATCCGATGGCGCAGACCTGAATATCGCCAATGGAGCCGGTGACATCGGCGATCATTGGCGTCGAATTCTCCTCCCCATCCGAGAGTAGAAGAATCGCTTGATGGGGGTTGGGGCTGGCAATGCTGGTGAGCATCTGAACTGCCGCTTGCAGACCGGCGCCAATCGAAGTTAAACCGCCCGCCGGAATGCCGGCAAGCTCGATCTCAAAAGGCGTATTATTGACGCCGTCGTTGGAAATGATTCCCGCAGCCGGCACGAGAGCGCCGCTTAAATGCTTTGTTGCCGTGGGGCCAGTCGCAAAAGATACCAATCCGACGCGGTGCTCCGCGTTCACGGCGCAATTTGGCCGCGGCGGGAGAAATGCCCAGAACCTGAGCCACATTCTTATCGCGGCCGTATTGCAGCCAAACTTTAAGAAGAAGTTTTTCTTTCGGCTTGAGTTGGCGCAAAACATTGGCGAGTCCCTCGGAAAACAAATCACCGATAAGCGCTTCAATGCGATCGGCGGAAGTCATGTCGTTTTTTTCGATGCGACCAGGCGAAAAAGACCGGAGTGTTTCTGCGGCAACGCTAAAATCTTCCCTCCCTTCTTCCGGTAAGCGCAGGATAACCCGGTGATGGTATTTTCGCCAGCGGGTGCAATAATTGGAGAACAAATGTGCGACAATCAGCCCCAGAAAGGTTTTAAATGAGGCCGCTTTGCCATGACCGTGGTTGGCCGAATCGTAGCGCTGCACCGTCCGATGAAAAGCGAAGTATAACTCCTGCAAAGCATCCTTGATCTCGCCGGCCGAGTGGGTAAGCGGGTGGCTTTCACCACCCGCTCCCCGTTGTCGCAATAGGGTCAATTCCCTATATTTACCGGCGTACGACTTTCTCGTACCGGGCGACCCCTAGGGCGCTTTGTCGCGCGCCCGTT
>Ga0247727_10010005_pt1 | contig 16933 bp, 13 predicted proteins | sample WisWelCaveWW1625_FD_202498 | JGI IMG/M metagenome (GOLD analysis project Ga0247727, IMG submission 202498) | Biofilm microbial communities from Wishing Well Cave, Virginia, United States - WW16-25 | ecosystem: Environmental > Aquatic > Deep subsurface > Groundwater > Cave microbial mat | place...
GATCGTGTAAATGCCGTAGGGGAGCTGCTCGGCGACCTTCTGCTTGTACGTGAACCCGAACGCGTGGCAGACGGCGACGCGGCCCTGCTCCATCGACGTCGCCGCGAGCGCCGGATGGCCGATCACGTCGCCGGCGGCGTACACCGACGGGACCTTGGTGCAGAAATGCTCGTCGACGGCCACGCGTCCTCGCTCGTCGACCGCAATGCCGAGCACTTCGAGGCCCATCCCCTTCGTGTTCCCGATCCGCCCCGTCGTGTACAGGACACGGCTCGTCTGCAGGACCTTGCCGCTCTTCATCTTGACGGCGAGGCGCGACGGCGTCCCCAGCATGGACGAGCGAGCCGGAAGGTCACGCTCGTCCGCCTCCACCGCGCGCGTCCGCTCCACGCCCGTCGCCGTGTCGTTGAGGACGATCTCGACTCCGAGTCGCTTCATGGAGTCGACGAGGCCGCTCGACAGGTCGTCGTCGAGGAACGGCAGGACGCGATCGCGGGCCTCGCACAGAAACACCCGCGTCCCGAGCGTCGCGAACAGGCACGCGTACTCGCACCCGATCACACCGGCGCCCAGGATGACCAGGCTCGAGGGGATCCGGTCGAGCTCGAGGATCTCGTCCGAGTCGTCGACGTCGGAGTCGTCGAACGGCATCCAGCTCGGCCGGTGCGGCGACGAACCGGTCGCAATCAGGACGAACTCCGTGGAGATCCTCCGCTCGCCGGCGTCCGTCCGCACGAGGACCTCGTGGGGGCCCGTGATCGAGGCCTGCGCGTGCAGCGTGTCGATCCCGTGCCGCGCGAGGTTCTGCTCCATGCGCGCGACCTCGAAGTCGACGACGGAGTCCTTTCGCTGCATCAGGTCGCCGATTGTGACGTCGTCCTTGATCTTGACGTCGAAGCCGTACAGCTCGCGGCTCTTGAACCCGGACAGGAAGATCGCGGCTTCGCGCAGCGTCTTGGAGGGAAGCGTGCCCGTGTGTGCCGAGTTGCCGCCGACCCTCGAGCGCATCTCGACGACGGCGACCCGCTTGCCGAAGTAGGCGGCTTGCGCGGCGCCCTTCTCGCCGGCGGGCCCGGCGCCGATGACGACGAGGTCGTAGTCGAACGCGGTCACGGGGGCGCGAGTCTACTACTCGCGGACGACCCGGCGAAGCGCACGATCCGCATCGGCAACGCCCTGCACCGCGAGGAACCCGACTTCGGTCCAGGTCGGCAGGCGGAGCAGGCCCCCCAGCATCGGCCGGAAGATGACGTCGCCAAAGCCGCGGCGATCGGACCGGACGGTCACGTCCGACAGGTCCCAGGCCCGGAAGGATCGACTCTCGACGACGAGCCCGCGCGTGACGACGAGCGCGCGCCGGCCGGTGATCGCGTAGCGCGTGTGCGTCGCCTGCCACGCGCGCCACAGGGGCCGCGCGACGAGCCAGGACGCGGCGCCGAGCCCCAGGATGAACACCCAGAAGAAGAGCGACGGCGTGGGGAAGGTCAGGGCGAGCTGGGCCGCGCCGACGATCGCGAGGACGCCGAGGACGGCCGCGGGCACGCAGCGCAGCGCGACTCGCCAGGGGACGGGCCGACCGATCCACAGGACGGGTTCGCCCGGCTCGAGGTGCCTGGCGACCGCGACGTCGTCGGGACGCCCAGCGAGGTTCGTGTGAACGCGGCGAAGATCCTCTTCCGCGGCAAGCGCGCGCTGGAGAAGCCCGTGGACATCGTCGGCCGATCGGGTCATGCGGCCGCCTCCTCCTGCCGGATCGACCGGACGATCTGCTCGACGCCGCCCACGTCCTCTATTCCGACGAGGCGGACGCGTTCGGGCCTCGCCGAAGCGGTGGACAGGATCAGATCGCCCGAGCCTCCGTTGCGCAAACGGGTCCTGACCTGCGCGATGCGCCGCAGATCGATGCGCCGGACCTCGCCCGCGCGCAGCAGGATCAGCTCCGTTCCCACGATCGCGTAGAGCGTCCGGTACGCGACGAGGAGCCTTCGAAGAAGCAGCAGCGCTACGACCACGAGGACCACGGCCGTCGTCCTCGAGTCCCGCAGGAAGTAGAGGACCGCGCCCGCCACCAACACCGGAACGATCGGGAGCGGAAGCCATGCGAGCCGCAGGACGCCGGGACGGCCGGTCCAACGCAACGGCGCGCCGCCGCGCAGATGCGGCGCCAGGTCGGCCGGCACCTCGGGGCCGGCTGCTCGCGCGCCACCGCCGCGGAGGCGCTCCACTTCCGCCTCCGCCGCCTCGGCGCGCAGACGCAGCGCATCGATCTCGTCGCGGTACGCGCCCGCCACGGCGTGTAGCATAGCGCCCGCGTGACGCGATTGGCATGGTGGTCCGGCATACGTGCGCTGACGTTCGACTGTTACGGGACGCTCGTCGACTGGGAGACGGGAATCCTGCGTGATCTCCGGCGTTCGCTCGGGCCCGCGGCGCCGGCCGACGACGTTCTGCTCGGGCTGTACGCGGACGCGGAGTCACGTATCGAGGCGAGGAGCTTCCGGCCGTACCGCGAGGTTCTCCAGGAGACGTTCGTCGAGATCGCGGGCGCATTGGGACTGCAGGTCCGACTGACCGGACCGGCCTTCGATTTGCCAACCTGGCCGGCTTTCCCCGACACTGCCGAAGCGCTTCGCCGTCTCCAGTCGCGATTCATGCTCTGCATCACCTCGAACGTCGATCGCGACCTCTTCGCCCAGACCGAGAAGTCGCTCGGCGTCCGCTTCGACGAGGTCGTCACCGCCGATCAGGTCCGTTCGTACAAGCCGGCGAAGGCGCACTGGACGGAAGCGATGCGCCGCCTCTCGCTCGGACCGGCAGACGTCGTCCACGTCGCGCAGTCCCTGCATCACGACGTGGTGCCGGCGAAGGCGCTCGGGATCCGAACCGTCTGGGTCGATCGCCGCGCCGGACGCCCCGGCGGCGCGACGAGAGCGCCACAGGGAGACGCGAAGCCTGACCTGCGCGTGACGTCCCTCGCCGAGCTGGCGGAGCTAGCCGCTCCTTAGCGCATGGAGCACTGAATCGAGCTTCGCAGGAAGGTCCTTCCCCCGCGAAAACCCGCGCTCCGCAACGAGCGCGAGCGCCGAACGTGCCCGCGCCAGATCGTCGGCGGTCGCGACTTTCAGGAGCTGGACCAGGTCCGCCAGATCCTGCGGGCGCCTGATCGGATCGAACGCGAGGACCTTGAGGGCGACGAGGTGCGCGACGCTCGCCACGGGGACCGTCACGCCGGGAACTGCCTGCAGCTCGTCCGCGGCGTCGACGATCTCTCGCTCGATGCCGGACGAGGCGAACAAGAGATCGAGCAGGACTCCCTCCGACCCTGCCTCGTCGCTGGCGAGCCGGACCGTCGCAAGGCGCTCCGCCGCTTCCTGTTCGAGCGCGACGTCGACCCGGAAGCCGTGGGGTCGGAGCGCGAGGACCAGGCCCTCTGCGTCCGAGTCGTCGCTGACGACGACCGCAAGATCGACGTCCTTCGTGAAGCGGGGAACCGAACGGGCAGAGACCGCGAGCCCCCCGATGACCGCGTAGCGGCGCCGCAGGGAGCCGAGCGCCTCCGCGGCGCGGGCCAGGACCCTGTCGACCTGATTCAGCGGCGCGGTCTCGGCCAAGGGACGATCCGTCCGACGCCGTCGCCGGGATCCGGGCGCTCGCGCAACCAGGCGACGATGCGTTCCTCGATCTCCCGCTCGCTTGCCCGGGGCAGGTCCCGGCGGAGCTTCTGGCGCATGATCGAGACCCCGGTCGAGAACATGTCGATGGCAAGCCGAAGCCGCCGGCTGGCGATCTCCCTGGCCTGCGCGTCCACGGAGGGATTCTAGCAGAGGCCCCGGCGTAGTTTCGCCGCCGGGGTACGCCGGTACGCCGCTTTGCGACCGGATTCCCGAGGGTCCACGGGGCCGGGCGGCGGCACGCCGGATGCTCCTGTGCGGCGGCGTGACGGCCATCGCGAGATCGGGAGCCATCGTCGGGGTCGAGGCGCGGCCCGTGCGCGTCGAGGCGCACGTCGCGAACGGGCTGCCGGGGATGCACATCGTCGGGCTTCCCGAGGCGAGCGTGCGGGAGAGCCAGGCGCGGGTGAAGGCGGCGATGGCGAACACCGGGTACTCGTTCCCGCAGCGCCGGACGATCGTGAACCTCGCGCCGGCGGATCTGAGGAAGGGCGGGACGGGGTTCGATCTCGCGATCGCCGTCGCGCTGGTCGCCGCGAACACGGGCGAAGACCTGCCCAGTCTGCGTCGGTGGTCGCTCGTCGGCGAGCTGGGCCTGGACGGACGGATCCGGTCCGTCGCCGGAGCGCTGCCGCAGGCGATCGGCGCGCGACTTGCGGGGCTGGAGGGGATCGTGCTCGCACAGGACGACGCGCGAGCGGCGGCGGCGATCGAGGGGATCCGCGTCGTCGCGGCAAGTCGCCTCGACGACGTGGTCGAGTTCCTGCGGGGCGGACGGAACCTGCCGGACGCGGTGGCGCCTGCCCTGGCCGAGGCGGCATCCGACACGGGCGTGGACCTCGCAGACGTTCGCGGGCAAGGGCCCGCGCGCCGCGCGCTCGAGGTCGCAGCCGCGGGCGGCCACGCGACCTTGCTCGTCGGCCCGCCGGGCGGGGGGAAGACGATGCTGGCGCGCAGGCTGCCGACGATCCTGCCTCCGATGTCGTTCGAGGAGCGGATCGAAGCGTCGGTGATCTGGAGCGTCGGGCATCCGGCGGCGATCCGGCGGGGACTGCTCGGAGCGAGACCCTTCCGCGCGCCGCACCACACGGCGTCCGACGTGGGGCTGGTCGGCGGGGGATCGCCGCCGCGGCCCGGTGAGGTTTCGCTCGCGCATGCCGGCGTGCTGTTCCTCGACGAGTTGCCGGAGTTCAGGCGGTCCGCGCTCGAAGCGCTGCGCCAGCCGCTGGAAGACGGGTTCGTCAGCCTCGTTCGCGCGAGTGGGCGGGTGGTCTTCCAGAGCCGCGTGACGCTCGTCGCGGCGATGAATCCGTGCCCCTGCGGGATGGCGGGATCGCCCGGCGAGCGCTGCGGCTGCACGCAAGAAGCGACGCGCAGGTATCGGTCGCGGGTCTCGGGTCCGTTGCTCGATCGGATCGACCTTCACATCGGCGTCCCCGCGGTCCCGGTGCGCGACCTTGGGGGCGCGACCGCGGAGCCGTCCGCGAACGTCCGTCGGCGCGTCGAGGCGGCGCGCGAGCGGCAGCGAATGCGCCTCTGCGGCGTCCGCTTTCTCGGGCGCGCGATCGAGTCGAACGCGGAGATCCCGACGCACCTGCTCGACTCGCACTGCGCGATAGGCCCCGCCGCCCGACGCCGGCTCGACGCCGCCGCAGAGGCCGGCAGCATCTCCGCGCGCAGCTGGGAGCGAATCCGCAAGGTCGCGCGCACCGTGGCGGATCTCGCGGGGGCCGAGGAGATCGGCCCGGAGCACGTGGACGAAGCGGTGGCGTATCGGTGGATGGATCGGACCGCAGGACGAGAGGCATGACCCATGACCCCCAACAACCCCCAACCCCAGAAGGAGGCACCCCCCATGGACACCAGCAAGGATCGAGACAAGGGCAGAGAAAAAGCCGTCAACACCGCCGTCGCGGCCATCGAGAAGCAGTTCGGAAAGGGCGCGATCATGCGGCTCGGAGAGAACCCCGTGGAAGCGGTGCCGGTGATCCCGTCCGGCTCGCTCTCGCTCGATCTCGCGCTCGGGATCGGCGGGTACCCGCGCGGGCGGATCGTCGAGGTGTTCGGGCCGGAGTCGTCCGGAAAGACGACGCTGACGCTGCACGCGATCGCGGAGGCGCAGCGGGCCGGCGGGGTCGCGGCGTTCGTCGACGCCGAACATGCGCTCGACCCGCGCTACGCGAAGGCGCTGGGCGTCCGGCTCGAGGAGCTGCTCGTCTCGCAGCCCGACAACGGCGAGCAAGCCCTCGAGATCGTCGAGACGCTCGTCCGCTCCGGAGCCGTGGACCTGGTCGTCGTGGACTCGGTCGCGGCGCTGACCCCGAAGGCAGAGATCGAGGGCGACATGGGAGATCAGCACATGGGCCTGCAGGCGCGCCTGATGAGCCAGGCGATGCGCAAGCTCGCGGCGGTCGTCCACAAGACGAACTCGTGCATCGCGTTCATCAACCAGATCCGACACAAGATCGGTGTCATCTACGGCAGCCCCGAGACGACGACGGGCGGCAATGCGCTCAAGTTCTACGCCAGCATGCGACTCGAGGTTCGCCGCATCGGACCGATCAAGGAGGGCGACAAGGTCATCGGAAACCGGACGCGGGTGAAGGTCGTCAAGAACAAGATGGCCCCGCCCTTCCGCGAGGTCGAGTTCGACATCCGCTACGGCGCGGGCGTGTGCTCGGCGTCGGACCTCATCGACCTCGCGGTCGAGAAGGGCGCCGTGGAGAAGTCGGGCTCGCACTTCTCCTTCGGAGGCGAGCGCCTCGGCAACGGCCGCGACGCGACCCGCGAGGTCGTGCAGGCACGGCCCGACCTGGCGAAGGCCATCCGCGAGGCGGTGGTCGCGAAGGCGGCGGCGGGCGGGGCGGCGTGAGTCCGGTTGTGGCTCGCGGCCCCGAGGGCTAGGCTCGTGGACGTGCAATTCCGCAGGCTTCTTCGGGCGCGGATCGAGAAGGCACTGGAGCGGGCGATCCGCCAGCCCCGAGTCCTGGACGCGATGATCGAGCAGGCCGTCCTCGAGGGACTGCACGGCATCGTTCGCCGGGAGGTCGGATCCGTTCTCGAGGGGATCCTGCGAAATGGGGCGGGGTTCCGGGGCGCCTCGCATTCGTCCGCACGACGCTGACCGACCCGGCCGGAATCGGGGCCGTCGACGAGCAGGGGGGGTTCGCGGGTCCGAAAACGGGGGGGGGAGCGACTCCGGGAGCTACCGGTCTGCGGTGACTTCGGAGAGGCACTCGAGGCGGATGCGGGCGCCGGCCTGGGGCTCGTCGCCGTCGGTGAACTCGACTTTGCCCGCGCCGAGGCAATCGTCGTCCTCGGTCGTGTAGAACCAGTGCGCAGCCGAACCGGCGCAGGGGCGCAGGTCCGTGCCGAGCGAGTCGACCAGGTACGGGTCCTCGCCGTCGCCCTGCTGGCAGACCTGGCAGATCGTCCCATCGGTCTCGTTGTCGGTGCCGACCTCGAAGCGTCCCGCGGGGCAGGCGCCGTTGTCGATGAGCGTCTCCCGGACGATGCAGTCCGCGTGCTCGCCCGTGGCCAGCGGAACGCCACCGGCGCCGACGAGGGGGCGCGCGAGGCAGGCGCCCTGGACCTTCGAGCCGATGAGGCGCGTGATCGCGCGAACGGTGTCGGTCCAGTCCGCCTGGCAGATCGACTGCACGACGCCGTTGTTGCCCACGTCGTCGATGCCCTGGACCCACTCCACGATGCGTCGCGGCGGGAAGGCGACGCCGAGGCCGGGCACGTCGCAGGACGGGACGAGGCGGTTGCCGCCGCCCTCCGGCGAGTAATCGACCGTCTCGACCATGCGCGGGTCGTTGAGGATGTTCTCGAAATCCGCGCGCGTCATGATGTCGTCGGACGCGAGCTGCGCGTCGGACAGCTCCACCAGGTCTGGCGGAACGCCGAGGATCGCGGCCACGACGATGCGCTCCGGGTGGCCGGGCTTGACGCCCAGGACGCTTGCCACGAACTCGCTGGCCGGGCGGATCATCTCCTGGTTCTCGAAGCAGCGCAGGTTCAAGGGGCCGAGCGAGTCGTCGTCGCCGAAGATGCTCGGATCGCTGATCGAGCAGTCCTCCTCGTCGGTCACCAGCAGGATCGCGAGGAGCGCGTCGGTCCGGAGGAACCCGTCGTTCGCGGCGCCCCCCGCCGCGTGGACGGTCAGGGCCTTCTCGGTCGCGAAGAGCTGCTGCTCGAAGCCGCAGCCGCCCGTGCCGAGGGTCGCGATGCAGGAGAAGTCGCCCGCCACCGCCACCGGATCGTCGGCGAGGTCGATGTCGAACGTGAGGAACTTGGGGTAGGTCGCGTCGCAGCCCGCCATGCCCGCGGCCGGGAGGTTCTGCAGGACGCCGTCGTCCCCGCGCTCCGCGTTGTCGCAGGTGGTGATGGGGTAGCCGCTGGTCCCCATGTCGCTCGAGATGACCCCGATGTGCAGGTTCGACACGGAGTTCCAGTCCGGGGCGCCGTCGCCGTTCTCGTCCGGCGGGCTGATGAGCGCGCCGATCAGGTCGGCGAAGTTCGCCGTGAGGTTCGCCTGCTCCTCGCGCATCGAGTTCGAGTTGTCGACCATGACGAGCAGGTCGACCTCGTCGCTCGACGCCTGGTTGATCTCGATGGACACGCCCGACTGGACCGCCGGCGGGACCTCGACGAGCTCGCGCGACAGGCACGCGAACGCGAAGGACGATCCGAGGATGGCCGCGGTGAGGTTCCAGAACCGACGATTCCGAAGCAGCTTCACGTTTCGCTTCCGCATGGTCTAGCCCTCCGACTCCTGAGCCCACATCCTACTTCTCAGTCGGTTTCTCGATCAAGCCCCGCCCCTCATGAAACGGCGCGTGGACCTGCCCCCCCGATCCGAGAGTGCTGGTGCACGGGGCGTGCCTGCGAACGGGGGGAATTCCTCTGTGATTTTCGGCCCTCTCGCTCCCCGGCCGCATACCCGATTGGCGACAGTGCCAACGGGGTTGGCGCCCCGATCGATTCAGCCCGCGGGGGGCCAGACGCACTCGAGGTAGACCGGAGATCGAGGATCCGGCGCCGCGCTGCCGGCGAACTCGATGAGGCCGCCGGCCGGGCAGCCCGGCGCCTCGGGATCGTAGGTCCAGCCCTCGCCGCCCGAGCAGCGGGACACGTCGAGACCGAAGGCGTCTGTCTCGCCCACGCCGCCCTGCCCCTGCTGGCAGATCTGGCAGACGCGGGCAGAGCCGACGGTGCCGCGGTCGATCGATCCGGAGCCGCAGGGGGACCCGTCCCATTTCGTTTCGTAGACGGCGCAGGCGAGCACGTCTCCAGGGTTCGCCTCGTTTCCGAAGCCGTCCTCCATCGGGCTCGAGGTACACGCGGGCGCCTCGAGGTGGCGCTGGATCACGCGGGTGATCGCACGCATGGAGTCGCTCCAGTCGGCCTGGCAAATGCTCTGGACGATCCCGTTGTTCGCCACGGCATCGACGTCGCGGATCGTCTCGACGATGCGGCGCGGGGGGAACGCGACGCCCAGGCCCGGGACGTCGCAGGACGGGACGAGCCGGTTGCCGCCGCCCTCGGGCGAGTAGTCGACCGTCTCGATCATCCGCGGGTCCGCGAGGATCTCGTCGAACGTCGCGGTCTGCATGATGTCGTTCGAGGCGAGGTCCGCGTCCGAGAGCGCGACGAGGTCGGGCGGCACGCCGAGAATGCCCGCGAGGACGAGCCGGTCGTTTCGCGGACGCAAGCTCAGGAACATGTCGACGTAGCGAACGACGGGCTGGCGCATCTCGGGGTTGTTGAAGCATCGCCCGCTCAGAGTCCCGAGCGAGTCGTCGTCCCCGAAGATGGTCGGATCGGCGACGGAGCAGTCCTCCTCGTCCGTGACGATCAGCACGGCCAGGAGCGACTCGGGCCGCAGGAAGCCTTCGTTCGCGGCGCCGGGCCGCGCGTGGACCGTCAGCGCCTTCTCCACGGCGAAGAGTTGCTGCTCGAAGCCGCATCCTCCGGTCCCGAGCGTCGCGATGCACTCGAAGTCCTTCTCTAAGTTCGGATCGGGCACCGCGGCATCGAACGTCAGGAACCTCGGGTACGAGTCGTCGCAGCCCTCGATGCCCGAGGCCGGGAGGTTCTGCAACACGCCGTCGTCACCCCGCTCGGCATTGTCGCAGGTCGTGATGGGGTAGCCGCTCGTCCCCATGTCGGACGAGATGACGCCAACGTGCATGCTCCGCGCCGCGGGCCAGTCTGGCGCGCCGTTGCCGTCCTCGTCGGGCGGATCCGTCAGGACCTCCACGAGCGTCGGGTAGTTCGCCGTCAGGTTCGCCTGCTCCTCGCGCATCGAGTTCGAGTTGTCGACCATGACGAGCAGGTCGACCTCCTCGATGCGCCCGAGCTGGATCCAGAACGACACGTCCGGATCGACGCCGTCCGGACGCTCGGCGTCGGGCGCGCCGTCTTGACCGGGAACCTCGCCGAGCCCGTCCGGCGGCCCGATCAGCGCCGGGTCCCGGGTCGACCTTGCACCGCAACCGATGGCGAGCACCGCGAGGACCAGACGCATGGGGCCACCTCCGTTGGCACGGGTCAAACCCGCAACGAACCGACAGAGCAAGAGCCGCGCCGCGGAAAAATGGCTCCAGAAGCGCGTCGCCTGGTGTCATCTACCCCGGTCGGTGCCAACCTGGTTGCGGGGCGGGATCGGCGAACGTCGTCCACTGCAAATCCGCAACTCCTTTCACCACCCCTTGCGGGGGTGGTGCTACTCTCTGCGCGGGGCGCAACTCTTTTCACACGGGCCGACATTGACCGAGAACCTCTTCAAGAAAGTCCTCGTCGTCGACGACGAGGAGAATCAGAGGATGGTCCTGCGCGCGAAGCTCAAGCGCGCGGGGTTCGAGGTCGAGACCGCGTCGAACGGGCGCGAGGCGATCGCCGTGCAGGAGAGGTTCGGGGCCGACCTCGTCCTGACGGACCTTCGCATGCCCGAGTCGACGGGCCTGGATCTGGTGCGCGCGCTCAGGGAGAAGGGCAACGGCGCGATCGTGATCCTGATGAGCGCCTACGCGGAGCAGGACGAGGTGGTCGCCGGCGTGCGCGAGGGAGCGTACGACTACGTGTCGAAGCCGCTGCACTTCGACGACCTGATGCACCGGATCCGGCGCGCGGAGGAAGCGGTGCGTCTGCGCGCGGAGAACGAGTCCCTGCGGCGCGGCGACGGCACGGGCCTCGCGGGGATCGTCGCGCGCTCGCGGCCGATGGAGGAACTCTTCAAGACGGTCCGGAAGGTCGCCGAGTACAAGACGACGGTCCTGCTCACGGGCGAGAGCGGGACGGGCAAGGAGCTCTTCGCGCGGGCGATCCACCGGGAGTCGCCGCGACGCGGCGAGCCCTTCGTCGCGGTCAACTGCGGGGCGATCCCCGAGACGCTGCTCGAGAGCGAGCTCTTCGGCCACAAGCGCGGCGCGTTCACGGACGCGACGAGCGACAAGCGCGGGCTCTTCGAGGAAGCGAGCGGCGGGACGCTGTTCCTCGACGAGGTGGGAGAACTGCCGCTGGGACTCCAGGTCAAGCTCCTGCGCGCGCTGCAGGAAGGGATCATCCGCAGGCTCGGCGACACCAAGGACACGGAGGTCGACGTCCGGATCGTCACGGCGACCGCGCGCGATTTGGGCGAGGACGTCAAGACGGGGAAGTTCCGCGAGGACCTGTTCTACCGGCTCAACGTCCTGCCGCTGCGGATCCCGCCTCTGCGCGAGCGGCTCGACGACGTGCCGCTTCTCGCGTCGCACTTCATCACGCGCAACAACGACCGGCTCGGGACGAAGATCCGCGGGATCGCGCCCGAGGCGATGAAGGTCCTGTGCGAGCACGGGTGGCCGGGGAACGTGCGCGAGCTCGAGAACACGATCGAGCGGGCGATGGTGCTCGCGGAGGGCGAGATCCTCGTCCCCGCGGACCTGCCGGAGCGAGTGCGGGACGCGAACGACCCGGTGCGGTTGCAGCTGCGCAGCGGCGAGCTATCCATCAAGAAGACCATGCGGGTGATCGAGGAGGTCCTGATCCGGCGGGCGCTGGAAAAGACCGGCGGGAACCGGACGAGCGCGTCGAAGCTGCTCGAGATCAGCCATCGCGCGCTGCTCTACAAGATCAAGGGGTACGGCGTATGAGGCTCGGCATCTTCTTCTCGTTCTCGACGGTCTGGGGAGGGGCGGGGTGCGCGGACGAGAAGCGTCCGTGTCCGATCGGGACCGTCAGGGCACCGTCGGGGGAGTGCGTCCGAGACGAGGACGCGGGCGACGTCGTCTGCGAGTCGGACGCCGAGTGCGACATCGACGCGAACCCCTGCACCGTGGACCGGTGCGTGTCCGGCGTGTGCGAGACCTCGCCCGACGGGCTCGACGCCGACGAGGACGGCTTCGTGTCGACGGCGTGCGGCGGCGACGACTGCGAGGACACGAACCCGATCGTCCCGATCGAAGGGGAGATCTGCAATGGCGTCGACGACGACTGCGACACGATCGTCGACGAGGGCCTCTACGTGGCAGGGACGGACGTCCAGATCTCGGACGACTTCGCGGTGAACGTGAGCCTGGCGCGTGTGCACGAGGGCGCGGGCTACGGGGTCCTGTGGGTGCGAGACACGACCTGGGAGATCGTCTTCCAGCTTCTCGACGAGGACGGAGCCCCCCTCGGCGACGCGCAGCCGCTCTCGGGCGTGCGAAAGCGTACGGACGTGCCCGGACACGTGGCGCTCGTCGGCGTGCCCGGCGGGTTCGTGGCGGGCTGGGGGCAGGAGGGGCTCGTCCAGCACGCGTTCATCAGCCTCGAGTCCGGTCCGGAGTTCCCGGGTTTCATCGAGAGCCTCGGAAAGACCGAGGCCCGCCACGTCGACGCCGCGTACAGCGGCGCGGTCCTGGGTCTGGCGTGGATCGGGATCGACTCCTTCTACTGGCCGACGTGGGCGATCCTCGAGCTCGACGGCACGATCGTCTCCGGACCGACGCGGGAGGAGAACACGACCCCTCCGACCGTTCGCATCGAATGGCTCGGGGATCGGTTCGGGCTGCTCTTCGAGACCCCCGAAGCCGGGAACATCCTCTTGCTCGACGAGACCGGCACCGTCCTCGGTTCGGGCGCGTTCACCGACGGAACCGCGGCGACGCCTGCGGCGGTACGCGAGGGGGACCTCGTGCACGTCGTCTGGAGCGATCGGAAGGCGCTCGCCGTGTACCACCGCGTCCTGGGCGCGGACGGCGCCCGCGTCAGCAACGAGCTGGTCATCGGCCCCGGCGGGTACTCGGCCGACGTCGCCGGGGATGGCGCCGGCGTGCTGGCCGCGTGGATCGTGGGCGACGGGGACTACTGGGGGGAACTGCAGGCGCGCGTGATCGGAGCGGGGCTCGAGGCGGATCCGGTGGCGGACGCAGTCATCCTCCCCGCGGACGACCGGGCCGACCTGTACACGCCGCCTTCGGTGGTCGCGGGCCCGGACCGCGGCTTCGGCATCGCGTTCGGGGCGCAATCCGGGGGTGTGTTTTTCGATCGCATCGTTTGCGAGTAGTCTGCGCGTCTTCCCATGGAAGGCCTCGACCGACTCGACCGACTCCTCGAAGCGCTGCGCCCCGACCGGCTGATGGCTGACTTGCAGGCTTTCCGGATCCACGGCGCGATAGACGGCGGCGGCGTGGATCGCGGCGCGCTCGGGCCGGCGGATGTCGCCGCGCGCCGGGCGCTCGAGGCCGCGATGAAGGACGCGGGACTGACGGTCGAGACCGACGCGATCGGCAACCAGTGGGGACGCAAGGGCGGCGAAGGACCGGCGGTCGTCTGTGGCTCGCACATGGATTCGGTGCCGCGCGGCGGCTACCTGGACGGCCCGCTCGGGGTTCTCGCCGCAGTGGAGATCGCGCGGGCGATGCGGGACGCCGGTCTCGAGCCATCCGTGCCGTACGAGGTCGTCAACTTCACCGGGGAGGAAGGCTCGCGCTTCCCGCGAGGCACGCTGGGTAGCTGGGTTGCTGCCGGATCGATGCCGCTGGAGGAGGCCCTCGCGCTCGTCGACGCCGAAGGCGTGTCGGTCGAGCAGGCTCTGAAGGCCACGTACCGGCGGGCCCTCGTGCCCATCCGGGCGCCTGCCGAGAGGTTCCGCGCGTACCTGGAGCTGCACATCGAGCAGGGTGGCCTGCTCGAATCGAAGGGCGTGGGGATCGGCGTCGTCCGCGCGATCGCGGGCCTGGTCCAGCTCGACGTGGAGGTCCAGGGCGTCGCCAACCACGCGGGAACGACGCCGATGGACGCGCGGTCCGACGCCCTCGCCGGCGCGGCCGAGATGATCGTTCGCATCGAGCAACGTGGGCGGCTCGCCGACGGTCGGGCGGTCGCGACGGTCGGACGGCTCGAGACCCTTCCGGGCGCGTGGAACATCGTTCCGGGCTTGGCCCGATTCGGCGTCGACATGCGCTCTGCGGACCCCGGGCTGCTCGAGACGATCGAGGCGGACATCCTGCGTGCCGTCGCGTTCGTCTCCCAGATCCGGGGCCTCGGGCATTCCGTCGTCCGCCGGCAGCGCGTGGAGCCCGGCGTCCTCGATCCATCGCTCGTGTCGCGTGCGGCAGCGGCATGCGAGCGGATCGGCGAGGCGCATCTCGAGATGACCTCGGGGGCCGTCCACGACGCGCTCAAGATCTCCCCGGTGGCGCCCGCTGCGATGCTCTTCGTGCCGTCCGTCGGCGGCAAGAGCCACACGCCGGAAGAGGAGACGCGCCCGGAAGACGTCGCGCGCGGTCTGCGGGCACTCGCGGCGCTCGTGTGGGACCTCTGCTCTTCCGCCCCGCAGCCGGCCGAGCCGCCGCAGGAGCCCCCGCAACCCCCGCTCTGACGGCGATCCAGCCCGACTGTACGAATCCCGCAGTCTCACTTGCACGATCGGTCGGGATCACTAGAATGCGCCGCCATGTCGGGGGCCGACGCGACGCTTCAAGCACAGATCGACCGTCTCCAGCGCCAGCAGGCCGCGATCGTCCAGATGGCGCGCGGTGGGATCGCGCCGGCGCGCGAGTTCGACGCCGCGCTCCTCGAGATCACGAGGATCGCGGCCGAGACCATCGACGTCGAGCGCGCGAGCGTCTGGCTGCTGTCCGCGGACCGCCAGGACCTTCGCTGCGTTCAGCTGTACACGAGGAGCGCGGACGTCTCGTCGTCGGGCGTCGTGCTCACGACCGGACAGTACTTCCGATACTTCGCGGCGCTCGAGAGTGGACGTGCGATCGACGCGCACGATGCCCGCGAGGACGCCCGCACGAGCGAGTTCCGCGACGGGTACCTGGTTCCGCTCGGGATCACCTCGATGATGGACGCGCCGATCCGGATGCGCGGCGAGGTCCTGGGCGTCTTCTGCAACGAGCACGTCGGCCCCGCGCGGCACTGGACGCCGGACGAGGTCTCCTTCGCCGGCGCGGTCGCGGACCAGATCGCGCTGCTGCTCGCCCACGAGGAACGCGAGAGGATGCGGCAGGCGATGGTCCACGCGCAGAAGCTCGAGAGCCTCGGCCAGCTCGCGGGCGGCGTCGCCCACGACTTCAACAACCTGCTCACGGTCATCCTCGGCAACGCGGCGCTCGCGCGGGACGCGGTCGGAGCTGGCCCTGCGAAGGACGCGCTCGCGGACCTCGTGCGCGCGACCCAGCACGCGACGCACCTGACCAAGCAGCTGCTCGCGTACTCCGGCCGATCCCCCGTGACGAGACAGCCGATGGACCTGTCGAAGCGGACGCGGGACGTGTGTCGGCTGGTCCAGGCGTCTCTTCCGCCGCGCGTCCGCCTCATGTTTCGGCTGGCGGAACGGCTCCCTCCGATCGAAGCCGACGCGTCCCAGATGGCGCAGGTCGTCACGAACCTCGTCCTCAACGCGGCCGACGCGATCGGGCCCGCCGCCGGCGAGATCCGCGTGACCACCGGCGTCGTCGACGTGCGCCCGGACGAGACGCAGGGACTGGTGCCGGCGGCGGACTTCAGGCCCGGCCGGCACGTCTTCCTCGAGGTGGCGGACGACGGCTGCGGCCTCGACCGCGAGGCGCTCGGCCGGATCTTCGATCCGTTCTACTCGACCAAGGGACCCGGAAGGGGGCTCGGGCTCGCTGCCGTGCACGGCATCGTGCGCGGACATCGCGGCGCAATCGGGATCACGAGCGAACCGGGGAAGGGGACCGGCTTCCGGGTGCTCCTGCCCGCTCCCGAAGCGGCGGCGGCACCGGCGGTCGCCGAATCGCCGGCGGAACGCAAGTCCGAACCCGCCCCCGCGGCGCGCTCGAGCATCCTGGTCGTCGACGACCAGCAGATCGTCCGGATCTTCGCGGAGCGCGCCTTGAGGGCCGTCGGGCACGAGGTCAAGGTCGCCGCGAACGGCGCCGAGGCGCTCGACGCGGTCCGAGGCGGGAAGATCGAGTTGCTCCTGCTGGATGTCGGGCTCGGCGGCGAGTACGGACCGGACGTGCTGGAGCAGATCCACGCGCTGCACCCCGATCTTCCCGTCATCCTCATGAGCGGCTTCTCCGAGAAGGAGGCCACCGCGGGCCTGGTGGCCGCGGGCCGCGCGGCGTTCCTGGCCAAGCCGTTCACGCCGGATCAGCTCGCGGCGAAGGTGCGGGAGGTGCTGCGAGTGAAAGTGTCGTAACGCAAGGAAAGGCAACAGGAGACAGGCAACGGGCAACAGGCAACAGGAGATGAAAAAGCGCCTCGGGCGAGCCTTTCATTTCCTGTTGCCCGTTGCCTGTTGCCCGTCTCCTGTTGCTTTTCGTTGCGCGATCGCTACGAGCCCGATGGCCAACCACGTGAGCCCGAGGGGACGCCCCGGCGCGCTGCAGCCGCAGCCGCCGTCGTCGCGCCGCGCGGGGACCGCACGGGCGTCGGGGTCCGCGTCGGAATCGGCGTCAGCGTCCCCGTCCGAGTCGGTGTCCGTGTCGGTGTCCGTGTCGGCGTCGCCCGAAGGAACCGCACAGGCAACGACGTCCATGCCTTCCTCCGCCACGTCCGTCAGCAGGCCCGCCGCGACGTCCGCGTCGTAGGAGTCGCCCGTCGCCGTCACCCAGGGCGCCATCGCCTCGTCGCCCTGCAGCAGACACCCCAGCCAGGCGACTGCGTATCGCCGGTAGACGGGTGTGGCGTCGCGGTTCTCGTCCACGCCGCAGACCGTGGGGCACAGGAAGTCCGTCGGGTCCTCGGGATCGCAGTGCCCGCTCGCGGCGACGGTGAACCGGCGCTTCGGCGCGGCCGCGGACGGGAAGACCGCCGTC
>Ga0247727_10010006_pt1 | contig 16927 bp, 16 predicted proteins | sample WisWelCaveWW1625_FD_202498 | JGI IMG/M metagenome (GOLD analysis project Ga0247727, IMG submission 202498) | Biofilm microbial communities from Wishing Well Cave, Virginia, United States - WW16-25 | ecosystem: Environmental > Aquatic > Deep subsurface > Groundwater > Cave microbial mat | place...
CGGCAGCGGGCGGAAGGCCGCATTCAAGTTGACGCTTTGGCTGAAGAGGCTCTTGGTCTCGAGCCGGAATGCACCGACCATCCCCGATTGTCCGCCGCCGCTCGAACGGCTGACGTCGGAGTAGGTGTCCTTGCCGCGCGCGGTGCGAAACCCGACGCTCAGGCTTTGCAAGCGCCAGCGGCCCGGAATCGTCACGTCCACGGTGGCGGTGTCGCCGGCGCTCTCGGATTCTTCCTTGCCTTCCAGGTTCTCGGGCGTGATGAAGCTGGGACTGCGATCGATGTTGTTCACGGTCGCGCGGCCGGCGCGCGCGCGCAGCGAGAACCACTTCTGAAACCGGTCGAAGCCGACCCCGGCGCCGTAGGAATTGCCTTCGCCGGCGTGTTCACGCGACCCGGCACCGGACCCTGTCGTCGCGATCACGTCTTGTGCGTTCTGGTTGAAATTCCGCGCATAGAACGTGTTGGCGCGCAATCCGCGGGTGGCGTTGCGCCAGGCGATGCCGCGGCGTAACCACGGCAAGCGGTTCAGCTCGCGTCCCAAGGAAACGGAGAGCTGCGCGCCGCGATCGTTGGACGAATTGTTGGTGCGGACGCCGGTGGTGGTGCGGGCGCCGAGACGATCCAGCTTGCGGTTGGTGGTCGAGAGCGCGAACGTCAAACCGGCGTTGCGCAACGGCACGCTGAAACTGTTGGTGAGGCCTTTGGTTTCCTGATTCGTGTTCTGCGTCAAGCTGATGTCTTCGGCGTAGCTCAGACCCGAGGAGAGCGTCATGCCGGATACATCGGTGAAGGAACTCCGCAAATCCGAATTCAAACGCAGGGCGTCGTTGGTGCTGGACATCGTGACCCGCAGGTCGGGCGCGAAACCGCGTGATGCAGCCGCCGCGAGCGCGGCCTGTGCCGCTCCCGGATTCGCGCTGGGTGGCGCCGCAGCGGACGAATCCGGCGCGCCGCCGGGCGGCGCTGCGGTCGAATCGGTGGATGCAAGGGCAGTGCTGTCCGCGACGGCGAATGGCGGCGGCGAGCTGATGGAGTCGGAGGCCGCAACGGCCGGTGGCGACGTGTTCGCACCGCTGGGAGGAGCCGCTGCCGCGGGGTCGGTGAACCGATAAACACCGCTGACGGGCGCGGCTGCCGCCGCTGTAATTGCCACGCTGTCGGCCGTGGCCGAGTCCGCGACCGCGTGGCGCTCCTTCCAGGATGTGAAGCGCCGTTCCAAACTCTGTGTCGAGATCGTGTCGGCCGCTGCGATGGCGCGTTCGCGTGTGAACGGCCAGAAGGCGTGTGCCTCGGATGCTGCGCACAGCGTCGCGATGATCGCGAACGTGACGGCGCGCACGAGCTTGACACCTGCCGTCATCGTTCCTCCACCGCGCTCGCGGGTGCGGGCAAGGCGTGCAACAAGCGCACGAAGTCTTCCACCGGCAGGTCCTCCGGACGCAATCCAAGATCCACGCCGCTCGCACTGGCCAGCGCGTCCAGCGCTTCCGCTTCCAGGTCGTAGAACTTGCGCAACGTGTTGCGCAAGATCTTGCGCCGTTCGTTGAAGGTGCTCTTCACGAGTCGCACCAGCGCCGCGCGTTCGCCCCACAGGAGCGCCGGTCCACCCGCGCGCGGCACCAGGCGGATCACCGCCGAATCGACCCGCGGCGGCGGCATGAACGATCCCGGTTTGACGCGCAGGACGATGGCGACATCGTGATAGGCACGCAACAACACACTCAAGATGCCGTAGGTGCGGGTTCCCGGCGGCGCCACGATGCGCTCCGCGACCTCGCGCTGCACCATGAACACGGCGCGATCCAAGTTCGATTCCAGATCGAGGACGCCGAAGAGCACGTGGCTGGTGAGCTGATACGGCAAGTTGCCCACCAACGTCAGCCGCTCCACACCCAACTCGCGCCGCACTTCGCGTGCATCCACACGTGTGAGGTCGGCGTGCACCAACCGGAACTCGGGCCTGCCGCCCAGCTCCTGCTTCAGGACGGCGGCCAGCGCGTTGTCCAGCTCCACCGCCACCACGCGCGCGCCGGCATCCAACAAATGTTCGGTGAGCACGCCCGGGCCGGCGCCGAATTCGAGGATCGCTTCGCCCGGACGCGGATCGATGCAATCCACCAAGCGCTGGATCACGTTGTGATCCGCCAGGAAATGCTGTCCCAGTTCCTTGCGCGGTCGTAGACCGTGACGTTGCATGCGATCCAGAACGGGATTGCTCATGGCCGGTCCATGCTGATGTCGCGCCGCGTGCACGAGAATCGAATCACGAAGGACATCGATGCGGGGGAGCCGTCGAGAGGGGAAAGACCTCCGCTGCGTGCGGGCGACCGAATGCTAACACTCGTTCCCAGGAGGGTCAAGAAACCGGCTTGCCCGACAAGAATCGTTCGGCGTTCGCAGCCGTCATGGCCACGACGGTGTCGAAGTCGAGTGCGAGCAGTTCCGCCAGGTGCCGCGCGACATGCTCGACGTGGGCCGGTTCGTTGCGCTTGCCACGCATCGGGTGAGGGCTCAAATACGGTGCATCGGTTTCGAGCAGCAGCGCGTCGCGGGGCAAATCGCGCACCAGCTCGGCCAGACGATGCTTCTTGAAGGTCAGGAAGCCACCGATGCCGAAGTACAGGCCGGTACGCATCCCGAACTGGGCCAACACTGGCGCGCCGTCGAACGCGTGGAGCACGCAGCACAAACCGCGTGCTTCCTCGTCCAGGATGGCGGCCATGTCGTCGTCGGAAGCGCGATTGTGCAGCACCACCGGCACCGCGTGGCGGCGCGCCAGTCGCAGTTGGCGACGCAGGACGTCGCGTTGGACGTCGCGCGGCGAGTGGTCGTAGTGATAGTCGAGCCCCATCTCGCCTGCAATGACGGCGGCATGCGATACGAGCCAGCCCTCGAGCGCCGCCTCGGTCGCGTCATCGTAGAGACGGCTGTCATGCGGGTGCACACCGACGGCGGCCACGATGTCGGCTTCGCGCGCCGCCCATTCCACCGCCGCGCGGCTCGACGGCACGTCGTAGCCGGCGCACACGAACTTCCCGACGCCGGCCGCGCGTGCACGCGCCAGCACCGCCGCAGCGTCGGCTTCGAACTGCGGACTCTGCAAGTGCATGTGCGTATCGGTGAGCATGGGTCTCCGGACGATGGCCTTGCACGCGATCGACGTTTTCTGTCAGGCTCGGCTGCCGCACCGAGCGCTCGTGCGCGCCGAGGATACACCCCTGCATCGTTCGGAGGAGGATCGTGCGCTTCCCCCATGCTCGTACCGGCCGTCGTGTCGGGTTTTTCACCACGCTCGTTTCGATGATCGTGAACGTGGCACCGCAAGCGTTCGGAGCGTCGCCGGGAGAAACGCTGCGCAAATATCTCGACGCGCGCCTACGCGGCGATCTCGCCACCGCCGAGGCGCTGTGGGGTAAGGACGACCTGCGCCGCAGCCAGGGTCTCGGCATTTTCTACGCGCCGCTGGAAGCCACCTACGATGACAACCTGTTGTTGTCGGCCGACGAGCGGACGGCGCTGGCCGTGGCGTCGCGCGCGGTCGTGCGTGACAGCGTCGTCGAGGCGGGATTCGCGCGCTACACCGTGCTGCTCACGCCGCGCACTGCGAGCAATGCCACCGACACGCTCACCTATTCCGTCCGCGCGGCCGGCGAGACTTGGAGTGTCACCTCGCCGTACGCCAAACGCACCGCCGCCTGGACCTCGCGCGAAGGTCGCTACGTTCGGCTGCGCTCCTCGAAGTTGCGCAACGTCAACCGGCACGCGCTCGCGGCGCTCGACAACGGTGTCGCGGCGATGTTCGAACGATTGCAAACGCCGGATGTGGCGCGCTTGCGACTCGAGCGCATCAAGATCGAGTACTACCTGTGTGCCGACGATGCCGAGGTCCAGATGTTGACCGGCAATCGCGCCCCGAGTCAGTTCCAGCTCGCGGGGGCGCGCGTCGTCACGCGGTCGCCCGCCGATTTGAACGCGGTGGCGCGTGCGGTGGTGCACTTGACGCTGCGCGACGCGCCGCCGTTCGCGGCGCCCGTGCTCGAGCAAGGACTCGCCGCCGCGCTCGGCGGCGGGGACGGTTGGAGCGCCGGCGTCACGCTGCAATCGGGTGCGGCGCAGGTCGCGCGCGACGCGACGCTGCCGGCGGACGACGCGCTGCACGCGGGCGCTCGCGAATCGGTTTGCGCCGCGGCGACTTGGGCCGACGCACTGCTGAAGAATCTCGGTGCGGCGCGCTTCCTCGATCTGTATCGCGGTTTATCGGGAAGTGGATCGCAAGTGCGGGCGCGCGATGCGGCAACCGTGCGCAAGGCGATCGAGACGGCCACAGGAAAGCGCGGCGCCGATCTGGACACGGTCGTGCGCGAGCATGCGCGCGCCTTCGTGCCGCCCATCGCCGCCGGCTGCATCACCTGGCCGGAAGAAACGCAATCGCTGCGCCCACAGATCCGCTGGCGCGACATGGACGAGAAGTGGGCGCTCGACGTGTTCGAAATCGGGAACGAATACGTCGCGACATTGTCCCCGTACCTAGGACCCGTGCCGCCGTGGGCGCAACGCATGATGGATTCATTGCAATCGGGCGGCAAGAAGCCGGCGGCTCCCAAGCCGGTGGCGCGTCCGGCCGGCGATCCACCGCAATTGGCGTTGTTGTTCCGGGAGCGACTCGTCGCCGAGCCCGATGCATTCGAGAGCCCGCTCTACGCGTCGCACTTCGCGTCGCGACGCTATGCCGGCGACCTGGTGGGATTGATCATCCGCCCCGACGGGGTCGAGATGTGGGACTACCGTCGCGGGGTGCTGATCGGCAAAGTGGCGGCGGATCTCGCGCTGCCCGCCGACGGAACGTACTACGACAAGCCGACCGGGCGAATCAGTTTCCGCATCCAGCCGGGCCTGGTTCCAGCACCGCTCCTGGAGCATGTCGCGGTATGCACTTCATATACAGGTGAGTGAGTCGCGCGGTCGTTCGGTGCAGAGAGCGTGCTGCAAGGTGGGGGGTCCCGGAGAACGGAGTGCGCCCCCACACGACCGCCCCACTCGGGATCCCCACCCACACTTGCAGTTCGTCATCGAGCGGCTGCGGGGTTCATTCCCGCGTCCGAAACAATTGTCATCGCTGTACGGTGCATCGTCGCGTTCACGAGCCGACTTGATACCACCAGCGCTGGATCTCTTTGCGTAGGGTCGGAAGGTCGCTGGCCGCGATCGTTTCGCCGCGCCCATGCGCCCAATCGAGCGGCACGGCGATGAAAACTCCATCCAATCGGCGGATGCGATAGCCCAGGAAGATCTCCTCGGCCGGCTTCGACATGGTCGGCCGGATGGCCACGTTGCCCTCCAAGGGGGTCCTTCCTCGAACCCGTGTGACGACGGATTCGGAAGTGATACGGCACAAGACGTACCAATTGCGATTCATGTGCCCCGATGCGGACAAATGTCGTTGCGGGCGCAGGTTGCACCGCCGCGTCGCAACGAGTCGCGAGGTTCGCGCGCGGTGTTCGTGACGGACGGACACGAAACCGTCTCGGCTGCGAGACATGTTGTCGCTGGAATGTGTACCGTGTTGCGATCAACCGTACGTTGTGGACCACAAACGAAACCGCGCGCTTGCTCGGTGCAAGCGCGCGGCGTCAGCACGATCTTCGAGGGAGAACTTCGATCCGAGCGAACCCTTCTTGCACTTCTTCTTCACGACACCGAGATGAGCGTGGCGGAGACAACCTGAGCCCGGACAGTTGCCCCCAATCGCCCGGCCTCGACCCTTCACGTCCCCGCCACGCTGATCTCGGTGGCCGCCGAGCCGCGCCCCAGTGGCTCGGCGACACCTTTTCGATTCGACGCTCGCCCCGTGCGTCGTACCTGCGACTCTCTAAGGCACAACTCGTACCAGCGCTCCACGCAGCGCCTTCCACGGAAGCAACACACGACACGACAACGTGTTGCATTGAAACGTGCGCGCCGCGTGCCGGCGCGCCGCAGGCGCGCGTTTGACGACGAGTCCGAATCGGGCGCGTTCGCGCGCGACAAGTTGTCGCGATCGACTCGCGTTCCGGGGTCGATTGCGAACCGCGCGCGCACTTCACTGCCGGTGCGGGAACCGGATCGAAGTTGGCAATGGCGAAGTGTGCATGATCGTGGTTTGGGACCGGCGGGGTCGAAACTGCGGCGAGGCAGCGAAGGTAGGTCGGGTGCGATCGGTGGAGGACGCGAATGGCGGGGAGGGTCGAAAACGGAGGGCCGGGGGCGAGTCCGGTGGGCCGATCGGCCTTCGGGACTCGCACCCGGCTTGAAGCTCGTTAGAGCTGAACTTGGTTCCACCAGCGCCAGATTACGCGGCGCATCTTCGGCATGGTGTCGGCGATGAGGACTTCTCCGCGCCAACCTTGGGGGGTCGCTACGAACCCACCGTCTTGGAGTCGAATCTCGTATCCCAGGTAGCTGTCCGAGGTCACTTGGGCCTCTTTGATTTGATTCACAGTCGCTTGCATCTCCGGCACCTCCTTCTGCGCCGCGGTCATTCGCGGCAGTCTGGTCCCTCCTAAGGCACGGCGCGTACCAATCAGGAAGCCGGCGCCCTGAGAACTTTTAACCTGTTTATCAGTGGTGGTTTAGCGCCCTGTCGGAGGGCGACGCCGCGGCCCCTGAGAGACGGCAAACCGTCTCGCCGTGACGAAAGGTGCGCGCAGTTCGACACGGACGCGCAGGCTCTGCAGGAATGTCAGTAGCCGGGCGAGCCGCGAGCCCGCTCCGGGCCCGCGATTCAGTTGGTTTCGATCTCGAGGCGGGGGAAAAGTGGCGTTCCGGGTTGGACGCGCGGCCAGTCGCGGTCGGCGATCACGATCTCGGAGGCGTAGCGGATGGCGGTGAAGTCGTCGGGCAGACCGAGCTGGTGCCGCATTTCGATCGCCTTGGTCGGCATCGCGGGTTGGACCAGCACGCTCACATGCCGCAGCACCTCGAGCAGGTTGCGGAGCACGGCCCGCAGGCGATCCTGATCCTCGGGGCGCTTCGCCAGGCTCCATGGTTTGGTGTCCTCGATGTAGCGATTCGCGGCCTGGACCACCGACGCCACGGCGGCCAGCGCGCCATGGATGGCGCAAGCTTCGACTTGGGTGCGGTATTCGGTGCCCGCGGCGCGCAGCGCGTCGAGCAAGGCGGCGTCGGGCCCTTCGGGCGTGCCCAGGCGCGGCACCTCGCTATCCAAATAACGCTGCACCATCGTCAACGTGCGCGCGAACAGGTTGCCCAGATCGTTCGCGAGATCGGCGTTGAAGCGCTCGGTGTAGGTCTTCCACGCGAAGTCGCCGTCGCGGTTGAACGGCACCTCGCGCAAGAACAGGTAGCGGAAGCCGTCGATGCCGAAGCGTGCGGTCGCTTCTTCCGGCGCCACGATGTTGCCGCGCGACTTGGACAACTTCTCGCCGTTCACGGTGACGAAGCCGTGGCCCCACACCGCGCGCGGCAGCGGCAAGCCCGCGCTCATCAGCATCGCCGGCCAGATCAAGCAGTGGAAGCGCGTGATGTCCTTGCCGATGATGTGCAGGTCGGCCGGCCAGTAGCGCGCGTAGAGGCCGGCCGAATCGTCGGGCCAGCCGAGCGCCGAAATGTAATTGATCAGCGCGTCGAACCACACGTAGACGACATGCTTCGCATCGAGCGGCAACGGAATGCCCCAGTCGACGCCGCTCCGTGATACCGAAATGTCGTCGAGGCCGCCCTCGATCACCTTCAACACTTCATTGCGGCGCATGTCGGGCTGCACGAATTCTGGGTAGGTCGTGATGTGTTCGCGCAACGCGTCCCCGAACCGCGACAGGCGGAAGAAGTAGTTCTCTTCCTCCAGCCAGCGCACCGGGCGCTTGTGGACCGGGCAGTTGCCGTCGACCAGATCCTTTTCCTGGAAGAAGGCTTCGCACGAATCGCAGTAGTAGCCGCGGTAGGTGCCTTGATAGATGTCGCCCGCCGCGTGCACCGCGGCGAACAGTGCTTGCACCGCGCTCCGGTGGCGCGGTTGCGTCGTGCGAACGAAATCGTCGAACGACACGTCGAGATGCGACCATGCGGCGCGGAACTTCTCTTCCATCCGATCGCAGTAGACGAGCGGATCGAGATTCTGCGCCGCGGCTGCTCGCGCCACGTTGACGCTGTGCTCGTCCGCGCCCATGACGAAGCGCACGTCGTCGTCGAACAATCGATGCGCGCGCGCCAGAAAATCGGCGGCGATCTTCTCGTACGCGGTGCCGATGTGCGGGCTCGCGTTGACGTAGTCGATTGCGGTCGTGATGTAGAACTTGCCCACGCGCGGTCCCCTTACCTGCGACCGGTCGTGACCGCGGCGCGCGCGGGCGCGGCCGTGGAAGTCTCGGCGCCTGCCCCGATGCGGGTGAAGTAGGCGGCGAGAGTGTGCTCGACCGAGGCGTGGCCGGCCACTTGCCGTTCGGCAGCTTCAGCGCCGCGCACGATGGCGTGCAGCGCCGCGGGATCGAAGGCGCGTGCCAGCTTCTGTAGGTCGGCGGCACGATCGGCGTTGACCAGCGCTTCCTGATCGATCGCGACGCGCTCGACGACGAACAGGATGTCGCGCGCCAACACACCCATCATGCGCAGCAGGAGCGGCACCAGCGTGCGGCGCTTGCTGCCTTCTTGCGCCAGTGACTGAGCGTTCTCGAGCAACGTCAGCACGTCGGCGGCGGCGGCGGCTTCCAACAACGAGAAGGCACGATCGCGTAGCTCCTGCAGCGAGCCTTCGAGAAAGCGCGTCGCCAAGAGCATGCTGCCCTGGGACGCCGCGGCGGCGAGTCGCGCTTGCGCCGGCGCGGCACCGTGCAGCGACTGCAGGCGCGGCTGCATCCACTCAGGCGCGAGCGGTGCGAAGTGCAGGTGCTGGCAGCGCGATACGATCGTCGGCAGCAGCCGTTGCGGCACCGTCGTCGTCAGTACCAGCACGCAGTCGGCGGGTGGTTCCTCGAGCGTCTTCAGCAGCAGGTTGCCGACGTCGAACGCCATTTGGTCCGCGTCCGACAGCACGATCACCTTGATCCGACCTTCGACCGGCCGCTGTTGCACCTTCGGCAACACGTGATCGCGCAGCACTTCGGCTTGGATGTAGGTTGGGCGATCGAACTCGGGTTTGTGATACGGATCGGCAGCCTTCGCCTGCAGAATCCGTCCGATGGTGTTGAGTTTGATTTCGTCGCTTTTGCTTTGCGGCATCGACTCGTCCCACGTGTCGCGCGGCGTGGGGAACACGAGCAACAGGTCGGGATGCTGCAGCCGGTCGAACTTGCGACAAGAACTACAGCGCGCCTCGTCGGTGGCCGCTACGGTGGCGGGCGCGGGCGCCGTCTTGCGGGAAGCGGTAGTGCGCGGCGCCGTGCTGCGCGCGGTGGCGGTGCGCGGTGCGGTGTCGGCGGCGCCACGACGGAATTCCGCGCGCGGCGGACAACTGCCTTCGGATTCACAATTGAGCAAGCGGCCCAGCTCGATCGCGAAGGCTTCTTTCCCCACGCCCGCAGGACCTTCGAACAAGAACGATCCGGCGGCGCGAAAGCGCGCCAGCATGGCTTCCGCCAATGTCTCGACGCGTGGTTGTCCGAAATCGGCGATTCGCATGCGGTGCGCTCCTCGTTGGGCGCCAGCATACGAGGCGAGGCCGCGGTGTCACAACCCCGGCGGAATCGTGGCGGGATTCGGTCGCGAATGCGCCATCAATCGTCGGGGGCGCTCGCGTCGCCGATGCGTTTCCACGGCAGCATCTGCCCTTGCCATTCCCAGTCGAGACGCTCGATGCCGCCGGCATCGCGCACGAACTCGACGCGCCCATAGTCTTGGAACGAATAGAAACTCGTGGGTGACGTCGGCACGAGCTGGCGATCCCCGGCGAAGAATCCCCACGGCTGCGATCGCACCGTGAACTTCTGACCGCGCTCCGATTGGTACACGCCTTCGTACACCTTCAGGTCCGCAGGATCCACCGCGACTGCTGCGACTTGGATACGCGCCGGGGTCGCGACATTCTCGCCCGCCAGAATCTTGGGAATGTTCTCGCGCAGGAGATCCGTGGCGCCGGTGTGCATGTTGCCGATGAAGATGACTTCGTAGCCGCTGTCCAAGAAATAGTCCGCGAAGGCACGATAGCCGTTGGTGATGCCGTTCCAGCGCAAGCCTTCCGCCCGCATGAGCGCCGACTTGGTGGTCTCGCCCAACTTGCCGGTGAGCACTGCTTGCATCAACGCGTGCAGATCGCGCGGCGTCGAATACACGGATCCCGCTCCGACCAGAAATGTCATGTCCTTGAGTGCGGTGAGCTGCGGGCCGGTGGGTCCCGGTGCGTAGCTCGAGGCTCGCTCCGGAATCAGTGCGTACGGTCGAGCATGTTGCGAGTGGGTCATGCCGGCGGGTTGGAAGATCCGTGTTGCGATCAACTCGCCGTACGACATGCCGGATGCGATCTCCAGCACCCGTGCCAAAACGCTGAAGCCTGCCGAGCTGTAGACCGATTTCTCGCCCGGTGCATGCGACAACAGGGTGCTCTTCTTCACCAATGCGACCATGTCGGCAGCCGTGTGCGGTTGAGTCTCGTCCTTTTCAGTGGTCACGCGATGTTCGATGCATGCCCGATGGTTGAGCAGATGCGACAACGTGATGACGCTGCCGCGCGGGAATCCCGCGATGTATTTGCCGATGGAATCCGCCGGATTGACCTTGCGCTCGTCCGCCAGCAAGCAGAAGAGCGCGATCGTCATCGGCTTGGTGATGGAGGCGATACACGCTCGCGTGGTGGGCGTGTTCGCGACGCCCAGTTCATGGTTCGCCATGCCCCAGGAATGTTCGTAGAGAATGCGCTCGCCTTGCGCCACCAACAACGTGCCGGACAAGTGCCCATCGGCGACGAAAGGTTGGACATAGCGATCGATGCGGCGCGACAAGTCGCGCGGCGGACGCGGCGTCTCTGCGACGCCTGCGGACACCGTGACGAGGACAAGCACGAGCGGGCACCAGGTCAGGCGCACGTGACCTCCTTCAAACGGGCTGGGCTTTGGTACGGAGATCGTGCGATCTGGGTTGCACCCAGCTCAGAAGCGCTGGCCGAGTTGTACGGTGATCTGATTGCCGCGCGAATCGGCGCGGATCTCGCCGTTCGCCGCGATCCAAGTGCGGCCACCGATATCGAGATCGAAGCCGCCGTGCAGCCAGCGGGTCGTGGTCCGTGCATTGTCGGAGGCGGCGTCAATGCCCTGAACCGCGTCGACGCCTGCAGCCCGTGCGTGCGCTCTCGCCAGGACGGTCTTCGAAAAAACGTAGGGCAGCGCCTGGTGTCGATCAACAAGCAGCGGGGGTCCGGTTTGCAAGTCGTTTGTTCAGCGTCCGAGCCATAGGCGAGGATCGACGGCGTCCGCGCCCTTGCGAATTTCGAAGTGCAGCTTCGCGCCGTCGAGCGATCCGGTGTCGCCGACGCGGCCGAGAATCTGTCCCGGGTCCAAGGCTTGACCCTCGGAAACGATCGTCTCGCCCAAGTGGGCATACAGCGTGTAGTAGCCGCCGTGATTCAACAGCACGGTCTTGCCCCAGCCATCGAACCAATCCACGACCTCGACCTGGCCGCGCGCCACCGCGCGCACCGCCTCGCCCTCGGGTGCCGCGATGTCGACACCGCTGTTCTCAGTGATGGTGCCGTAGCGCGGATGTTTGTGACGCCCGAAGCCCTGCAACACGCGCCCGCGCGCCGGCCACGGCAACCGGCCGCGCAGCGCCGCGAAGCCGACATCGGGGAATGTCTGTGGCGCCTGTCCGGCTTCTTGCGCCGCTTGCCGCCGCTTCTCGAGGGTTGCGATGAGCCCCGACACCTTCCGCTCGGAAGCCGCCAGATCACGCAACGCTTCGCTGTATTCGGTCCGCTGCGAGCGCACGCGCGCCAGCGCCGTTTGGCGTGTACGCCGCGCGCCCGCCAGCCGTTCGCGTTCGGCACGCGCTTCCTGCGTCGTCGTTTCGACGTCCACCAAGGTCTCGGTGAGCAGGGCATCGGTGCGCGCAAGATACCGCTCCTGCTCGTGAATCTCGTTCACCAGGCGCTCGTTGTTGTGCGCCAGCTCTTCCAGGTACTTGAAGTGCGACAGGGCGTGTCGCAGGCTCGTGGTGCGGAGCAACACCTCGACCGTCGTCGGTGAGCCGCGTACGTACATGGCGCGGAGCGTGCGCGCCAACTGACCACGCCGCGTCGCCAGCTCTTCGGTCGCCGCCTCGTGCTCGGCGCGGATGCCGTCCAGTTGCGACGTGATGCGCCCTTCCTTGGTTTCGAGTGCGCGCAGCAAGTCAGCGGTCAGTGCTGCCTCGCGTTCCAGCTTGCGAAGTTGTTTCGCCGTGAAGGACTCGCGCTTGCCGAGCTCGCGATCGCGGACACGAATGTCCTGGATCTCCGAGCGTAGTTTCTTGAGGCGACCTTCCTGTTCCTGGATGCGACGGTTGTAAGCGCGCACGGAATCGGGCGGCGCTTGGGCCACAAGGCGTGATGCGCCGAGGATGAGGATGATGAGCGTGATGCACGCGGCGCGACTCATAGACGCAGGAACCGCCGCAACGCCGACAGCGATCCGGTGGCGCAGACGAAGGCGCAGACCAACACGAAGGTCGCGATCTGCAGCGGCTCGTAGAATCGCAGTGGGTGCACGTGCTGCGCCGCGTACCGGTGCGCGCCCCACAAAACCAGCAGCGCGAGCCCACCCGCCACTGCACCCTGGACCGCGCCCTCGATGAAGAACGGCATGCGGATGAACCAATTCGTGGCACCCACGAGTCGCATGATTTCGATCGTGCGCTGTCGCGCCAGCACCGTCAGACGCACCGTGTTCGAGACCACGAACAGCGCCGACAACAGGACGATGGCGCCCACCATGAGATCGACGATGGTGAAGACGCGGATGGCTTCCTCGAGCCGCGCCACCCAGGTGTCGCCGTAGCGGACTTCATCCACCTCGGGTTGGTCGCGCAGATAAGTGGCCAGCGCGTGCAACTTTTCCGACGTGCGGTGCGGTTCCTCGAGGCGGATGCGCAGCGAGGCCGGCATCGGATTCTCTTCCAGCACGTCCACCAAATCGCTGTCGGGCCCAAGCTGCTGGCGGAATTCTGCCAGCGCGTCGTCCTTCGACACGTACGCGATCGCTTCGATGCCGGGCTGCTCCAGCAAGCGTTCGCGCAGCGCCTGCACGCTCTCGACCGCGGCGTCCTTCTTGACGAATACGTTGACTTCGATCTCGCTGCGCAGCGACTGCGCCGTGTCGCGCAAGTTGAGCGTCACCAGGATGAACAGTGACAGCATGAGCAGCGCGACGCTCATGATGAGCGTCGAGATGATCGCCATGCCCTTCATGCGGCGGAAGGCGTTGAAGGACTCGCGCGCCAGGTAGTGCACTTGGCTGTTGGTGAACATGCGTCAGTCCGTCCCGGTTTCGCGCCCGGGCGCAGGTTCGGGTTCGACCGACTGCTGCCGTCCGGGGCGCCGCAGCGCACCTTCGTCGCGCACGCACTCGCCCTGTTCCAGGTGCACGATGCGGTGGCCGAAACGTCGCACCAGCTCATGGTCGTGCGTCGCCATGATCACCGCCGTGCCGGCGATGTTGATCTTGAACAACAGCTTCAAGATTTCCTGCGTCACTTCCGGGTCGAGGTTGCCGGTGGGCTCGTCGGCCAACAACACGTGCGGCGAATTGACCAGCGCGCGGGCGATGGCGACGCGCTGTTGCTCGCCGCCCGACAACTCGCGCGGCTTGCTGTAGCGCTTGGCGTACAAACCGACGCGCGAGATGACGTCCAGCACCGTCTTCTTGATGTAGCTCTGGTTGGCCCCGGTCACGTACAGCGGGAACGCCACGTTCTCGTACACGTCGCGATCCTCCAGCAACTTGAAATCCTGGAAGATGAGCCCGACCTTGCGCCGCAGGTGCGAAATGCGATGCCGCTTCATGCGCGTCGAGACGAACCCGGCGACGGTGACTTGTCCCTCGGTGGGGAATTCCTCCATGTAGACCAGGCGCATCAACGTCGACTTGCCGGCGCCGCTCGGTCCCACCATGAACACGAATTCGCCCGGCTCGATGAACAGATTGATGTCGTGCAGCGCCACCCGCGACCCGTACTTCAGGGACACGTGGTACAGGCTCACGATCGGATGGCGATCCGGATCGGGGAGTGCGCCAATTTGCTGTGGTGTCTCGTTCATGTCGCCGCGTCCTTCGTGCCCCATCCGCGCCCACCCAAGGAACCACCGAGGAGACCACACGGAGCGCGGCGAGGTCCAGCGAAAGGCCGATCAGTCTGGATCGGTGGTGCCGAACACCCGGTCGACGCGGTCGCGGCGCTCTTCGCGCAGGACTTCGAAGTAGCGGGCGGTGTCGCGCTTGGCGACGTTGCCTTGGGGAAGGTCCAGGACGCGCACCTCGAGATCGCGCCCGCCGAATTGCAGCAGCACGACGTCGCCGGGCTCCAAGGATGCCGAGGCCTTCGCGGCGCGGCCGTTCACCAGAACGCGGCCGGCATCGCATGCCGTCTTGGCGAGACTGCGTTGTGGAACGATGCACGTCTTCTTGAGGAAGAGATCGAGACGCATCTTATGGTGTGACCACGAGGGCCGCGTCGCTGCCGCGCACGCGCTCGCCTGCGAGCGTCGTGCCCTCCAACAGCAGTCGCATCGCGCCTTGTTGCAGTTGCATTTCTGAGGGACGGAAGCGCAGCACCAGATCCAACACGCCGTCGCCGTTCAAATCTGAGTAGGTTCCGAGTGTCGCGCGCCCGCGTTGCACCGGACGCGCGCCCGCGAACGTCAGATCGGCGCCCTCGACCGTCGTCGGCGAGAAACCTGTGGACGACAAGATGCCGACCGGAATCGTCGCCGTCGAGCCAATCGTGATCGTGTTGTCCTCGGTACCGGGCACGATGTCGAGTCGAATCGACGTCACGACGGGGCGACACGCGAATGCCGCGGCGCACTCCGCTCCCCAGAAACTGCTGAATGCACGCCAGGTGTAACCGGCGCCCTCGGGCACCAGGATGCCGCTGCCCGAGCGCAACCGACTCGTGAGCACGATCTGACCACCGCGACCCGCGAGTCCGTGCTGCGCGTGCCGCAGCACGGATCCATCTTCGGTGGCGACGAAGAGCGCGGCGCCCGAGCCGCCGAAGGCGCGCGGATCTTCCGGCACCGTGACGACGCCGCTGACGCCGGACCATCCCAATTCGACGACGACCTCGCCCCCAGGTCGTAGGCTGCGGACTTCCGAAACATCCGGGAACGCCACCAGCAATCGCGCGCCGAAACCGGGGAAGCCGGCCGGTGCCACGTTCGGCCCGCGGCCGCCCGCACCGATATCGCCCAGGAAGCGCATGCGATCGCTCGCATCCACGCTGTACACGGGCCCACCTCCGGTCAGCACGACGAGCTCGTGCGCGAATTCCCCCGCGGTGTCGAAGCAGAGTCCGGTGATCGGGCCCGCATCGACCGGGATCGTGGCGATGGCGCGCGACACGCTTCCATCTTGCGACAGTTGCGAGACCTCACTACCCGCGCCCACATAGACCCAGTCGGATTCGAACCCGGCCATGCCGCTCGCGATCGCGATGAATCCTTCGGTCGCCGGCGGCATGACGAATTGTCCGGCGAAGGGGAGCACCGCGCCTGTGTCTTGGAGTTCGATCAGTTTGGTGACGTCGCCTTCGACCTGGACGGCCAGCATGCGGGCGGGCGTGACGGCCATCGAAGTCAGTCGCAGGTCGTGGGCGAACCAGCGTGGTTGGGAAACCCATGGACCCAAGCCGTTGCCGGCCTTGTCGGTTCTGGGCGTGATCGAGACCCCGGGCGCGACCGGATCCACCGTGCACCCCGCGCCCGCCAGGCAGGCTAGTGCGGCGGTCGCGAGCATGCTGCCGATGCTGCGTTGGATGGGTGACACCGTGCGCATGACCTCAATGCGGGCCGTGCGACCGGCCGCGCTCCGGGGGAATGACCGACGGGTGCGTTCGAGGCCAACGGCCTCAACTCGCGCTCCGAGGGCGAGAACGGGAGTGCAGCCAGTCTAGCAGCTTGGCCAGGGGCTCGCCCACAGGTGAGAAAGGCTGCGCCGCATCCGCAGGCGGTCATCGATACAGGGCACGCACGTTCGACCAACTGCTGCTTTCTGCGCCCACCGTGCAGCCATCGTTCACCGGGTTGAGGAGGATCTCGCCGCCCGGATAACACTGGCAGGTCGGATCGCAGGGGGCATCACCCGTATGAATGGCTGGGCAACTCCACACATAGCAGATCGGGCCGGCCACGATGCGGAGATGCGCGTCCTGAATCGGAGGGTTCCCGGCGATGACGACCAGCGTATAGAGCGGAATGCACGGCGCGGACGAGCACGACATGGCCAACGCCACACCCTCTGAACCAAACGGCTCGCCGTACACGAAGTAAGCCTCTGGGTTGGGGCGCACCTCCAAGACGAACCAGCTCGACGGCAAGCCGACAATGCGGAACCTGGCACCGCAGAGAGGTTGCCCGCAGCCGACGGGCGGATTGCCGTCGTTCTGAATCGCCACGTACAACGTGTCGATGCTTCCAGGCTGCAGGGTGATCTCGCAACCGGTGCAGTCCGGGTTGGAGTAGATGCCGATTTCCCCCGCGTCCGTGGTCGTCGCGTTTCCGATCAGGATGCAGAGGGCGAGAATTGCGACACCGCGCTTCATGAGCAACCTCCCACGCATGCCCCGGCGACGGGCGGGTGGCCTCATTGGAGCGATGCTGCATGAGGATGAACTCCAGCTCCGCGGCGAGTCAACCTGGCGAACCCTTGGAACCAGAGCCCAGGCGACCGCGAGCAGCAACGCGTTGTCAGGCTTCGGCGATGTCGGGGGCGGGGGCGCGGCGCGGGCGCCAGGCGAGGCGGCGTGGGTGG
>Ga0247727_10010007_pt1 | contig 16926 bp, 14 predicted proteins | sample WisWelCaveWW1625_FD_202498 | JGI IMG/M metagenome (GOLD analysis project Ga0247727, IMG submission 202498) | Biofilm microbial communities from Wishing Well Cave, Virginia, United States - WW16-25 | ecosystem: Environmental > Aquatic > Deep subsurface > Groundwater > Cave microbial mat | place...
CCAACTGCCGCTTGTACTTGGCATCGTAGGAGTGGATATCGATTTTGGGCACCACAGTACTTGTGCATGTGCGGCCAGGTATTTAAATATTGTGGATTCTATACTACTTGTTATACGCCCACGCCGGGATTTGAACCCGGGTCGGGACCGCGACAGGGTCCCATCCTAGGCCACTAGACTACATGGGCAAATGATGAATGATTGCTATCTCAGGGGCTTCCGAAGGAATGCCCCTGGGTGTAGACCGTTTTCGATCGAACCTTTATTAAAGGTTCGCTACGGCTACATGGGCATGTGCTGACGAGAGAAGTGACTGCTTTTTAAACCTATCGCGCGAACTTCTTATACGCCACTTGCTCTGGCTTTACCTTGTTGTGCACGAAGAACGAATAGCTTATGGTCTCTGCTATGGGTTGCTTGTTGATCTCAACCCGCAATGGCAGGCCTGTCTTGATATCCAGACGCAGGATGATGGTGTTCTTGCCCTCAAGGAAGTGCACGACAGGATTCACTGCTTTCCAGCCAGAAGGCTCTTTCACATACTGGTCTGCTTCCTCAACCAGCGCAGGTGTCCTGTCCTTGTACTGGTAAAGCCAGTCCTCAGGCAGGGTTGGGTTGTGTTCCTTGTAATCCAGCTCGAAAGGCATGTCTATGAGCTTGATGCATTTGCTCCTGTCTGCGTTGAACTCTCCGACAATGCGTTCCTCTGACCTTGGATCGCAATACCCTACAGCATCCTTTGTCGTGCGGTCCACAAATATGTCAGTGATGTGCACGCGGATTGTCTCGTTTATCTTGAATCCGAGCTCCTTTGCCTTGTCAAGCTCTATGTGGATGAGATCGTCCACCACATAATGCTGAGTGTCGCCGAGCTTGTATGAATAGCTGCTCACGCCTTGCTCGAACTTTGCGATCGCCTCTGTGATTGCGGCGCTGCCCTCAACTGCAGGGGCTTCCTCTGTCTTGCTGACAACCGGCTCTGCGGGTTTCTGCGGTTCGTCGCGGTCACAGATGCTGTTAGCATCATTGTCCAAGCAGCAGTCGCCTTTGGTGTATTCGTGATACGGTGGACTGCATTCTGCAGTGATGTTAGGCGCTGGCTGGATAGCAGGTTTGCACGCGATCAGAACGAAAAACACCCACACAAGCCAGTTGCTGCGCATTGTTGCCACCGTCGATAAAGCAGAAGTGCCTCGACTATTAAAATTTATCTGAGAAACATTTAAGTATCTCCTCGCGCACGTCTTCGCCATGCTCAAGGGCAAGGTCGTGCTCATCACTGGCGCGAGCGAGGGCATAGGCAGGGCGACAGCGAAGGCGTTCGCGAAAGAAGGCACAAAACTCATCCTGACCTATCGCGGTCACAAGACAGAGGCAGACCTGGCTGCGAAGGAATGCAAGAAGCTCGGCTCGCCAGAAGTTCTCGTGCTCAAGCTTGACGTTACCAAGGACGCTGACATCAGGAATGCTGTCAAGAAGGCTGTCGCGAAGTTCAAGAAGATTGACATCCTCATCAACAACGCAGGCACAATCGCGTGGAAGCCGCTTGTGGAACAGACCTTTGCTGAAATCGAGAGCCAGGTGCGCACAAACCTCGAGGGGCTTATCAAGATGACGAACGTGGCTTTGCCGCACGTCACAGACATGATAATAAACATCGCGAGCGGAGCAGGAAAGAGCGCGCACGCCACATTAGCGCCTTACTGCGCGACAAAATGGGGCGTGAGGGGCTTCACACAGACGCTCGCCCTGGAGACAAAAATCCCGATAATCGCGGTCAACCCAGGCGCCACGCGCACAAAGATGACTGGCTTCACCGGCGCGCCTGTAGAAAAGGTCGCAGAAATCATTCTCAACACCGCGACAAGAAAGATAAAAGTTAATTCTGGCGGTGATGTGGATGTTTGGGACTACCTCTGACCCCTTAGCCCTAGAACTTCGTGCACCACGAGAAGTTGCGCTTTGCCTTTGACAGCGAGTGGTGGCAATTTCTTTGCACGAATGTGTTCCTTGATGCGTTGATAGGTGGCGTCGGTGATAAGTATCTGCCCTCCTTGGGCGTGACCGCTCAGGCGCGAGGCAGTGTTGATGGTGTCGCCGATCGCAGTGAATTCCTGGCGTTGTGGGCCGCCCATGTTGCCTACGACCGCGAGGCCTGAGGCGATGCCGATGCCCAACCTGATTGGCGGTATGCCTTTCGCGTGCCTTGTGCGCAGCTGTTTCTGGATTGCCAGGGCGCACCTGACTGCCTTGAGCGCGTGCTCAGGGTCCTCCAATGGCGTCCCCCAGAGCGCGAACAGCGCATCGCCGATGAACTTGTCGAGCGTTCCGCCTTGCGCGAACACTGCATCTGTCATGTCGCCGAAATAGTGGTTCAGCACCTTGATGACCTGTCCTGGCTTCATCTTCTCTGACATCGCCGTGAAGCCGCGGATGTCAGCGAACAGGGCAGTCACTTCTTGCTCGACTCCGCCGAGCTCTATGGCTTTCTCGCTCTTGAGCAGGTGGCGTACGACATCCTTTGAGACATACCTGCCGAACACTCCAAGGATGTATTTCTTGTGCTTTGCCTCGCTGGCAGCCAGACCAGCTATGGCAGTCAGCGAAGTCAGGATTATGGTAAGGGGCGGATAGACAAGGTTGAGCACAGTGCCTTGCCTGAACATGAAGACTGCGGTTAGGAAATATGCTATCGCTAGCATGCCCAGTACGATCGCGCTCGTGCGGATGCGCAGCGTGGAATACAGGATGCCTGCGAGGAGCGCTATGCTGAGTATGACCAATGCGAGCGAACCTGGTGATTGGTGCGACAGGAATTGCCTGGTGAGGATGGTTTGCACAGCGTGCGCGTGGATCTCAACGCCAGGCATGCGCCTGCCGTGCGAGGTAGGCACAAGGTATTCGTCGTGCAGGTCAGGCGCTGTTGCGCCGATGAGCACGATCGCATCATCGAACGAGGTTTTGTTCACCCTTCCGCGTATGACATCTGCGGCAGAGTATGTTCTGTACGTGCCTGGGCTACCTGCGAAGTTGACAAGGAGCCTGTTGTCAGGGGTTTGCATCTCTGTGCCTAGGTAGTCGCGCGCTATCGCGTACGCAAGACCGGGCTCATTGCCCACTGAGATCGGCACACTCCTGCTTGTGCCGTCAGGATCAGTGTAGATGTTTACCATGCCTGTCTGGATGTCCTCAAGCCCATTGACAGGCATGAGCGCAGTGTCCCTGGAGAAATCAAATTCCTTTGCTATAATTATGTTGCCTGCCTTGCGGAGCGCGTCTCCGAGGAGCGCATCATCATTTGTCGGCTCAAAGAAGCCGATGTCGAACGCGGTCACCTGCGCTGTGCGGATGGCTAACAGGAGGTCAAGGTAGACAGTGCGTTTCCAGGGCCATCTGCCGATTTCCTGCAGGCTCGCGTCATCCACTGCGATGATGACGATGTTCTCGAGCTGCGGCTTGTCGCCGTAGAGCGCGTCGGTGAGGCGCAGGTTCCATAGCGAGAAGACACCTGCGTGCGCCAGCAGCGCGAGCACGATGCTTGTGCACAGCGCGATGAGGAGGATGGTTTGTTTTGCGTGCATGCTCCGAACTGATTGGATGAGCTTTAAAAATATTTGGCAGAAAGATTATAAAGCGCAGTCTGCTCTCCGCGATGCATGAAATACCTTTGCCTCGCAGCGCTGCTGTTATTGATCGCCTGCGCACCGCCAACCAAGCCGACAGAGGAAGGCGTGGCTGTCCTGAACATCATGGCAGGGCATGTCTTGGTGAACGACGCTCCTGCGCGCAGTGGTCAGGAACTTCGCGAGGGCGATGCGGTGAAGACAGCAGAAGGCTCAAAAGCCGCCATTGTTTTCTTTGACAGCTCTATCCTGCGTCTCGATGAGAAGACCGAGCTGACGGTCAAGGGCATGGACGAAAAGAATCATAGCATAACGCTCAAGCAGAGCGTTGGCAGCACCTGGTCGCGCGTTCTCCGCGTGAGCGGAATCCTTGGCTATAGGATTGAGACTCCGAATACTGTCGCAACCGTCCGTGGCACCGGCTTCGCGGTGAAGATCAAGGATGGAGATACCATGATCATTGTCAAGGAAGGGAAGGTTCACGTGGCATCATATGAGGACGGTGCTGTCATTGCTGAAGCGCTGGTTGTCGAAGACAAGACGCTAGAGGTCGCTGATGATGCTCTTGCGGTCATGGAGCTCGAAGAAGCAGAGGTCGATACCTGGGCTGATGAGAACCTTGCAGAAGACCAGGCGTTCATGGAAGAGGTCGCTGAAGACTTCGCAGAAGATCACCCAGAGCTCATGGAGGACCTGCGGGAAGATGGGCTTAGCGAAGATGAAATAGAGGAATGGCTTGATGACCTGATGACAGGCGACCTGACAGAGGAAGAGCTGTCGCTAGTCTCTGCGGAAGAGCAGGGGAAGATGCAGGAAGAGGGCGTAGTGATCGAAGCGGCTGAAGAGCCTGTTGAAGAACTTCCTGTTGAGGAAGAGGTCGTGATCGAGCCAGAGGAATACATCGAATCAGAGCCCGCTGTCGAAACACAGCCGGCAGAGAGCACTGATGCGCCTGAAGAAAACACCACAGCAACGCAATCAGGCACTCAACCAGCTGTTGAGAAACAACAGCAAGAAGCCGAGCCAAGCACAGTCACGGTCCGTGCGCAGCCAGCGACTGCCGAGCCCGCATCATTTTCTGAAACGGCAGATACGTATTACACGTATAATGCTATAGGATAAAGAAAAAAATCCCTGTTTCTTTTTAGTTCTTGCGGTTTTGGGCCACAAATGGGCCACACGTTTAGGTGGCTACACAAACGATAAATTTATATACTAATGTAGCCACCTATCTATTGTGGTGTACACCGAAGTTCGCAGCCAAGGGAAGAAAAAGAAGTTCTATCGAGTGTATACCTACCGGAAGCAGGGCAAAGTGGTTCATATCCGGAAATACTTGGGAAGCGATATTTCACAGGATGCCTTGAAAACAAAAGAGCGCGAAGCAGACCGCCAGCTCACCAGCCCGCTCAATGCGCTCTTAGGCAGGAAGGAAATCACCTTGCTTGAACAAATAAAGCACCTGCATCAAGCAAAGCACCCGACAACCTTCGAGAACAGGTATGACGCGTTTATCGCTGAATTTACCTATGACAGCACGGGAATCGAAGGCAATACGCTCACCTTGCGCGAAACCGCGGCGGTGCTCTTTGAGGGCGCGACGCCCGCAAAATCGCTCAGGGAAGTATATGAAGTCCTGAATCACAAGAAAGCGTTCGACTACATGCTACGCCACAAAGGAGACGTGACGACTGAGTTTCTTTGCGCGCTGCAGGTCATCGTGACTGAGAACACGCTCAGGCCCGAAGTTGCGGATCAGGCAGGCAGGTACCGGACTGTCCCTGTGTTCATTCGCGGCACGAAAATCATCCCGCCGCCTGCAGCGCAGGTTCCCCAGGAAGTGCGAAGGCTGCTCACGTGGTACAGCAAGAACAAAGGCAAGCTGCATCCGCTCGTGCTCGCGACATATTTCCACGCGGCATTTGAGGCGATTCACCCATTCGTGGACGGAAACGGCCGCACAGGGCGATTGGTGCTTAACTTCATGCTTCACAAGAACAACTATCCCATGCTCAGCATCCCCCGGGCACAACGCCTGCGTTACTTCACAACGCTCGCGCAGGCGCAGGAAGGCAACCTCAAGCCGTTCGTGAAGTTCCTCATCAGACTGCTCAAACACACCGAGAAAAGCATTTGAAGAGCTGAACGAACCGTCCGGAAAGGCAGAGGTTTTGGTCGTTTACGAATGATGGAATTCTGTTGGAATCTCATAAATCGATAATCGTATTCGTCTATGATCATGAAGTTCTTGATAGTCTGCTTGAACACCTCTTCCTAAAAAGTCCAGAATATCTTCCAAAGGTTCGCGGCCTTGGCCATGATACTTATTTGAATGGCGTAGTCGTTCTCGCAAGTTGGTAGCTTTCCAAAACTCTGCACCATCCGGTAGATTTTTGTTTTGCCCTTTTAAGCTCAAATATTCTTGTAACATTGCTGTCGGAACGATGAGCAGCAAATATGCAACATCAGAAAAAGCGTCATCCCATGGAACGTAATCAGTATCCTCGACCTCTATTTGGTCAAAGTATTTGTCAAGAATATCACTGATTTCTTTCGCATCATCCATACGATGAAAAATGTGCTAAAGGAGAATAAAAACCTTCACCTTTTCCAGCGGTTCGGAAGACGCTTTGAACCACAATTCACCTCAATTGTAGTTACCGGTTCGTATCCTGTTTTGCCGGGAAAGATTTTTGAAGTTCACGAACAAATGTTGTGGGAACTGGATAGAAAAGCCAAATTCCGTCAAGTTCCTGACCAGAACCAGCAACATTCCAAAAAATGATGAGCAACCAAAAAACCACAAAAGTGCATTCTTCTACGTGTTTAAGGGCTAAAAACCCCGAATCGGGGTTGATGGTTCAAAGGAGTAAAAATCCCCGCGGCCGGATTTGAACCAGCGACCTTTCGGGCTCAGCACGGCTGACCCACTTTCATGCAAGGCATTTGCGCCAAAGTCTGTGGGCGACTGTTCTACAGCCGAATGCTCTGCCGCTGAGCTACGCGGGGATGCAGAACAGAACGATATCGACGGTTTTTAAATGTTATTATATTATCCCAAGAAATTCACTTTGGGCGCGTTTGATTGCGTGTTCCGCTCGCGGCCGTTGTGCGTGACAAACCTCGCGACTGCCACAGGCAGTGACACTCCGCCGAGGATGCTGAGGGTTGACTTGATCTTGTATGATATCACGCGTTCCTCATAAGGCATCACGTCGCCGACCTCATACTTGACGATCGTGCCCTTGCGTTCGTGCCTCACCGTCTTGCTTGGCGCTATCGTGCCCATCTCGTGGTCTTTAAGCAGTTCTGCGATGCGTGGCACCAGATCAACTATTGTCGTGTGCCTTATCGGCTTGCCTGAGCGGTTCTTGAGCTCGAGCAGCACCTTTAGCTCGCTTATCCCTCCTTCGCGCGTACTCAGCACAGATGCTGATTTCTTGACCACAAGCGGGCTGCGCAAGACATAATACAGCACGGTTATTATCGCTGCCAGGACGATGGCTATCGCCAATGGGATGTAATTGGTGGTCACCCGCAATTCTGATGTGTGGCCGACATTGAGCGCTATGTCCCAGACAAGCTGGCCTTGCTCTGTCCTGGCTGGCTTGGGGCTGGCGCGCGTGAACAGCCTGGCATACCAGGGAAGCGGGAAGCTGAACGGCTCCTGGATCACGATATTGCCGTTGTTCGTGATCGTTATCATGCGGGCTGTCTTGAGGAAGGACTTGACGACTTCGATTGACGGCACCAGCTGGCCGTGTGACCTGACTGCGTAGTCCACTGGCGGCAGGTCGAACTGGAATCCCTTGTCCTTCTCTGTCGCTATGATCGTGACAGTCAGCGTGTCTTGCTGGGGCGCCACTGTCGAGTCGACACGGGCGGTGAAGGTGAATGTCTTGCGCTCAAGAGGTCCAAGCGCTGCCTTGTAGTCCTGATTTATCACATCGCTGCGCACCTTGACGTCAAGGTCGCTCAGATTGCGCCTGTTCTGGTTCTCAAGGTACACGGTGATGACGATATCCTCGCGTGGATCGACAAAAGCAGGTATCTCTGCCGTGCCTCGCACAGCCGGCAGGTATGTCAGTGCGCTTGGCGAGCCAGTGACTTCCATGTACAATATCGCCTTGCGGACCTTTGTGGAGCCTGTGCGCTTGACATGGACAGGAACGCCATAAGTGCCTGGATTTATGTTCAGCGGCTGCACCATTATCGTGGTCGTGAAGGGCGTGCTTGGCTGCACGTTGAGCGGATCCTTTGTACGGATGTCCCACAAGACCTCTGGAGAGTAGACCTCAAAGAACTCAACGCCTTGGTAATTGTGGAATAAGGTCATATTGTAGTGCGCTGCCTGGTCAGAGCTGATTGTCTGCTGCGCAGGATTGAACTCGGCAGAGAAATCTTGGGCGAGAACGACTGGAGCAAGCGACATGACGATTGCCAGCCACAGAATTGGTCTCACCGCGCTCACCAGGGCAACGGTGATTTACTCATATTTATACTTTGTGCTAATAGCGAAGGACGCGAATTTCGATTAGTAACGTCCTTCGTCAGTATGGCAAAGGGCACTATTCCGTTTCGATTATTAATGCCCTTTGCCATAAGTTCAGGCGACAACCTTGCTCGTGTGCTCCTCTTTCACCACCCGCAAGACGTGGTCTGCGAGGCTCTCAATCATCGCCTCGTGGCTGACCAGGACTATCTGCCTTGCCTTCAGCTGTTCCAGCACGTCGCGCATCCTGCTTACCTGGTCTGCGCTGAAGCCGTCAGTCGGTTCGTCAAGTATGACAAGGTCTTTCGTGCTTATCTTGGAACGCAAAGCGGCTATCACTTTGTTCAATGCCAGCCTGTATGCCAAAGCGCATGCTGTCTTTTCGCCGCCGCTGAGGTTCTCGACCGCTGTATCGTACCCGTTCTGCTGCAGGACCGGCGTGAATTCCTCGTCCAGGCGTGCCACGAGCACGTCATCCTCGATCAGCAGGTCAAACCAGTTGACGAAAAGGCTGTTGAATTCGTGATAGACCTTGGTCAGGACATGCTTTTCCATCGTGCTCATCAGATTGCTGAAGTGCTCGTCAAGCCATTGGTGGAGCACATTGAGCTTGTCCAGCTGCGCGCGTGCCTGCTGTTTTGCCGCGATGTCTTTCTCAAGCAATGATAATGCCTCGCGCAGCAGCTTGGCGCGCTCAATCAGGGTCGCGTGTTCCACAGCCACTGCCCGTTCCTGCTCGTGAAGGGCATCCAGCCTGCCTTTTTCTGAAAGGTAGCGTGTCTCGATTGAGCTGGCTGCCTGCAATGCAGTTGTCGCTTGCTGCTTGCGTTGTTCTGCTGTTGTCATCGCCGAGGCGAGCTCAGCCAGCCTTGATTCAGCCTGCTGCTTTCGCTGCTGGTTTTGCTGGTAGTGCTGGAATCTCAATTGGGCTTCCTTTATCGCTGCCTGTTGCTGCTGCAAGGCGAGGATTTCCTGCTGGACTGTCTGCTTGATGTGCTCGTTCTTGCGCAAAGCTTCATCTGACTGCGCATGCTGGGCCAGGAGCGTGTCAACCTTGCGCTGCTCCTGCTCAGACAAGGCGTGCTTGTGGGTCGCGTCGACTTTCTGCAGGCAGAACGGGCATTGGTCGAGCGTGCGGATCTTCTGCACGGTGTCTTCGCTCAGCTGCCGTGTCGCGGCGAGCTGTGCGCGGCGTGCGATGTGAGTTCGCGCGTCCTGCTCGACTTCCTTCAGCCTCTGCTGTTTTTCTGAAAGCTGCTGCGCGACATCTTGCGGAGATGGCGGCTGCGGGACTTCTGCAAGCGCGCTTGTGAGCTGGGTCAGTTCGTTCTGCACCTGATTGCGGTGCTGGCCGAGCGTCCTGAGCTCTGCTTCTGCTGCCTCGAACACTGCCCTGTGCTTGCTCAGGGCGTTGCGTTCTGCTTCGAGCGCGTCAAGCGCTGTCCTCTGCTGGCTGAGCGATCGTTTTGCCGCGTTGAGCCTTGGCTGGATGTCGAGCAATGCCTGCTGCACTACGTGTGCGTCCTGCTGTCTCTGCTGCAATTGCTGTTTCTTGGCTTGCTCGTCTGCCAATTGCCCTTCGCACAAGCGCTTGCGTTCGCGCAATAGCTTGGCGTACACGCCTGCATTGTCTGCGATGCGCCTGTATTTGTCGATGTCAAAGACCTTGCGGAGTATCATCAAACGGCTTTCCTTGTCTTCGAGGATTATGCGCTTCATCTCCTCCTGCGGCGTGTATACTGTATAGCGGTATATCAGGCTCTTGCTCTTTGTGACCAGGTCTGCAGGATAGCCGAGCAGGCCAAGGACCTTTGTCTTGAGCTCGATGGCAGTGAGCTCCTGCCGCAGGCCATCCTCGACAAAATAACCAGCATCCTGCTCGACAGATGTTTTTGTGCGTTTCAGGACCCGCCCGATCGTGTATTCCTTGCCGTTCAGCTCAAACGTGAGCTCGACCAATCCTTCTTTTGCTCCATTCCTGAGCAAGGCGGTTCCAGACAGTTCTCCGCGAAGCAGTCCGAACAATGCGAACTCTATCGCGAGAAGTATTGTGGATTTGCCTGCGCCGATATCGCCTGCGAGAAGCACGATTCCTTGAGGAAAACCAATCCGCTCATCTGTGTAGCTGCGGATATTCTTCAGCCTGAGCGATTTTAGAAGCATTACGCATGGGAAGCGGTGCGTGTATATATTGTTAGTTGTGATGCAGTGATTATTGCTTCGCGAGCGAACTCATGAGGCGAGGAGCTAGCGACGAGCCGAATGAGTGAGCGAGTGTAACTGCCCGGAGGGCCGTGACTCACATTAAGAAAAATAAAAACATGCCGTGCTCAGCTGAACGCGCCCTGGCCGAATGTCGGTGCCCTGTTCACGTCATTGACCATCACTGTGACGTCCTTCTTGACCGAGTTGATTCCGTCGCTCACGGTTATCGTCACCAGGTGCGAGCCAGAGTCCTCGTAGTTGGTCGTGTACGTGTTGGTGTTCATCCAGCCTGAATAGCTGATGGTCAGCTCGTCTCCTTCTGGATCGGTTATCTGCGGGCTGAGCGTCACTGTCTTGCCCTCGTCGACCGTCACCAGGTCTGCTATCTGGATGACTGGCGCGTGGTTCAATGACTCCACCGTCAGCAGGAAGCTCGTCACTGCAGTGTCCTGGCTGTCAGAGGCAGTGACATTGATGCGGTACTTGCCAACGTCCTGCGTGGTTGTCTGCCAGATGCCGTCAGGACTGATCGGTGCCCCGTACTGGAACGTCACCCTGTCTCCGTCTGGGTCAGAGGCTGTCGGGTTGACAGTTATCTTGTCGCCTTCCTTGATGAGCACGTCTGCGATCTGGCTGATGGTCGGCGCGCGGTTGATGTTCTGGACGATGACCTTGACCATCTCCTTTGCCGTGTGCGTGCCGTCTGAGGCAATGATCTCGACCTCGTGCATGCCTGCGTCATCGAAGCCTGTGGTGCGGAAGTGCGATGTCATCCAGCCGTCAAAGCTCACCACGACCTTGTCTCCGTCAGGATCAGTCGCCTTGGCATCGATGGTCACGCTCTCTCCTTCCTTGACCTTTATCTCCTTTGAGGCCAGTGTTATGCGTGGCGGCTGGTTCTTGCCCATGACTTCTATTATTACCAGCTGGTTCACGCTGTTCTTGCCGTCAGAGGCTGTGATAGTGACGCGGTACTCTCCTGCGTTCCCGACCCCTGTCTGCCATTTGCCATCGGCGTCCAGCGGCGGGGTGAATGTGTATGTTATCGGGTCGCCGTCAGGGTCTGTGGCCTGCAGGTTCGGGAAGCTCACAAGTTCTCCTTCTGTGACTGTCTTGCGCGGCAGTCCTTCGTCTGCTGATGGCGTGGTTGTCGTCTCAATCGTCTCGGCAGGCGCTTCTTCTGGCTCTTCTTCGACCATTTCCATGTCTTCTCCTGCTTCCTCTGCTTCGTCAAGCACGGTCAGGTCTTCCTCGGTCTGCTCGATCTCAGCTGCCACTCCACCTGTCGGTGACTGGCTGGTGGTCACGTTCCATCCAGGCGGCAATAATTGCGCGCAGCCAGAAAGCACAAGCAGTGCGATAACTCCTAGAACCACGATGAAAGACCTTGTCGTTGCCATACCTCACTCCCCCTTCATAAGAGTAAATCTCTGTTACTCTTCGGGAATGGCAAATGGTATTTAAAGATTGTTGTTCTGAAATAGCGATGTCTTGGCGAACAGGGCCAGCACTGCTGAGAACACGACAGACATCACAAGGATCTTTGTGAAGATTTCCTGGAATAACATTTCAGGATAGAACCTGATCAGGGTGCTTTCTGCAGAGAACATCCATGTCCCTGGCTCGAAGAACATCTCGTGGAAGCGTGTGAAGATCGTATCGAAAGGGATCAAAGGCAGCAGCAGTACGAGTATAAATAGCAGCAAGAAACCGCGTGTGAATACAAACCGCAGGTTTGTGCGCGGAAGCAGGACAAGAAAGACAGCAAGCAGGATTATCATTATCGCCTGCTCCAATTTTATCACGCTCTTCACGTCATCGAGATGCGCTTTTTCCGCCTCATTGAATACGTCTGGAAGTCCTGCATCATCCTGGTAGTATGCGAGCAATTGCGTTGTTACCGGCATCGCCTCTGCAGAGAGAATTTCGCGATACGTCGGCTCGTCAAAGATCAAGGCATTCGCAAACAGCAGAAGCATCACTGTTGGGAAGATAATCGCGCAAAGCCACGCAATCGCCTTGTTGTCAGTCACGGTGCTCTCGCTTCATGGCGTCTTCTGCCAAGCGCTGCAATGGTGATGGCTTAAGCTTTTTCTTTCCGCCGTCAAGATATTCCATGGGCTGGTCGATAGGCAGGTATCCGCCTTGAAAGCTCAGGGGATATTCGAGTTCGGTCAGGGTATCGATGCACGTCTTTTTGATGCTCTCCTGCTCGGGAAGGCGATACTCCTTGATGCATGTGACGCCATCTTTTTGGGCAAGTATGGCCACTGAGCGATCAGGATTACGGTACCATACGCTGGCTTCAATCCTCGCGAGAGGACCGTGGTTCACCACGAGCTCCTTAATCATCTCATCAATCAGCCATTCAGGTGCGTGGTTTTTCTGCACGATCTTGACGCCTTCCCCTATTTCGTTACGCATCGCATACCCAAGGATACGTAGCATGCTGTATGCCTTGCCAAGCTTGCCTTCTTTCAGGTGATTCATTGCGGTCTCAATATCTTGGTCGAATTTTTGGCCGCAATTTGCCCTCATCTCTTCGTACGGTGCCTTGAGCTGGTCACGCGTCTGGGTGAGGAGCGTCAAATAGTCTGGCGAGGCCAGCTGGTCCTTGACAAGTCCAAGCGCTTCACCCTGCAATGCCGCGATTCGCTTGTCAATCTCTGCATTGACGCGATCGACATAACTGCCACGATAGCCGCTATCTTTGATTAGTTCAGCAGTGCGCTCTGCCACTAGAGCCAATCCCTCTTGCCTTGTCAATTCAGTACGGGCAGCTGCGATTTCATCAATCACTTTTGGATCAGAAAATTCTCGCCCAGCCAAGGTGCGTTCGAGTTTCTTTCTGCCTGATGCGCGGGCCTCGTCTCCCACGCCTATTGCAAAGAATTCCTGTTTTGCCCGTTCTGATACTTTTTCGCTGTCATGGCGTACATGAACTCGGTCGAATAGCATCGCCTCGGCTATTCCAGTAGTGTCGCTCATGATAACACGCGTCATGTTGCCAGGATTCTCTGGCAGACCCTGTATTGCATGGATAACTTCTGAGAAAACCCCGACTCGATCATACCCACACTGGTAAAGCAGTGGTTCGAATCGTCCTAATTCTACCAGCCGTTCAATTTCCAGTCTTCTTTTGCTCTTTAAGCAGTCAGGCCGCCACATTTAAATCCCCACTCTGGCATGCATGGCTGCTGAATAAAAACCTTGCGGCTTATTTGATTATCGCATTGTCCCCTATGGGCGCGATGATTTCCTCTTTTTCAGTCCGCAATGGCTTGTCCTTGTAGACTGCCTTGCCGTTCTTTGTCGTGAGCTTGACTTTTGCGAAGTCATCTATCGTTATCTGGTCATGCTCGCACGGGATGCCTTGCACGTAGACATCACTGCCTGGCGGCGAGTTCGGCGCCTCGAGCACTTTCACGGTATCTCCAACCTGGGCAGCGAGCAGCATCCCTTGGCTTTCAACGCCACGGAGCATCGCTGGCTTGAGGTTTGCCACGACCACGATGTGCTTTCCTTTGAGCTGGTCTGGCTGGTAATGGTTCCGCATGCCTGCGACAAGCTGGCGCTTCTCTGTTCCGAGGCTTATCTTGAGAACATATAACTTGTCTGCGTTAGGATGCGGCTGCACGTCTTCGACAACTGCGACGCGGAGCATCAGCTTGCGGAAAGGCTCTATTTCTGTCGGTGTCGCGCTGACAGACTGCACAGGCTCTATCTTCTTGAACAATATCTCTGGCTGCGCGAGCGTGCCTTTTATAGAGCGCTTGAATTTCGCTTGCTTGAAATTCCCAAGTTTCTGACCCAGTTGTCTGCTTATGTTCTCTGCAGTCGCCGGAACAAAAGGATACGTGAGTATGCTGAGCAATCGTAAGCTCTCAACCATCACGTATAATACTGTGCCCAGGCGCTGTTTGTCTTCGAGATTCCAAGGCTCTGCGTCATTCACGTATTTGTTGCAAGCGTGCGCGAAATTCCATACAGTCTCTACTGCCTTGTGCCATTCGAATTTCTGCATCGCTTCGTTCGCCTCTGGGAAGACCTTGTTTGCATTCTCAATAAGGGCTTTGTCTTCTTTTGTGAACCTGCCTGGCTTTGGTATTTGTCCTGCGAAGTTCTTGTGGACGAGCACAGATGTTCTTTGCAATAGATTGCCCAGGGTATCGCCAAGATCCGCGTTCGCCCGCGCGATGAGCGCTTGTTCGCTGAAATCGCCGTCAGCCCCTGCTGGTATCTCGCGAAGAAGGAAATATCTTAATGCGTCAGTGCCGTACTTTTTAGTCAGGGGTATGGGTGAAATGACATTGCCCAGACTTTTACTCATTTTTTGCCCAGCCACGGTGAAGTAGCCGTGAACAAACAATGTTTTTGGCAGAGCATTTCCGGTCGCCAAAAGCAAAGCAGGCCATATTGTGGCATGTACGCGCAGGATGTCTTTAGCCATCAATTGCGTGTCTGCCGGCCAGAACTTATCAAACGCTTTTTTCTTTTTAAGACCAGTTATATAACTCCAGAATGCATCAACCCATACAAAGCAAGTATGTTTTTTGTCAAAAGGCAGTTCTATTCCCCAATGGACTTTCTCTTTAAGCCTGGAGATGGAAATATCCTGCAAGCCGCCCTCTATAAATGTGGTAATTTCTTTTCGCCGCTGCTCTGGGAGAATGCAGTAAGTTCCGTTCTTGATAAGTTCTAGGAGCGTTTTTTGAAAAGCCGATAATTTGAACAAATATGCTTCTTCCCTTCTAAGTTCAGGTTCCTTGTTGTGCAGCGGGCATTTGCCATCAACTAAATCATTACGGGTCACATATTGTTCGCAACCGATACAATAATAAGACTCGTAATTGCCTTTGTAAATGAATTTTTTGTCGTATAAATCCTGAAGAATTTTTTGCACTTCTGTCTCGTGGGCAGGATCTGTAGTTCGAATGAAATTATTGTTTGAGATATTCAGCAGACTGAATGCCTCCTTAAACTTGAGGACTATTTTATCAACGAACTCTTTTGGCGTCATCCCTGCATTTTCTGCAACTTCCTGTATCTTCTGGCCATGTTCATCAGTGCCTGTGAGGAAGAAAACATCTTCCCCCAGCGATTTATGCCAGCGTGCGAGTGCATCCGCAATTATCGTTGTATACGCACTACCGATGTGCGGTTCTGCATTAGTGTAATATATGGGCGTAGTGATGTAAAACTTCGGCTTTGGCATGTCAGAAATGCTGCAGGCGGCTCTATATAAATATTGCTTCAGGAGTGCCAGAATCTTAATATACTTGCACGCTTAACCATCAAGATATGAGGGGGACGCGTGATATTCGTGCTGCTCGAAGGCCAGACCTTGCCTTTTTCTTGACAGACGTGACTGATAAGCTAGAAAGCAAGGGCTATGAAGTCGTCTCAGGGAATCCAGATAAGCAGCAGGTGAGGAAAAAGCAGAGCCCTGTCGGATTCGCTGCGCAGATCAATGCGCCGCTCGAGGGCAGGACGTCAGACCTCGTGATTGTCAACGTGCAGTTCTCCTACGCTGCGCCAGACAGTGACACTGCTCGCAATGCATTCCCTGAAGATGATGTGATAAGGAGGCAGTTCAGCGATTTGGCTTACCACAGCAGGACAGTCCGCAGGCCCACGGATTATGAATCCGGAACTATGCGCAGCGGCGCAGATATAGGAATGCGACCGAGCAATATCTCTGGCAAGGAAATGCGCAATATCACTGCTGAATACATACGCTACGTCTGCGACCTAGTCACTAAGGCATTGAAAGGAAAATAAAAGAATAAGAATTCTACGCCCACACGGCCAGTATCGCTGCCATCACGATGAGTTCTACCAACCGGTAGGCTGCGTTGAGCACCCAGAGCCTGAGGGGTTTTCCTTCCCAGAGGAAACTGCCGAGCAGCACTGGCGCTGAGAAGCCGAGCCAGATCCAGAACGCCAACTGGGCTGCTGCGCCGATTGTCGTTGCGCCCACATAGTCGACAAAGTGCGCGAGCACGAATGACACGACAAGCATCACGACAAAGCCGAGCGACATCGCCGTGGCAGGCGTAAGCGGCATCTTCTTGATGTCTTTCGGCGAAAGCCTCATCAGCTTCATCCACGCCTTTCCGAACAAAGGCCCATACCAGAGCATTCCGACCGCCATGCTGGCGATAGTCGCTGCCAAAATCGCCCAATAATTCAATGATACTTGCAATACCATTTTTGTTCCCTCCCATCACTTCATCTTCTTTGTCACGTTTATCTTCTGACTGCATTTAGGGCATTGGAATTGCAGGGCTTCTGCCATTTTTTCCTTGCCTTCTTCTTCGTCAAAGATTTTGACCTTCTTGCGCTTGAATGGGATCTGTATCTCTCCTGAATTGCTGCATTGCGGGCACGTGTATTGGATGTTTGCAGTGAGCGTGTCCTCGTATGCCTGCTTTTCCACAGTGTGCCTGCATTCAGGGCAGACGTATTCCTTTGCCCTGATCTTGACTTTTCCGTCAGGGCCTGTCGGCTTGCCCATCATCGCCTTCTTGCACTTCGGGCATTTTTCCTTGAACACCCATGCCACTGCCTGCGGTTTAGAACGTCTTGTGAAGTAGATGCATTCGT
>Ga0247727_10010008_pt1 | contig 16925 bp, 1 predicted proteins | sample WisWelCaveWW1625_FD_202498 | JGI IMG/M metagenome (GOLD analysis project Ga0247727, IMG submission 202498) | Biofilm microbial communities from Wishing Well Cave, Virginia, United States - WW16-25 | ecosystem: Environmental > Aquatic > Deep subsurface > Groundwater > Cave microbial mat | place...
GGCGTGACGGCGATCGACCTGTCGGGCGCGGCGGGCACGAACATGGTGACGGCGGGCACGACGGTGAATCTGGCGGCGGTGTCGGACTCCGGCACGCCGGCCGAGTTGGAAGTGAATTCCGGCACGAGCATGACGCTGGCGTCGGTCAACATCGCGAACCTGCTCGATCTGAACGTGGACACGGGCGCGAACGACGCTGCGACGTTGACGGCGGGCGCGTTGTCGGCCGGGACGATCACGGCGGACGGTCAAGGGACGAACGACACGTTCCAGTTCAACGGCACGGTCACGGCGACGACGGGGTCGGTCACGATCAATCAAGCGGATCAGGTGAACCTGACGCTGGACGTGACGGCGGCGACGAATCTGACGATCACGAACGTGAACACGGAAGTCGATCTGGCGCTGAACGTGGACCTGACGGCGACGGCCGGCGCGGTGGCGGCGAACGCGGGCGTGACGGCGATCGACCTGTCGGGCGCGGCGGGCACGAACATGGTGACGGCGGGCACGACGGTGAATCTGGCGGCGGTCGCCGATTCGGGCACGCCGGCCGAATTCGAGGTGAACTCCGGCACGAGTATGACGCTCGTGTCGGTCGATATCGCGAACCTGCTCGACCTGAACGTGGACTCGGGCGCGAACGACGCCGCGACGCTCACGGCCGGCACGCTGTCGGCCGGCACGATCACCGTGGACGGCCAGGGCATCAACGACACGTTCCAATTCAACGGCTCGGTCATGGCCACGACCGCTTCGGTCACAATCAATCAGGCGAACCAGGTGAACCTGACGCAGGACGTGACGGCGGCGACGAATCTGACGATCACGAACGTGAACACGGAAGTCGATTTGGCGATGAACGTGGACCTGACGGCGACGGCCGGCGCGGTGGCGGCGAACGCGGGCGTGACGGCGATCGACCTGTCGGGCGCGGCGGGCACGAACCGATTTATCGCCAACGGTGTGGCCGGTACGATCTCGCTGGCCGACGTCGCCGACTCGGGTACGCCGGGCACGCTGCAAGTTGACGGCGATCAGGCGGTCACGGTTCGAAACATCAACGTCATCGGCACGGTGGACATACTTGCGAACCAGGACGGCGCGGGCGGCGACGGCTTCGTGCAGTCGGCCGGCACGTCGATCATGACCAGCACCGACACGGCGGCGGCCGTGACGATCACCGTCAACACGGCGGGCGGCGGGACCGGCTCGGCGAGCATTCGGGCGATCTCGGCCGGCACGACGGCGGGCATGGCCGGCGGGCGCGTGACGATTGCCGCCAACTCGGGCGCGATCGTGGACGGTGACTCGGCCGCGACCAACAACATCACGGCGGGCAACGCCGTACTCACCGGCGGCGGAGTCGGCAGCGCGGTCGATCCCATCGAAACGACGGTGAGCAACATCGAGGGCGCGGGAGCGGCGGGCTTTTTCGTGGTCAATGCCGGCGCTCTCACGATCGGCGGCGTCAGCGCGACAGTCGGCGTCTCGTCGAGTGCCGGCGACGTTTCGGTCACGGCGACCAGCCCTCTGGTCGTGGCGGAAAATGTCACGGCGGACGACGCGGTCACGCTCGAAGCCGGCGAAATCATGAACGGGAACCCGCCGACCTGCACGTTGGCGACCGACGACCTCACGATCAACAGCGGCGTGACGGTGCAATCGACTACGAGCAGCGTGACGCTCGCGGCTGGCGACGACATCATCGTGCAAATGGGCGCGACGGTTAGCGCCGTGACCGCGATCACACCGACCACGGCGAGCGACACCGATGGCTGCGCCTCGGTCACGGTCAACGGCATGTTCACCGGCGCGCCGGTCAGCTTCATCGGCGGGCCGGCCGACGACAATTTCATCATCAACGGCCTTACTATGACCGACACGCTGTTCATCGACGGCGATGGCGGCACGAACACGGCCACGGTGACAAACGTGACGGTCACCGGCAGCTCGGGCGACGGCCTCAATGCCCGCAACCTCGCGTCGCTCATGGTCTCGAACAGCATGTTCAACGACAACGCGGGCGACGGCCTCAACATCGTCATCACAGGCACTGTCACGTTCACGCGGGTGACCGCGACGGGGAACGATCCCGGCACGTTTGTCAGCGGCGCGGCGTTATTCTCGGACACCGACGGCGATTTCTCGAACAATGACGATCACGGCATCCAACTGATCGACATCGTCGGCAACGTGACGCTGCTTCGCACCATCGCCGACAACAACGACGCGGACAACAACGGCACGGGCGACGGACTGAACGCGACGGACGGCGGCGACATGGACACGGTTGCGATCGGCGGCGCGTTGTTGATTCAGGGCGCTCGCTTCCGCGATTCGGGCGGCATGACCGACCATCAGGAGCGCGGCCTGTTCGTGAACGGCGTCACGGGTTCGGTCACGTTCGAGGATTCGACCGGCGTCGTGCAATCGGTCGCGGCGACGGGCAACGAGAGTGCGGGCGTCCGGGTCGAGAGCGTCGGAACGGCTGCCGCTCCATCCAACGCGACGTTTACGAACGGAACCTACTCGAACAACGCGGATCACGGCATCCGGTTCGTGGACGTCTCCGGCACCGTGACGCTCGTGCGGACGACGGCGGACAACAATGACGCAGACGATGACGCGACCGGCGACGGATTCAACGTGTCCGACGGCGGCGATTTGGACTTGGTCGCGATCGGCGGCAACTTCGTTGTGCAGGGTGCCACGTTCCGCGACACGGACGGCGCGGGTGCCGGCGTACATCAGGAGCGCGGTGTCTTCCTGGCGAGCATCGCGGGCGACGTGACGTTCCAAGATTCGGCTGGCCCGTCGCAGTCCGTGACGGTCACGGGCAACGAGGGCACCGGCGTCCGCGTCGCCGACGGCGGCGGGAACGCGACCTTCACGAACGGCACGTACTCGAACAACGGTGCCGGCAGCCAGTTCCCCGGCTTCAACCTGAATTCGTTCAGCGGCACCGTCATCTTCACTGGTATCACCGCGTCGGGCAACACGGACAACGGAGTCGAGGTGAATAACAGCGGCGCTGTGATCTTGACCAATGTCACCGCGAACAACAACACGACGGTGAACGAAGGCGACGGCGCGGAGATCACGAGCAGCACGAGCCTCACGGTCACCGGCGGCAGCTTCTCCGGCAACGCGGACAGCGGCATCGACGTCGAGTTCGTGCCGACGGTGTTGATCACCGGCGTCGCGGCGAACACCAACGGCCGCGACGGACTCACCGTGCTAGGCAACGCGATGATCCAGCCGGCCGTGACGGTGACCGGCGGCACGTTTAACACGAACGTGCGAGACGGCATTCATCTCGACACCGTCGCCGCGGTCGTGCTGACCGGCACCGCACCGGGCGTCGGCGGCGTGACCGCGACGGGCAACGATCCAGGCGTGTTCGTGGGCACCGCCGCGTCGTTCTCCGATACGGACGGGAACTTCTCGGCGAACAACAACCACGGCATCCAATTGATCGACATCGCGGGCAACGTGACCTTGATTCGCACCACCGCGGACAACAACGACGCGGACGACGACGGCACCGGCGACGGGCTGAACGCGACGGCGATGGCGAACGCCGTGGCGATCGGCGGCAACGTGCTCGTCCAGGGCGCGCGGTTCCGCGATTCGGGCGGCATGACCGATCACCAGGAGTTCGGCGTGCGCGTGGACAGCATCGCCGGCTCGATCACGTTCGAGGATTCGGCTGGCGTCGTGCAGTCGGTCATTGTGACGGGCAACGAGAACGACGGCGTGCTCGTGGTGGACGGCGGCACGACCGCGACGTTCCGAAACGGCACGTATTCCAACAACGGCGACGACGGCATCTCGCTGGCGTCGCTCTCTGGCGGCTTCACGACGACCGGCAACCTGACCGCGAGTAACAACGCGGGCGACGGGATCGTTGTGGACTCGGTCGGCACGGTCACGCTCGCGGCGATTCAGGCATCGAGCAACGGTGTCGACGGCCTGGCGCTTTCCGGGACGGGCAACGTCAGCATCGGAGCGGCGGTCGCGAGCAATTTTAACGGGAACGGCAGCGACGGCGTCGACATCCTCGGCGCCGGCACGATCGGCTTCACAAACGTGGGCGCAGCGAACAACAACACCGGCGAGGGCATCGACCTGGTCACGGTCGGCGCGGTCACGTTCAATGATGTGGTCGCGACCGGTAACGGTCGGGGCGTGCTCGTGAACGGCGCTCCGTCGTTCTCGGACACGGACGGCGTGTTCTCGAACAACGCCAATCACGGCATTCAACTCATCGACATCGCCGGCAACGTGACGCTCGTGCGCACCGTAGCCGACGACAACGACGCAGACGACGGCGGCACGGGCGACGGACTAAACGCGACGGCAATGGTGAACGCGGTCGCGATCGGCGGCAACCTGCTGGTGCAAGGGGCACGGTTCCGAGACTCGGGTGGGCTAACGGACCACCAGGAACGCGGCCTGTGCGTGCCCACGATCGCCGGGTCCGCGACGTTTGAGGATTCCACGGGCGTCGTACAGTCGGTCGAAGTGACCGGCAACGAAAGCGACGGCCTCGAGATTCAAGGCGGCACCAGCGCCACCTTCACGAACGGCGCGTATTCCAACAACGGCGAGGATGGCATCGAGGTGGAGGGCTTCAGCGGCACGGTCACCGTGACCAACGTCACGGTCGATGGGAACGGAAGCAGCGGGCTTGACCTGGAGAACGACGGTGCTGCCGTGGTCAGCGGGGGATCATTCTCCGGCAACAGCGGTTCCGGGATGCAGATTCTCACCATCACCGGCGCGGTCGGCATCAACGGCGCGGCCGCCAACAACAACATGTCGGACGGCATCGGCGTTGATGCTGCCGCGTCGTTTTCCGATTTGAACGGCAACTTCAACGGCAACGACGGGCACGGCATCAATCTCAGCAACATTACCGGGAGCGTGATGTTGATGGGTACGACAGCAAACGACAATGACGACGACGGCAATGGCATGGGCGACGGCGTCCATTTGGCGACGGTCGGCGCGGTGACGTTCACGAGCGTTACTGCCACGGGAAACGATCCGGGCGCGTTCGTCAGCGGCGCCCCGTCGTTCTCCGACACCGACGGCAACTTTTCCGGCAACAACGAGCACGGCATTCAGCTCATCGACATCGCGGGAAACGTGACGCTGGTCCGCACAACCGCGAACAACAACGACGCGAACACCGACGGCACGGGCGACGGGCTGAACGCGACCGACGGCGGCGACATGGACACCTTCGCCATCGGCGGCAACCTGCTGGTCCAGGGCGCGACCTTCCGCGACACGGACAGCATCGGGGCCGCATTCCACCAGGACCACGGCGTCTTCGTGGACGCGATGGGTGGCAGTGTGACGTTCGAGAATTCGGCGGCCCAGCAGGTCACGGTCACCGGAAATGAGAACGGTTCCGGCGCCGTCGAGATCCTCAATGGCGGTGGGAATACGGCCACGTTTACGAACGGCACGTACTCCGACAACCGCGGCGACGGCATCTTCCTCAGCACAAACTACAGCACCGTCACTTTCACCAACATCACTGCCGACGGCAACGACTCCGACGGCATCGACGTCAATGGCGGCACGACGCTGGTCGTGAGCGGCGGCAGCTTTTCCAACAACGACGATAACGGCATCGAAGCTTCCAGCTTCGCCACCGCGAGCTTGACGGGCGTAACCGCCAACGACAACGGCACCGATGGTTTCCTTGGCTTCACCATCAGCACCAGTGTCGGTGTCAGCGGAGGCATGTTCAACGACAACGCCCGCATCGACTCGGACGGCGTTGGCATTAATTTGAGGACGGTCGGAGCCGCCACGTTCACCGGCGGTGTGACCGCCACGGGCAGCCGGTCCGGCGCGTTCATCGACGGTGCGGCGTCGTTTTCGGACACGGACGGCATTTTCTCAAACAACGACGACCACGGCATCCGGCTCTTCGACATCGTCGGCAACGCCACGCTGGTCCGCACCACGGCGGACAACAATGACGCCGACGACGACGGCGCGGGCGACGGCCTGAACGCGAGCGACGGCAGTGACGTTGAGCCGGACGACATCGCCATCGGCGGCAACCTCCTCGTGCAGGGAGCACGCTTCCGCGACTCCGGCGGGGTAAACGACCACCAGGAACGCGGCGTGTTCGTGGACAGAATCATGGGGTCGGTGACGTTCAACGACTCCAGCGGCGTCGTGCAATCGAACATCGTCACCGGCAACGAGAACGACGGCGTGCAGATTACGATCGCCGGCACGACCGCCACGTTCACGAACGGCACGTTCTCCAGCAACACCGGCGACGGCATTTCGCTGTCGTCGCTCACGGGCGCGTTCACGACCACCGGCAATCTCACCGCGAGCAGTAACACGGGCGACGGCATCGACGTGGACTCGGTCGGCCTCGTGATCCTCGCCGTGATTCAAGCGTCGTCGAACGGCGGCGACGGCCTGCAACTGTCGAACACCGGCAACGTCACGCTCGGCGGCATGGTCGCGTCGAACTTTAACGGCAACGGCGACGACGGCATCGAAGCCGACAACGCTGGCACGATCAACTTCTCCAACGTGGACGCCGCGAACAATACTGGCGAGGGCGTCGATCTTGCGACCGTGGGCGCGATTACGTTCAACGACGTGGTTGCGACCGGCAACGATCCGGGCGTCCTCGTGAACGGCGCGCCGTCGTTTTCGGACACGGACGGCGTGTTCTCGAATAACGACGATCACGGCATTCAGCTCATCGACATCGGCGCGGGCGGAGTGGCGCTGCTTCGCACGGTCGCGGACAGCAACGACGCGGACGGTGACGACGTCGGCGACGGTCTGAACGCGACCGACGGTGCGGACGCGGGCGACACACTGGCCATCGCGGGGAACTTGATGGTCACGGACGTGACGATGCGCTTCAGCCAGCGCGGAATGTTCGCCGACGGCATCGGGGGCTCGGCCACGTTTATGGGGAGCGTGCCCACACCGGGCTCAACCCTGGGCATCGCCGGCAATGAAGACGACGGCGTGCGGCTCGTCAACGGCACAACGGCTTCGTTCACCGGCGGGAACTTCGGGAACAACGGCCAACTCGTGGCGGGCGGAGCGAGCAGCATTGAGCTGAACACTTTCTCCGGCTCGGTCACGTTCACCGATGTGAATGTGGAGGCCAGCTCGACACACGGGCTTGCCCTGAGCGATCTCGGCGGCAACCTGACGCTCACCCGCATCGTCGCCAACGACAACAATCGGCAATACGCGGGCGCGGACGACGTGACGCAAGGCAACGGCGTGCTACTGTTCGACGGCGCCGACATGGGCAACGTGGCGTTGGCTGGAAATCTGACCGTCAACGGCGGGTCGTTCAGCGACACGGGCAACGTCGGCAGTCAGATCGCCGGCTTCGAGGCGACCGGCTCGATCGACGGCGCAATCACATTCCAGAATGACGCCGCCGCCGGGCCGCTGCAGGTCGTCACGGTCACGAACAACGACCGCGACGGCGTTCGCATCGCCGACGGCGGCACGACGGCAACGTTCACGGACGGCACGTATTCGGCCAACGGCACGGACAATTCGCACGACGGCATCGACCTCGCGTCGTTCTCCGGCGTGGTGACGATGAACGCAGTGACGGCGTCGGGCAACATCGGCCGCGGCGTGTCGATCGACGCGGCCGGCGGGCTGGACCTCGACAATCTCACGATTACGCTCAACGGCGCGGGCGGCGCCGTCGGCAGCGCGAGCGGCTTCGGCGCGTCGAACGTCAGCGCCACTGTGGACGTGGACGGCGGCACGTTCAGCATGAACGACTCGGCCGGGTTCCTGCTGGCCGGCACGTACACCTCGCTCACGATCGATGGCGGCACGTACGATTCGAATCAGTCGTTCGGCCTCAACCTCGCCGGCGCGGCGGCGACGACTGTGGCCGTGCTCACCAATCTCGGACCGGACATGAACGGCTCCGACGGCCTGTTCGCCACGCTGATGCTCTCGCTCGACGTGAACGGCGGCACGTACAACTCGAACGGCGACGACGGCATCGACGTGCTCGACGTCGGGACGGCGACGCTCCGCAATCTGTCGGCAAGCTCGAACACGGACCGCGGCTTCGTCGTCGCGAACACGGTCCAGTCCGGCACGCTCAACCTTAACGATCTGACGCTGCTCGCCAACACGAGCGGACTCGGCGGCGAAATCAGCAACGTGGCGAACGTGAACTTCACGCCGACGCTCACGGCCGATCCCACGAACGATCGCGTGCGAGTGCGTGCGACGGACGTTCAGGACAACGTGAATCAGCCGATCGCCTACGCGGGCGTCGCGAACCTGAACGTCAACACGCTGGCCGGCGTGGACACGATCAACGTGCAAGGGACCGCCGCGGCGACAACAACGACAATCGACTCCGGCGGCGGCAACGACACGGTGAACGTGAGCGGCCCGGGCGGCTCGAACGGCGGCGTTGCCTACGCCTCGCTCACGGCGGCGGCCGAATCGTTCTCGCGGCTCTTCACGATCGACCTCGCGACCGGCGCGGCCACGCAACTCGGCCCGATCGGCGGCAACGCCGTCGTGCGCGACATCAGCCTCGCGACGAGTTCCAGCACAATCTTCGGCGTTACGACGGCCAACAGCTTGATTCGATTCAACACGAGTTCGCCGGAGACGATCGCATCGACCGTCGCGATCACGGGCCTGCAGGCGGGCGAGCAGATACTCGGCATCGACTTCCGACCTGCAAACAGCCAGCTTTACGGCCTCGGTGTTGCGGGCGGCACGACCGGCCGGCTGTACACGATCGACACGGCCTCTGGCGCGGCGACACTCGTCGGCGCCGGCCCGTTCTCCACCACGCTCACCGGCACCAGCTTCGGTTTCGACTTCAACCCCGTGCCCGACCGCATCCGCGTGGTCAGTGACACCGAAGAGAATCTGCGTCTCAATCCGAACGACGGCACGATCGCCGGCAATGACACGAGCCTGACCCCAGTAGGCAGCGTGGTCGGCGCCGCGTACGATCGCAATCTCTCCGGCGCAACGCTTACAACCCTCTTCGGCATCGACTCCGGCTCTGACATGCTCGTTCGCCAGGGCGGCGTGGACGGCACGCCGTCACCCAACGGCGGCGTGATCACGAATATCGGCGCGCTTGGGTTTGATACGACCGACCAAATCGGCTTCGACGTCGCCGGAGGCAGCCTGGACGACGTGCTCGGACCGCTCACCGTCATCGGCGGTTCGAATGACGCCGCGCCGACCAACGTGCTCTCCTGCTCCGGCATGACTAACACGCTTCAGTCAGGCGACGTGCTCAATCTGAATGATCAAGGCGACAGCAATAACAACAATCCGTACACGCTGGATGCAACGACGTTTCAGCGCGCCGGCACAGCGCTAGTGACTTACGGCGCCACCTTCGAGACCATCAATCTCACCGCGGGCGTCGGCGCCGACACGATCAACGTCACGACAACCGCCGCGTCGGTGAACACGACGGTGAACGGCAATGGCGGCGGCGACACGATCACGCTCGCGGCCACCGGTGCGACGAGCAACGTTGTACTGAACGGCGACGCAGGCAGTGACGCGGTCATCGTGCAGACGACCGTTGCCGGCAGCGTAACGGTCGTCAACGGCGGCGCGAACAACGACTCGTTCAGCCTGGGCGCAACGACCAACTCGATCGACGCCATCCTCGGCGTCGTCTGCGTGAACGGCAGCCCGAACGATGTGCCGCCATCTCCACCGGCGACAACGACGCTCACTGTGACTTGCACGACGCCGATCGGACTGCCGACAAGCACCACCGGCTCGACCGTCAGCAACACGCTCGATACCGGAGACACGCTCAATCTCAACGATCAAGGCGACGGCGATGCAAGCACGTACACGCTTGCGGCGACCACCTTCCAGCGAATGACGGGGGCGATCACCAGCCCGCTCATCACGTTTGGCACGGTCGAGACGCTCGTGCTCAACGCCGGCACGGGCGCCGACACGATCAACGTGATAACGACGCCAGACTCGGTGAACACGAACATCAACACGACGGCTGGCGGCGATTCGGTCAATGTGACGACGACCGGCGCTTCGAGCAACGTCACGATCACGGGCGACGCGGCGGTGAATGCAGTTGCCATCACGACGACCGGCGCGAGCAGCGTGATGATTGTGAACTCCGGCGCCGGCGCGGACACGCTAACGCTGTCGGCCACCGGCGCGTCGAGCGCCGTGCGACTGAGCGGCGAAGGGGACGCCGACACGTTTGACATCCTCACGACAGGGACCGGGAGCCTGACTGAGTTGTCGGGCGGCACGGAAGACGACAGGACCTTCCTAGGAACGACGTCAACGAGCGGCGGACCGCACACGTTGGACGGATTCGCCGGCGATCTCTGCGCCGACGGCGGTCTCGGCACCGACTCGTTGACGGTCGACGACACTACGGACGCGACCGGTGACTCGGCCCGGCTGGCGGGTAACCTGCTGACCGGACTTAGCCCCGGCGCCATCAAATACACGACGCAGGAGTCGTTGATTGTGTCGCTAGGCTCGGGCGACGATACGTTCACGATCGCCGGCACTCACGCCGGCTCGACCGCACTCTCCGCCAACAACGGCACGGACACGGTCAACGTCCTGACTACACTGGGCGCGACGACGGTGAGCGGCGGCAACGCGAACGACACGATCAATGTCTCGACGCCGACCGGACCAGCGATTGGGTCGGTCGCGTTCGCGTCACTAACCGGCACGGCCGACATGTTCTCGCGGCTCTTCACCGTGGACCTCGTGGCCGGGACGGCGACCGAAGTAGGCTCGATCGGCGGCGGCCAAGTGGTGCGCGGCATCGCGGTCGCGCCGGCATCGAGCACGATCTTCGCCGTGCAAAACAACGCGACGAACACGCTCATCTCTTTCGCGGCGGGAACGCCGGGAACGCTCGCGAGTTCGACGCCAATCACAGGTCTGCAGGCGAGCGAGCAGATTCTCGGTATCGACTTCCGCCCGGCTAGCGGCGTGCTGTACGCGCTGGGCGTCACCGGCGCGGCGGCGCCGTTCACCGGTCGGCTGTACACGATTGACACGGCCACCGGCGCCGCGACTCTGGTGGGCGCCGGGCCATTCTCGACGACGCTTACTGGCACACGATTCGGCTTCGACTTCAATCCCGTCCCTGACCGCATCCGCCTCGTGAGCGATATGGAAGAAAACCTGCGGCTCAATCCGAATGACGGCACGATCGCGAGCACCGACACACCGCTCACGCCGGCCGGCACCGTTGTCGGCTCCGCCTACGACCGCAATTTCGTGACCACCGCGGCAACCACGCTCTTCGGAATCGACGCGACGAGCAACATGTTGGTCCGCCAAGGCGGCGTTAACGGTACGCCGTCGCCGAACGACGGCGCGATCACCAACATCGGCATGCTCGGATTCGACACGACCGATCAAGTGGGATTCGACATCGCCGGCGGCATTCTGGGCACCCTGACGATCAACGGCGACGCGAACCTTGCCGGACCGACCACGACGCAAGGATGCTCCGGCCTCACGCAGACTCTGCCCGTCGGCGACACGTTGAACGTCAACGAACACGCAGAACTTCGCGCACAGACCTACACGCTGACGTCGAACACTTTGCTGCGAACGGGAGTGGCGACGGTGACCTACGGCTCACTGGAGACCGTCAACATGACGGCCGGCGGCGGCGGCGACACGATCAATGTGTTGAGCACCGTCGATTCCGTAAGCACTACGGTCAACGGGAACGGCGGAGTCGACGTGACAACGCTCACGACCCTAGGGCGAAATGCGAATGTGCTCGTTGACGGCGGCGCTGGAAACGACACGACCAATGTACTGACGAGTGCTCAAGGCACTGTGCTGACCGTGAACGGCGGCGATAACAACGATTTCACGAGCGTGAATTTTGCACCGGGCCTCGCGACAGACGTGCTCCGCGTGTTGTGCCTGAACGGCGGGCTCGGCGACGATTCCGTGTCGGCCAATTTGCCGGAAATGGGCGATCCCGATCTGCCGCCGATCGTGGAAGTGCGCGGCGGCGCGGCGACTCTCATGGGAAGCGGCAACCGCTTGGAAATCCTCGGAACGAGCCGAAACGAAATGATCGACGTCGGACCGATCAATCCCGCGGCCGGCGAGGAGAGCAAGTTCCGCATCGACGACGGCGAAGACCTCAACCGCAACGGCGTCTTCGACATAGCGACCGAGGATGCGAACATGAATGGCCAGTTCGATCCCGCGAACATTCAAATCCTGGTCGTTCAGGGGGCGGGCGGCAACGACGGGCTCGACATCTCCGCACTGCGGGTGGGATCGACGGGCGCGGGCGGCACCACGCCGCCGTGCGACGGTTCCGGTTCCAGCGGTCCGACCACGGGCACGCGCGTCGTGGACGGCGGCTTGGGCGCGGACAACATTGCTGCCAGCAGCGGCGATGACACAATCTTCACCGGCCCCGCCGGCGACGGCGTCGACACGGTAAATTGCTCCGGCGGCCGCGACATCGTGTTTGCCGAGACCACGGACATGCTAATGTGCGATGGCGCGCTGGTGTTGCCGCCGGTCGGATCAGGCAATCTCATCATTGGCGACGATGGCCCAAATACTCTGACGGGAACCAACGGCGACGACATCATCCTGGGCTTCGGCGGTAATGACTTGATCGACGGCATGGGCGGGAACGACGTCCTCGTGGGCGGCGACGGTGCGGATACGATCAGTGGCGGCATGGGAAATGACACGATTGACGGATCGCGCGGCAGCGATTCCATGGACGGCATGGACGGCGTCGATGCAATCTTCGGCTCGCGCCAGTTCTTCGATCCCTGCATGGATACACTTCGCGGCGGCATCGGCGATGACGCGCTCGAGGGCGGCGAAGGCGGCGACCTGCTGGATGGCGGACCGGGCAGAGACCTGCTCGTTGAATTCCTCGGCGACCTCGAAGGGGTCGATGGAATGGGGACGCCCATCCCCGCCCGGCTTCGTAGCGGCGACGACACGATGCTGGGAGGCGACGACAACGACACACTCATTGGTGGCAGCGGCAACGACAGCATGGATGGCGGCGGCGGCAACGACCAACTGCTCGATGCCGGACTGATCCGAAGCGTTGCGTCGCCAGACCCAATGGTGCCAGGCCGGCTGTTCCTCACTCCGGGGGGCGGCAACGACACGATGAACGGCGGCACCGGCAACGATTCCATCAACGGCGGCATGGGATCCGACTCGCTTAGCGGAGACGCCGGCGCAGACTCGATCGTCGATGTGTACGTGGCGTTCGTCATTCAAGAGCTGACGGAAGATACGCCGAACGAGTCGGGTAACGGCAGGATCGATCTGGTTACGCAGGCGTGTGTCGTGAACCCGACCGCTGCGGTCTGCGGCGCGCTGCCGGCCCAGCGCGGCACGGCACTCTTCGCTGTTGAGGACACGAACCAGGACAGCACGCTCGACACGAATCGCCTGGGACCAGTGTTCACAAACGCGACCGGCCGAATTCGGCTCGTGGGTCAGCCGCGACCGGAACTGACGGCGGGACCCGATCCGACAGTCGTCGGAGGGACCGAACAGCGCGACATCATTCGAGGCGGCGACAACAACGACACAATTGCCGGCGGAACCGGCAGGGACATGCTGTTCGGAGACGGCGGCGACGACGTCTTAATGGGCTCGCTTCTGGCGGACGAAAGCGTCGTCATCAACGCATTTCGCAACTTCGACGGCAACGACACCTTGGATGGCGGAATCGGCGAAGACTTCCTCATCGACGTATCCGACGACACGCTGCGCCCAAATGACGGCCGGGCAAATAACTTCGTTACCGACGCTACGGACATGGTCATTTCACGCTTCAACCGCGGGACGCTGAAGCTGCTGACCGCGAACCGCGTCCGCGTGTTTGGCGCTAGCACGCTGCAACAGTGCATCGCTCGGCCAGGCCGCGGCTTTGACCCCAACGCGGACGCTAATGGAAACATGATCCCAGACGGCCAGGAACTCTGCGACGCGCTGAACGTGCCGCGAGCCGGTAAGCGCCCTGTGATGGATCAAGTCGAGCGATTCACCGAGAACCTTGGCTCGTTCCTGCAGGACGTCGTCGGGATCAATCCGCTAAGTCGATCGAAAGGCAGAACGCGATCGCTGCGCGGTAGCTCGGGCAACCTATTCGCCCAGGGACCGCAGCCGGATCGCTAATAGCCACAATTAGTACGTCCACTCGACGCCGAAGTATCCATTGATGCCCGGCTGGTAGACGCCGCGGCCCGTGCGCAGGTCGAGGTGTTCGCGGAAGCGGACGTCGCCGAGGTTTTCGACACCCGCGGTGAGCCGCAGGCCCTCGGAGGCTTGAAGGTAACCGCGCAGTTCGAATGTGGTGAATCCCGGAGTCGATTGTTCCAGAAGGCTGGAAGCGATGCGATCCTGGCTGTCTACGATCCGCGCGGCGAACTCAATCGCCCAGCGCGGATTGTCGGCTGCCTCATGATACCGGAAGCCGATTCGCGACTGGAGCGGTGCAATGCCGGGCAGCGGTTCCTCCGAACTGCCCGGCAGTACGCCGCGATCGCCGCGCCGGTGGTCGCGGCCTTCCACGTAGCTCATGTTCGCGAACGGCGTCACCATGTCCGTCCAGTCGTACTCGGCCATCGCTTCGAAACCGGCAAGCGTCGCGAGGTCCGTGTTGACGAAATTCACGCCCAGCCCATTCTCGATTCCGTTGTCCGCGAACGTCGTGTCGCGCGCTTCAAAGGTGATGTAGTCGTAGATCCACGAATGAAACCCTTGAACGCCGGCACGCCAGCACTTGTAGTCCGCCTTCAGGCCGGCATCCACTTGCCAGGCTCGTTCGGCGCTCAGGTTGACGTTGCCGCGAACCTGCGTGAACCCTTGCTGCAAGATCGCCAGGAAGGGATCAACCGCATAGAGTTCGGTCAGCGTCGGCGGCCGCACTGCGTAACCGCCGCCGCTCGAAAATGTCCAGTGGTCATCCAGCTTGTTCTCGCTTGTCAGGTAGAACGCAAACGGATGAAAGTCCTGGTCGAAATTATTGCCAAGTACCGCGTGCAGGTCGGCAACTGATCGCCCTTCGGTTGGGCCTTCGATGTCGGTTGAAACCCAGTCCACACGAGCGCCGGCTTTGATCGTCCAATTTTCAGTCATCACAACCGTCGAGTCCGCGAACAGACCGGGATTCGAGTGGTGCGATCGCGGAATCGGAAAGTTGGCATTCCCGCCGCCAAGCGTGGGGTCAAAAACGTCGAACTCGTTTAGTTCCTGCTCCTGATAGCGCAAGTCCGCGCCCAACGTGAACTGCACGTCATCGACCTTGGAATCGCCCCAGGTCGTCGCCGTGCGAAAGCCGGTGGACATTTCGTCAACGTCCGTGAAGCCGAAGAACGAGAGGCGGCAACAGCCGACGAATGGCGGCGGATCGCTGATTGGGTCATTGAGCTCCGGAATCTGCCGCCGCTTGCCGCTCCGCTGCGCGTCGCCTTCGAACCGCGTGCGGTTGTACCAAGCATCAAACACGAGCTTGTCGAAGTGCGTCTGGTTCTCCATCGTGTACCGCACGGTGTAACCGTCCGTCACGAGGAAATCGACGTCGAAGATTTGCCCGGCAAACTCCGTGTCCGTCTGGTCGAGCCGGATTGCAGCAATCTCGATCTTTGTACTCTCCGTAAGCCACAAGCCGAACGACGCGTCGACGTCGCGGACTTTGTAGCTCGCCGGGATGTCATCGCCGTTCCCGGTGTCGTAATCATTACCCGTCTTGTGGCCGTACCCAACGCGGAATCCCCAATCCTGATCGCCGCCCCAAAACGTCTGCCGGCCATTCCACTGTTCGCCGTTGGTCTGATACTTCAGGCCAGTCCGACCATGAAATTCGGGGCCATTCTCGTAGTTCCCCAACGGTGACACGGCCTCGATGCCAATGAACGACAGCCCAGGCCCGTAGCGCACGCTGAACGGTCCTGGCACGATGGCTAAGGAATCAATGCTATTCGCATCGATTTTGGAAAGGATCGTGTCCAAGTCTTGCCGCGCGGCGTAGTACGCGGCGCCGTTTGCTTGAGCCAGAATCTGTCCGAATCGATATCCGCGAATCCGCGGGTCGAACGACGTTTGTGAACGCCGTTGCGTTTGCACGGAAGGAGCGTTGCCCGAATCTTGAATCGCCCGTGCCGTGTCAATACTGGTCGATTTTTCCAAGTCTCGTTTCCCGATTGGCGGGCTCGTAGTCGGTACGTCAGGAAACGACTGCTGGAAGCGTCGCAGCGCGTCGTCTTCACTGGGCGTAGTAGTTGGCGCTGGTTGATCCGAAGGAGTGGCCGGAGGCTGCGCAGATGACGTCGAGGGCGGTTGAGCGGAGCCAGCAGGCGGTTGCGCGGTCGGAACAACTTCGCCTGATTCCTCGGTCGCGACCTTAGTGGCTTGTTCGATTTCGTCATCTCGATCGTCGATAATCGCCACGAATTCCTGCGTGGGGTCGGTATTGGCCGGCGAGACTTGAGCGAGGACAACGGAGCTCGCGGCGCACGAACCAAAACACGCGAGCAACTCCCAAATGTGGCGGCGATGCCAGCGAGTTGTAATCATTGCTCCTCTCCTTCTTAGCGTTCTCACGCTCAACCCTGGCGCTAATTCGAGTCGCAACAGGTTGGAAAACCGTCTGTTGCAGCGAATCGTCGCTTTCGCCAATTGTTCCAACTGTACCGGTTCTGACGCTTATGCTGTTTTTCGGCGTAAGCGCGATCCTGACTTGTGTAATTATTGTGCGGCTAGTCCCTAACCAAGCGAACTCTTGGTTGGTGGGCTGAGCTGTTTATTGAAAAACTCGAAATCCTTCGGCGTTTTCAGGCGTAGTTGAAGTGTGTGAACTTTCAACAGACCTGACC
>Ga0247727_10010009_pt1 | contig 16923 bp, 11 predicted proteins | sample WisWelCaveWW1625_FD_202498 | JGI IMG/M metagenome (GOLD analysis project Ga0247727, IMG submission 202498) | Biofilm microbial communities from Wishing Well Cave, Virginia, United States - WW16-25 | ecosystem: Environmental > Aquatic > Deep subsurface > Groundwater > Cave microbial mat | place...
AGGTAGACGCCGAGCGCTACGAAGTCGCCACGACCGAGCTCCTCCGGTCCGAGCACGCCCACTTCGGTCTGATCTGGGAGAAGGCTGCGAAGGCACAACGTCTCGTACTCCAGGCTCTCGCGCGCGAACCGGGTCGTCCACTGAGCAGTGACTATCGGCGTCGGTACAAGCTCCCGGCGGCCTCGAGCGTGCAGAGGGCTCTCGAGGCCCTCGTGAAGGACGAGCTCGCCTCGAGGGATGGGAAGGGCGAGTACCGGATTGCCGAGCCGTTCCTGGCCGAGTGGATCCGACGGAACGACGTGGAAGACGTGCGCCCGAGGTGATCCAGTGCTCCTGCACGCGCATCTGCGTAACGCAGACGCACGTGCCGTTTCGGACGTAAGAACCGGCCGCCCGCGCGCTGATCTCCGACTCGGCGTGGTGACTTTCCCAGACCAGTCCAGTAGGTTGAGGCACGCCGAGATGTCGTCAGAGACGTGGACTGCGGAGCGCATGTACGAGGAGCCGCGTGCGCACGCCGTCCGTGAGCGCTACCTCGGCCTCTTCGGCGGCCCTGAGCTGCCGGTGCCGGTCGAGGCGATCGCGGGCGACCTGCTCGGCCTGCGGATCGAGGAGTCCTTCGACATCGACTGCTCCGGGATGCTCCTGCCGGCCGAGCGCAGGATCGTCTTGAACGCGCACGAGCGTGCCACAGGTCGCGACGACCCTCCGCTTCGCCGCTTCCGCTTCACGGTCGCCCACGAGATCGGCCACTGGGTCTGCCACTGCCTCTCCGGGCGCGCGCCGAAGCTCGAGCCTTCCTACTGTCGCGCCGTCGATCTCACGGACGCCGCCGACCGCACGCTCGAGCGCGAGGCGAACGTCTTCGCCGCGGAGCTGCTGATGCCGGAGCCGGCGGTGCGGGCCGCGTGGGAAGAACTCGGGAAGGTCGACGCGTGCGCAGCCCATTTCGATGTCTCCCCGACCGCGATGCAATGGCGGCTCTACAGCTTCGTCCTACAGAGACATCCGGAGGCTGATAGCCCTCCTGCGGAAATTCGCTGGTGACGGTGCGGTCAGCTTCATGAGTTCGGTCACAGCGGTCGAACCTCGACGATCAGCCGTTCCGGAGTGGATCGAGCCTGCTCTGAACCAGAAGGCAGGGCGAGACCCCCTTGGGCTGATGACGATTACTCAGGACCGGGTAATGCCAATCCTCCTCCCCGGCATCCTTGCTCTCTCGAGCCGAGCCCGCTATTTCACCTTTCATCCCTTCCTGCTCGACGAGTTCGAGCGACGTGGGCTACCCCCGGACAACGCCGCACTATCCGACTTCATCCGCATGCGCGAGTTCGAGCTCGCCTGCGCCGTCCAGCTCTGCCCAAACGGCTGCGGCAGTCAGGCAGCGGGAGCGATCGGGACGATCGCCGCATACTCGGCGGTCAACAAACGAACAAGCGACACGATTCCACGACGTCTCTCCATCGAGAGTGGTCTCGGGGGGTATGGGCTCTACTACCGCTCACCGCTCCTCGATCTCAGCGTTGCCATCCCTAAGGGCACTCCCTACGGTGAGGACGACGATCGGCGTCCGACGCCGGTCGACGTCCTACAGCGCGAGGAGCGCGCACGCGGACTCGCCGGGGCCTACCGCCAAGCGATCGCCGAGACCGAGTACTACCGGGACTGGTTCGTCGGTGAGGGTCCGATCCCGGTCGATGTCCTGGTCGAGTTGGCCAAACGGGGCTGCCTCTGTCGTCTATCGGACTCTCCCGAGGAGCAGGCACTGATCAGATCGCTTTTCTTCGAGAAGCCAACGGGCGAGCAGCCGACCTTCGTCGTGCGCGACGTCGACCAACGACGGCGAAGCTTCGCCCTCCTCCTTCGCGCGCTCGACCACGATCCCGTCTCCGCGGATTCGAACGCCGCCTTCCGCGAGACGGTCTGGGAGGAGTTCGTCTCGCAGCCGACACTCGCGGACCCGCTCGGGGAGACACTCGCTCAATGGGCGGCGCTCGCCGCTAAGGATTACTGGCAGGAAGGACTGTCGGTCATCTTCCACAGCTTGTGTCAGATGGGGCGCGCCCGAAGCGGCGCGGGCGGACTTTCGCCGACCGAGCTCGACGCCTTGATCCGTGGCCCGCTTCTCGGCGACGAGCCGGTCGTGATCGAACGGCATGCGATCCCGATCGACGGCGATGCTGGTACCGAGGCCCTCATCGGAGCCGTCGCCTCGGCGGCCGGCGGCCTCCCCCTCGAGCGGTTACGAGCGTTTGCGATTACCGATGGCCGAGCGGCCGCCGGTCTCCTGCTCGTCCTGGCTACGATCAGAAGGCTGCCTCGGATCGAAGAACCCGCGGATGGGTGGCGTCGGATTGGCGCCGAAGCGTCGGAGCGCCAGCCATCGATTCTCCTCTTTGCCCGGCTCCTCGAGGCTCATCTCGAGGATGGCCCGACGGTCGGCGACACGCTCGTCTGGCTCGTCAAGCGGTTCGTGATTGCCGCCCACGAGCAGATCGCCTACAGCAAGTTGCCGGACTTCACCTTCCGCTACCGCTGGGAGGGAGGAAGGCTCCGCTTCTACCCGATCGGCGGAGGCCGGTTTGAGCCCGCCGACATCCGCCGCGGGGCAATGTCCCGGCTGAGCGAAGACATCGGCATGTGGGAGCGTGCCGATGACGGCCCCGCGCTCACGGATGTCGGCCGGGCATTTGTCAGCGAGGTGCTCTCCTGAGCATCAGGGTCGCGCACGAGTTCCTCGGCCGCCAGGGCGGCTGGACCTGCTTCTTCGCCACCACCTATTCGTTCGAGTTCGAGCTCTTTGACGAATACCTCTTTCGGCGGCTCGGCGAGCCTCCCCTGAACGCCACCATCCTCTGCGACTTCGACCAACTCACCCACCGTCTCGCCCAGGTGGATCCGACGGACGGAAGCCGCCTCCTTCAGCGGGCCAATCGCGACTACCTGCTGCGCGGCTGTATCGCCGGCGGAACCTTTCACCCGAAGACGTGCTTTTTCGGCAACGCGAGCGGCGGCGTTCTCCTCGTTGGCTCGGGGAACCTCAGCCTGCGCGGGATCGAGCAGGGCCACGAGGTCTTCTGCCGCTTCGACTCCCAGGATGAGCGCGAGCTTCAGACGATTCGCGGGTGGCGCGACTGGGCCGAGGCGATCGTTGCGCGGACAGGTGATCAAGTTCTACACCACCGCTGGCTCGACCTGAAGGCGCGGACGGGCGAGTGGCTACTCGGCCTGGCCGAGGGGTCGTCCTTCATCTCCAACCTCGAGCGCAGCATGCTCGAGCAGCTCGCGGAGCGCAGCGGTCGAGGCGTCGACGAGCTGCACGTCCTCGCCCCGTTCTACGACGAGAAAGCCAAGGCTCTCTCCGACCTCGTTGACGCCCTCGAGCCCGCCCGCCTCGTCGTCTACCTTGGTGCGGGGACGAGCGTCGACGGAAGCTCGCTGGCCGCGCTCCTTGATGCTCTCGGTGACCGGGTCGATCTCCGCGGCTTCGAGCCGAGCGAGTTCATTCATGCCAAGCTCGTCGGCACCGTCCAGGGCGAGCAAGGCTGGCTCCTTTCCGGGTCGGCGAACCTCTCCCGCGCGGCCTTCACGGCGAGCGTAGCCGGCCACAGCTACGCGAACGTCGAAGCCGGTGTTCTCACAGAGGCGCACAGCGAGGTGGTCCGGGCGGCCTTCTCTCCTCTGGGGCTTTCCCCTCGGCCGGAAACCCTCGCCCTCGTGGAAGAGCTCGAGTACAGCGCTGACGCACCCGGCCTGGCCGCGCCGCTACGCCTCCTTGCCGCCCGCCCTCGCGACGACGGCTGCGTCTCGGTGTCGGTCGTGGGGACACGTTCCGAGGCGTTCTTCCTCACTGCCGGGATCGCGCTCCACTCCATTGAGGCCGGCGCGACGACCGAGCCTTTGAGCAAGCCCGAGGGTGGTGCGCTTGTCTGGCTCTGCAGCGCCGACGGGAGTCCGCTCTCGAACAAGGTGCTTCTCGACGACCCGACGATGCTGCACACCTGGTTGGCCGAGCCGGAAACGGGTGCCGACCGTCCACGCGAGCTCGATCCGCTTGACATCGAGCAGCCGGTAGGGGAGCTCCTCGTCTGGCTTCACCAGGAGTGCATCTTCGACATCGATGAGACCCCGGCCGGCGCGCGCATTGGCCGCCGGATGGGCGAAGAGACTGAGGGATCAGAAGGTGTCGACTGGAGCTTCGTCGAGGAACTGGCGAAGGAAGAGCTTCGCCTCGACCCCCGCGTCGACCGCTACCGCCACGCTCGGGCAGGACTCCCAGACGACGAGGTCTTCGACCTGCTGCAGCTAATGCTCGACAAGACTCCGGGCAAGAAAGGGCTTCACCTCGTCTATCCGGTCGCTCGGAAGCCTGAACCGGGGAAGGAAGGCACCCCCTGGACGATGGAGAAGCGGCTCGAAGTCCGCGTCTTCAACGTGCTCCAGCGCTGGTGCAGCGCGCTTGCCGATCCGCGCTTCCTCTGGATCGAGCGCACTGCTCCCGTTCGTAACTACACGGCGCTTCTCATTGCCCTCACCCGCTGCTGGGAGGAGGAGTTCCTTCCCGTCGACCGCGTGCTCCGACTCTTCGAAGCACTCATGACAAGCTTCGTCGGCACTGAACGAGTTCGCGGTTATCTCCTCACGGCGAACGAAGATGAGAGAAAGCAAGCGCTCGCGCGGATGCCTGACGAGGCGCGCTCGCTCGCGGCTGTCCTTACCTATGGCGCGCTCTACAAGAAGGCCGAGCTGCCGAAGTGGGTCTTCCGCTTTCAGCCCTTCCTTGTACCAGCGCTCGAGCTTGGCGTCGTCCAGGCCGACGAGGACACTTCAGTACCCATCGAGCGGCTGATCGGCGAGCGTCCGTCCCTCAAGAGAATCGAGGACGTGATCCTCGAGGCTGCCACGTACATCGACGATCCTCACTGGTGCGAGAAGCAGGAGCGCGAGCTCGGCATCGAGCGGGTGGAGCTCACCAACAAGAGCTTCAGTCCCCGCTTCGGGATTACGCTGGCCGTCCAGGGCATTTCCATCGACGACCCGCGACTCGTGTCCCTCGTCCGTCAAGCACTTCGTTACCGCGGGTGTGAGGGCGCGATCGTCGAACTCGGGCCTAACGTGATCGCTGCTCACCTTGACGAGCCCATTGGCGCACGGATAAACGGAGAAACGTACGAAGGCACCGAAGCGGTGACGCGCGAACGACTCATGGAGCTCGAACGCGCCGGAATGGGATTCTCGCACCTCGTCGTGCGAACGGGTGCCCTGGCGTCCTAGGGTTGCGTCGGAAGCACGGCCATCCAACAGACGACGCCGAGGTCGTCTTCCGTGATCGGCTTCGGCAAGTCGTCGAGTGTCACGGGTCGAAGCCCGAGCCGGCCAACAAGAGCAACTACTCGCTCGGCGGCCTCGTTCCGCGTAATCCGCTCCTCGTCAACATCTGCCCGGATCTCGTTTATGGCCCGCCGGACTGCACTACTGCGCTCGACGGCAAGCGCCTCGGCTGCATCCTCGGCCCCCGTGGGAACGATGACCGATGGGTCGCGCAGCAGCTCGAGCGCAAAGCGCTGAGCGGGGCCGATTGCCTCCCGCGCCGTCCTCGGGTCGGAGCGTTCGTTGTGGACTCGGACGATGTCCGCCGCGGCGTGCCGCCACGCTTCCTCGAGATCGACCTCTGCGAGCTCCGCCACAGTGGTCCCCTGCGGGTCGATCCGCCGCAGGATGGGCAGATCGCCGTCGACCAGCTCACCCTCGAACTCGACGTAGCGCCAGTACCGATAGCCATCGGGGGCTCCATCCATCCGCGGCGTGCGTGTTGCGAAGAACACGCCAGCGCCTCCCCGTCCGGCCGTGGCAGACGTTTGACGGACGACGGCCCCGATCCCCCACGGCAACGCACGTACTCGTTGGAGCTCGCCTTCCTCGAACGCCCGAAGCACGAATGCCCGGAGTTGCTCGCCAAGGAAAGCGCCTGACAAAGCACCGTCGTCGTCGTCCTCGAGCTCGTCAAGCTCCCCGGCCGCAAGGTGCTCGGCGTATGCGTGTAGCTCGGTCTCGATCCCGTCGACGACCTCGACCTCCATGCCGAAGACTCCGGCCGCGCGGATCTTCGCTCGTACCAGCGTCTCGAGGCGAAGTAGCTGCTCGAGATCCCCCGGCGTGGGCAACATCGTTGTGAGGAACACCTCGTCATGCGGGGACAGCAGACGAATCACGCGCCCGTTGCGCTGAACGACGCGCTGCGGGTTCCACGGCATGTCGTAGGAGACGACTGCCTGGGCACGCTGAAGGTTCTGTCCCTCGGAGAGCACATCTGTGGAGAACAGGAGGTCCACCTCGCCGTCGGGCGGCACGTAATCGGGCCGAACGACCGTCTGCGGGGAGAAGCGCGCGAGCTTCGCGGTGCGCTCGTCGGGATCGCTCTTACTACCCACCACGACGACGCGCTCACGCCCGCCAACAAGCTCCGGGAGGTTGGCGTCGAGGTACTCGATCGTCTCCCCGTATGTCGCGAACACGGCGATCTTGGGAGGGCCCGCATCGAGGATCTCTCGTAAGAGCCGGAGCTTTGGGTCATCTTCGGGTGTCAGCGGCGCAAGCAGGTCGCGGATCGCGAGGAGATGTTCGAGATCGGCGGCCACCGCATCTCCGTACTCAGGCCGGAAGTCGCCGGCTGGCCGGGCACCGGCATCCTCGGAAAGCGCCTCCTCGACCCATACGGCGATCCCCATATCACCGGCGTCGACTCGCGCGGCCTCTCGAAGCACGTCCTTCGACGGGACCGATCCCCGACCCGCATCCCACGCTACGAGGAACGCCTCGTGGGCTGCCACCATTCGTCCGACGGTTGCGAGGCAGGCCGCCCATGAGGATTCGAAGCGCTTGAGCAGCTGTGACTGGAGAAGACCGCCGAGTTGTGCTTCCGCCGAGAGCTGCTCCGGCGGATCGAGCCACGCGCTCGGGCGGTAGCGGGCCATCGCCAGCGCCTGAATGTGGTCGACGATGGCGGCGACAAGTCCCGGGTGCGCGCCGTCGAGGTCGTAGCGGCGCGTTTCCGGGCGTGGCTCCGGGAAGCGCACGGGCGTACCGTCGGGAAAGCTTGCCCCGGGATAGTGCTCTTCGATAAACCGGCGGTCACGTCGGACGGAGACAGCGTCGGCGAGTGGGAAGAGCAGCTCCGGCGACAGGTTCTCGGGGTCGCGCTCGTTCGCGCCGGCGTGGACGAACAAGTCGCGCGCAGACGGGATACCAACCGACGCGAACGCTCGATCGTGGTGTGCGAAGAGCAGCACAAGGTTGTAGAGATCCCAGAGCCCGTTGTTGATGGGAGTGGCGCTGAGCAGAACCGCGTGCTTGCGCTCTCCACCGAGCAGACGCTCCATCGCCGCGTACCAGGTCGTGTCTTCGTTCCGAAGGGCATGCGCCTCGTCAACGACGACGAGGCGGTAGGCGTCCTTGTCGACCGGCAAGTGTCGGTGCGTATGGCTGGCGCCGGGGGAGAGCTGCTCGTCGCTCGCGAGCTCGTTGTAGGACAGCACCTGCGCCGGGAGTCGCGTGGCGTGGATGCGGTCGGTCCAGTTCCTTTTCAGCTGGGCCGGGCAGACCACGAGCGCGAGTCTCTGCTGGCGAAGGGCAACCTCCTCGATGAATGCGAGACCGACCTCCGTCTTGCCGGTGCCGACACCGTCCGCATAGACAACTCCACCGTGCCGTTCCAGGATGCGGCGGGCTCGTTCGTACCCGTCTCGCTGGAACGTGGCGAGCTGGACGGTCGCTATCTCTGAGCGATCGCCGGCCTCGATCTCGTCTCCGTACAGCTCAGCGAGCGCGCGCAGGTACACGGTCTCAGCGTCAACGAGTCCGACCGCAGGGAACAAAAGCTCACGGAGCTCGTCGAGGAACGGTGCCGCGCCGTCCCACAATCCCCCAAACCAACGAAGTGCCGCGCCGGTGGGCTGGGCGTTGAACTCAGCGAGGCCGAGTTCGAGGTTGCGCTCGAGTCCGGCTCCGGTGAGGTTCGCCGAGGTGACGATCGCTGCGCGCGGGTCTTCCTCAGTGCCGACGAGGTAGGCCTTGCCGTGCAGGAAGCGCGACGTGTAGCGCTTGACTTCGACGGTGCCGGATGCCAGCCAGTGTTCGACGGTAGCGAGGCGCTCAGCTGCCCGGCTCGGCGGGAAGCGCGAGAAGTCCCGTTCGCCTTGCAGGACTTGCATCTGGAGCTCGAAGGAGAGTGCGGGCAGCTGTGCGCCGAGGCCGGGATCCGGCATCGCACCCAGCAGGAGGCGAACTGGACGCCCATCGTCGATCGTGAGCGCGAGGTGGTGCAATCCTCCAAGATCGACGTATCCGGTTGCGACGGCGACGGGTCGTTCGGACTCATCCCGGACGACGTACGCCACGCCCTCGGCGTGGGTCGTGTCCTCGGTGAGGTTGTCGAGGATGTCCGGGCGGCTGGTGCGCGGCACTAGGTGATCTTGGCGAAGTGGCGGCGGACGCGCTCGCGATACTCATCAGGCACCGCGTCGAGCGTGAAATCGGAGAAGATCGTCTCGAGATCGTCTGCCTCCAGACCCCACGTCTTTGCTACGAGTGCGTCGATTTCCGCGCGAATCACATCGCGCTCGTCAGGGTCGAGTAGGTTGACTTCCACGCCCGTTGCCTCCGCAAAGTCGGCGAAGCGCTCGTCGGAGCACGAGAGCCGGGCAGAAGCCGCGGCGATCCGGCCGAATGTTTCGTCTTCGAGAGTCGGCAGCCTCAAGCCTTCGAGAATGAAGAAGCTGACGTGCGTCTCAACGAAGCGGCGGGCCTGCCAGTCGAACGAAAGGCTGTTCATCAGCCCGAGGCAGCACGCACGGTCTAGGTCGGTTCCGTTAACGAATGCGAGGTAGGGCGCTGTGTTTGAGAGGAAGACGCCAGGAGGCAGGAGCGCGGCTCGAATCGTGCGTGAATCCGTCGCGCGCGAGACGTCCCTGAAGGCCACACGCGCCCGAGGGATCTCAGCTGCCACTGCCGCGGCCCGGTCGCGGACAATCACTTCGGACGCAATCAACGAGTCACCACCCGGTCGAGGTTTCCGAACCTTGGCGAGCACGGCCTTGCTCGCTGGACAGTGCCGCAACTCGGCACCATGTGGGTCGAACTGATCGAAGCTCTCCCCTTTCCACAGTTCCGGTTCCCTCTCGGTTGCGTCGCGCCACAGCCGCTTGTCGTTCGTTTCGTGAAGTTCGCCGACCGGGAAACAGCTCCAACGTCCAGTGCCGTAAGGGAAAGCCGACCCTCGCTCGCGCATGCGTACGAGGAGATCCTCAGCATCGGCGCTTGGGACGAGCGGTACCTCGAGCCGCTCGCCGAGTGCCGGAGGTCGTAGTCGGATCGCCTCCGAGACGGTCTGCTTGAGGAAGGCGCGTTCAGAATCGGCTACTCCTGCGACTGCAAGCCGCCACCCCGAATCGGGCGTCTGCGCGCCCGCGACGAGTAGTGCGACGGTGTATCGGGCCTCGGCGTCGAAAGCCCACCTGCCGCTGTTGACGAGGAAATCGATCCGCTCCACAGTTGTCTTGCCGAACAGCCAACCTCTGAACTCCGTCGAACCCTTCGCAAGGAACGCACTTCTCGGCAAGACGACTGCAAGCGCGCCGCCATTGGCAAGCACCTGCCGGTACCGCTGGCAGAAGTATTTGTAGAGGTCCGGATCACCTGCGCCACCCGCGTACCCCGTCTCAGACCCAAAGTAAGCGCGTAGTCTGGACAGCCGATTCTGTTCCTCTGCGAGCCGATCCGCCAGTTCGGGCCTACTGTCCTTTAGAGCGGCAAGCGCCTCATCTCGCTCCGCGACGGACAACCCACGCAGCCCTGGCTGATGGCGCGCGTAGAACGCAAGCTCCTCCACCGTCACTTCCTCCCACGGCGGGTTACCTACGACAGCGTTGAACCCACCGACTGCGAACACCTCAGGGAACTCGAGGGGCCAGTGAAAGGCCCGATACACGCTGGCAACGTCCGTGGCGTCCGCGGCCACGTCGGCGAATGACAGCGTGCCGAACCCTTCGGGATTCCAGATCAGCTCGCGGGCATGTTCGAGTCCGAGCGGTTCGGCGACCCACAAGTCGGCCAGCGTCCGCGCCTCCGCAACTGCCTCGCGCATTCGCTGCTCGACGCGACCGCTTTCTGTCACCTCGTCGGGGGTGCGGTCCTGAATCACGAGCAGCTCCGCGCTGGCCTCTGTCGCGGCGTCTACCGCTTGACGGAACTTGTCCAGTGCGAAGCCGAAGAAGCCACTTTCCCCAGCGACCCCGATAAGCGAATTCCCGACTTTGACGTTGTGGTCGAGGTACGAGAGCGCGAGGCCTGGCACAAACGAGGCCAACCAGAGCGAGATCTTCGCGATCTCAGCACCCATCGGCGAAAGGTCGACTCCATAAACGGATCGTTTGAGCACGAGCCTGCGCAGGAGCGCCACGTCCTCGATGCCAATGCCGTACGTGTCGCCGGCGCCCGCGCGCAGATCCTCGAGCTGGCGGCGGACCGCTGGCAGCGGCACACGGGCAAGGAAGCGCGCGACGAGGTCCGCGAGCTCGTCCACCACGGCAACGAGGAAGTGAGCACTGCCGCAGGCTGGGTCGAGAACACGAAAGGCGAAGAGCTTGCGTGCCGCCGCATCTGGATCGTCCCGCGCCATCCGCTCGACCTCTTCGAGATGCCGCTCGAAAGCGGGCACGACACCGCGGCGCACGAGGTGTCGCACCAGCGGCTCGGGCGTGTAGTAGACGCCACCGCCCTTGCGCCCACCTTCGTCCGTGAGCCAGAGCAGCTCGCCTTCCGCGATCTCGGCTTCCTGGTCAGGCGCCGCCACGTAGCGGTCCTTGCGGCCGTCGTAGCGGTAAGGCTTGTCCGCGACCGAAAGCCGGAACGAAAGCAGCCCTTCGTAGATGTGCCCGAGATGGCCGATCTCGAGGCCTGAGAAATCGAACCCGGAGCCGCTCTCGTCATCAATCCCGAGTTCGGCGAGCGCGGGGCCGAGCGCCGCATCCGCGATCGAGGCTCGCTCGAGCACGGCGGCACCCTCGAAGCCGTCCTCTGCGAAGAGCGCTCCGTTGTAGGCGGGCACAAGCCAGGCAGGGTTGCTCTCTCGCATGGCGGCCACGAGCAGCCCGATCCGGCGCCATATCCCGGTCGAACGCGCGCCGAGCGAGTCGCGGCTCACGTGCACCTCGCGCACGATTTGCGTAAGCGAGTGGGGGCGATACGCCTCGTGCGCGAGCGGCAAGTGGCCGGCGCTCTCGGCGTAAAGGAGGAAGAGGGCGCGGAAGACGAACGTCAGCGCGGCGGCTTCGAGCTCCGTCCGGCGCCGGTCGTCGGTGACGTCGATTCCATTCGCCACTGCCCAGTGGCCGAGCTCCCGTCCGAGTATGGGGAGCACGTCTTGCCGGATTGCCTTGTCGATTCGGAGGCGCAGCTTGGAGCCGTGGTCTCGTGCCTCGCGCATGAGGGAGGCGAAGCCGTCCTCAGCCAGCTCCTCCGGCGCCAGCAGCCCGAGAAGGGGCCTGTCGTCATCCGTCAGCGCTTGTGCATCCAACTCGAGGTAACGGGAGACTGCGGAGCCCGACTCCGGCGCCGCTTCGAAGAGCCGGATGCGACCCCCTGAGGCCAGGAGGCCGTAGGGCACATCTTCCCGCCCGCAGTCCTCGAGAAGGAGTCCTTCAGGAGGGCGGCCTTCCGGGTCAAGCCTCGCGAAACCGGCTGGATCGGCCAGAGGGTGCACGACCGCCACCCGAGTGTCACCATGCCGTAGCAAGTACCCGCGTGCCGGAAGTCGGTCCAGTGCGTAGCCGAGCGCTTCGAGCAGCGGACGCCACTCCCGAGGGAGGCCTTCTGCCGTTTCGGCGAAGCGTGGCCAGCGCGGGCTTCGGGGCAGGCGAGTCTGGAAGAGGTGCTCCGTTCCGAGCCCATGCACACGCAACCCCGAGACGCTCGCCTGGTCGAGACGGTCGAGCTCCTCGGCCAGCTCGCGCACAGCCTGGAGCCCGGGCAACGAAGGTAGTCGCTCGAGGACTCGGATCAGCTCGTTTGCGGAGACGATTCGAACAGGCCCGCCTCCGGAGGTTGGTCCGAGCGCGCGGACAGCTGACTCGTTCTCCGGATCGTCGGCGAGAACGAGCAGCGGCATCGGCCCGCCGCCCGAACGTTCTCGCCAAACTCGGCGAAGCGCACGCTCTTCGGCATCTGTTGCTACAGCGACCTCGACGCCTCCGACGACGCGACTGGAAGCGATACCGGCGTGAGCGGCGACAACCGGCTGCACGCCGGGCAGCGCAGCCAACGCGTCGCTTAGCTCAGCCGCGGTCAACGGACACAATTTCCACGCGCGAGCATGCGCCGACGCTAGCGAATGCGCCGGGTGGCGGGATGTCGGCCGTGTGAGAGCCACACCGCCGGTGTACCTGTTGTCAGGTCAGAAATCTAGTGTCTCTTAAGGTCAGCTGACGAACTCTAAACGCCGACGTAGGTCGTTACCCTGGTTGAAGCCCACGACTCTGTCGTGCTGGAGACGCCCGACGACGATCGCTGGCGAAACACCTAGTTCGGCCGCAAATCGGCGAACATCTGCTAGCCCCAGCCAGCGAAGCTCCGCTGCGCGGTCGGGCGGGATCAGGATGTCCGACGCGAACTGATCTGCCTCCTCTTCCAACTGCAGCAGCTCAGGGTCATCGCCGTACGCTGCTTCCGCACGAGGTCCCTCGAGGAACTTGAGCCGCTTGCGGTGGCGTAGGACGTGTCCGGCTTCGTGAAAGAAGCTAAACCAGAAGACGTCCTCCCATTTGTAACGGAGGCTGAGCTGAATGAGTGCTTTCGTCGACGACAACCAGCAAGTCGCGCCGTTCGCTCGAGCGCCCGTGAATAGCGGCTGGATCACCACGGCAACTCCGGCACCCGCGCAGAGCTTGACCAGCTTCGGATGCCACGACCGAGGCTTCAGTCGCGTGAGCGATCGCGCGTCGCCGAGAATCTCCAAGAACCTGCCCGCGTCGTAGGGCTCGCACTCGATCTCGTTCCCGGCTAATTCACCGACGCGAAGCCACGCTGCAAGCGCGTACCGATCACTCTCGAACCTGCGGGACTTCCGGTACGCGACCGCGGGATCGGTCCACAGCTCTGGCTTTGCAACGCCGAGGAACCGCAAGAGTTCACCGACGATGTCAGCGCCCTTGGCATCCTGGGCAAGGAAGCCGCGTTGTTTCAGCTCCTTCAGCGGAAATTCTCTGGCCCACTCTTGCGCTGCCTCGAACTCACGTGCTTCTCCTTGGCGCGCCAGGTCAGCTCGGAACAGCGACTCGCGATTAAGCCAGAACCCTGATGAGACCCCGAGGACCTTCTCCAACCCAAGAGCAAGCTCGGCCGAGATGGACGCAGCACCGTTCACAACCTGGTTTGCGTGCTTGAGCGACACCCCGAGGCGGTCGGCCAGGTCAGTCTGGGTCATCCCGCGTTCCTCCAGCAGCTCGGAGAGCGTCTCACCGGGTGGAACCGCGTAGGTCGGTTCGAACGAGCGCTCAACTTTCATCGACGATCCCATTCCGTGTCACCTCCTTGTCGAGCATCAGTGGTAATCCTCGATCGCTGCCACGCACACCGAGTCAACAGTTCGCCAGTCGAGCCTGGGACCGCGCCCGGTCGGTTTCGGGGCGGGCTCGAACACGAGGCGCTTCCCATCCGGTAACTCAAGTGCCAGTTGACCAGCGCGATCACCCTTGAGCTCGTGACAACCGCCGGGCAGCGCACGCATTTCCTCAAGCGAGGGTGCGGCACGAAGGTCGGCAAGCCGTTGCATGATTCGCTTAGCGCATGCCTCACCGTGTGTGCGCTGCAACTCCTTCTGCGATTCGCAGATCTTCTTCAGTTTGGACGTGGCGAACGAGACCTCCATCTCGTCTTTACGAGATAAGTCTAGATGAGAGGCCGGACATTACCATACGAGTCTTTACCAATTGAGTAAAGCTTTCTGGTGAGGTCCTGCTAGGCTCGGCGGAAGTGGAGACGGGGCCCACGAGGGCCCCGTCTCTGAACCCCAGGCGATCGCGAGCCCTCGAAAAGCACTGCGACTCGCCCAAGGACAAGGAGGATAGCTCCGATGCTCATTCCGCAGAACTTCTTTGCGGTCCGCGAGTACGACGCGACCTTCACGGTCGTCCCAACCTCGCGCTTCGGCCACTCGAGCGACACGGTGCTCGCCACGGTCGAGATGCTCGTCTTGAACGACCAGATCGAGGACATCACATTCCCGTTCGTGGTTCTCAATACGGACTCAGGTGTCGGGGCGGAGAGTGGACGCTCTGTCGCCCCCAACGTCACGAATGGGAGCCGAGACGTCGACGTTTCCGTCGGGGAGGTCGACGAGGCAGCTCTTGCAGAGATCATCGTGCAGCGGGCGCAGGCGGCGGGCGTGACCGACGCCGCCGAGCTCGACGAGCTTCGTGCCTGGGGCCGTACCGCACTGGCACGTGCGGAGCGTACGCATGTCGGCCGGACGCGGATCAAGGCCGGCGAGGCGAGGCGACTCGTCTTGCAGCAGCGAATCAGGGTCCGCCCAGACGAACAGGGCCGTTTCACCTTCGAGACGATCGCACCGTCGCCCGTCGCGACGCTCGTGACCGGGGGCAGGGTGTCTGTCGTCGTGCTTATGCCCTGGGAGGACGATGATGTCCGCGTCTCGATCGACGCGGCTGCTTCGACGACCGGGTTCGAGTTCGAACAGGGCGGGATCAAGCAGCGCAAGTGGGCTGCATGGCACTGGCGCAACGACCCGATCTTTCGGCTCGTCTACACCTACGCCTGAAAAGGAGGGGGAGCTCGTCAAGAGCTCCCCCTCAACTCTTTCGACCCAGTAAGCGCAAGCAGCTGATCCGCTGATACTCCGGGTGATGCGACTCGCGGACGACGGCACGCTGCTCCTCTCCCCCTCCGACCTCTCGGCCCACCTCGCCTGCCCGCACCTGACGAACCTCGAGCTCCAGGTTCAGCGCGGTGAGCTCGAGCGGCCGCACGTCGACGACACGCACGGCGACCTCATCCGCCGCAAGGGCGACGAGCACGAAGCTGCCTACCTTGCGCGGCTCGAGGCGGAGGGTCGGACGATCGTCCGCATTCCCACCTACGACGACGAGACGCGGATGAGGCGCGTTGGCTGACGGAGGAGGCGGTGCGCACGGGCGAGGCCGACGTCATCTACCAGCCGTACCTGTCCGACGGCACCTGGCGCGGGTTCGCGGACTTCCTCGAGCGCATTCCCGACGGCAGCTACGAAGCGGTGGACACGAAGCTCGCTCGCTCCGCCAAGCCCGCGCATGTGCTCCAGCTCTGCTTCTACTCCGAGCAGCTCGGGCGGATTCAGTGGCGGCTTCCGGAGCACTTCCACGTCGAGCTAGGCATCGGCGAGCGGGAGACGTTTCGCACCGCCGACCACATGGCCCACTTCCGGCGCTCGCGCGAGCGCTTCCTCGAGGCGCTCGCCATGTCCCCCGAGACCTACCCCTGGCCCTGCGATCACTGCGGGCTCTGCGACTTCCGCCACCTGTGCAAGCAGCAGCTCCGAGACGACGACAACCTCGTGCTCGTCGCGGGCCTTCGCCGCAGCCAGGCAGACCACCTCGCCGAGCACGGCATTCCGACGCTGGCCGCGCTTGGCGTGCAGGAACCCGGTCTCGAGGTCGAGGGCATGCGCTCCGAGACGCTCGAGCCGATCCGCCACCAGGCGTCACTCCAGCTCCACTACCGCGAGACCGGCGAGCACCGCGTGGATCACCTGCCAGACGAGGACGGCCGCGGCTTTCGGCTCTTGCCCGAGCCGTCGTTCGGCGACGTCTGGCTCGACCTCGAAGGCCATCCCTTCTACGAGCCGGCGCGCGGGCTCGAGTACCTGTTCGGCTGGTGCTACCGCGACGAGGGCGGTGGCGAGGTCGACGGAACGGCAGGTGCCCGGCTAAAGCCGGGCACCGGGGGCACGGTGCGCTACATGGCCGCCTGGGCGCGCGATCGCGAGGGCGAGCGCGCTTCGTCGACTGGGTCGTCTCCCGGCGGCGCCTGAACCCCGGCGCGCACGTCTACCACTACGCCTCCTACGAGCGCACAGCGCTTCGCCGCCTCATGGGCGAGCACGCCACGCGCGAGAACGAGGTGGACGACTTCCTGCGCGGCGACGTGCTCGTCGATGTCTACCGGCACCACCACGCCGGTTGGTACGGTCGGGCAACGTGGCCAACCGGCCCAACGAACCCGATGCGTCCGCGGCGAGCGCGTCTGCCGAGGCGCGGCGGCAGTTCGCCTGTCCGCCGGCACGCGGCCGCTATGAGGGGATCGAGCTCGAGTACCTCGATCCGGCCGATCTGGACGAGCGCGGGATCCTGATCAAGGCTGAGCATCCGGAGCTGCACAAGGCGTTGCGCCACGGCGACGACGAGATCGTCATCTCCGGGCAGCCGATGAGCCCGCGTCTGCACATCGCCATGCACGAGATCGTCGCTAACCAGCTCTGGGATGACGATCCGGCCGAGGTCTGGGAGACCGCGGAGCGCCTTGTCGCGCTCGGCTACGAGCGTCATGAGGTGCTACATATGCTCAGTTCGGTCGTCGCACGGGAGGTGTGGAGGACCCTGGATTCGGGGCTCCCGAGCGATCCCGCTCGCTACGTCGCCGCGCTCTCTGAGTTGCCTGCGTCATACTTCGCCCTCGCCGCTGCGACCTGAGCCTGCGGGCGAAGCGAAGCTACTCGTCCTCGTCGAGCTCCGGATACTGCGGCGGACGGGCTCCCTCCGCCTCGACGAGCATGGGGTAGGACTCCTCGCCCGCCTCCCAGCGGTCGACCACCTTCAGCAGGACGCGCCACTCGTCTCCGAAGTCGAAGAGGTAGGCGATCGCCTTCCCCTTTCGAAG